>JADEYI010001754.1_pt1 | contig 13961 bp, 9 predicted proteins | sample 8542331 | NCBI WGS metagenome assembly JADEYI01 (sample SAMN16510988, study PRJNA670497) | mine drainage metagenome | isolation source: biofilm near Copperflume 1 | place: Germany: Marsberg coppermine Kilianstollen | collected 2018-02 | reverse complement strand
GTGTGCATGGGTATGGCGATGAGCATGGGTGCGGTACTGCTGGCCGGCGGCACGAAGGGCAAGCGCTACGCGCTGCCCAACGCGACCATCCTCATCCACCAGCCATTGATGGAAGGCGTCGGCGGCCAAGCCGCTGACATCGAGATTACCGCGCGCGAGATTCTGCGCATGCGCGAGTCGCTCTATCAGATTCTCGCGAAGCACACCGGCCAGCCGATGGAACGGATCAAGAAGGACGCGGACCGCAATTATTTCATGTCCGCGCAGGACGCCGTTACCTACGGCCTAGTGGATGAGATCCTCACGTCGAGCGAGCAATCACCAGCAACGCGCTAGCGAAGGATCAGGCAAGATAACTCCTAGTATGCTAGCTCCATGCTGGCGCTGGCTATCGGATGGAGGAAGGTATGCGGCTTTCCTCCATACGCTGTTGTCCATACGCTGTTGTCGCCGTGGCCCCCTGCATAAGGCGTGTCGTTCATAAGGCGTGTCGTTCCGCATACCGCGGCCCGCATGCCAGCGACCCCGGCATGTTTGAGACCACGTGTCCGCTGGAGGGATGGCGTTGGTGACGGAGCCGCGCGCCCGCGACGTGCGGAGCCGCGCGCTGGCGGCGCTCTTCGGGCTGCTCTACCGTAACCGCGTGCTCTACTGGCTGGCGAGCACGATTCCCTTTGCCGGCCAGTGGCGCCGCTGGCAGCGGCTCGTGTTGCCTCGGCTGGCCCGTCACGACGTGCTGGAGGTCGGCTGCGGGACGGGCACGTTGCTGGCGGATCTGGTGGCGGCGGGATATGCCTGCGCGGCGATTGACCGATCGCCCCCCATGGTCGCCGCGGCGCGGCGCCGGTTGCGGCGGCGCGGCCACCCCCTCACCGCGGCGCGCATCCAGCGAGCTGACGTACGACACCTCCCCTTTGCCACCGCCGCCTTTGACGACGTGGTGAGCACCTTTCCGACGGACTACATCACCGATCTGATGGCGCTAGGGGAGATCGCGCGCGTGCTGCGCCCAGGTGGGCGCTTCATCGTCGTGCTAGGCGCGGAGCTGCTGCCGACGCATCCGCTGGTGCTCCCGCTGGTGGGGCTGCAACGACTGGTCTATGGGCGGCGCGGCGCGGCGAACTGTGCCAACGGGGTGGGGGCAGCGCTACCACTGGCCGCGGTTGGTCTGGTTGGGCATGAGGAGTGCGTGCGCGGCCCCTTCTGGCTCGCGCGGCTCGTGCTGGCGGAGAAGCCCGACTAACCGATGGGTGTCGCGCGACGCGCCTCTCCTCCTGGGCCGCCGCATCGCGCCGCTCCATCGTTGCGCGTGAGAGGAGGCCCGTGGCGCTCTTCCGCCGGAGCGGATAGTGACGTTCCTCGCGGCGGGCCTATTTTGGTGGTACAGTTCCCTGTGCGCCTGCCGCGCGTTACACACGGTGAGCGCGCGCCGCACAGCGAGCCGCGAGGCGCGTGGCATGCCTAGCTATTGTCGCGAATGAGTAGCGCAGGGGCTGGATCGTGGAGGGATCCAGTTGACGAGGTGAGGGCCGTTCGGAGCATCAGCGGGGAGCCCTCAGGGCGGGCAACGCCATCGCCCTACCAAGGTCGCGGGGAAAGCCGGCGGGCGACCGTCGGGAGAAGACGTGGCCAGTGGCGGATCTTCGAGAGGAAGACACACGCATGTGTGGTATTGTTGGCTATGTTGGCACGAAGAGCGCGACACCGATTCTGCTGGAGGGCCTCCGGCGCCTAGAATATCGTGGCTATGACTCCGCTGGCATCGCTGTGCTCTCAGGCGCGGGCGAGCTTCAGGTGAAGAAGGCAACAGGCAAGCTCCACAACTTGCGCACCGCTGTCGGCACGATCGAGCCTGAGGGCAGCGTGGGTATTGGCCACACGCGCTGGGCGACGCACGGGCGGCCTAGCGACGACAATGCCCATCCCCATACGGATTGCCACGGCGACATTACGGTGGTGCATAACGGCATCATCGAGAACTACGCTGAGTTGCGCGACGAACTGCAAGCGAAAGGGCATACCTTTCGCTCTGAGACCGATACGGAGATTCTCGCGCATCTCCTCGAGGACCTCCTTCCCACGACCGCGAGTCTGGCGGAGGCGGCGCGGCTGGCGCTTCAGCGCGTCACCGGCTCGTACGCCATCGCCGTCGTCAGCCGCGCGCATCCTGGCCACATCGTTGGCGCGCGCCTGAATGGCCCGCTGATCATCGGCCTGGGTGACGGCGAGAACTTTCTTGCCTCCGACATTCCCGCCATTCTAAAACATACGCGCAGCATCATCATCCTCGAAGAGGGTGAGGTCGCGGATGTCACGCCTACCTCTGTCACGCTCACCGACCTCAACGGTGCCGCCATCGCGCGCGCGCCGATACAGGTAGATTGGGATGCTGAGGCCGCGGAGAAGGGTGGTTATCCCCACTTTTTCGTCAAAGAGATCCATGAGCAGCCCCAGGCGCTACGCCGCGCGCTGCTCGGTCGTGTGGTCGAGCGGCCTGATGGGCTGGCGCTACGTCTCGAAGCGCTGGATAAGCTGGCGGCCACCGGTGCGCTCGACAAGATGCGTCGCGCCGTTCTGCTTGGCTGCGGCACGTCCATCCATGCCGCCCTGCTCGCGAAATACGCGATGGAGCGATGGGCGCGGCTGCCCGTTGAAGTCTCTATCGCGTCAGAATACCGCTATGCTGACCCTATCGTCGGGCCGGATACGCTCTGCATCGCCGTCACACAATCCGGTGAGACGGCGGATACGCTGGCGGCGACGCGGCTGGCCCGTGAGATGGGCGCGCCAGTCGTTGCCGTCACGAATGTGGTGGGGAGCGCCATCACCCGCGTCGCGGATGCCGTGCTCTACCTCCAGGCGGGGCCAGAGATCAGCGTCACCGCGACCAAGACCTTCGTGACGATGACCACGGTCCTCTATCTGGCTGGCCTCTGGCTCGGTCGCCATAGCGGTCAATTGGTTGAGGTCGAGGAGCGTCAGATGCTCGCGGCGCTCCAGACACTGCCAGGCCAGATGGAACGTGTGCTGGAGACGATGACCGCGGCGGAAGGCCCAGACGGCGCGATCGGGCGCGTGGCGGCGCGCCTGGCGGGGTGCCACAGTTGTATGTTCATCGGGCGTGGCCCTGGCTTTCCTCTGGCGCTGGAGGGTGCGCTCAAGCTCAAAGAAATCTCCTATGTGCATGCCGAAGCGTATCCCGCGGGCGAGCTAAAGCATGGTCCCATCGCTTTGCTCGATCCGACCGTCCCGCTGATCGCTGACGCCACCACGGGCCACACGTACGAGAAGGTCATCAGCAATATCCAGGAAGTGCGCGCGCGCGACGCGCACGTGATCGCCATCGCGACCGAGGGCGACGGAGGCATCCAGCGCCACGCTGACGAGGTGTTCTATGTGCCCGCCGCGCCGGAGATCCTCGCGCCTATCCTGGCGATTGTGCCGTTGCAGTTGATCTCCTACCATGTCGCGCTGGCGCGCGGGTGCAATGTAGACCAACCGCGGAATCTAGCGAAATCCGTGACGGTGGAATAACCACCAGCGCGGTGCTCGCCCGGCCAAAAAAGCAGCCCTGCCAATACTGGCAGGGCTGTGGCGTGCCCGAGAGGACTCGAACCTCCGGCCTTTGGCTCCGCAGGCCAACGCTCTATCCACTGAGCTACGGGCACATGAGCATGCGAACCGTGGAGCGGACTCGCAGCCGTATTTTATCGCACGGACATGGCCATGTCAAGGAGCGGCTGAAACCGCACACCGCACGCCCCCCTTACTCCACGGCAAAGAGAAGGCGTTACCATGTGAACGCGGTGATGGCGTCCCATTCCGCGCGGGTAGCGGTCTGCCACTCGAACCAAGAGACGCCGATGGCGCCGCTGTCGCGCGCGGCCCGCATGTCGGCGGTGATCTCAGCGCCCGTGGGGGCATCGTAGGCGCCAGTGCCATCGTTCGAGTACATATCATAGGTCTGGCCAAGCTCCTCGATAGGCAACGGCATGGTGGCACCAGCGGCGCCCATCGCGGCGCGCACGGTCTGGATCGAGGTTGTGACGAAGCGCGTCACCTCGTTGTCGCCATAGGTGCGGCCTTGGCGGCTATGCCAGTAGTCCATCGGGGCCAGCACATTCCAACTCGCGGCGATGCTGCTGTAGGGATACCCCGCACGGGCAAAGGGATGATAAGCGGCGTCTACGAGCAGTTCATCCGGCCCAAGAAGCGCGCGCAAGAGCTGCCCATAGGCATAGACGCTGCCGCTGTCCATAGTCTCCTCAACGTCGGTGGCGATGCCATCAGGGCGGTCGCCGGAAGGCGTCCGGTAGCTAGCGACCCAGGTCGTCAGGCGCACATCGGCGGAGACATCGCGCAGATAGGGATAGACCCAGGCGATAACGCTGATGCCGGCGGCGTGCGCGGCGGGCAGCAGGCGATCCAGCGAGTTCTGGCCGTAGAAGCCATACGTGGAGATGGCGACCTCGGCATACACGTGGGTGATGCCAGCGAGCTTAGCGGCCCGCATCAAGGCGCCCATATCGGCGTGGTGTGGCAGGTAGTTGGTGAACCACATGCCTTTCCCGGCGACTCTGGCCCAGATGGGCTTGCCCTGGACCTGTTGGGTGGCCGGATTGGGCGCGTCAATACGGGCCGCCGCCGCCCAGAGCCAGCCGCTGCCACCTTGCGCGGTCATCACCTGATACCACGGACGCCCAGCGTCATCGCTGGCCCAGGCGGTGATCGTGACGACCGTCCCTGGTCCCAACCCTTGGAGTGGTAGGCTGGTGTCGTCTGCCCGGAAGTAGAGAGTCGTAGGGGCGGCGATGGTGGCGGTGGCCTGGAGCGGCCAGGGGCCGCGGGTCGTCGGCAGGGAGACACCATCCGCGGGAGGCAGGCCCGGATAGTCGCAGGGAGCGAGTCCGGCACTGGCGGGTGGCCGACTACCGAGCGCGGTGGAGAGCATGTAGCCTTCAACGCCACTCCAGATGCCAACTTTGGTCCAGCTCACGCCGCCGCTGGATAGCTCGCCAGCGGCGGTGACATCAGCGCCGCCGGGCAGTTGCGTGAGGAGGAGTGAACTGGCGCTTGGCTGGGCATAGACGGGAGCGCATGGGTCCTGGGTGTAGGCCGTCAGCGCGGCGGCGGAGCGGAGGGGCTGAAGCGCTGACACGCGCAGCCGCGCGGTCGGTGCGGCGCCTGCCGCGCTGGCGAGCAGCACGGCGCTCGCGGTGACGCTGAGCAGCAGCGTATGCCACCAGATTGGGCCACGAGTGGCACCACCCATCTCCCCACCTCTTCTCATCCACCATGCTCACCGCATCGCTGGGTCATCCCCGCGCTGGCTCCGTGCTGGCGGCGACCTTCGCTCGCGGCTGTGCCCGTGGGGGCGCCGCGCGCCCCAGGGCGGTATCTTCCAGGCGCATCGAGAGCACGCGCGAGACGCTATCGGCGCCCATGGAGATCCCATAAATGGCGTTCGCGTGGGTCATCGTGACGCGGTTGTGTGTAATCACGATGAATTGGGTCTGCTCCGCCAGCACTCGCAGTATCTCACAGAAACGCACCACGTTGGCCTCATCGAGCGCGGCATCCACCTCATCGAGCAGACAGAACGGCGGTGGATTCGTCTCGAGCAGGGAGAAGAGCAGCGCGACCGAGACCATCGCGCGCTCGCCGCCGGAGAGCAGCGAGAGATCCTGCACCTTCTTGCCAGGAATCTGGACATAGATCTCGACGCCACCAAGGTTGACTTTGCGCGGCAGGCCTGGCTCGGCGACCATGTCGCCCTCCTCATCGTCGGCCTGCGCACGACGCGGCGCGGTCAGCTCCAGGCGTGCGGCGCCGCCGGAGAAGAGGGTGGTGAAATGGCGCTGGAATCGCTCGTTGACCGCGCGGAAGGTCTCCTCGAACTGGCGGCGCATGGTGCTATCAAGCTCAGTGATGATCGCACGGAGGTTAGCCGAGGCCTGTTCCATGTCATGTACCTGGCTGGTGAGGAAGTCATAGCGGGTCTTGATCTCCTCGTATGCCTGCGGCGCGTCGGGATCGTAGCCGCCCAGGTGCTTGAGGCGCGAGCGCAGGGTGTCTATCTGGCGGCGCATCTTCGTCAGTGCATCGGGCGTGAGGTCTGCCGCGCGAGCCTCCTCTTCCTCAGTATCGCCATCGTCGCCAGCGAGCAACTGACGGGGATCACTCTCCGTGTCACCGCTCAACTCCTCGCGGATCTGGCCGACCAGCGCCAAAATAGCGTCGCGTGCGCGCTGTGCCTCGACCATGCTCCGACGGTATTCGACCTCCAGACGCGCCAGATCCTGGCGCTCGGTGTTCTGCCCGCGCTCGATGTCGGTGATACGGCGCTCCAGGGTAGTCTGGTGGGTGTCGCGCTCGCGCAGTTGCTCTCCCAAGTGGTGGGCACGCTCACGTAGGTGGGTGAGGCTGTCAGTTTGCGTGGTGGTCAGCTCGGTCAGTTGCTCGCGCTGAAGTGCGAGCGCTTGCAGGCGCTCGTCACGGCGCCCCAATTGCAGTCGCAACTCGCGGACTTGCCCGTGGAGGTGCTCGATCCGTTGTGTGAGGGCTTTGATCTCCTGCCGCCGCACGGCGATGGCGGTGCGTTCGCGTGTGAGGTCTTCCTGCTGGGCGCGGTTCTGTTCGAGCAACTCCTCCATTCCCATCTGGATGTCCTCCACGCGCTCTGTCGCTTCCTGCTGGGCGCGTTCCTGCTCCGCGGCGCGGGCGGTGGTCGCGGCCACCTCCTGCTCGATGCCCGCCACTTCCGCGGCCAGTTGCTCGGCCATCGCGTCACTCAGGTTCAGTTCGCCAGTGGCGCGCTCCCGTTCGCGCTGGAGCGTGGTCACGATGCGAGCGACCTCTTGCGCGTGCGTCTCGGCGCGCTGGGCATCCTTGCGCAACCGCTCATCGTGCGCTTTGCGCTCGACTTGGAGGGCGCTTGCGCGTTCGAGGCGCGTGCGTGATTCGCTGATCTGGGCGGTGAGGCGCTCGATCTCAGCGGGCAACTGGCGTAGCTCCCGCTCGCGCGCGAGGAAACTAGCATCGTGGCCATCGCCACTGGGCGCCGTGCCACCTCCGCCGCGCAGCCAGCCGTGGGGGTGCAGCACGCTGCCATCGAGCGTGACGATGGGGGCTGGCGGAGGAGTGGTCGCCCAGTGACGCTGGGCTACCTCGGTATCACGCACAATATAGGTCGCACCAAGTACACGCGCGAGCGCGGCATGCCCCTCCACGGGGCAGTGGATGAGATCGCGCGCGTAACCGAGGTAGTCCACGCCGTCAGCGGGTGGCAGCGCCGCGTTGGCTTCGGCGACATTCGCGGTGTCCGTAGCACTCTCGGCCCAGAGGAAGATCGCGTGGCCCGCTCCGCGCGCACGCAGCCACTGGGCGGCCTGTTGAGCGTCGTCGCGCGAGCTGACGAGCACCGCATGCAGCAGGGGACCGAGTGCCGCCTCGATGGCCGCCTCGGTGCCAGAGGGTGTGCTCACGAGTTGCGCGACAATGCCGAGCATGAGGGGACGATTCTCGGCGGGCGCTTGGAGCAACGCTCGCGCACCCGCGCTCAATCCTTCGAGCGTGCGGCGCCATTCTTCCAGCAGTGCGAGGCGGTCGGCGATGGACCGCCGCTCGCGCTCGGTGTCGGCGACGGCGGCACGTAATCGCTCGATCTCGGTCTGGCCAGCGCCGATCTCGTGGGTGAGCTGCTCACGCCGTGTTACCAGCGTCTCGACCTCAGTGCGCGCGGCCTCGAAGGTGTGGCGACGCTCGGCAAGCTGGCTTTCCGCTACGTCGAGCTTTTGCCGCGCCTGGGAAGCCACATCGCGGCGGGCGGCGAGGGCGCGGTTGCGCTCGCCGAGCTGTCGCTGCAGCCGCCCCAGCTCCGTCTGGGCGGCGCCCAGGCGTGCCTGCACCTGAATCACCTCGCGCTGGGTGGCGCGGAGCCGCGCCTCCTCGCGTTCCTGCGCTTGGCGAGCGATATGCTGCGCGCGTTCCAGCGCTTCCAGGGCGGTCGCCTTCTCCGTCACCTGTTCCTCGGCTTCGGCCCGCTGATCTTCAAGGGCTTCCAGTTGGGCCTCAGCGCGCGCGATGGCCTCTTCCTGCTGCTCCTGTTCGCCCACGAGTTCGGTCCGCTGCCGGTCGAGGCTGGCGAGACGCTCGCGGGCCACCGCCAGATCGCGTTCGGTCGTTTGGAGCTGGCCACTGGCTTCGCCGCGCTCGCGCCGCAGCCCGGTGATCGCTTCCAGCACGGCCGCGCGCTCGTGACGCAGTTCCTGGGCGTGCGCCTCCTGAGCAGCGATGGTTGCTTGTATCCGCTGGATGTGCTCCGCATCGGTGCGTTCCGCCTGGTCGGTCCGCTCGGCGGTGGCATAGGCCTCCCGCCACTGGCGGCGATACCAGAGGCGGAGGAGCGCGCCCAGATCGGCATGGGTGCTGGAGAATTCGCGGGCGCGCCGGGCCTGCTCGGCGAGCGGGGCCAGTCGTGGCTCGATCTCACCGAGAATATCGCGCAGGCGGGAGAGATTCCCCTGGGTGAGGTTCAGTTTCTGTTCCGCGTCGTTGCGCTGTGTCTGGAACTGGCGGATGCCGGCGGCATCCTCGAAGAGGGCGCGGCGCTCGTCGGCCCGTGCGCTGAGGGCCTGGTCCACCATGCCCTGGCCGATGACCGTGTAGGAATCGTGGCCGATACGTGCCTGCGCCAGCAGCAGGAGGACATCCTTGAGGCGTACACGCTGACCGTTGATGAGATATTCACTCTCGCCATTGCGAAAGGCGCGGCGGGCGGCGGTGACCTCCGCGAACTCGGAAGGGAGCCAGGAGGCGCTGTTATCGAGGACGAGGCCAACCTCGGCCATTTGCGTGGCCGCGCGCCCCTGGCCGCCGACGAAGATCACATCGTCGCTCTTCTTGCCGCGGAGCTGTCGCATACTCTGCTCGCCGAGCACCCAGCGAATGCCATCCGCGACGTTGGATTTGCCTGAGCCGTTTGGGCCGACGATGGCGGTAATGCCAGGGCTGAATTCGAGCACGGTGCGTGGGGCGAAGCTCTTGAAACCGTGCAACTCGAGCCGTTTTAAATACACTGCGCGGCGCCCCTCCAACCACGAACGAACGTTCAGCGGGAATCGCGACATGGCGTCCCCTGCCAGCATACCATTCTGACGCGCTGAGGCTGGGAATCCGGTGTGGACATGGCCTGCTTGGGCTAGGCGCGAGGCTCGCGCGCCATCGCCCTCCCCGCCTCGTGGAGCTATGTCTCGAAGGGTGGCGGATGACGGGATGGGGGGAGTAGATGGGCGTGAGACCAGTCGTGACTTCGACGTAGTAGAGATCAGCAGGGACGCGCTCCCACGCCACATCGAAAGGGGCCTATGAATCCGCCAGATGAGCCGCTTGCCGCTCAACTTCCCCCAGGAGCACCTCCCGCGTTCTCGCCCGAGCGCACGCGCCTTGGTGCCATGCTCATGCTCGGAGCGGCGGTACTCCTCACCATCGGCTTTTTCTTGCCTTGGGTCTTGCGCACGCCGCGCGCTGTTACGTCTGGCATACCGCGCTCGCCGTTCCCAGCGGTTTCGGCGCGGCCCCTCGACTATCTGTCAATCACTATTTTCTGCCTCCCGCTGGCGCTGGTACTTCCCATTCTCAGCCTCGCCGGTGCCGGGCTGAGCATTGCCAGGCATGGCGGCGCGAACCGCCCCCCGCTAGATCTGGTGGTCGCCGCATGCGCCATTGGCGGCATCTTCGCCATCCTGCTGGCTGGATTAATGAGCACTGTCTGGGGGGTTCATGCTCCGCCGTATACCATGTCCTATCAGGCGGGATTCTGGCTGACGGTGAGCGGCTATGTCGTGGCTTTCTCCGCATGCTTGATTTCGCGGCGGCGCCGGCCGCGCCAGACGGCTTAGAGCGTGCTTTTCCATACCGCGAGGTGACATAGCTTGGTAGGCCGTCGTGCATGAACATGACATATCCGAGCGACCTCACTGACGCCGAATGGGCGTGCGTGCAACGCTATTTCCCTCCTTTGCCACAACGAGGAAGACCCCGTACCCACCCGCTGCGCCGCATCCTCGACGCTATTTTCTATGTATCGCGGACCGGGTGCCCGTGGCGCTATCTGCCCGTCAACTTTCCGCCCTGGCAGATGGTCTTCTACCATGTTCGCCGCTGGCGCCGGCAGGGGGTCTGGTCGCGCCTGTATCGTGATCCGCACGCTGCCGAGCGCGAGCGGGTGGGCCGAGACGCCCAGCCCAGCGCTGACATCATGGACGCGCAGAGCGTCAAGACCGTCGAGAAGTCGGCCAAATCAGCGGCTACGACGGCCACAAATGCCTCAAAGGACCAAGTGGCATCTGCTGGTCGATACGCTTGGCTGCCCATCGCGGTGTACGTGACTCCGGCCGACCTGTCCGACTCAGCAGGCGCACACAAACTCCTCGCTGAACTTGCCCCGCTCGTGCCCCGGCTGAAGAAGATGTGGGCTGACGCGGCCTACCGCGGCAAGGAGTTAGCCGATTGGTGCAAGCGGTATGGTGGTCGGGACTCGAGATCGTCGAGCGCAAGCCCGGCACGCGAGGCTTCCAAGTGCAACCACGCCGATGGATCGTCGAATGTTGTTTCGCCTGGTTGTCACGCAATCGCCGCATGGCCAAGGATTACGAGCGCAAGGTCCAAACCAGTGAGACGCGAATCGAACTGGCCATGATTCGCTTGCTCGTGGCCCGCCTGGGAGGGCGAACCTCATGACGCGCTAAAAAGTTTGTAAGAAATCCGCAGACACCGCCGCATGGCTATTAGGTATGCTTGGACGCATAACGAGACGACGATGAGAAGGATGAGTACCATGGATACACTGAACACCGTGCATCAGTACTACCACTTTCGTCTCGGTCGTAGTCATTTGGCCATAGGCCGAGCCTGGCGCATCCAGGGCTTGAATCAGCCCAAGTACAACATCCCATGCGAAAGGGGTATCATCGAGCCATGGGCAGGAGAAATTATCTGATTCAAGGTGGTTCCGGCACCGGCAAAACGGCGGTCTGCACAGAATTGCGGCGGCGCGGCTACCAGGCCATTCATGGTGACCGTGAACTGGCGTATCGAGGCGATCCGGAAACGGGTACACCGACGGCTACCTTCAGTAAACCGGCGGCTACCTTCACGCAGGCGCACGACATTTCCGCCCACCACATTTGGGATGTAGAGAAAGTAAGAGCCTTAGTCGCCAATCAAGATGAGGCGGTCACCTTCTTCTGCGGTGGTTCGAGGAATTTTGCAAAGTTCATCGATCTGTTTGACGGCGTTTTTGTCCTCGAGGTCGACCTGGACACCTTGAACCGGCGGATTGACGAGCGAGTGGCACTGGACCCAACTGATTGGGGCGGAACACCAGCGGAACGGGAACTCATTGCGCGATCGCATCACACGAAAGAAGACATCCCGAACAACGGCATCATAATCGACGCCACCGCACCGCTCGCGCGCGTCGTTGACGAGATCCTTCGTCAAAGCGACGCACATAACACACCGTAGAGCGTTCTGCACGAGACCCGTGCCAGGTAGCGCCCAGCGTGCCCGCGTCGTGCCGCGTTTGTGAGACGTCGCGGGTGGACGCGACGACCGGTCGCGGGGAGATCACCGGGTGTGTGTGGACGCCAAGTAGCGCCGGCTGGCCAGTCCTGTGACCTCGCGAGCCGAACCCTATCCACAATCGTAGACGCCTCCCTCCCAGCTCACGGCTACACGGTGCCAAACCAGCCGCTGTCAAACCGGGACTCAGCGGCCGTAGACGGATACATGCGACGTGCTGGTGGGTATAAACGGCTCGCGGTGCCAGCCGCCCCACCGCTCCTTCAGGCGCAACCCGGCGATGCGCGCCATCAGATCCAACTCGCTCGGCCAGGCGTAGCGCTGGACGATCGGGAACAGGCGCACGCCCTTGTGGGACAGGACGACATGGCTCTCGTAGTACATCTGCTTCACGGGGTCGAGGCGGCCCACATCGAGCGTGACCTGGTCGGCTTCGATGGCCTCCGCATCCACGTGTTGGTTGCCGCGCAAGCGAGTCACATACGGCACGTATGCCTCTATGACAAACACGCCATCATCGGTGAGATGGGTGGCGACGTTCTCGAAGCAGCGCACCTGGTCGTCTTGCGTCAGCAGGTTGAAGAGGGTGTTGTATACCAGGTAGATCAAGCGGTAGGTGCCCTGCACTGGCACTTCGGCGAAGTCGCCCATTGTCACTGTGAGCTGGTCGCCCCCCGGCTTGGCGCGTAGCTTGGCCACCATCGCGGGGGAGAGGTCGATGCCGTCGACGCGGATGCCCCGCGCGGCGAGCGGCAGCGCGACCCGTCCGGTGCCGATTGCCAACTCCAACGCCGTCCCTCCACCCGCCAACGGCTCTAGGAACGCGACCGTGTCCATGGTGTCCTCGCGGCGGTCCATCTCGTCGTAGACCTCGGCGACTTCCTCATCAAAGCTCATCATTGGCTCATAGTTCTTCACGATCCGCGCCTCCTCTCTTCTCGTCGCCTTGATACTCGTGGCCTTTGGAAGATGCGTGAACTGTGTCCTCCGCACTGCGACCAGCCCCGATGCCGGCCTATCGCATACGATGCTTCTGAGGCATCTGCCCAGGCCCCACTGATGAGCACTATATGTTACCCCGCATGCGTAGCACTGTCAGATATCTGGCGGGACTGAGGATGTGATATCGCCACTCCCGTGGCTCTCCGGATGCACCGCGGCGAGTCTGAGCCTGCGCCCCATCCGCGGCGTCAGTCACATACCAGGCTATGTTACCTCCATGCATCGCAAAACACGCTCTTAGAACGGTAGTGCCGCCGCTGGCATGTATTCGGTGGGACGCGCTGGCCCGCACGAAGTCGCGCGCTCACCGTACCGTGACCTCGCTCGCTGGCAGCCAGGCCACGTGATGGTTGTAGTAGATGGCGTACCACGTCGCGCCGCCGTTGCCGGTCTCGACCTCCTGTGCCACATAGGATTGGCCGACGCGCGAGAAGCCGTTGGCGCTATCCGCACAGATAGGGAAGCCATCGAGGTTGCCATAGATGGCCGTGTTGGTGCCAAAGGTAACGATAAGGCCCCAGCCATCGCTCGTCTGGGCGTCGCGCATCCAACCCGCCGTGCCATTGAAGTTGATCTTGTCCCAGCGGGTACCGTCAGGGGCGGTAGACGTCCCTAGCAGGGCGAACGCCTCGCCGTCATCGGCCTTGGCGCGCAGATCGAAGTTGGTGTTGAGGGGATCGGAGAAGGTGCCCACCGGGTGTTCGGGAATAGTGTCGCAGGAAAAGTCGCGCGTGTCGTAGTGTTGCTCATCCACGGCGGTGGTGGGATCCGAGGCGCCGCGCACGAGCAGGGTCGAGGGCTTGCCGTTGTCGTCGGCATAGATGGGAGTGTACTCCAGATACGCCCTCTGCTCCCAGGTTGGCACGTCGCTGGCGGCGGCATGGGTGGCGTTGACCGTGACGGTGCGGATGGCCTGGCGCGTGGCCTGGTACCGCGCGGGCACACTGGGCGCGGGGAGCGCGGCGGCGCCAGTGGCAAGTTGCGCGGCGTCCGCGCGCACCAGCGCCATGTAGTATGGCCAATCCCAGTAGGAGCCAGGATCCCAGTGCTGGTGGCTGACGGTATCGGTCGTTGGGCCGGGGACGTTGCTGTGGCCGAGAATGTGCGCGCGGTCGAGCGGAATGCGATACTTCAGGCTCAGATAGGCGACGAGTCGCGCGGAGGCTTCATACATCGCCTGGGTATAAAAGCCGTCAGGGGTGTTCGTGAAGCCTACATGCTCGATGCCGATGGAGTACTGGTTGTAGGCGAGATTGCCGGCATGGTAGGCGACATCGCGCTCTGGAATGAGTTGCGTCACCGTTGGGTAGACGCCGGGGTCGGCACCATCCACGAGATAGTTGCTGCCACAGCAGGTCGCGGGATCGGTGAGGACG
>JADEYI010001753.1_pt1 | contig 13967 bp, 15 predicted proteins | sample 8542331 | NCBI WGS metagenome assembly JADEYI01 (sample SAMN16510988, study PRJNA670497) | mine drainage metagenome | isolation source: biofilm near Copperflume 1 | place: Germany: Marsberg coppermine Kilianstollen | collected 2018-02 | reverse complement strand
CAAAGCAGCAGCATACACATTCCTAGCACTGGGCTGCCATTTCACTCGTGACAATATAGGGATATACGAAATTTTATGAATGAACCCTACCCGCTTACGAATGCCATGCCAACATATGATGGCAATCTCCATTTCAGGGCCACCACGCCACGCTATAGGAACTGTCTCAAGGTAATACACGTCAATTGACAAAGTAAGGGAGGCACAGATAGCGTGCGGAGCATTCACTGGAGACCTATCGGGCATGTCTGATCAGGACAAGACAGTGAAAATTTCAGCGGAAACATGGTCAAAACTGCAGACGTTAAACCAGACTGAACTCAAAGACATCGAGCTCGTTGTAGAAGAGGCCGTGCAGGCTTATCTGAAGAATCTAGAAACTGGATCGCTCTCTCATGGCCAACCCCAAAATGCTTTGCGGAGGCCCGAGGCCACGTTCAAGCCGCAGACGCACTTAAGACAAATCCCAGTTGTTCCTGGCGAGGCTGCGGTGCTCTTCATTGACGTACAGAATTACAACTGCCACAAGGATGGAGCAGAGATGCAGGGACTCCCACCGGTGACACTTCTCATCTCTGGTCCTTCTTTTGCGTTCTATTTGTCTCATTACGTCCCGATCGAGCACGGAATTGCTTGCCATCCTGGGGCACCAGTGGATGGGCCTCAAGATGCAGAGCTTTCTAGGGGTGTCACAGCACTTCCCCTGCTGCATCACTTCGATCCAACACTAGCCTTGGGCGTCCCGTGCTTGGCAGACAAAAGCATCCTCATTGCTGTATCGTACAAAAGTGCTCGAACCAATCCATGCAGGACACAGAGGTGGATTATTGGTGGAAGAGGATGGAGGAAACTGCTCCGAAGTGGGTGCAGCTGAGGGACACCTGCCGGGAAGCTGGCATCGAAGTCATGTACACAGTCATCCAGTCCCTGACTGCTGACGGCCGTGACCAGTCTCTCGACTACAAAATCTCTGGTTTCCATGTGCCGCCTGGCTCCTTTGATGCTGAGGTGGGCTCCCGCTTGCCGTGGTCGGCTGAAGACCCCTTTGCTGGTGCAACCCCAGGATATTTTTAGACCCCAAGAACTAATTCTTTTCTATGAGTTGCACAAGCTCCTCATCTACAGGCTGCATATTATCCATGTGCACTGCCGTCTTTGTGTTGGGGTTGCTGAGGGGCCTCTGTCGAGGGGGAAGTTGCACATCTATTTTCATCAACTATTGTGCTGTTCCATATCTTGTGACAGTGAGTATGCAAGCAGCAGCCGCCTTGATCTAGCAAGGTATTAGTGCGGCTCAGATTTTGCCACGGAGAAAACATCCTGCATTAGACAGAAGAGTCATGCATGCAGGTGCTGGCATGCATAGCGCCTGGGCCGGACGAGATAGTGCTGCCCAAGACCTCATCCAATGTCTTTGCGTCCACAAACATCGACTACATTCTGCGCAGCCTGGGAGTCAAGTGCGCACACAGCCAGCTTCTTCAAATTGAAATCCTTCAAATTCAAGTTCAATTTAATTTGTCAAATTCCATCAAAGGGTTGAGAGAGCAAGCTGCAGAGAAGTATCGCAGGGCAGGAAGCAGTGCCATGGTTTGGCAAAGAATACTACAAGTGCCAGAACATTGCAAAGTGGGATCATTTTCTGTTGCTGCGAAGAAGAGTGGAAATCAAAATCTGAGAAAATCATTGAATATGAAGTGTGTGGTGTAGCAAGCTGTTGAGGAACACTGCAGGTCAGGACAACAGTGCCACGCTTTACCAAGGGCATTGACACGATGTTTGGGCAGAATAAATGTGCAAAGATGGATGAGGAGATGAAGCTGTTGCTGCGGAGGAAATGCTGAAGTGTGCGCTGGCTGCAGGTTTCTTATTTTGGCGGGTTGCCTGACCGACCAGTGCGTGGAGAGCGCGGTGCGGGACGCATGCGACAAGCATTACTATGTCACCTTAGTCACAGGTGACTCAGCCCTTCCTTCTGCCGCTGGCACTGCAGTGAAAAAGAATCACTGCTGGTTCTCCAGCTCTTTATTCATAGCCGGCGACCTGTCAAGCTGCGGCAATATATTTGAGTCCATCTCCTCTAAGACAATAATTTAGCCCTGCCCCAATCGCTCCTGCAACGGCTGCTGCATTTTCAGCACACTTGAGCCTTTTGCGGTTAGAGCTGCATGCACGACTCTCAGGAGGGGAAAGTTTGTAAAAACCGAAGTATCCCAACAATTACAAAACGCTTCATACCCAGGAAGCCAGTGGGACGAAAGACATCTGCCGTGGTCCTTTGACTAGAGCTTATTTTATTGTTGCCGTGCCAGTTGGAGTGCGGAATGACAGTGTGCTGCATAGTTGCACCATTGTGTCAGAACAACTTTTGGGGACCATATATACGGCCGAATATACGGTCATACGGTACTGAAATATACGGAATACGGTTAAAAACGGCCTATTTTGGCTCAAAACACCGAATATACGACCGAATATTCACCGTATGCTGAATGGCCGAATCCGTATGGTGCAACTATGGTGCTGCTGTGCGCAGATGCATGTGCCACGTTCAGTCAGGAGAGGCATGACAATTCCCTGCGCACCATCAATGGTTTCTGCAGGCAGCGCACTGTGCAGCAGCTTGCTGATGAGATAGCACAGGCAAAGAAATGACGGCAGCAATGCCTGACAATGCGAGTAAAAGTTTACATGCATGTGCATCGGCCGGTGTTTGCCGCTGCCGTTGTCAGTACTTATGTGGGGGTGATTAGTTATCATAACTAATGATGTCGTACTGGGTATCAGTAAGCACAGCATCTCCGAAGCGAGGGTTCGAGGGAGAGACCTTGAGTGGGAGGAGAATTGTCAAAATGGAACATTGAAAAGGTCCAAGTGGCTATTTGCCAGGAGCTTCAAAGGATGGAAGGAGCCGTGGGTGAGCATCACATGCAACACTACAGTTTAGGAGAGGCTCTTGTGGGCAAAACAGGAACTGTGAGTTGTTTGTAGGGGAGTCCGTAACGCCTTGTGCCATTGCACATGCAACCTTATTTGCAAATAAAGTTGATAGCCTGCAAAATTGGAATTTGTTCAGAGATGTCTGTATGGCATTTAATATTCTCAGTGCAAGTTTCTGCAATTGCAAGCTTGCAAGCTTGAGTTGATGTTTCAGACCTGTTCGTTTTTCCAAAGGGGCAGGATGAGGCTGTCATGGCAATTTGTCCAGAGTGGGCTCACGTCACGAATATCAAGGCATAGCCTGCTGAGCAACTCTTTGATGTGACTCACTGTGGCACTCCAGCTGGGAAACCTTGAAATTTTGCAGTAGCAAGCGCAAAGGTCTGTCAGTAGCAAGCACAAAGGCTTGTCGGCCCCCTAAAGGTCTAAGGATTCAAGAGATCTGTGCAATACAACCCCATTTTTGGCACAGCCATTAGGAGCAATGGTTGTTCATATCTGAAGGCTACACGAGTAGCTTCACGTGCAGCTGCCACGCACCTTCACCTGAAGCGGGATAATCTCGCACTGTCGGAGAGGGTTTCTGTGGCCCAGACTCTTTCGATGTGTCCATCATGCACACTTTCGGTCTATACTCTGCAAGTGACTGTGTAAAACTGCAACAATGGGTGACCTGCACACGCTCGGAAGTGTGGATCATATCGCTTCGTTCCATGCACTGCCCAGACGGCCGATCTTTGGCTCACGCAGACCAATTCTCACTCGGGCACTGTTCAGCAAAAAGCAGAAGAAGTCGGCTCCAAGCAAAGCCGAAGATAAATTGTGAGCCTTTTTATCTATTTGTTCTTCTTCTTACGCCCCATGCAGTACTCTTTGCTGCCAGATCCTTGTTCATTTGAACATATTTTGGTCGTAAAAAGACTTTTCTTGCCAATGCTAAATCTCCAAGAATGATTCTTGATATTGGAGGTCTGATGCTGAGATGTGCGTTCCAGGCCGAAGCAGTCTTTCCTCTCTGGCGTTGTGGAGGCATTGGACTTTGCTGAAGCTCGCAGCAACAGCGATGCAAGGCTGATTTACCAGGCAAAGCAGAAGAAAAAGGGGGAGAGACTAACGCCTGAGGAAGCCAGGTGAAGCAGCTAACACTGCTTGTCCAGAAATGTCATGATTGGTTTTGTTAGGATTTGTCAAGCTGTCAAGGAAGTTTGACCGCCCCAATCAGCAACTGCCCGGAGGGCTTCGTACTTTTAGAACACTGCTGCAGGCTTGACATTTGGGTGCATGACGCCAATTGCCGAGCGCGATACCCATGTTGCAGATCCTATCACTATCATGATGAGTACTGTGCAGGGTTTTCAGCAATCTTATTGCTGTTCCAACAACTTGCAGTGCATTGCTGGGAGCAGGGCCGCTCTGATCATATGCAAACAGCAATTGTCATAAACACGGGTCCTCTAATTGCACATACCTGAGAAATATATATTTTGCATGTGCAGCGCATTGAGGAGGAAAGTGGGGGGTACAGCGAACAACTACTTCAAGGAGTGGGTGGATGTCAAGGGGAAATACGCAGAGAAGGGCTATGTGAGCTCGCAGACAAGCAGCCTGCCACCTGGCTTTGCATTTCTAATTGTGGTTGTCCTGGGTATGGTTGGCGCCCTTGGCTTTGTGGTGTCAAAAACATCCTGATTGTGTCGGTGTGATTTAACGATTTTGGAACCGTGACCTGAACGTTCACTTTGAAAGGGTGCAGCGCATGCTGCATGGCCATGGAGTAAATGGGGGGAAAAAACAATTATAAGCTTGCTTCCTGCGTTCCATCCGATTAGCAGTGATTCACCGAGACGTGGCCCGGCGGTATCAATGAAACAGTTCTGGATCGATCCGGACCAGTATTGAGATGTTATCATTACACGCTTTCCCTGCCAGAGGCAAGGTGCGTCTGCAGACAAGCTGCCTGTAAAGGCTGCCAAATTCTTACCCCTTGTTGGACTCGCCAGATCCAAGCAAGACCCGATCAACCGTGGGCAAGGTGCTCAGTATTTGTACCGCCCCCCGCCAGCCGGGTGTATTGAGATGTACACTCTATAATATACACTTTGACCCTAAATTTGTGTGGCATGCACTCCTTTTTATGACCTTCATAACGAACAGAACTAGCAAAGGTTGCTTTTGTGCTATTTCGTATCCTGGTCTGGGCTATTGTTGGCAACAGCAGCTGCAGCTGATCAGTCATATGACTCAGCAGTCGTGCATGACTATTAAGCTGTCCAATGGCAATTTCCTCCCATCATTCCCGCTATTCAGATCATTGACTCCCAAAAAATGCGACAAAGTATTGGCACAAATTATTTTTTAGCTAGCATACATCGCTTGAGCGCAGAAATAAAAAGGTATGGTGATGGCAGAAGGAGCCGCTGTCAGCGAGATCTTGGAGGACTGTGAAGAGCTGGACTTGACAGGCTCTCATCTGCCAGACCTGTCGGGTATTGAGCTTCCTGATGGCTTGAAGGTGGGGTACTTTCTCTTTTATTCTGGGCTTCTCGCCTTTGTTGCCTGTTTGATAATTGAGATGGAGGGTGCTGCTGCAGGCTCTTGATCTGACGACCAATCGCCTACGTGCACTAGATCCGCGGCTCCTTGCACTTGCTGGTATAGCTATCGTCTTCGGTGCCATATATGTCTCTTTGTAAGTCCAACCCCAGTGGTGTGAATAACACAATTGCAGCATGACGCCCTCCTTGGTAGCAATGCTGGGTAGTTCAAATATCTCAGACGTCCATGTTTTATTTTTCCAGGTCTCCAGACCTTGTCGCTGCGGCAGAATCTCCTGTCAGATGTGGGCCAACTGGGCAACTCTGCCTTCAGAGCAGGTGTGATCTACCCCACTTTTGCAACGTTATTGTTCTATGCACCACTTTAGACCCATCTGTGACCTCATTCGTGTGCATATGCAGTGCTCAAGGAGCTTGTCCTCCATGACAATCATATCGAGGAGGTGAGTGACCGCCTCCTTTGGCTCCTTAAGTGTTTCACTGCGCTGCAGCAAATTTTACATGCCTTCAGCATAATTATTCTCAACGAGGGGCCACCTCCTTCTGCACCTTTGATAGCGCTAGCTCGGGCCATGGGTTAGGTTATTTTGCTTACTCTTCTATTCCTGCAGACAGACTGCTCTGTGCACGCGCAGATTCCTGCACTGGAAGACTTCACATCCCTGCAGCGACTGGAGCTGTCCTACAACCAAATACAGTCCCTGCAGCCACTGCTCAGCCTGGGCAGCACTGTCTTGAGCGACCTCTATGTTGCCAACAATGCTATTCAGAAGATTGAGGTGCGTGCCTTCAGCTGATACTGCAGCCAGCCCTTTCTCCCTACTTTTTGGTGCTCGCTGTGCTTTTGATGACAGTAATTCTCTTTGTCCAGTTTTAAGGATGCCCTCATTTGATCTAGCTGCCATGCATCTACTAGCTTCTGTGTATGCAGTCAACATGCTGCTGCCGTCGGTGGTTTCTCCTGCATATAGTTTTCATGCGCCTTCATTCTGTGCAGAAGTCCACCACTGGCCGCAGAATTATGATACAAGCATAGGCTTATGCAGCAGTTACTTGAATTGTGACGTGCCCTTGAGGATGCTCCAAACTAGGACGGCGCTTGCTTGATATATTCCTCGTCTCTCCTCTCCTTCTATCTATGAATGTGCTGTTGTTTGGACATCCCCACCCCTGTTATTGCAGCTGGTTTGGATTTCTGGCAGGGCATAACAATGATAGCCCCAATTTCTCAGGTGCTCCTCTAGGTTGGGCGGACTCAACCCGAAAATATAATACCTGTTAGCAATGAGCTTCTTAAAATGTTGGATTGGTCTCATGCAGGCGGTGCAGCAGTTCACCAACCTGCGCATGCTGGAGCTAGGGTCCAATAAAATCAGGGAGATGACAGGGCTTGAGGGGCTCACTAATCTGCAGGAGCTCTGGCTGGGGCGCAACCGCATCGCAGACATCAGCGGCCTGAATAGGTGCAGCACCAAACCTCAATCGTTTGCCTCGACAACTGACAGCACGGGCCTGATGGAACATACCTTGAGAGAAGACCTTCCTCTTAAGCAAGCAATGAGCGCAACAACTTTGGTAGCTCTAGTTTGTATGGCCAAGGCGAGAAGGTGCCTCTTCAACTACAGAATAAACCAAGTCTCATATGGGAACTAGAGTGGTCCTCATGTACGCAATTTCTTGAGCAATTCCCCTGTCTCTAATCCTCATCGACCTGTTAATCTGCTGTTGTTTCGAGCTCCCCAGCCCCTAGGTTTTGCAGCTCGATTAAGATTTGGGCAGGCCACGATTGTCCCACACGATTAAGATTTGGGCAGAACACGATTGTCCCACCTTTCTCTGGTGCTCCTCTAGGATGGGCGGACTAAATCTAGAGCAGCTAGCATCATGTCTTTAGTAAATGTCTAGCATGCTGCTTGCCAGCTCGCCAGAGGCGCCATCAGAACCCATGCCTGAGCACCACTGTTGACAGTCCAAAAAGCCCAATCTGCCTTGGCCAGAAAGGATTGACATCTCCTGTGTCAATGTGCTTATTGTGTGTTCCTGTCCAGCGAACCGGACATGCCTCTGGTACGTGGGAATCTCATGAAGTCAGCGGGAATAAATCAGTATTTACAATCCGGATACAATAAATGTTGTGTGCCCTGTGCAGCCTGACTGCCCTGCGCAAGCTGTCGGTGCAGAGCAACCGACTGACGTCCATGGCGGGCCTGCAGCACTGCTCTCAGCTGGAAGAGCTCTACCTCAGCCACAACGGCATCCAGCGCCTGGAGGTCAGCTGCTGACATCACTCCGCTCCCTTTTCATCCCTGAGCTTTGTCAAGTCTGTCTGCAAAAATCGTTATCCCCACTGCTGGCTGCTCCAGAGGGTGGTTGATGTAGCCGCATGCATGCACCCAGAATTGGGGTCCCACAGACATGCACTTCTGGAATAAGAACAGCAGATGAGCATGTCTTGTATTATATGTATGCTTTTGCTCACCGGTGAAAGTCATAGCATTTCAAATCTTATGGTTTTTAGCCCTGATCTTCAAAGTTGTACACGTGCAGGGGCTCGAGTCACTGCCAAACCTGCGGGTCCTGGACGTGTCGTCCAACCAGGTCAGCGATCTGACGGGCCTGGAGGCACTGACTCAGCTTACGGACCTCTGGCTGAATGACAACGCGATCACGTCACTCGGTGACCTGGCGGCCGCAGCGGGGGGGCCCATGGGGGGGTCCCTGACCTGCCTGTACCTGGCAGGCAACCCGGCGGCTGAGACGGCCGGAGGGCACGCCGCTTACCGGGCCGCCGTTGTTCGCATGTTTCCCAAGCTGCAGCAGTTGGATGATGAGCTGGTCAAGTCCTGATAGTGGGAAATTGTTAGAGATTTTGAACCTGCTTCACTGGTAAGCACGTGTGAATGGCTGCTTCGTTTTGGGAGGTGCACAGATGAACAGGCCCTCACTGGGCCGCTCTATTTGCATATCTCGCCTGGGTAGCAGCAACTTGATGAAGTGGTCTAGCTGGATTTAGGGAACTAGGCATAGCCACATAACACACCAGCAAAATCTAGGAGACTGTGATTATTCTTGGAAAAAAAAGTTGGCCGGCATTCCAGCGGCTGAGACGGCGGGAGGGCATGCCTCTTACTGGGCAGCCGTTGCTTGCATGTTTCCCAAGCTGCAGCAGTTGGATGATCAGCTTATATAGCTAAGTTTGGAAGGAAAGCTTAGTAGCACGACACGTCAGCAACGATGAGGGGGCAGAGATAAGTCATGGCTGGCAAAACGGCCCGAGGGCAGGGCGCTTAACGGGCCGCCCTTGTTCGCATGTTTCCGGAAATCCGGGATTCCAAGCTGCAGCAAGTGGACATGAGCTGGTCAACGTAATTAAGAAATTTCCAAACAAGAGGAACAGTGCAGATGTCTGAATGAAGGAGTGAGCAGCAGAGCCCCTTGGGAGGTAGAAATCACAGAGGCAGAACAGAATCGCCCAAAAGGGCTAGCAGCGCTGCTTGAGCCCTGGGCTCATGCAACTGGGTGGCAATTGTCTATCGTGTCAAAGAGGTTGTCTATCGTTTCCAAATGAGGTGCATGAGAGCCATAGTTGCACCATACGGATTGGGTCATTCGGCATACGGTGTATATTCGGTCGTATATTCGGTGTTTTGGGCCAAAATAGGCCGTTTTTGACCGTATTCCATACATTTTAATACCGTATGACCGTATATTCGGCCGTATGTACGGTCCCCATAAAATGTTCTGACCGAATGGTGCAACTATGATGAGAGCAATTTGCAGATTTTCCATTATGGACAGGGTCGCAAATGATGAGATTGTAGAAAAGTGCAGCACTAGCCCTGAGAGAGAGAGAGAGAGAGATTACACTTTTTCCAGCCACACAGGGCTGATTAAGCGTCCCACATATCTCAAACCATCAGTAGCACACACGTCATGAATACTCGAAAATATGCATCCCAGCACGCAGACAAGTATCAACTGCCAAAAAGGACTGCAAGGCTGCTTGTGGATGTATGTCGGTCCAAATCAGCGACAAGTCAAGGGCAGGACATGGACGCAAATCACAGGCCAAACAGATTGTGCGTGCTGCGGGTGGGTCCAGCCATTTGCTGTCATTGTAAAGACTGCCCAGATCCTTGCAATAACAGCGCTTCTCGGTGAAACAAGCAAGGGGGGTACCCAATGCCCCACAATGCTTGCCGCCCTGTGTCGCAGATTGTCAGAAACAGACGCTTGAGATGGCTTGGTCATGTTACTCGTATGGAAAATGATAGAATGCCTAGAATGCTCTAATTTAGCACTTTGGAAGGTGCTGGCAGAAGAGGTAGACCTGTCAAGTCCTGGAATTATTATGTCAGACATGATCCGGCTTCTCTTGGTTTATCTCTCACCTTGTGGAGGAAAGCCCGAGATAGAGAAGGCTGGAAGGCTGTCATAGGAACGCTGCTGCGATGCACCTGATCCTCATGGTTTGGGAAGGCGTGTAAAGTTAATATTAAAGATATTGTTCTGGGCAGACATCCCCAAAAACTTTGCCACTCGTCCTTGGTAGTCTACAGTGATCTACAGTGCAGCATGCCCTATTAGTACATTTTGTGCCTGCTGGCAAGCTGCGGATACTCAACACGCCTGCATAGCTCTCCACCTCGACGGGGTCTACAAAACATATACATCACCAGAAAAAGCACGAACTGCGTTTCTGGGCTGGCTCTGAAAGCATTGATTGGTCACCTAATGAGCTCAGTCTCCGCGCAGCCTCAGAACCAGGTGGATCAGGTATTCATGCCTGATGTCATACTCTGATAACAATGCGTCATCTGCCAATTGGGTCCCTGCGTAAATGAGTCTCTGCTGGCACACAGGAATTCCACTTTTGTCCTGCACTCGCTCCTTGAGGTCCAGGACAGTGGCTGCCTGAGCACCCGCGTTCAGGTCTGCTCTGATGGGACTCCCTGTCAAAGTTATGACAAACAGCCAGAACCGAGGTCTGGGTCCCTGTGTTCACACAAAGATGCTCAACCAAGTGCCCTTAAACAGCCTGAGAGGCAGAGACTAATTCTATTTATCACGCACATCTCCTGCTAGAGGCAAGGTGCGCATGCGTCCGCAGACAAGCTGCAGGGACAGAAATGGCAGGTGCCAAAAGCATCACAGCAGCAATTCAAGCAGTCATGAGTGCTTGGACTGCTCTGTTGATCAGTAGAACTGTAAGTGCCAAAACTGTACGTCACAACAGCCGTTCACTCTTACTAGAGTGTGTTGTCAAGTGCAGGACCCTGGTAAAACATCATATACTGCAGCACTCAGGGGGGTACTCTTGCGGGTTGCTAAAAACCCGCAAGAAATAATTAATTTTGGCCAAGAAAGGTGGATAAATACGACCCTACCTCCCAAAATATGAACCCTATGATTATTTCGAGACCAGATTCTGAAAGCTCTGGACAAGCCCAAACCAATGGAACATGACTATGGACTCAGGAAGACCCCTCAGGAAGACCCCTCGCTTTGAAAATTTTCCCGCACCGCCGGGGGTGCGGGTTTCTGAATGAGTACTACAGTAATTGCCTCTTGAACAAGAACATCCAAACAAAGAGGCAGAGCACGTGACTACCGCTGCCTCTCTGAGTGACTCACCCAAGAGAAACCCAAATGCTCAGCTCTCCGATGTGGCTGAGGTGTTGGAAAATATTATTATTATTATTAGTAGTACACGCCTATCCAAGCCAGATTAGGCTTAGGTGCGTCGCAGCAGCGTTTCTATGACAGCCTTCCAACTCGGCCTATATATCTTGGCACCTTTTCCACCATGTCCAAGACTGTCCAAGTCTTTCCTGACGGGGGCTAAGCTCACAGAGTGATGTTCCCTGCAGAGCCTCCTTTGGCTCTGCCCGTATGCATGCTGGGTCTCCCACGGGGTTCCCAGGTCGTGCGTTCTTCTTCTTCTTCTTCACCCCTAAATAATATTACCATATTACACGCTTCCTGCCAAGGGCACGGTACGTTCTGCAGACAAGCTGCAGTTAAAGGCTGCCACAATCCTACCACTTGTTGGACTCGCCAGATCCAAGCAAGACCCAATCAACCGTGGGCACGGTGCTCAAAATTTGTACCGCCCCCCGCCAGCCGGGGCTATATACTATAGTATATTATTATTATTATTATTACACGCTTTTCCTGCCAAGAGGCAAGGTACGTCCTGCAGACAAGCTGCAGTTAAAGGCTGCCACAATCCTACCCCTTGTTGGACTCGCCAGATCCAAGCAAGACCCAATCAACCGCGGGCACGGTGCTCAGTATTTGTACCGCCCCCCGCCAGCCGGGGCCAACAATGCTTGTGCCATTTGATAAGCAGCACTGTCTTCCGGCAACAAGACCTCTGCATTTAGCATAGAGATAGCCCAGACAAGCAGGCACACCTTCAGGATGAAGCCCATTGCGAATGCCAGCAGAGCGGGCATCTTGAAGACAGCAATGCCCACCGCTCCAGAGACTAGCGCTTCCACAATGCCAGGAAAGAGCAGCAGCCTTACCGCTGCACCACCAACCTTCTTGAACACCTGGTGGCAACACAAGCAGTATTTTCACCCGACAGCCAATGTGAGCATCTTCATTGTTGTTAGACGAGTTTTCATGCCAGAGGCAAGGTGCATCTGCAGAGAAGCTGCAGGTGAAGGCTGCCATGCATCCTACCCCCTGATAGACTAGCCAGGTCCAAGCAGGACCCAATCAAACGTGGGTGCGGAGCTCTGAAGAATACGGCATCCGTCAATCGGAGCTTATGTACAGTAAGCATACTATTATTATTATTATTATTACACGCTTTTCCTGCCAAGAGGCAAGGTGCGTCCTGCAGACAAGCTGCAGTTGAAGGCCGCCATACTCCTACCCCTTGTTGGACTCGCCAGGTCCAAGCAAGACCCAATCAACCGTGGGCGCGGTGCTCAGTATTTATGTTGCCCCCCGCCAGCCCGGGCCAGCATGCTATATGTCAATGTGATATTCAGATCTCTCATGACTGTACATGAACAGGTTGGCAGCCTTAAGGCTCCACAGAACAGACGAACCAGACAAATTAGGGAAAACACACCAGACCTGCTGTGTCAATGGTGCTTGTGCAAGCATCATTGCACATGCAACAGAGAGTCCAGAAATCATTACCTGCAATTAAGAGCACGTGCCGTGACTGTAGGACACAGCTCTGCCAGTCCCCCCATGATGATTGCACCTGCAAACAGTCATCGATGGTTATGATATCAGAATCACTTTAGCAGGTTTGCTGACCTGGCCATTCCCACAAATATGCAGGCATGCATGCAGCCGCATTTACTTCTCTTCATCAGGGCTTGGTGCATGAATACCAAACTGTATCACAAATACTATGGTAACTTGCATCAGATAAATATAGTACCTCCAGGCCTCTGCTGAGAGGGCTGTAGATGACAGTCAGAAGGCCCTGGTCCTCGTGAGCTTCACAGCCCCATTCGGTGTCTGATGGGTCTGTGCCGCGCTGTGGATTGTAGTGGATCACTTCCAGCACTGAGGCTGCGCGGTCTGCAATAGGAAGGTCGTCCAGAAGGGGCACAAAGGCATTGCGCAGCCTTGCGGCATTAGCTAGAGCCCCCAAGCAGGTTCGCGCAATGGAGTCCATCGTCAGGAATGCCTGTGTGTCGAAGGAAAGGTCATACTTTTAGTAGTATCTTGGTAGTTGGGACACTCCTTGAGTGCATGAAGAGGTCAAAAGTGTAAGGGCATCAAGGCAAAGAGTGTGCCCTGAATAGACCTGCGTCTCTGGAGTCTCCGGGGAATCTCCTAGGAGAAATATTCTCAGCAAAACTTTTTCCAACTTGCTCATGTACTCATCGCCCTTATTCCTCATCTCATATAGGGGCTGGTCTCTTGGCATCGCCTGGTGCAGAAGTGCTGCCATCTCTGCTCCGACGTCTATTATGCAAGCGCGCTGCTGCTTCAAGGCGTTTTTTAAAGCCTTATTACTGGAGAAATATTCTGCCGTGGGAGAGAGGCTGGGTCTCAGATTCTGTAAGAGGACAACCTGTAGCCCATCGATGGAACTGCGACAGCAAGCAGGAGGGACACTGAGCTTAGATCTGATTGTATAGAGTTAGCACCAAAAACAACCAGCCTTCGGTAATGTTCACCTGGGTGACTGGCTTGCTAGGCTTTCAGCAAACTCAGCATCTAGCCGTGCCCTTTTAGCTTCCCGGCTTCTAATCCATTCCTCCATTCTCATGGCCAGTTCGTGCTGTTACGATTAAGAAAGCAATGTATTGAAGTGATCAACTATGAAGGAAACGGAACCCTAAACCGAGACGAGGTTCCAAAGGTTGAGGGATGTGACCTCAACAATGACGTCAGTCTAACGCACTTTGATGTGGTTCTTCGTGATATAGAATATAAGATCTCCGGTGGGGCCTGGGTCCTTCGGGATCCGGCTCCTCGACAATCATGGCAACA
>JADEYI010001752.1_pt1 | contig 13975 bp, 18 predicted proteins | sample 8542331 | NCBI WGS metagenome assembly JADEYI01 (sample SAMN16510988, study PRJNA670497) | mine drainage metagenome | isolation source: biofilm near Copperflume 1 | place: Germany: Marsberg coppermine Kilianstollen | collected 2018-02 | reverse complement strand
TCAGCCAACCAGGAAACACCGTCTGGGACGCGGTTGGTGTTTTTAGGTTGTTGGGCTTTCGACCTTTGACCTTCGACCTTGAGCGTTATCGCGGTTCTCTGCTCAGATGGGCACAGTCAATAGGCCCAGGCTACCCCAAGATTCTTTTCGAAAACCGCTCTAGTCGTTCGACGTTTAGCGTTTTGCCTTCAGCTCTCTGCCCTCGGCTTGGCACTCTTTGCTGACCCCAAAGCTATACTGGTCTAAGGGTTCATTCCTCTGGAGGATTCATGGCAGATAAAAAACCCGTCTACCTGACGGCGGAAGGCAAAGCCCGGCTCGAGCAAGAGTTGGGCTATCTCAAAACCGAAAAGATGCAGCAGATTGCCGACGAGATGGGTCGAGCCATCGCCGAAGGCGACCTGCGTGAAAATGCTGGCTACGACGAGGCCCGGCGAGCCATGTGGCAAAACAACAGCCGCATCTCCGAACTCGAGGACATTCTCTCTCGAGTGGTTATCGTACCGTCAGGTAAAGGCACGCCCACCGACGTGCAAATCGGGGTCACGGTGGGCCTGGAGACCAACAATGGTTCCCGCATGAACTTGACCCTGGTCGGCAGCCACGAGTCCGACGTGTTCAGCGGCAAAATTTCCAACGAATCGCCCTTGGGTTCAGCGCTGATGGGCAAGAAAATCGGCGATGAAGTGGAGGTCAAAGGCTCCAAGGGCAGCCAGACCTACGTGGTGGTCGAGCTAGTCTACGAATAATGCCAAGTTCACTTTAGATCGTAAGTGTTCGCTGACTATCTAGAGCGGTTTTCAGAAAGAAAATGGCGGTCTACTCCGCTAGAAAGATCGTACTCAGCTCATTTTTGCCGCCAGGAGTAGCGGCCAAAATAGCGGAAACCGCGATAAACCGACTGGAGGTTGGAGGGCGATGGAGTCTACTAACTACTGGTGCTAGACTCATCTCGAGCCTTCTGTGACCACAGGAAGCCCTAGCTTGTAGGCTCAAACCTTGCTGCCTAACTCCAGTGCGCCCTTTATCCTGAAAAGCCTTATTGCGGATAATGCCTAGCCGACCGATACTCGCCAAAATGCCTCCCAGACGATCTTTCCTGGTTGGCTGACTATGCTGTCCTGGCGCAGCTTTAAGGCCCTTCAGTATTTTGCTTTTAGCCTTCGGCCTTAGTCGTTCGACGTTTAGCTCCCCGCCCTCTGCGCTGTGACTTTAGTTGTTGACATTAGACCTGCGACGAGTTCTTAGCGTCTTGCGTTTGGTTTGGCCCTCGATACAGCCCGTAAGGCTTTTAAAGGGGCTTGCGCCAGTTGTCGGGCTAGGGTCAAGTCGGTATACTCTGCCCAGTTTGCAATAGTGACTTAGGGCAAGAATGGTTGTTTATCCACATAAAAGTATAAAAACCAAATCGTGTAACAGCCCCCGCTTACCTTCTCGTTCCCTTACCAGTAGAATCTTGCCGTAAAGCCAAGGAGGTAAACCGTTTGTCTTTAACCGATCTACTTTCTATCTTGCCTCAGACCCTGCTTCAAGGGCTCCTGTTGGGTTTTGTTTACGCCATGGTGGCGCTGGGCTATACCATGGTATACGGCGTGCTGGGGCTAATTAACTTTGCCCACTCGGAAATCTTCATGATTGGTGCGGTAGCGGGCCTCGAGGTCTTCCGTTACTTGGGCAAGAGCGGTAATCCTTTCGTGATACTGCTATTGGCCTTCGTTGTCGCGGCTGTGGTTTCTGGCATTGTGGCAATGCTAATCGAGCGCCTGGCCTATCGCCCACTGCGGCGTAGGGGAGGCAAAAACGTGCTGGTTCCCCTTATCACCGCCATCGGGGTTTCGTTTTTGCTGCAAGACCTAGTCAGGGCTATCGAAGCCCTCTGGCATAACGAGTTCAATATGCAGTACCCCAGCTACGACAGCTTCAACTACGACATTTTTTCGGCCATTGGTAGCCCCTTGGGACTAATCCTGGCCCGCACTGGGTTGATCGTAATTGTGGTTTCTATCGTGATGCTCTTGGCCCTGAACTATCTGGTCAACCGCACCAAGCTGGGCAAAGCCATCCGGGCCGTGGCCCAGGACATGAGCACCGCTGGGCTCATGGGCATCAACGCCGATACCATCATCTCCCGTACCTTTTTGATTGGTGGGGCGCTGGCTGGAATTGCCGGGGTGCTGTTTGGCTTGATATACACCAACATCACCCCCTATTCAGGCTTCCAGCCTGGCATCAAAGCCTTTACGGCGGCGGTGCTGGGGGGGATTGGCAACATTCCGGGAGCGGTGGTGGGGGGGCTGGTGTTGGGGGAACTCGAGACCCTCGGCGGAACCTACTTGGGCTTCTTGACGCGGGGCAACTTCGGCAGCGAGTACGCCCAGGTGCTGGCTTTCCTGATTTTGATCCTGATTTTGCTGTTCAGGCCCCAGGGCTTGTTTGGTCAGAATGTGAGTGAGAAGGTATGAAAGAAGCCCAAGCCAATATCGTGGTGCCGGTGCTGGCGGTGCTGGTCTCGCTGTGGGCACTGGTTGCCCCCTTCAGCGCCCTGGCTAATTTTCTGCTGCTGGTGGCGCTAGGCCTGACGGCCTACTTGAAACCTTCGCAGATGGTGCGGGCACTGACCCTGGCAGGTCTGGCGGTGGTGTTCACGGTGCTTATCCGGGAGAGTACCGACGACAAGTGGGCCTTCTATGGCCTGGTGGGAACCCTGCTCTCGGCCATGTTGCTGCGGATTCCGGCAGCGCTCAAAATCCTCATTGGCATAGCCATTCTCTTCATCTCCATACCTTTGGCGGGCTTTGGCAACTCCCTGTTTCTCGAGCTGGGAGTACAGGTCGCTATTTTCTCCGCCCTGGCCCTGGGCCTCAACGTGGTGGTGGGGCAGGCCGGTTTGCTCGACCTGGGCTTTGCGGCCTTCTTCGCTATCGGGGCTTATAGCTGGGCCATCTTCGGCTCCGGCCAGGCCAACAACTTTATCGCCGGACACCACTTCCCCCTCAACCCCTGGCTATTTTTCCTTTTCCTGCCGATAGCGGTGGTGGCAGCCGCGTTTACTGGCGTGCTGATTGGCCTTCCGGCCTTGCGCCTGCGGGGGGATTACCTGGCCATCGTGACCCTGGGGCTGGGCGAGGTGGTGCGGGTACTCGCCAACAACCTCGACCACCCCATCAACCTCACCAACGGCCCTCAGGGCATTACCCCGGTGGGCCGCCCACCGGTGGGCTGGCTGATTAATCTGCTCAACGGTCTGGGCGTGGACAAGCTCTATGGCAAGCCCCTGGACGAGAGCATCGCTTACCAGCTTTTCTTCTACCTGCTGGCGCTGGTCATTATCGCCATCGTGATCATGGTCAACGTGCGGCTATCGGGCTCAAGGTTCGGGCGGGCCTGGGTGGCGATTCGCGAGGACGAAATCGCGGCCAAGGCCATGGGCATCCCCTTGCTGCCCACCAAGCTGCTAGCTTTTGCCACGGGCGCGTCTTTCTCGGGCATCATGGGGGCCATTTACGGGGCCAAGCAGTCCTTTGTTGATCCGACCTCGTTCACCCTCAACCAGAGTATTTTTATCCTGGCCATGGTGATTTTGGGAGGCATGGGCAACATCGGTGGGGCGGTGGTCGGAGCGGCGGCAGTAACGCTCTTGAACCTCGATATCCTCAAGAACTTCTCCGACCAGCTCAACACCTGGCGACAGACCGGCTTTACCCTCCTGGGCTACAACTTCGCCAACCTGCCCAGCCAGCTCGAGCCCGCCAAATACGAACGCTTCGTGTTCGGCTTGATCCTGATATTGATGATGATCTTCAGGCCCGAGGGCTTGATACCCGAGCAGCGTCACAAGGTCGAGATGGAAGAGGCCCGGCTCGAGACCAAAGAGGAGGGGGCATGAGCGAGCTGGCTTTGGACGTTCAACACGCCACCCGCCGTTTTGGGGGTCTGGTCGCGGTCAACGACGTGAGCTTGCAGGTTCAGCCCAAGGAAATTTTCTCGGTCATCGGGCCAAACGGGGCGGGCAAGACCACTTTCTTCAACCTGCTCACCGGCATCTACAAGCCCGACGTGGGCAAGGTGTTGTTTTTTGGCAAAGACCTTACCGGTATGTCGCCCGACAAGGTGGCCCGGCAGGGTATCGGGCGCACCTTCCAGAATATCCGGCTATTCAAGGCCATGACCGTCTTAGAGAACGTGCTGGTGGGCCACCACACCCTGATGCCCTCCTCCTACCTGGACGCGCTGCTGCACACCCCGCGCTACTTCGCTACCGAGAAAAAGGCCAAAGAGCGAGCCATGGAACTGCTGGTCTACATGAACCTAGACCGCAAAGCCGAACAGTCGGCCTCCTCGCTCTCCTATGGCGAACAGCGCCGCCTGGAAATTGCTCGTGCCCTGGCCCTGGAGCCCAAACTGCTCTTCCTGGATGAGCCCGCTGCCGGGATGAACCCCCAGGAAACCGAAGACCTCAAGGCTCGAGTGCGTAAGCTGCGCCAGGACTTGGGCCTCACAATTGTCCTTATCGAGCACGATATGAGCATGGTCATGAGTATTTCCGACCGAATCTCGGTGCTCGAGTACGGTAGCAAAATCGCCGAGGGTTTGCCGGCTGAGATTCGCAGCAACCCCCGGGTGGTCGAGGCCTACTTGGGCAAGGGCGCAGCGGGGACGGCGGGGGATAAAGCATGAAGCGCTTCGCGCTGTTCACGGTTGACTGTTTACGGTTGAAGTCGGAGGCCTCCGACTCGTTGACCGCAACAGATGTCGTGGGTCAAACCCCTATTTTTGTCATGAGACCTGCGACTTGTGACTTGCGACAAAGCCTTTGCGGTCAACGCTCAACGGCCAACGCTCCGAAGGAGCTTCTATGAGCTTGCTCGAGGTCAAAAACATCCAGACTTACTACGGTCAGATTCAGGCCCTCAAAGGGGTTTCGCTCGAGGTTAACGAAGGCGAAATCGTGACCTTAATTGGCTCCAACGGCGCGGGCAAAAGCACCACCCTGCGCACCATCAGCGGTATGAACAAGCCACGCCGGGGTGAGGTGATTTACCAGGGTAAGCCCATCCACAGGCTGCCCGCCGACCAAATTGTAGGGCTAGGCATCGGGCACGTGCCCGAGGGGCGGCGGATTTTCCCACGCCTCACCGTGGAGGAAAACCTCGAGATCGGGGCCTATCTAATCAACGACAATAAGCTGGTACAAGAGCGCAAGGAGCGGGCCTTCACGCTATTTCCCCGGCTGGCAGAGCGCCGCACCCAGAAGGGCGGCACGCTCTCCGGCGGTGAGCAGCAGATGTTAGCGATTGGTCGCGCCCTGATGCAAGACCCCAAACTGCTGCTGATGGACGAACCCTCGATGGGTTTGGCCCCAGTGCTGGTAGACTTCATCTTTGAGATTATCCAGCGGCTCAACAAAGAAGGCAAAACTATCTTGCTGGTCGAACAAAACGCCCGCTTGGCTTTGGAGATTGCCAGCCGAGGCTACGTGCTGCAAACCGGCAAGCTGACCCTGCAAGGCCCTGCCACCGAACTCGCAGCCCGGCCAGAAATCCAGGAAGCGTATCTTGGTGGGCACTAACTAAACTAGCGGAAGCTTATGCCTATTGATTGGGTAGTTGTCGCTACACTAGCGGCACCTGTAATCGCTTTATTTGCTGGTATTTGGGTCAACAGAATCGGCGAAAATAGACCTATCCTGGTGTTTTATTACGGCCATACATCTGCATTCAAATACACAACTCAAACAGGTAATAAGGTCGACATCTTTACCCATACTGTGGTTCTGACAAACATTGGCCGAAAAAGTGCTTCCGATATTAGATTAGGGCATAGTGTGTTGCCCGACTTCGTAATATATCCTTCTGCACACTATTCAGTAGAAGATTTGCCCGATGGCAGCCGTGATATTGTAATTCCTACTTTAGTACCTCGTGAACAGATAGTCGTTTCATATTTGTATTTTCCTCCTACAACATGGAAGCAAATAAATACATCAATCAAGTCGAAAGAAGGGTTTGCGAGACAGGTTCCTGTTTTGTTGCAACAACAATATCCTTTGTCGTTTAGCGTTATTGCGGCAATCTTGATGTTCGTTGGTTTAGTGACATTGCTTTACCTTCTATATGAATGGCTTCACAGAATTAAGATCGTATAAACCTTTTGTTACACTCGTCCTGATGCTCGCCGAAGTCACCACCTACTACCTCGAGACCCTTTCCCCCGCCGAACTCCGTCCCAGGCGTGTAGAACTTCCCGGCTTACAAATTCTCAAAGCCGAGCTTCCCAGTGCTGAGCTGCAACACTTTTTGTATCGCAGCGTGGGCGGCGACTGGTATTGGTACGAGAAAGCCGACTGGAGCTACGCGCAGTGGCTCGAGTATGCCCAAAATCCCGCCCTACACACCTGGGTGGCCTACTTGAAAGGCACACCGGCGGGCTATTTTCAGCTCGAGGTGCAGCCAGAATCTAATGTGGAGATTGCCTATTTTGGCCTGTTGCCGCAGTTCGGTGGCCTTGGTTTGGGCGGACATCTGCTCAGCGTGGCTCTCGAGCAAGCCTGGAAACTTGAGGCCAAGCGGGTCTGGGTGCATACCTGCTCGCTGGACAGCCCAGCCGCCCTGGTCAACTATCAGGCTCGAGGGCTGCGGCTGTACAAAACCGAGACCTGTACCCTGCAAATCCCCGACCAGACCCCCGGCCCCTGGCCCCGAGCCCGCTGAACTCTCATAAATGGCTTGAAGATGAGGTCTCGATGGGTTCAAGATAGGAGCATGAAACACTTATGGCTAGCCTCGGTCTTGACCCTCGTGTTGGCAGGCTGCCAGAGTACCAGCAGCCTTGGTGCGGGCTTGGGACAGCAGCAAGGCCAGGGAACGGGCCTCGAGGGCTATGTCTATAAAGGGCCAATCCAGCCTGCCTGCACAGACAAAGCCCCCTGCGATGCGCCGTTTAGCGGCGGCTTTGTGGTCTGGCAAGGCAGCACCGTGGTGGCCCAGTTCCAATCGGATGCGAAGGGCTATTTCAAGGTTTCGCTGGCTCCTGGCAGCTATACAGTTGCAATGGATGCCCAAACCCAATCCCTGTTTCCCCTGCGGCAATCCCAAAGCGTCGAGGTTGGCAGCAGCGGCATGACCCAACTGACTTTGACCTTCGATACCGGCATTCGCTAACCGCCCTTCCAGAGGGCATCTATAGAGGCTCGAGAAACACCCTTCAGGACGGTATTGGGCCGAACCAATCCTGGGCTTTTTGCCGGGCTTGTTCCTTTACCGCAGGGCTGATATACATCGCCACCGCGCCGATAGCCAGCAGCAACACGCTGAGGTCGTCGCTGTAGCCGATGCCGGGAATAAAGTCGGGGATGGCATCTAGGGGCAAGATAAAGTAGGCTAGCGCCCCCACAATCACCCGCTTGGCCCAGGCCGGAGTATCTGGATGTTGGAGCGTGTAGTAAAGCCAGAGGGCTTTTTCCACTACTTCGCGTCCAGCCGCCCTGGCGAAGCGGGCTAGCTTGGCCCAAAACCCCCCGCTGCTATAGCGGCGCTCGTAGACTTTTAGCTCGAGCACTTCGACTGCCTGGAGCTGCTCCGCCGGTTTTTCGGCTTGGTTCATCCGTTTATGGTAGCACCCTCATCGGCTGAGGGTGCGGCTGTGCCGCTAAGAAAGGCCAGCGCCCGCAGGGCTGTTTCCTGGCCCATCCGCACCACCTCGGGCAGACCAACTCCGTGATAGGCAGCCCCCGCCAGAAAAAGGCCCGGCAGGGTCTCGGCTTGCAGGGCCTGAGTCACCCGTTCCAGGTGTCCCACGGTGTACTGTGGCAAACCCTCCTGCCAGCGGAACGTCCAGGTGCGCTGTGGGGTTGGTATCTGGCCCCACAACCGGCCCAGGTCAGTCAGGGCCTGTTGGGTCAAGCTGTGTTCGTCGAGCCCTGTATCCGAGAAGTAGGCCCGTACCAAGGCGTAATCCTGGGGGGCGCGCCCGCTCCACTTCTGGTCAGTCCAGGTAAAGCCCCGTACGCCAAAGCCGCTGTTGGCGGCAATCAGCATCCCGTGGCCCACTCGAGCCGGTAGCTTCGCTTTGGGAAAGGCCAACGAGACCGTAGCCGAACTGCCATAGGGAATGTTTTGGAGGGCTGCGGCGGCCTCTGGATGGAGATTTTGGAGCAGCCGAGCAGTGCTGGGAGCGGGGGTGGTCAAAACTATTGCATCGGCCTCCAAAACCCCCTCTCGAGCATGAACCCGCCAGCCTTCGCGCAGGCGCTCGAGGCGTTCGACCCCGGTGTTCAGCCGTATCTCCAGGCCAGAGCCAGACACCCGCTGTTGCAGGACTTCAACCCAGTTGCCCAAACCTCCCGAAAGCGAGGCGAAAAGCTGTCCGGCCTCGCGGCTGCCCCGCTCCCGGTGCTGCTGCATAGCGCCCCGAATCAGGCTGCCGTGGCTCTGCTCGAGGGTTTTGAGCTGTGGAAAAGCCGCCAGGGTGGAAAGCGCGTAAGGATCTCCGCCATAGATGCCACCCGAAAGTGGAGCCACCAGCCGCTCCCAGACCTGCTTTCCCAGCCTGCGCTGGATAAAAGCCCCGAAGGGTTCGTCCCCAGCTGGCCCTCTGGCAATCGCCAGATCGAGGGCCGCTCGAGCCTTGCCAAAGGGACTCAGGAGCGGGCTCAGCACCATTGCCCAAAGGTCGCCCGGAATCACCATCTGTAAACCCGGTGGGATGGGCTGGGCCTGATGTCCATCGTGAATCAGGGCCGAGGGTTTGGTCGGAAGGGTGCCCACCATCTGGGCCTCGAGGCCCAACGCCTTCATCAGGGCGACGGCCCAGGGCTTGTAACGCACGACCGCATCGGGGCCACCCTCGAGCACGAAGCCATCTTCGGCAACCGTCCTGACCTTGCCGCCCAGCCGTGAATCGGCCTCGAGCAGGGTAATTTTCAAGTGGGGCGCAGCCTGCTGGGCATAGTACGCTGCCGAAAGCCCAGAAATACCCCCTCCGACAATAATCAAGTGACTCATAGAAGCTCCCTTGGGTTGCGGTTATGGCTCACCTGAACTCCATCCATTTGCGTGCCACGATGTCGCGTAGCACCTCTATATAGTCGGGGTCGGCGTTGAGGCTACGGGTGCGCAGCAGCCGGATTCCCAGCTTTTGAGCGGTATTTTGGGCTTCATAATCGAGGTCAAAGTAGACCTCGAGGTGGTCACTAGGAAAGCCTACCGCCGTCACCACCACTTCCTTGTAGCCCTGCTGGGCAACGGCCTCCAGCTTCTCATTGATGTCTGGCCCAATCCAGGGTTCTGGGGTGCGGCCCGCCGACTGCCAGGCGGTGTCCCAGTGCTCGAGGCGCAGGCTTTGGGCCACCAGTTTTGCTGTAGTACCAATCTGCCCCGGATAGCGTCCGTCCTGGGCGGCTTTTTCGGGGATGGAGTGGGCCGTGAACAAAAACAAAGCCTGGGGGGGGTCAATCAAACGCCAGCGTTGCTCACTTACCCGTGTGGTAACGGCCTGAATATAGCCGGGGTGGTCGAAATACTCCTCGACATACCGAATCTCCAGAGGGTTGCCCAGTTCGCTCAGGGCTTGCTGCACCTTTTCCTGGTACTCGGCGGTGCTGCGGGCCGAGTAATGGGGTGCTGCGATGATGCCCACCGCCTGCTTGACCCCATCCTCGGCCATGGCATTTACCGCTTCTTTGATCAGCGGATGCCAGTGTTTGGTGCCGTGGTAGACCCGTGCTGGGCCATGTATACGGGCTCCGGGCGAGACTTCCATCTGCTCTGGGTAAAGCGGCAAAGTAGTATTGAGCGCGGCCTCGAGCCGCACTGCTTGGGCAAAAGTAACCTCGTTGAGGGGGCTGCGACCAATCAGATGGTAGCGCTCCTCGAGCTCCTGCAAAAGCTCTTTGGTAGGTGGACGGCCTCGGCGGATATCGGTGTAGTAAGGTTCGATTTCACTGCGTCGGTAGGGTGTGCCATAGGCCATGAATAAAACGTTCATGCATGACATTCTAATCGGCGGTGGGCGGGGCAAATATCCACCCCCGCCACCAAGCGGGTCTTATCGCGGCTCTGCCCAGACGGGCACGGCAAATATACTCGAGTCTTCCCTTACTAGCAGCAAGCACTCGCCTTCGCAAATATGCCCGAGCGGTGGGGTGCAGGCTCGAGGTGCGACTGGTGAAGTAGGCAATCCTACCGCCTATTGATCCAACGGACTTTGCACCCCTCGCCCTTGGTTTCCCGAATCGTGATTTCCTTGCGGGCAAAGTCAATATCTTTGACGCGCAAGCGCAAACCTTCCATTAAGCGCATTCCTGTTCCATATAACAAGGACAAAACCAGGTAGTGAAAACCCCATCGGTACGGGCCAATATGGCCTGAACTTCTTCCTTGGTAAGGACGGTGGGTAGATGCTTAGATCGTTTGGCTCTGACGGCCTCAATGTTCTCGGGTAGAGGGTTTTGGAGTACTGCCTTGTAGAGAAAAAGCAAGGCAGACAGGGCCACATTTTGTGTCGAAGCCGAAACATTTTGCTTGACTGCAAGGTCAGTCAAATAGGCCCTTACATCTTCCACCCCCATATCTTGGGGATGCTTTCTCCTGTGAAACCTGATAAAGTCTGTAATGGTAGTACAGATACGACTTCTCGGTGTTTCGAGCCAAATGACGAACCCTGATGGCCTCCCGTACCGAATTCAGGAAAGGAGAGGTTTTGAGTGAGTAGTGTTTTGGTGGATTACCGGCCCCGTCCATTGCGGCATATTATCCTTTTTCAAGATGTTATGCCGCGGGTGCGGTATAACTATTGGTTATGCCTCAGGACGTGTAAGAGATGAACACTGAAGAGTCTATTCAACGGGGATTTGCAGACCAGCAGCGTCATTCGGCAGCCGAGCTATACGATGCGGCGTTCGGCGCGAAACTCTCCATAGCAATACCCAATACAGCGAGACGCATTGCAGTTCTGAGGCAGGGGATCGAATCGTCGTTTTCATTCGTCGCTGTGAGCGACGGACATCTGGTGGGCATCGCTGGATTCAAGACAGCACACGGCTCGTTCACCGGCGGTATTACATTCCGCTTGTTGAAGGAGACCCTCGGACTCTTGGGTGCCATCCGCGCCTTCTTGGTACTTTCGCTCCTTGAACGAAAGTGCGTTTCTGGGCAATTGTTGATGGATGGGATAGCTGTATCCCCAAAGATGCGTGGCGGCGGGATTGGTACCAGGTTACTGCACCGCTTAATAGAGTACGCACGTAATGAAGGATATCAGTCACTCCGTCTCGATGTCATTGACACCAATCCGGCAGCCCGCCGGTTGTACGAGCGCGTTGGATTCACACTAGTCAGGACCGAGAGTTTCGTCTACTTGAAATGGCTACTTGGCTTTGAGGCTGCTACACAGATGCAGTACACACTGAATGTGGAGGCATAACAACGGGTTGCAGGCGCGTTGCGGAGCGCAGCGGAGCAACGCGCCTGCAACCCGTTGTTATGCGGCCTACCGTAGCCACGTCGTATATTGTCGGGACAACCAGGGGAACCATCATGAACCGTAAGACCAAGCTCATTGTTGCAATCGCACTCGCCGCGACGGATGATGCCAAGCTACCTGTCGGGTGATGACATTATGCGGCTCGAGCCTAGTCTTCGCTCAGCTCGTCTTCAAGCTCGAGGCTCGGCTCCAAAGTTTCGGGCTCTATGCAGGTTCACTAAACGCCTGTAAACAAGAAATCTATCGCCGCGATAATTTCCTGCCGCTTCTGGGCGGCACTCACCACATAGCTGCCCAAGTCTCGCTTAGCTACACCCGCAAGCTGTGAGGTAAGGGCAACATACTCTTTCCCCTTGACCTCGAGCACCGGGCTAAGGACGCTCAAGATTTTCCCCTCGAACGATTCCTTGAGCGCCAGTGGAATCACCACCCTGGTCTCGAGGGCATCTAGCAGACCAACCTGCACGTCCAGCAGATAGGGAAAGCGCTCTTTGGCGGCGCTTCTATTCTTGTACACGTCGAACTGCATTAAAACGACCTCAGACCGTCGCTAAAGCTGCCCGACTCCTCTACATCTTTGTTGTACGCCGCTATCGCTTCCTGATTTTCCTGCACCCAAGCCTCCGCCTTTAGTTTTTTCACCTGCTCAGCTAGGGCTTGCTCGAGGACGGCAGAGATGTTGATCTCGAGGGCCTTAGCTTGCAGAAGCAGGTCGCTGTTTACGGTGAGGTTGGTAGGCTTTTTAGGAGCGGCAATGTTATAAACATTGTTCATGCATATATTTTATCCGCATAATGCGCCCACGTCAAGTTTGTGAGACTTGAATTGAGACCCGTAACATAAGGTCTCATTCCCAGTTTTCGGCTTATTCCGGCTTCTCTAAAATCGCCCCTTCCCTTGCACTGCTCACCAGCGCCGCATACCCTGCAAACAGCCCGGCCTTGTAGTGGGGCTTGGGGGCCTTCCAGGCTTTGGCCCGCTTGGCGAGTTCGGACGCGGAGACCTCGAGCCTACTCTTCATCGCTCAATTCATCTTCCAACTCAAGACTCGGCTCGAGAATTTCAGCGTGGTTTTTAAGAACGGAAGCTGCTACCTCGAGTTTGGCACGGAGTTCTACCGTAGGGTTTGCCTTCCAATCCCGCAAGATTTGCAAATACGCTTCGGCGTGTTCGCCTAATTCTTCAAGCAAGGTTGCATTGCTTGCTTTGATCTGCTCAAGGCTGTGAACAATGGCCATTACTTGCCTCCCGGAAGCCGTTTCCGCAACCGAACAACCGTCTTCATTGCTGCTCGGATCTCTGATTCCCAGTGTACTATACGCCCCGTATTCGGCTCTGGTTTGGCGAGCTCTTCGGCAATTTTGCGCTCGTGCAAGGCAATATGCTCGAGCCAGCTCTCGAGTTTGATGCGGGTCTTCTTGTTCTCGCCCACCTCACTCCGGCTTCTCGAGCACTGCCCCTTCCCGCGCGCTGCTCACCAGCGCCGCGTACCGCGCAAAGAGCCCGGCCTTGTAGTGGGGCTTGGGGGCCTTCCAGGCCTTAGCCCGCTTGGCCAGTTCCGACGCGGAGACCTCGAGGTTCAAAATTCCTTTATTGCAGTCAATCGAGATGGTATCGCCTTCCTTGATGAGCGCGATGGGGCCACCCAACTGAGCCTCCGGCGCGACATGGCCGATCATCAGGCCACGGGTTCCACCGCTAAAGCGCCCATCTGTGACCAGGGCTACCTGGGAGCCGAGGCCCTCGCCCACCAGGGCCGAAGTCACCGAGAGCATTTCGGGCATTCCTGGTGCGCCCTTGGGGCCTTCGTAACGGATTACCACCACATCACCGGGCTTGATTTGTTTCTTCAGCACGGCTTTCATGGCAGCTTGTTCGCTGTCGAAGACCCTGGCCGGGCCCCGGTGCTCTTTGCGCTCGGTTCCTACCAGCTTCAGCACCGCACCGTCGGGGGCCAGCGAGCCCTTGAGGATGCGCAGGCCGCCCTCGGCTTTGAAGGCTTTCTCGGCCTTCACCACTACCTTCTGGCCCTTGGTTTCCTTGGCTTTGCTGGTCTCTTGCCAGAGGGTCTTGCCGGTGACGGTCATCTGGTCGCCGTCTATAATTTCGCCTTCGATCAAGCGGCGGATAATCAGAGGGATGCCGCCTGCTTCCCAGAGTTCCCAGGCCGTGTATTGGCCCCAGGGGAGCATATCGGCAATCACCGGAACCTTGCGCGAGATTTTGTCGAACTCCTCGAGCGAAAGCTTGATTCCGGCCTCGTGGGCAATCGCCAGCAGGTGTAGCACTGCATTGGTGGAACCGCCGGTAGCCGCCACCGCAGCAATAGCGTTGGTGAAGGACTTCTTGGTCAGGAAGCTCTTGGGGGTGCGGTTATGCTGGATGGCATCGGCCAGCACCTGCATGGCCCGGTAGTTGGCTTCTTTTTTCTCCGGGGCTATGGCCGGAATGGCGTTATAGCCGATGGGGGAGAAGCCCATCACCTCCATCACCA
>JADEYI010001751.1_pt1 | contig 13995 bp, 13 predicted proteins | sample 8542331 | NCBI WGS metagenome assembly JADEYI01 (sample SAMN16510988, study PRJNA670497) | mine drainage metagenome | isolation source: biofilm near Copperflume 1 | place: Germany: Marsberg coppermine Kilianstollen | collected 2018-02 | reverse complement strand
GGTCCGGGTCCGCTACTCCTGGCGACAGCAGGCCCTGCTGGCCCGGATGGAATCCGATCAGGCACCAATGGCCCCAACCCCGACGCTGGCCCCGCGTGGGTGGTTGCCCACCGACCCGCCGCTGCAACCGCTGCACGTCACGGTCGCCGATCTCGGCCAGGACTGGACCCGGCCCAGCTCGCAGCCCCTGTCGGTGGCGGGTGGATGGCTGCGCTCCGGTCCGCAGGGTTCGTCGTCGCCGTGGCCGGTGCTGGTGGTGCGGGCGACCCGCCCATCGTTGATCGCGGCGGAAGCGGCGCTGGCCCGGCTCGATCCGTGGCTGCGCTCCGGGCAGCTGGTGGCCCCGGTGCGGCTGGTGGTGATGGCGTCGTGGAAACGACGTGGCTGGCCCGCTGGTGTCACCGGCACCGCCGGCGCCCGGGTCGCCGAGCTCCTCGACGACGCGGTGTTCGTGCCCTATGACCGCGACCTCGACCTCGGTGGTGTCACCGAGGACCCGACCCCACCCAAGGTCCAGTCGGCGGTGGCGTCGCTGCTCGACGAGTGGGGCCTGCTCACCAGCTCCCCCTTGCGGCCCGCCCGGCCCGACTGAACCCGGACCGACCCATCACCCAACCCCTCCACCACCCCAAGGGACCGATCATGGTTGTTGAGCTTGCCCACCTCGCCCACCTCGCTCATGAAGGCCTACTCGCCGCCGGCGCCGCGTCGTCCCCGGCCGCGGGGGCGATCCCGAACCCAGCGCCGGTGGCCCCACCGGGCAGCGAGAAGATCGTCCAGGTCGTCGGCTACATCAAGTGGGGCGCCGGCCTGGCGTTGCTGGCCGGGTTCTTCGCCGGGATCCTGGTCTTCGCCGGCGGGCGCTGGGTGGATCACCACCGGGCCGGCCGGATCGGCTCCACGATGATCATCGCTTCGTTGTTCGGGGGCCTGCTCTACGGCATCGGCTACACGATGATCACCAGCTTCGCCGGGGCCAGCTAGCGATGATCACCCACCCCACGCCCCCGGCCGCGCGGCCGCCGGCACCGCAGCCTCGCCGGCGGGCCCAGCTCACCCTCGCCGCCATGGCTGTCGCCGCCGCGGTGGTGTTGGTCGCGGCCGCGCTCTCGGTCATCGGGTTGTCGGCACCCGACACGTCGCCGTCGGCAACCACCGCGCCGGCCCCGACCACTCCCACACCTCACGACGGCGGCTGGGACTGGGCCGGCGAGGCAGCCCTGGCGAGGCAGCCGATGCCTGCGATGCCGGTCGAGGCGGCCCGCCCGCAACCACTGGCCGCCGCACCCGCACCTGGCGTGATCACGCTGCCTCATCCGACCGGGGAGATCGCCGGGGTCGCGGCCGGGTTCCCGCAGACCCCGGCGGGTGCGGTTGCGGCGTTGGGCGCGCTGACCAGCCAGGGCCTGCGCGGTGGTGACCCGCAGGTCTACGCGGCTGCCTACACCGCGCTGTCGGCGCCGGGCGCCCCACCGGCAAGTGCTACTCGCCTGGTCGACCTGCTCACCAGCCTGCGTACCCGCGCCGGGGTGCCCGGCTCGGGTCCGGTTCCGGATCTGACGATGGGCTGGCAGATGACCGAGGGCCAGGTCAAGGGCGTGCTCGATGACGGGCGCTACGCCGCCGTGTGCGTACTGGGCCAGTTCTCCGTCAGCTACCAGGGCCGGATCGTGACCGCCGGTGTCGGGGACTGCCAAGCGATGCGCTGGGACACCATCAGCGCGACGGCGCAGTGGCGGATCAGCCCCGGCCCCGGCGCCGCACGCGCGGCGGATGCCTGGCCGGGCAGCCAGGACGCGATCACCGCCGGCTATCAGGAGGTCCAGTGAGCACCACCGTGATGTTGACCGCCATGACCACCGGCGCCTTCCCCGCTGTGCCGGCGACGGACCAGCTCGGTGACTTCATCGGCGACTCCGTCGCAGGGGTGATGTCCTCGAGCCTGGATGCGGCCATGCAGGCCATCTGGCAAGGCGCGACCTGGCTGCTCGGCGCCGCGTTCGGGGTCGCCGACGCCTTCTCCTCGTTCACCGTCGACATCCATTCCGGCCCGGTGGGTGCGATCTGGCCGACGCTGCTGAGCACCTCCGCGGCGATCGCGCTGGGGCTGTTCTTCTGGCAGCTGACCATGGCCAGCCTGCGCGGCGGACGCGGCATGATGCGCGTCGCTACCGGGCCGGTCGCCTACGGTGTCGCGCTGGCGATCACCGTCGGCGGGGTCGCCGCGCTGCTCACGATCGCTGACGGGCTCACCCAGCTGATCCTGACCAAGGGCCTCAACGTCACCAACTTCTCCGCCGCGTTCACCCACACCTCCCTCGGGGGGCAGGCCGTGAACGGGATCAAGGCCGTGGCGCTCGGGCTGGTCGGGTTCTTCGGCGTCATCCCCGCCGCCCTCGGCTGGGTCCTGGAGATCATCTGGCGGCAAGCCGCGATCCTGGTCCTGGTCGCAACCGTCCCCATCACCGCGGCCGGGTTACTGGCCCAGACCACCGCGTCATGGTTCTGGCGCGGGCTGCGCTGGACCCTGGCCGCGGTCGCGGTCAAACCTGTCCTGGCGCTGATCGTGGTACTCGGGGTGTCCGCCCTGGCCGGCGCCGACGGCCCGGCCGGGTTGTTGGCCGGGGTCGGGGTGCTGTGGGTGTCGCTGACCGCGCCGATGGCGCTGTTCCGATTGCTGGCGTTCGTCGACCCCGACACCGACGCCGGGGCGACGTTCCGCGAACAGTTCGCCCAGTTCGGATCTCAGATCAGCGGCGGCGCCGCCGACACCAGCCACGCCGGGTTCGACTCCCCCGGTGGTGGCGGCGCCGGATCCGGTGGCGGCTCCGGTTCGGGGTCTGGTGGCGGGATGGGGGCGTTGGAAAGCGCGAACACCGACCGGTTCGACGCCGCATCCGGCGGCTCGGCGCCCACCGGTGGTGGGGATCAGGACATGGCTGCCCCGCCGCCGAGTGACCCCGGCTCCAGCGCCGGGTCGGGATCAGGTGCTGTGAGCTCGACAGGCTCGAGCGCAGGCGCGGGGGGTGGGGACGACGTGTCCTCGGCCGCCGGTTCGCCGCCCCCGCCGCAACCACCTGATGCGGCGGGCTCGGGGCCATCCGGTGGGGGCGGCGCACCGGTCCCTGGCGGCCCCGGTGGGTCCGGCGGTGGCGGTAGCAGCGGTAGTGGTTCGGGCGGAGCGGCCGCCGGAGGTTCTGAGGCAGTGGAAGCGGCGGTGTTGCTGTGATGACCAGCGCGGTAGCGGGACCCCGGATCTATCGGGGCTTGAACCGGCGCGAACGCGCCGGGTGGATCCTCGGGCTCACCGTGGCTCAGGCGAGCGCATGTCTGGTGCTGGCCACTCCGGTGCTGCTCGCTATCTCCAGCGGGCGCTGGCGCCTCGGGCTGACCTGGGCGGTGATCGACGGGTTGGCGGCCGCGCTCATCGTGGTCCCGGTCCGGGGCCGCCCCGCACTGCGCTGGCTCGCCCATCTCATCCTGCATCGGGTGGGGGTGGCGACCGGGTGGTCGGTGTGGCAGTCCCGCGCCGCCGCCGGCGTGCCCGGCCCAGCCGGTGAGCCTGACCTGCCGGGGGCGCTGGCCCGGGTGGAGTTCCCCGACGGGCCGAACTTCCGCACCCAAGGGCGGGTGTGTCTGATCCACGACACCGGTGAGGGCCGCTGGGGTGCCACCGCGCGGCTGACCCACACCGGGGTCGGGATGCTGTCGGACGCCGAGTGTGAACGCCTGGCCTCGCGGTTGGGGAACCTGCTGCTCTCCGTCGGGCACCGCGACGTGGTGGACCGGCTCTCGCTGCTGGTGCGCACGGTGCCCGACGACGGCACCGAACACGAGGTGTGGCGTCACGCGCATCAGTCCCCCGCCGCCCCGGCCCTGGCGGTCCAGGCCTCGGCCGAGCTGGACCGGGCGATCGGCGCGGTCGCGGTCCGCCACGAACTGTTCCTCACCGTCTCGGGCACCGAAGCCGCGCTGCGTCGCCCGGCCGCCGCCGCCGGCGGTGGGGTCGCGGGTCGGGCGCACGCGCTGTATCGGGTCCTCGACGGCATCGAGGACGGCGTCAAAGCACTCAACGTCCGCACCGTCACCTGGCTGTCGAGCCCGGCGGTGGCCCAGGCGATCCGGACCGGGTTCAACCCGGCCTCCTCCGCCGCGCTCGAGCACGCCACCCTGACCCGCGCCGGTGGTGAGGACTGGCCGATGTCCCTCGCGGGCCCGACCCAGGCCCCGGCACCGCCGGCCCGTAGCTACGTCCACGACGGGTTCACCACCGTCACCTACAGCGTGCTGATGCCCGAAGCCGGGACCGTGTTCGGCAGCCTCGCCCCACTGCTCGCGGTCAAAACCGCCGGCGAGCGGCGCTGCCTGGCGATCCACTACGAAGTCCTCGACGCCGGACGCTCATCCCGGGCCGTGCAGGCCAACCGGTTCCGCTCCACGGTGATGACCGACTACAAGTCCACCAAAGGCTTCTCCACCTCAGCAGCCGATCAACGCAGCTCCGGCGGGGCGAAAGCCCAGGAGTATGCGGTCGCGGCCGGGCACGCCATGGTCCGCTACGCCGCCGTCGCCGCAGTCACCGTGCCCTCACAGTGGAACGTGGAGGACCACGCGTCCCGCTTGGAGAACGACGCCGCCGGCCGCTTCCGACTCCTCAGGCTCGAGCTGGCCCAGGACACCGCGTTCGTGTCCGGGTGCCTGCCGCTGGGCATCGGGCTTCCCCGGCTGCGCGGGAGAATGTCATGACCCGCCGCGCAGCCCAGCGAGGCGCGGCCGAGCTGCTCGACATGTTCGGCACCACCCCCACCACCCGAACCGCCGCGCCGCCCCGACCGGGCCGCGAGCGGGTCAACCGGCCCCGCGCGCCCCGACGCGGCCATGCCGAGCCGGGTCAGGGCTGGTCCCCGGTGGAAGCGCCGCTGGCGGTCTATCAGGCCGCGACCTCCGAGATCTGCGGGCTGTTCCCGCTGCTCCCGGCCGACACCCTGCCCGCGGTCGGGGCCCGGATGGGTTACGACGTGCTCTCCGGTGGGGCCTTCCACGCCCACCCCATCGAATGGGTGCTGCGCGGGATCGCGACCAACCCCAACCTGGTGATCTTCGGTGAACCCGGGCGGGGCAAGAGCTCCACGGTGGTCGCGTTCCTGCTGCGGATGATGCTGTTCGGGGTCAAGACCTTGATCTCCGGCGACGTGAAAGGCGAATACACCCCGCTACTCAAAGCCCTCGGGGTGACCCCGATCGCGCTCGGGCGGGGCAGCTCCGCCCGGCTCAACGCCCTCGACCTCGGACCGATCGCGGCCCGCTGGCCCGACTGGAGCGTGACGCGGCAACGTGAAGAGCTCGCCGGAGTGCTGGGGCGGTGGACGAAACTGCTCACCGCACTGGCCGAGGCCCAGGGCTACTCCCCCACCGTCACCGACGAAGCGGTCCTGGCCGCGGTCCTGCGCCGCCTGGTCGGCGCCGACGCCGGCTACACCGCGCTGTGCCCGGTGACCATCCCCGACGTCGCCCGCCAGCTCGCCGAACCCGACACCGAGCTGATCGAGCAGGCCCGATTCGGCGGTCGCCGGGAGTTCCTCGACCACACCCGATCCATCACCGACGCGCTGACCAACCTCGTCTCCGGCCCGCTGGCCGGCCTGTTCGATGAGGAGACGAACTTTGACCTGGACTGGGACGCTCCCGTGCAGTCGATGGACCTCTCGCTGCTGCGCAGCCGAGGCGATCAGGCCATCGGGGTCGCGCTGACCTGCCTCGGCTCCTGGTCGTCGCTGCTCACCGACCTGCAAGACGACGGCGACATCAGGATCGTGGTCCGCGACGAGGTCTGGCGCCAGATGCGCCTCGGACTGCGTGCGGTCCAGGCCGTCGACTCCGACCTACGCCTGTCGCGGGCGGAGAAGAAGATCCAGATCCTGGTGATGCACAAACCGTCCGACCCGCTCTCCGTCGGCGCCGCTGGCTCCCAGGAAGTGGCGATCGCCAAGGACCTCCTCGCGTTGTGCTCGACGCGGATCCTGTGCGGGCAGTCGACCCGGGTCGCCGACGAGCTCGCCGAGGACTTCGCCCTCTCGGAAAAGGAACAGGACGTCATCTCCGGGTGGGCGATGGAACGCCCCGGCCGGGCCCTGTGGAAGATCGAGAACCGGCCCGGGTCGAAAGTCCAGACCGTGCTGTCCCCGACCGAGTTGTCGATCTTCGACACCAACGCCCAGCTCCGCGCCCCCTGCGCCCGCTAACCGTGGCGACCTCTCCCCGTTCTCGCGCCGCGGCGGCTGTTCCCGCGGCCGCCGCGGCGCTGCTCGCGCTATGCACCGCGTTCCTGGTGGTGATCGTGTCGGTGTTCGTCGGCGGGGTGGTCGGCGGTGGCGGGTGCGGCGGGGACGGCGGCACCGGCGGCGGGGCCCAGCAGGTCGGGCCCCGGACCTGGTCCGGTGAGCAGACCGCGAACGCGCAGCTGATCACCTCGGTCGTGATCGGGCGGGCGCTGCCCCGCCGAGCGGCGGTGATCGCGGTGTCGACCGCGATCGTGGAATCGCAGCTGCGCAACCTGCCCTACGGCGACCGCGACTCCCTCGGGCTGTTCCAACAACGCCCCTCGCAGGGCTGGGGCACCCCGCAGACCATCCTCACCCCAGCCCTGGCCACTCGTACCTTCCTCGATCACCTGCTGACAGTGCCGAGCTGGGCCACACTGGCGGCGGGCGTGGCCGAGCAGCTGGTGCAACGCTCCGCGGTACCCGGCGCCTACGCACCGCAGGAAGCGGCGGCCGCCGACCTGGTCGCGAAGTTCTGGACCGGCCCGGACAACCCCCTGGCCACCGCCCCACCCGCAGGTCCGGACGCGCAGCTCGCCTCATTCGCGTTACCAGGCTGCCCGGACCAGGGCGGCTCGAACATTCCGGTGGCGCCGGGATCGGTCAAGCCGAAGACGATGCCGCCGGGCTACCAACTGCCCGACGAACCCCGGGCCCGAGCGGCGGTTGCCTACGCCATCGCCCAACTGGGCAAGCCATACGTGTGGGGGGCGACCGGGCCGAACAGCTTCGACTGCTCCGGGCTGGTCCAGAGCGCCTGGGCCGCCGGGAAGGTCGGGATCTCGCGCAGCACCGCCACCCAGGTCAACGACGGTGCCCCGGTCGCCGGCCTCAACCAGGCCCTACCGGGGGACCTGCTGTTCATCCCAGGTGACGGCGGCAGCGCGGCCCACCCGGGGCATGTCGGGATCTACGCCGGCGCCGGCCTGGTCGTCGACGCCTACGACTCCACCCACGGCGTCATCGTGGAGACCCTCGCCACCTGGGCACCCAAGGTCGTCGCCATCCGCCGCGTCGCACCCGCCGCCACGCCGGCGCCCGGGCCGGCGGTACTCGCGGACGGGACCCCGACGCGATGAGCAGCCTCGCCGCCGCGGCGCTCGCGGTCATCATCATCGTGCTGCCCGGCCCACCCAGCTCCGACTACGCCACGCCCCCGCCCGCCGCGAGCTCGTCCTCAGCATCGGCGCCGACCTCGCCCGCGCAGGGCTCGTCGCTGCCCGATCTCGGCGGCACCACCGGCGCAGTGGTCAACGGGGTGGGAGGCGCGGTCACCGGCCCCGCCGGCGTGTCGCTGTCCGGGTGGAAGCTGACCATCCCGAAGGCCTCGGACAAAGGCAGCGCGGCCAGCGTCGACCCCACCAGCGCCGACGCCACCCCGTGGCTGCACACCGCCAGCGAGGGTGGCGGGGTGACGTTCTGGGCACCGGTCAACGGGGCCACCACCCCGAACTCCCAACACGCGCGCACCGAGCTGGTCAGCCAGCACACCTTCACCGCCGGGACCGGCGGCTCGCACACCCTGTCCGCGACGGTCGCGGTCACCCAGACCCCGTCGGGAAACCCGGACATCATCCTGGGCCAGATCCACGGCGGACTGGACATCAAGTCGGTGCCGTTCGTGATGCTGCACTACAACGACGGGGCAATCACCGTCGTCGTCAAACAGGCCCAGAGCGGCTCCACCGCGCAGAAGTACCCGCTGATCTCTGGTGTAGCGCTGGGTACCCGGTTCGACTACACGATCAGCGACGACGGCGCCGGCACCCTCGCGTTCAGCGCCACCAGCGGCTCCACCCGCCGCGAGGCCTCCGCCCCGATATCTCAGGCGTTTCGCGGGGCGAGCGTGCGGTTCCAAGCCGGTGACTACCAGCAAGGCACCGGATCGGGTGCGAGTTCGTCAAACGCCCACGCCAGCGACACCGGGGCAGATACCCAGGACTCCGATCAGCAAGACGGCGCCCGAGTCACCTTCTTCACCCTCACCGAGGCACACAGCGGAGGCACCCCATGAGTACCGACGACCCACATGACCGGCCGATTCCGGAGTTGACCCCCGAGCTGGCCATCGAGATCGGCGGCTGGGACACCCGCTACGCCCGAGTGCTGGCGATCGCCGTCTACGGAAGACATGCGGTCAGCCTGATCGACCCCAACGGCGACGAGAACATGACCGAGGTCGAGCACGCCTACCTCGACGACACCGGGCACTGGCGGGGAGGCAGCTCCGGCGGGGGCAGCTCGGACACCTACGGCGTGCACGGCTGGGGTGATTACCCGGGCATGCGCTTCGCCTACGGCCGGGCCAAGCAGCCCGGCCGTCAGAGCGTCACGGCCTGGGACGGCAGCACCTTCGACGTGACCCCGGAGCGCGACGGCTGGTGGGTCTGGGCCGAGGCGGTTCCCGATGACGACTGATCCCCCCACCCACCGCCCGCCACGACCGCACGATCCCGAGGAGAACACCGTGACCAGCCTGCTGCGACACCTACGGTCCACCGCCAACTTCCTGGCATCGGCCCTGGCCGGCGGGGTGGCCGCGCTGGGTCTGACCGATGACATCACCACCTGGCGGCTCGCCGAGAACCACGCTCGCGCGCCTCGCATGGCCGGGGACGAGGCGACCCCCCATGAACGGCACGAGCCCGCAAGCCCGACCAGCACCCCGCCGTGCGCCCCTGTACTGCTCACCGCCACCACCGGCGAATCCATCGGCCGCGCCGTCACCTCACTGGTGCTACTCACTCTGCTCGTCCCGGTGCTGCTGTGGCTGGCCCACCATCGCGGCACACCAGCACCCCGCCGCCGCGCAGTGTCCGCACAACCCGCGCCCAGTGTGGACCGATCACGATGACCGCGGAGATTGGCGCTCTGGATGCCTGGCTGGCCAATCCGCCCGCGCCGCGACCCGCTGCGGCGGTCAGCTGGTGGCCCGGCGGAGCACCCCCGTCTACCGAGCAGACCGCTGTGGAACCCGGGGCCGGCGCGGCCGCGTTGTCGGCGCCGGCGGCCGGGGAGCTTGCCGAGATCCGCGCCGAGCTAGAGCTGACCCGGGCCCGCGCGCAGCTGCAGCGTGACCCGGCCTGGCTCGACGAGCTCTCCCCCAGCGAGCGCGCGCAGGAACGCCACGCCGCCGAGCAGATTCGGGCGATGCGCCGCGAGCAGGCGTTGCGGGCGGCCACGAGCACCGAGAAACTCGGCGGCCGCGAGCAACGCGTCGAGGCCCGCCTGGCCGCGATGGAGCTCTCGGATCGGATGTGGAGCCGCCGCGCCCAGGCCCGCCGGATGCGGCTGCTGGACCCCACCTCGCGACTGGCCTCGTTACAGCGCACCCACGCCGCATCCTCGGCCGCTCTGATCGCGGTCGCGGTGGCCGGGATCGCTTGGACCGCGATGGGGGTGCACGACGCGCTGGTCGGACCCGGCGGCAACCCGCTGGCCTACGTCGTCGAGCCGATCTTCTCGGTGCCGCTGCTGGTCATCATGGGTTTGTCGGCGCGGGTCGCGCAGTTCGGCGCCACCTTCCCCCCACCCGCACAGCGGGGTCGGGTGTACGCAGTGGAGGCGTTCCTGCTGATCGCGACCATCGCGATGAACACCGTCTCGGTACTGCCCGGGGTTGGGAGCTGGCACAACGCGGCCACTCTGCTCGCGCACCTCGTGCCGCCGGTGCTGATCGTGATCGCGGTGGCGCTGCAGCCGCTGGTGGCCGGGTTCCTCGCCGAGATCCTCACCGGCGCCGCCCTGAACAGCGAGGGCGAGGATCCGGGCGAGCGGGACCGGCTCGACGCCCAGGCCCGCGACACCCTCGAGCTGAGCGCCCGGGTCCACGCCGCGATGACCCGTGGCGAGCTCAGCGCCTGGTCGGACACCGGGCTGCCCAGCATCTCGGCGATCCAGCGCCACCTGCAGTGCGAGAAACGCCGCGCCCAGCGGGTCTGGGACGCCCTGCACATCCTGTCCACCACCGCCGTGGATCAGCCCAGCACACCGACCATCGCCGCGAGGAGAACATCGTGAGTCTGATCGAGAGCCGAGGCGACACCGATCGGGACCTGGCCCTGATCGCGGTGATGTGCGCGGGCTGCGCCGCACTGTTGACCGCGATGGCGGTCCTGATGGCCTCCGCCACGGCGGCGACCTCGCTGCTCGGCGGAACCACCCAGCTACCCGGGTTGCAGGAATGGGCCCTGCGGGTGTGGGAGATCATCACCCACCCTGCCGACCCGGGCGCGGCGCTACCGCAACCATGGTCGCTCGTCGCCGGTCATGCCGCGCTGTTCTGGGTCCTCGCCGCCACCATCGGGCTGGTCGCGGCCACCACCCTCGGCACAGCGACGGTGGCGGGGTGGCGCCGGTTCGGACCGACCCCGCCCGGACACGCCAGCCGAGCCGCGATCCGCGCAGAGTTGTCCGTGGACGCAGCCCGCGCTCTGGCCACGCGGACTCGCCCGACCCTGTCGCAGGCCCAACGCCGCGCCGCTGCTCCCGGCGAGGTGGGGGCCCCCTGCCATCGCGGCCCGACCGGACCGCTGTGCGTGCCGTTCGAGAACCCGACCGGCACCCTCGCCCCGACCCAGTCCGGTAAGTCGCGCCGCGACCTCGCACACAAGGCGATCGACGCGCCCGGCGCGCTGCTGTGCTCGACCACCAAACCCGATCTGCTCGAGCTGGCCGGGCTAGCGCGGACCCGCCGGGCGATGGCCGGCCCGGTGGAGGTGTTCGACGCCACCGGCTCGGTGGCGTGGCCGGCGAAAGTGCGGTGGTCACCGATCGATGGCTGTGAGGTTCCGGTGGTTGCCTACCGGCGTTCCTCGACCATGGTCGAGGCCTCCGCGGTCGGGCTACGCGGGGTCGGTGGCAACGACAAGGTGTTCCGCGACCGCGCGACGATGGTGTTCGGTGGCTACCTGCTCGCTGCGGCGATCGCGGGTCTCGGGGTGGACAGCCTGCTGAACTGGACGCTGACCCGCGACGACGAACCGGCGGAGATCCTGCAAGGACCACACCCCGAGCGGGCCGCGAACCTGCGCCAAGAGGCGCGGATGGTGCCCGAGACCTCCGACGCGGTGTGGATGAGCGTGCGTCGCGTCGTCGAGCCGCTGCTAGAAGACACCCTGCGCGAGCTCTGCACCCCGGCTCCGGGTGAGGGCTTCGATGCCCGCTCTTTCATCGCCAACCAGGGCTCGCTGTTCCTCATCGCCGGCGCCCAGCAGGCCGGGCCTGCGACGCCGCTGCTGACGGCGCTGGCCGAGCACTGGATCGAGACCGCGCGGGAGATGGCGCTGGGCTGCCCGACCCGGCGCCTCGACCCGCCCGCGACCGCGGTCCTCGACGAGCTCGCGAACGCCACCCCGATCCCCGGGCTCCCTGCCAGCGTGGCCGACTCGGCCGGGCGCGGGATGTCGATCCACTGGGCCGCGCAGTCACTCGCCCAGCTCGACGACACGTTCGGGGTCAACCAGGCCCGCCTACTCGTCGACACCACCACCCTGATCTCGGTGTGGGGTGGGCTGAAGGACGCCAAGACCTTGGAGTGGGCGTCCACTCTGTGCGGGCACCACGACCGGCGCCGCTACCAAACCCACTCCGACGGCATGTTCACCCCGGGCCGTTCCTCGCTGGGGACCGAAACGGTCCCGGTGTATCGGCCCGGCGAGATCCGCACGATCCCCCGCAACCAGGTCGTCGTCATCCACCGCACCCTGGGCCCGATCCGGGCCCGCACCGACGACGTGTCCGCCCGCCGCGACTGGCCGCAGATCCGCGCCGACGTCGAGGCCATCCGCGACGGGATCGCCGAGGTCAACAGCCTCGGCTACACCACCGACCCCCGCCACCTGCCCACCCCGACTGTCGCCACGAGCGCCGCCGGCGGCGTGACCTGGCGGTGAAAATCAGAGTGTCGGAGCTGCGCGCGACACTGGACCGAACCAGGACAGGGAGGCGAGACAGGTGAGCACACCAGAGCGGGAGTGGCTCGATGTTCCGTTCTCGGACAAGGATGCCGCGAAGGGCGAATAGATAACCCGTGAGTTCCTTGGTTCCTCGCCGGGCGCGATGTAGCCCTGTATGTCCAGGACCAGGCTGTTTCTGCTCGTTCGGGTGGTGCTGGCGCTTCTGACTGAACTTCAGGTTTTCTGAGTCGTTCTCGATCAGGACGAGGATCATGCAGTTGAGCTGAAGACGAGGAAGTCACGAATGGGTCTGGCGGTGGTGCGGGACCTGCGTGAGCGTCGGGTCCCGATGGGCCCGGAGGAACTCGCTGCATACGAGACCGACGTGTTGGCCGGGTTCGTGCTCGCCAGGGCATCCGCCGGGTTGGCGGACAGCACGATCCGCTCAGACGTCGGACATCTGGAGCAGACGCGTCTCTGGTTCGGCCGGCCGCTGTGGGACATGGAACCCGCCGACGCCGACAGCTACTTCGGTCGGGTGCTGCGCGGCGTCGCGAAGAACACCCGGTTGTCTCGGGCGCAGGCGCTGACGACGTTCTTCGCGTTCCTCGAGTTGCGTCACCAGGTCGAGATCCACACATTGACCGGGCGAGTGCTCGGGTGCCCGATCGATGAGATGAACAAGCCCCGCGGCCGGAAAGAGGCCGCGCTGCGGATCCCGCCCACCGAGGCCGAGATCGCGGCCCTGTTCGCCGGATGGCGCCAGGAACTCGTGGGCTGTCGCAAGTTCGCCCCCAGTGCGCGCAACTACATCGCCAGCAAGCTGATGGCCCAGGTCGGGCTGCGCGTCAACGAGGCATGTCACCTGGATCTGGCCGACGTCAAGTGGGAACTGGACCGGTTCGGGAAGCTGCACGTCCGGGTGGGCAAGGGCGCTCGCGGGAGCGGCCCCCGGGAACGAATGGTGCCTCTGATCAACGGGGCGGACGCCACTCTGCGCTGGTTCATCGAGGACGTGTGGGGCCACTTCGACGCCGACCACAACCGTCCTGGCGCGCCGCTCTTCCCGTCCGAACGCCGCAACACCGACGGCAGCTGCGCCAGGGTCGGCGACGACGCCCTGCGTGTCGGGCTGGCCGAGGCCACCTCGGCCCACCTACCCGCCTGGTCGGGCGCTTTGACCCCGCACTTGATGCGGCACTACTGCGCCTCGCAGCTCTACTTGTCGGGGCTGGACCTGATCTCGATCCAGGAACTCCTCGGCCACGCCTGGATCGCCTCCACGCTCAACTACATCCACGTTCACCGCACTCGCATCGAGGACGCCTGGACCGCCGGTCAGCAACGGGCCGCCGAGCGTCTGGAAGGGCTCCTGCCATGAAGTGGAACCTGCGGCTGACCGCGGCCAACCGCGGCATCTGGAAGGCCAGCGACCTGCAGCGCATGCTCGCCGAGCACGGCCTGGTGATCTCGGCCGGGAAGATGTCCGGGCTGTGGTCGGGCCACCCGGCCAGCGTCAAGCTCGACGACCTGGATGTCATCTGCGCCGTGCTCGGCTGCGAGGTCGGGGATGTGCTCATCCCTGAACCGGGCAAGGTCACCCGCCTCACCCGCGACGAAGCCGTTCCGGCGGCCGCGACGGGGACGCAGGCTGTGACACCGAGACGCCGCGATGGTCGATCGCTGCCACCGGAGTGAAGAGCCGCCCGAGGAGAATGGCCTCCCGGACTGGTGAGGCCGCGTATTCAACTGTCGCCAGTTCTGGTGTGATCTCCAGG
>JADEYI010001750.1_pt1 | contig 13998 bp, 15 predicted proteins | sample 8542331 | NCBI WGS metagenome assembly JADEYI01 (sample SAMN16510988, study PRJNA670497) | mine drainage metagenome | isolation source: biofilm near Copperflume 1 | place: Germany: Marsberg coppermine Kilianstollen | collected 2018-02 | reverse complement strand
GTGTACAGCGGCGCCCCAGCACGGGCCGAATTTTGCGCGCCTGGATGACGCTGTGGACGATCAACGTCGTGGCCGGGCCAAAGCGCGTGAGGATGGCCAGCGGCAACATTTTCCAGGACCGGGTGACGAAGTGGCCGAGCATCACGACGCGTACCCCGCGCCGAGCTCGAAGGATGAGAAATCCGAGGAGCGGAAGGCCAATGTGCTCCCCATCTGCGAACACTGTATCGCCCGGGCGAGCGCGCCGCGCTGCTACCCACGCCTGGCGGACGTGCGGGCCGGTTAGCCTTCGCCAGACGCCGCGGCGGGAGGCTGCCGGGCGCTGGTAGACCAACACACCTCCCGTTGCGCGGGCGAGTTCAACGAAGTCCCGCCGGGGCCCATCGCGAAGGAGGCGTGCGGTTTCCGCTTCGGTCGCGCTGACACAGATGAAGATGGTCACGTTCCCGGCCCCACCAGGCTGGCAAGGGTGTCGAGAGGGTGCTCCGGTGGATCGACTCCCAGGAGCTCGCGCATCCGCCTGACGTCGGCCTGGAAGCGACAGACTTCGACATGGCGGACGGGGGCGACCTCGATGGGCACACCCGTCCCGGCAATGGCCATGATCGTGGCCGCGAGCGTCCTGAGGCTGGTCCGCTGGCCGCTGCCAACGTTGACCGGCCCGCGGATCGGGCCTCGCCGGAGGATGCGCACGATCGCCTCAACCGCAGTTGCAACGGGTACGAAGTCGAGCTCCTGGTCGCCCCCGAAGAGCGTCAGTGGACGTCCTCCGGCGACGGCTTCCAGCCAGGTCGGGACTACCCGTCCTGAGTCTCCTCGGCCAATGACATTCGTAAAGCGGGCTACTGAGACCGCGGGAGCGCCAGCGGGCAGAGCCGACAGCAGTGCCTCGGCAGCAGCTTTCGTGGCGCCATAGAGGTTCTTCGGCCGGAGGGGATCGCACTCCCGGACTGGCAGCCGCTGCTGTTCACCATAGACTTCACGTGACGAAGCGAAGATAAAATGGCCAGCACCTTCCGTCCGGGCGGCCTGCACCAGCTCCCACGTCCCGTCTACATTCGTGGTGAACGTGCGCCGGGGGTCGGACTGGCTCCCCATCACGTTGGACTGCGCCGCGAGGTGGATCACAGCAGAGCAGCCCTCGACTGAGCGAGCGCACGCCCGGGGATCGCGAATGTCACCACAGATGAGGGTCGCGCCGGCCAGCTCGGGCCGTTCGAACGATCCGCGAGCGAGATTGTCGAGCACCACGACGTCATCGCCCTCATCGACAAGCCGCTTGACGACGTGGTGGCCAATGAAGCCGGCGCCACCGGTGACGAGGATGCGCGTCACGCCACTGCCTCCATGATGGCGACGAGCCGCCTGGCATTTTCCTGAGCATCGAGATTCTCGGCCGCTCGCTCCCGTGCTCGCTGTCCCATCGCCCGCCGAAGGTCGACGTCGTCGACCAGCTGCGCGAGCGCGGCGGCGAGCGTCGTTGCACTTCCAGGGGCAACTAGCAGGCCCGACGCTCCGGGGAGGACCGTCGATGCGTTCGAACCGACGTCCGTAGTCACGACCGGCAGGCCAGCGGCCATCGCTTCTTCGATGGCCACCGAGGTACAGTCGCCAAACGTGGGCAGGCAGAAGATGTCCGCGCGCGCATAGGCGCTGATGAGTCTGTCGCTGCCGGGGGTGGCATCTCTGACCACTCCAACACCCGCCCGCTCGGCAACTGGCGCGGCCGTGACAACCAGGAGGTCGGCCCGGTCTCGAAGAAGGGCGAAGGCATCCAGCAGTATGGGCCCGCCCTTGCGTTCGAAGTCCCCACCAACGAAGAGGATTGTAGGGCGTCGGCGTGGGGACGGACGCGGGATTGAGAAGAACGCCCGCGGTGCACCCGGGTGCAAGACGTCGGTGTGGGCGGGGAGGACCCCATAGTCGTTGATGAGCGAGTCACGAGCCCAATCCGACCACGCGACGACACGGCTCGCACCACCGAGCACGCGTTTGTAGACCAGATCCTTAGCCGCTTCAATCGGGGCGTGTTGGCGCCGGTGTCCGTACCAACGGCCCATAGTATCCATCTGCCTGGGAGTGGCATCTACGCTCACGATGTACTTTCCGCCATGTGTGGCATATGGCGCGAACAGCCCAACGCTTTGGGTGTGGAACAACGTGACATCGGCGCGGGGACGCTGGCGCAGGATGGTGCAGGCAGCCATGCTGCCGCGCACGGCCCACGGCAGAGGCAGCCTGCCACGCGCGCGATATCCGACGCGCAGCAGATCGATACCCGGGCGGCCGGCCGTGGCTTGCTCGAGGTTGAGCGTGTGCGCCCGGTGTCCAAGCGTCTGCTCGATGCAAAGTGCCAGTTTCGTTCCCAGTGTGCGTCTCCGTGTGGACACCGTCGGGTCCTCCGCCTACTGTCGGCGGCGAAAGTGGAGGCCCTGTTGATGCGTTGTTATCGTCGCCGTCAACGCTGGCCAGCTCCCGATTCGGCGACGAGGTCGGAAGGGCTGCCGTCCCGCTGGGCTCGCTGTATTGCGGAACGGAACGCCGCCGAGTACTCCAGCGCGAAGGCGAGACTGAGGGCGGACTGGGAGACGGACCGCATCCCGATTGAATGCAGCCCGCCGGCGACCACCAGAGCAGCACGTGCCGCCGGCCGTTCGCCGGAAACGGTGCGCAGCCCCACGGTCACTGCCTGCGTGAGAGGGTGCCGAAACCGCGCCTCTCGCTCCACGTATTGTGCCCATCTGAGGCGCGGGTGAAGCTGGTCGATCGCGACATCGAATTTGGCGTACTCACCCGGGATGCGGAGCCAGCTGGCGGCTGTGCGGACCGCGTAATGCAACCCCGCGGCTCGCGGCTCGAATACGAAGCGACAGCCGTCTTGCTCCAGGCGAATGCCAAGCTCGATGTCCTCAGCCCGAGTGAAGTGCTCATTGAACCCACCAGCCCGTAAGAATCGGGAGCGGTGGACCGAGGCGTTGCCAGTGAAAAACTGGCGCCACGTAGGCGAGTAGAGGCCGGCTTCCATCTTCTGGTATTCGTGGTCGAGCTTGCGTGCTTCCCAGAGATTCCACGCCGTGGGCTGCCAATCCGGGGGGGCAACCAGCGGGCCGATGACCACCAACGCACCGGATTGTTGGTGCCACTTTTGATGGTGCTCCAGGAGTTGCGGAGTGGCGACAACATCGTCGTCGATGAACAGCACCGTCTCGCTTGAGCTCTCCTGCACCCCGGCGTTTCGCCCACGTGCGGGCCCCCCGTTCGCCTCCTGCCGCAGGATCGTGAGAGGGAGCGCGGCCCGGAGCGCACGCGAAATCGTGAGCTCCACCGGTGGGTCGCTGCAGTCATCGACGACGATGACGCGAGACGGTTCCCGCGTTTGGTGGGCGAGGGCCGTCAGGCAGCGATTGAGAGGGCCGTGGCGGTTATAGGTGGTGATAACTACGTCGACGCTAGTCATGATTCTTGCCGATAGAGCGAATCACCCGTGCGGGGTTGCCAGCGGCGAAAGTGAACGGAGGAATGTCGCCGGTGACCACAGAGTTGGCCCCGATTACTGCTCCGCGGCCGATGTGGGCACCGCGGAGGACGATCGTCCTCGCGCCAAGCCAGACGTCGTCGTCTATCACGATCGGAGCGGATTTTCCAGGCAGATGATGGTCGTCGACGTCGTGATAATCGCTATCCATGATGATGCAGTACTGGCCGATATCGCAGTCCTGGCCGATGTGGACCGCTTTCATCGCTGAGATGTTAGTGCCATAGTTGACGAAGGTGCGGTAGCCGATCGAGAGTTCGGCGCCCCGCTGACAGACGAGTTCGAGGCGCACGGTGCGCCCCGCGAGCCGTACGCGGTCATGAATCGTGATTGTCCCGTTGTTGATGACCGCGGCCCGCCCGTCAAGACGCACGACCCCAAGCATCGTTGTCGAGCGCAGATCCCAACGCGCGGCCAGGACTTGCCGAAGGCTGGACACACTCGATCGCAGCCCTCTCGCCCGGATAGAACCCATCGCAGCGGCGAAACGAGGTTGCGCAACCGGCACTGATGGCGTCATAGAGCATCACCTTCAAGGTGCAGAGAGAAGCAGAGCGCGAGGGTGACCGCGAGCAGAGAAACACTGCGACTTGCCACCAGGCCCTGGTCGACTCCCGCGTAGGCGAGATACATGGTGAGGACGCTTGCGAGCACCATCGGCAGCACCCACGTCTCGCTGCGACTCCGGATCGCAATTAAGCATCGCTTGAACGCAAGCACCCAGATTCCCAGGAAGACTGCGGCTCCAAAAACTCCACCCTTCAGCCAGAGCCAGAGTGTGTTCTCATGCGGGGTGAAACTTTGCAGCGGCCAGAAGGACGTGAGCGAAGGCAGCGGCTGATACTGGATGAACTCGCGGCCGAAGCCGACCCCGAAAATCCGGTTGCCGCGAAGCGTTTGGACGACGTCGAACGTCTCCACCTGGCGATACACGTCCGAGCTCAGGTCGCGGGCGTTCGGACTGAATTGTGAGCGGATGGCGCGTGCCGGCTGGGCGAGCGTGCCGTACTGCTTGTTCCAATACACGCCCAGGTAGGCCGTTGTCACGAGTAGGGCCGGAAGTCCGATGGCGATGACGAGACGCGGCCGGTGCCTGAATGTCAGCCACGCTGCCACGAGCGCGCCCACGATCAGCACCAGGGTGCCCGCCCGGCGACCGGTGGCGAACAATGCGCCAAGTTCGAGCAGGGAGTAGAGCGTGAGCCAGAAGCGGGCCGAGCGTGACTGGGCGCGCAGAAAGAGGGCTCCAGCGGTGAGACAGCCGATGGCGAGGAAAACAGCATCCTCGTGGGCGTAAGCAAACTCGAGAGGGACTGACGACGTGCCAGCGGCCGTCACCGTGAAGTAGCGGACCAGGACCACGCCGGCGAGCAGGCTGGTGCCGGCGAAAAACGCCTTCGGCCAGGCCGGTGAGGGTGCGGGAGCCAGGCGCCACGCGATGAAGAACGCGCACATCCCGAAGAGCAGCCCACGCGCCTCCTCGTAGCCGATGTTCAGTTGAGAGCCTTTGCGCAGACCGTAGAGGAAGCCCGTGATGAGCACGGCCGGGGCCAGATATACCAGCAATGGGAGCCGTGAGCGGGCTTGGCTCTGGGGGCGGGAGTGCAGGAGAAGTGAAAGCGCGATCAGGGCAGTCAGGGCCTCCACCGGCGTCATCGTCAATCCGAACGGCTTCGTGAATCCCGGCGGCATCTGGTAGAGCACGGCGCTCACAGGCTTGCTGATATCGATGGCGCCCGGTTCGAAGGCGATGGCGAGGGTGAGGAGCATCAGCGCTGCGCGTTCGGGGGCGATGATGGCGCAAGCGAGCAAGCCCACGTAGAGAGGAACTGCCAAAGCCCAGGGGCCCATGATGGCAACCGCCACGGCTGAGCTGAGGACCAGCCCACAGACAAAGACAAGCCCCATCATTTCGCCAGGGGCGCGCCGCACCGATTCTCTCGCGTGGGCGAGCCGGGCAGCCGGTGCGAACGCGGTCATCCGAGGCGCCCGAACTGCAGGAGGACGAAGAGCGTGGCGGCTATCGCGCCGACAGCAACGAACGACTCGAACGGCAACAAGCGGCGCACAAACGTGGTGCTCATGGCCAGTGAGATGAACAGGAGGGAGGCGATGAGGACCATCACGGCCTCCTTTAGGCTCGCACGCCGAGTGTCCGCTGAACCCACCCCGGAATGCTCGAGCGCTGACGATTGACGACAACACCGATGACGTTGGCATCGCGCAGGAGGTGGAGGGCTCGGTCGAGCTGCTGGCGCGTGGTCCTGCCGCTGCGTGCCACCACGATGACGGCATCACAGCGCTGAGCAAGCGCAGGCGCATTCATCGAGTGAAGTGTGGCTGGCAGGTCCAACACCACATGGCTGTTGGCGGACTTCATCTGGTCGACTGCGGGGCCGAGGCGGTCGGAACGCGCCAACCGCGCCGGGTCGGCTGGCACGATCCCCGCCGGCACCACTCGCATCGACGCATCCTCGACGTCATAGGTCACGTCGCGGAGGAGGGTCGTGCCGGCGAGCACTTCCGCGAGGCCGACGTGGCCCTCTAGCCCATACTGGCGCTCGACCGAGTGCGTATGGAAATCCGCATCGACGAGCGTCACGTGCGTCCCGAAGTCATGCGAGAGCGACGCGGCGAGGGCGATAGAGACGGTCGTCTTTCCGTCGCCATAGTCAGGGCTTGTGACACCGACCGAAATCGACTTCCGGGCCCGGCCGAGCCCTCGACCACCACCGAGCTCCGTTGCCACCGGTTCGCAGACATCCAGGCCAGCGATGACATGAATCTCGCGGATCGCTTCTTCAAGGTCGAGACGGGTCTGTGGGTCGATCTGCGATGTGTGGTTCACCGTGCACCTCCGGTGGACGGGACTGTCGAAATGGACGCAGCCACCGCTCGCGCGTAGTCCCGGCGGCGGCCGAATGGCAACCATCGCCATAGGGCAAAGCGAGCGAAGCCGGAAGGGTGCCGGGCCGGCAAGTCTGGGATGTAGCCGAGCAGCGGGACGGAGAGGTCCTGGAGGTCTTCGCTGGAGCGAATGGCATGGTCCGTGCGGTAGGTGACGTAGAGATAGCCGGCGGAGATGAGGATGCCCAACACGAGCCCGGCTGCCGGGTAGCCCACCCGCTTGGTCAAAGAAACCTTCTCCGGGGCAGTCGGGAGGTTGGCTGAATCCTGAACGCTGAAGCTCGCTTCAAGGCTCTGGGGGGCGGAGGCTGCCTGGCGCTGGGCGTCCTGAAGCGAGCTCAGGAGGCCAGCGACGACTTTCGACTGCGAGTCGACGGCGCCGGACAGTTGCTGGAATTGGAAGTCGGCCGCCTTTGGGTCGGACGCACCCGGGTTCGCCTTGAGATAGGTGTTGAGGGCCGTGCGCCGATGGTCGAGTTCGGTGCTGGCCACGTCGATCTGCTTGGTATAGTACTCAACGGCTATTGCTGTCTGACGTTCTGATTCTGCGGCCGACCGTGCCTGATACTGGCTGATGACCGAGCCCACAAGTGCCTGGACGACCTTCGGGTCGATGCCGGTTGCAGAAATGGTGATGAGGTTCGCCCCTGCGCTCGCGACCTGGACAGACCGCCCAATCAGCGTCTCCGAGGCCGTCGTTGCCGGGAGCCCGGCAGTCTGCGCAACCGCCGCGCGGAACGTCTTCGTGGTGAGCAACTCCCCGATCGTCTGCGATCGCGTATCGGCGGCGGTCTGGTAGGCATTCGCCGGCTGGCCAAGCGAACCCGGCGCGATATTGGCCGGCTGAGACACCCAGATGGTGGCCGTTGACTGGTATTGCGGTGTCGTCTTCGTGAGCGCAAGGACGAGAAGGGGCGTCACGACGATCGGTATCACCAGCAGCCAGAGCCTTCGGAAGGTCGCTTCCAACAGCTTTCGAGGTATCACCGGAATCTCCTCCGAGGCTCATCGAATACGTTTGTCACCGTAGTGGCGGAGCGTGGAGCGACGGTTGAGCCGTGGCGCCCACCGCCCTCCCTAACCTTGTCGTTCCCGTGGCCAGCGGACATCAGACAAGGGCTCCCACCGGCATAGCGGAGTGTGTAAGCTCGTCGCGGAAGTAGTCGATCGTCGTGCGCAGGCCATCGCGCAGCGAGACTGACGGTTGCCAGCCAAGCATGCTGAAGGCCTTTGTGATGTCGGGGCGCCGGCGCTGAGGGTCATCGCCGACGGCAGCCTGCGTGAACGTGACGCCCGAACGACTCCGCGTCAGCTCAATGACGAGCCGCGCAAACTCAAGCACGGTGTGTTCTTCGGGATTGCCCAGATTGATCACTTCCCCGGTCGCGGCAGTGGACTCCATGGCCAGGACCAGCCCGGCTACCAGGTCGGAGATGTAGCAAAGAGAGCGCGTTTGCGTTCCCGTGCCATAGAGGGTGAGCGGTGCGCCCGCGATCGCCTGGGTGATGAAGTTGGGGACGATGCGCCCATCGAGCGGGTCCGAATGGGGGCCGTAGGTGTTAAAGATGCGGACGATGCGGGCATCGACCCCAAGAGTGCGGACGTACGCCATGATCATGGCCTCGCCGAAGCGTTTAGCTTCGTCGTACATCGAGCGTGGTCCCGTGGAGCTCACGTTGCCGCGGTAGCTCTCGCGTTGCGGGTGCTCCAACGGGTCACCATAGGCTTCGGAGGTGCTGGCATAGAGGAGAGCAGCCCCACAGCGGTGCGCGAGTTCCAGGAGGTGGCGCGTGCCCTCGCTATTGACCCTCAACGTTTCTACCTGAAATTGCTGATAGCCGGGCGGACTGGCGGGGCTGGCGAGGTGGTAGATCCGATCGAACACACCCAGCTCGCCAACCGGCTCGATGAGGTTATGGTGGACGAAGCGGAAGCGAGGATGGAGGGCGACCGCCCGCAGGTTCGAAACGCGACCGGTGATGAGGTTGTCCACGCAGATAACTTCGTGACCAGCCGAGAGGAGGGCGGCGCACAGGTGAGAGCCGATGAATCCAGCGCCGCCGGCGACGAGAATACGCAGAGATCCGTATGCGCGGGCCGGCTCGCCCGGGCTGATTGGAAGCGCCATCTAGCATGACCCCCGGCCGAAGACCACTGTTGGGACAGTCATCAGCAGGATCCGGAGGTCGAGCCAGACACTCCGACGACGGGCGTAATCGACATCCAGCTGGACCATGTCGCCGAAGTCGTGGCGTCCGCGAAGAGTAACCTGCCAGAGTCCGGTGATACCTGGTGTGACTATCAGCCTCTGCAGGTGGTGCTCGTCGTAGCGGAGCACCTCCGGCACGGTGGGAGGTCGCGGCCCGACGAGGCTCATATCGCCCCGGAGCACGTTCCAGAGCTGTGGAAGCTCATCCAGGCTGGTCTTCCGCAGGAGCCGCCCGGCGCGCGTCCGGCGGGGGTCGTCTTTCATCTTGAAGATGGGGCCGGAGGCTTCGTTCTGGGCGAGCAACGACTCCAGCATGCTGTCGGCGTCGCGGCGCATGGAGCGGAATTTCCAGCAGGTGAAGCAGCGCCCCCCGATGCCCACACGGGTCTGGCGGTAGAACGGCCCGCCGCGGCTATCAAGCGTCACATAGAGCGCAAGTACCACAATGATCGGAAAAGCGGCAACCAGGCCGAGCATCGCACCGGCGACATCCATGCTGCGCTTCCACCATGGAAGCGGAAGCGTCTCCACGATGCTCGTACCTTCCAGCACGAATTCGACGGAGCCGATGTTCTCGTGAGCAGTTAGCGACGTTGCCACGTCGCCCCCACAGGACCGCTCAGGCTGTATTCGCCATTATTCCTATCGACTTCATTCGTGGAGGCGTCGTGCTGGGGCCGGCCGATGCAGGTGTAGTCGAATCCAGCGGCGCGGGCGCGTTCGGGCTCGATGCAGTTCCGCGTATCGATGAGGATCCGGCGAGCCATGGTTGGCCCGAGCCCGTCCAGGTCCATGGACACGATCTCCGGCCAATCGGTCGCGACCACCATTGCGTCGGCGCGTTCGGCGCCCGCAGCGATCGAGCAGGCAACTCGGACTTGGGGGGCGTTGGCGGTGATGGCATCCGGCGTGACAACTGGGTCGAAAATCGAGACGCTGGCGCCTTCGAGGCGAAGCAGGTTCGCAAGTTCGATTGCGGGCGAGTTACGAATGTCGTCGGTGTCGGCCTTGAAAGCAGCGCCGAGCACAAGCAGGCGAGCGCCCTCAAGTTCGCCGACAGCGTGTCTGATCTTCTGCACGGCGCGCAGCTTCTGGTCGCTATTGATCTCGATCACCGAGCGGAGCAGCTGTGGGTGCGTGCCATGGACGGCAGCCATGTGGGCCAGCGCCCGCACGTCCTTCGGGAAGCAGCTGCCCCCCCAGCCGAGCCCGGCGCGGAGGAACTGGCCGCCGATACGGGCATCGAGGCCCATACCGCGGGCCACCTCAGTGACGTCCGCGCCCAGGGCTTCGCAGATGGAGGCGATTTCGTTGATGAAAGAGATCTTCGTGGCAAGAAACGCGTTGGAGGCGTACTTGATCATCTCGGCGGTGCGAATATCAACGCGCTGAATTGGCGCTCCGAGCCCCACATACAGGGCTGCGACGCGCTCCAGGGCGGCGGCGTCGGACGACCCGAGCACAACCCGATCGGGGTGGAGGAAGTCGTGCACCGCTGAGCCTTCGCGCAGAAACTCCGGGTTGGAAACAACGCTCACGTCGCAGGCGCCACTCCGGCGTGCCATGCCGCCCACCAGGTCACCTGTACCGATCGGCACTGTGCTCTTATTGACGAGGACAGTACCGGGCAGGATGCGGGCAGCGACGGAGCTGACCGCGTCGCGGACTGCGCGGAGGTCCGCAGCGCCTTCGTGCGAGCCCGGCGTGTTGACTGCGACGAAGACGATTGCGGCCGAGAACACCTTCGGGTAGGAGTCGCGGAAGGTGAGGCGGCCGCTCTCCACGCCTTTTTTGAGCAGCGCTTCGAGGCCCGGCTCAAAAATCGGGCTGCGGCCGGCTTGCAAGGCTGCGATCCGCGCTGAATCGATGTCCACGCACTCCACGTCGTGACCGAGCTCAGCAAAGCAGGCTGCGGACACAGCCCCGACATACCCACATCCAATCACCGCCAGCTTTGTCAACTGCGCGCACCTCACAACGTCCAGAGTTCCCGTGCAGTAACTTTGGTCCGATTGTGTTGATGGCCAGTTGAGGAGCCGTGACATCGAGGAACATAGGCTGAAATAATCCCTCGTCCGGCGGACTCACCTCCGGGCGGTCACTCCAGCTACTCGGCCTCCGGTGACACGACCGTTGCAATTGCCTGGCGCGGCCCGAAGGCGACTCGCTCAAGAAGCACTCCCGGTGCGAGGCGGACGAATTCGGGCGCATCGCGAAGGAGATAGCGTCCGGCGAGGCGCCGGGGCTCCTGGGTTAGCCGCACTACCCATTCGAGGCCCAGCCGTTGCGCCATTCGAGGCGCGCGCCGCCGCCGGCCGGCGAAGAAGTCGAAGCTCCCGCCGACGCCGATCCACACTTTCCCGGGGAGCAACGCGGCAACATCGGCTGCAAAGCGTTCCTGCGCGGGGCAACCGAGCGCGACCAGCACGACATCTGCATTCGACTCCCGGAGCCGCGCAACGTCTGCCGCGTGCTCTGCCGGCGTGAGGCAGCGAAACGGCGGGCAAATTTGCGCGGTGACGGTGACTGCCGCGAAAGATGCTTCCAAATACCGCGCAGCGGCAGCGGCGACGGGCTCTACGGAGCCGTAGAGGGCGACGCGGAGGCCGCCATCTCGCCCGGCGGCTGCGCAGATCGCCTGCACAAGGTCCACGCCTGCGATCCTTCCAGTCCCGCTGGCCCCGGCCAGCTTCGCGAGCCAGGTGACCGGAGCGCCGTCAGCGACAACGAGGTCGCAGGTGAGCAGGTCGTGGCGCAGCTGTGGGATACGGCGCGCCAGGGCAAGAAAGTCGAGGTTGGCCGTCGCGATGCGGGTCGTCTTACCCGCGCGCAGCCGCTCGATGACCAGGGCCACGGTGTCTTCGATACCACTGGAGAAAATCGGCACTCCTCCGATGGCGAGGTGCGGTCCGGCGTAGTGCCGCGTGGTCGGGTGTCGCGAGGGGCCGTCAGGCAAGAGAATGCTCCAGTCGTCTCAGCCCTCGATCGTGGGGCCGCGGCGTCAAGGGACTGTTGAGGGCAGGTTGGCCGCTGCCCGCGGGCATTCGCAAAGCATTCAGGCCCACAACGCGATAGGATGGGCGCACGCATGGAGCCAACGACAGCAGACCAGCCCATTCCCCCTGCGGGCCTCGGGATTGCGCCGCCGCCAGGCCCGCTCACGCCGCGGGAGTCGGATTTGCTCCAGCAGGCCGGTGAGCGGGTGTTCGTGCTGGCGCGAAGGCTGGCCGCGGCTGAGCGTCAGGAGCAGGAGGCGAAGCGGTCCCTCGATCACCTGCAGGAGTTGCTCCAGGAGACGCGATCCACGCGTGACATCCTCGCCGCACAGGTGCAGTCGTTGCTTCGCGAACGTGAGCGCGACTATGAGGAGCGGTCTGAGCTTCGCCAACTCCTTGGGGCCATCACCGCCCAGCTCCAGACAGCGATGACGCGCGGCGCGGCCGTCCCCGCTGAAGGGGCACGGCGCGCTCTGGCCGGCGCCGGCCCTCCTCCGGACGCTGCTCCAGGGCGGCGGCCATCGCGAACGCGCAGCTCTTCTGCCGCGAGCGACGGCCTCACGAGCCTGGTGGGCGCAGCGCGGGAGCGGTGGACGCGCTGGAGCCGGCGCTAGCCGAAGTCGGCCACGGCTGAGCAACAGAATCAGCTGGGCCTACAGGATGCCACCCAGGAAATCGCGGGTGCAGTCTGGACAAAGGCCGTGTGAAATCTCGGCGGTGCCGGCACTCAGCATGCGGCCACACCGGACACAGACGACCGTTGGTGCCCCCACCTCGAGCGGGGTCTCCGGCGATGATGCCGGTTCGAGCTCGACGAGTATGCTCGCGACGTCGTCTTTCGCCCCGATGACGGAGACGCGCCGGACTCCCTCTAGCTCCATAAGGTGGTCTTGGAAATCCAGGAGCGTGCCGTCGTCGCTGAACGACACCTCCAGCGCCACGGTGGTGGTAGTAAGTTCTTCGGTCGCCGTGCGACTGGAGGCTGTGGGCTGGGCAGCAAGCTCCCGCACTCTTTCGGCCATCGCCTCCATCCCCGCCACGATTTCGGCGGCCGCGTGCTGCACGGCCACGTAGCGCTGCCCGATCTCCGCAAGTGGCAGCGCAAGGGCCAGAATCATGGGGTCGGCTGACTTTGGCAGAGAAGTCCCTTCTGGCAAGGACGTGACGCCTGCGCCTTCGGGAGTCATGGAAGAGCTGAAGGGGCGTGGATGCAGCGGCCGGAGTCAGGTGAATCACGGATGCTAAAGACGGCCCCGCGGGCGAGCCCAGAATCGCATGCGCCACGCTGGCGAGGGACTGTATTGGGGGCTGCAGCAGCCGCCGCGGTCACCATGGCCAGCAACCGGGCGCCCGCAGCGAGGCGCCTGAATACCCTGCTCGCCGGGCGCGATCGTATGACGCGAGTGCGCGTGGGAGGGAGCCATTCATGGTGCCGATGATGCGGCGCGCGCGCGGCCAGGCGGTTGAGCGATGGTACCGACCGGGAGGCGGTCAGGCTGCACCCGGTCACCCGCGCTGCGAGACGGGGCATGATGGCGGACGATCACGGGAGGTGCCGGTTGCGCCCCACTTGAGAGCCCACCTGCCGCTGCAATCCCAGGTTGACCGGAGGCCGATGCTCTTCTGTGGCGGGCCCACCTTGACAGATGTTGCAGCGCTCGAACCGACCCGTGGCACAATCGCGCATGAGCCCACTGCCTTCTTCGCAGCCGGGACAGACTAGCGGGGCAAACCAGTTGGCTGCACGCTCGACAAGCCGCTTCATCGTTCCTCCTGATCCCGCCTGACGCTTTCCCTCAGGCTTTCATTATCCAGCGGCCGTCCGCCTTCTCAATAAGGGAGAACCATCGGATCTAAAGCCTGGTCGACGTGGCTGCCCCTTTGCTCACTCCTCGACCCGCAAGACATAGCCCACCGTTTGGCGGGAGAGGATTTCAAAGGGGATGCCGCCGGCGTTGGCGAGCTTCCGCCTGATGTGCGAAATGTGCGTCTTTAGCAGAGCGGCATCGGGGTCACCGAGCGTGTCCCATCCGAAGGTGAGCAGCCGCTCCAGCGGGGCAACATGGGGATGATGCTCGCAAAGGCAGTAAAGCAGCCGTAGTTCGAGCCTGGTCAGCGGCAGGACGTTGCCGTTCTTGGTTGCGTGATAGCGCTCGAGTGCAACCTCGAGGTCGCCCAACTCGAACGCATCGGTCACAGCGGGAGCACCCGTGCGGGAGGCGAGCCATGTTTCGGCGCGCACGACCAGTTCGTTCTGGTTGTACGGGGCGGAAATGACTTCGTGCACACCTGCCTTGAGCGCATCGAGCGGGAGAGAATGCGGCGGCCGCTCGGCAGTGGCAAAGAGTGCG
>JADEYI010001749.1_pt1 | contig 14004 bp, 13 predicted proteins | sample 8542331 | NCBI WGS metagenome assembly JADEYI01 (sample SAMN16510988, study PRJNA670497) | mine drainage metagenome | isolation source: biofilm near Copperflume 1 | place: Germany: Marsberg coppermine Kilianstollen | collected 2018-02 | reverse complement strand
GTGCAGCCAGACGGAGGGATCGCATGGCCACCTACGGCGCGACATTCGATATCGACCACCAACCATCCTACGACCGGACGCAGGTGGTGATCCGCATCCTCATCCTCATCGTGCTCTCGATCCTCGGCGGTGCGCTCGGCTGGCTCCACGGTGCGCTCTACCTCGCCGTCCCGGTGCTCGCGGCGGTGCTCATTTCGCAGAAGGGCGCGCAGACGTACATCGCCGAGTCTGGCCGTACCATGAAGCTCTGGCTCGCGTACCTGTTCGCCTTCTACGCATACCTGGGTCTGCTCACCGACCGGTTGCCGGGCGACGATCCGCAAAAGGTGATCCGCTTCGACGTCACCGCCGCCGGCGAGCCGACCGCCGGCAACGTCCTCCTCCGCATCATCCTCGCGATCCCGCACGCCATCGTGCTCGCGCTCCTCGGCATCATCGCGTTCGTGCTGATCGTCATCGCCGCGGTGATGATCCTCGTGAACGAATCGTACCCCGAAGGCATCTTCAACTTCCTCCGCGGCTATTTGCGCTGGCAGGTGCGGCTGTACGCCTATCTGGGCGGCCTCGTGCAGGAGTACCCACCCTTTGCGCTCGACACCGGCAGCGAGGCGCCGCCGGCATCCGCCACCCCGGCGGGCGATGGCTCGCAGCCGCAGCCGACCGCCTGACGACGGCGTCCCGCGGCGGACCTCAGCCACCCTCCGCCTGCCGCGGCTCGAGCACGAGCTGCGTCTGCATGACGAGCGCGAGCGGCTTGCCGTCGGCCGAGGTGACGCGCGTCTGCCATACCATCGTCCGCCGCCCGCGATGCAGCGGCGTGCACGTGCCGCGGATCGTCTCTCCCGGGTGCGCCGCCGCGAAAAAGTTGGTCTTCGATTCGATCGTCGTCGTGCCCGCGCCCGCCGCCAGGTTCAGCGCCGTCGCGGCGCCGCCGAGCGTGTCGGCGAACGCCATGATCGCTCCCCCGTGCATCATCCCCGGCACGGTGCAGTGCTCGTCCCGCACATCGAGCTCCGCGACGACGCGCTCCCCCGCCGCCTCGACGAACCGTACACCGAGCAACCCCGGGAACAGCCCCTCCGTCATCGCCTGGAGCCGCATCGCGTCGTCCATGCTCGCCTCCGTCCACCCGTCTGCCGGCCTCACGCGCGACCGCGCACGCGCCCTCGGCCAACCATATACTGTCGGTACCGTCAGTCCCGTCACCAGCGCCAGCGCTCAGAAAGGCCCGGCACGTGGATCGTACCGAGATCGAGGTCAAGCTCAACCGCGACCGCGCCTGGTTGATCGAGAACTACGCCGCGCTTTCGCCCCACGACCTGACGCGCGGCGTCACGCCCAGTGAGCACGACCCTTCGAGCCGATGGAGCGCGAAGGATCACCTCGTGCACCTCGCCGGCATCGAGAAGGCATTCAACGCCATGATCCGCCGCCACACCGAGGGCGATGCGGACCCGGTCGGCCTGACCACCAACGCCGATGGCACGCCGCGCCAGCGCGACGAGATCATGGCGGCCGTGCACGCCATGAACGAGTCGTGGGTCGTGCGGTATCGCGAGAAGCCGCTGACGGACGTCGTCGCCCTCGGACAGCAGGTGCGCGCCGAGACCCTGGCGCTGCTCGCGCGCCTCAGCGACGCCCGGCTCGCCGAGAAGCTTCCCGGCGCGCCCTGGGCCGACGGTACCGTCGGCGGCGTACTGGCGACGAGCGCCGTCCACGGGCACATGCACTGGACGTGGGTGCAGTCCGGCCTCGACGGGACGGCGGACCAGCGGTAGCCTCTGGTCGCGCGCTCATCGCGACAGGCGCTGACGGCACTCTGGTTCGCTCCCCGAAGCGGCGGCACGATGCCACGTGCCCGACCCGCGCGATGGTGCCGTGGCTGCCCCGCCGTCGCTATCTGGCTCTCGCTTGTTCCGCCGCGATGTCCACTCCGGGCATCGCCAGCACGCCCAGGCGCACCCGGATCGCCTCGCTCTCTTCGAGGTACGCGGCGCCCTGCTCCGTCGGCGCGAGGCCGTGCAGCGCCGCGACCGCGAGCGCCAGCATCAGCTCGTACTCCGCGCCCGATGATCGCGCCGTTGCCATGCTCGAGTCCACCGCGCGCCGCGCCGCGTCCCCGTCCCCATCCTGGAGCCACGCCTCGGCGAGCAGCCGGTAGAGCATCGGCACGACGCGTGCGACGCCGTCGATGCGCCCGCTGCGCCGGATCAGTGCCTCGATCGCTGTGCGCGCGGCCTCACCATCGCCCGCGAGCAGCGCCACCTCGGCGAGCCGCGCTTCCGTCTCGAAGATGAAGCTGTCGGCGCGGATCTCGCGGAACCCGTGCAGCGCCTCATCCAGCAGCCCACGCGCGCCCGCGACGTCGCCCGCCCGCGCCGCTGTCAGACCCAGGTTGCTCGTCGCCAGCGCGACCCCGACGGGGTAACGCGCCGCCCGCCAGACGTCGAGGGCGCTCCTGAACAGCGCGCGCGCGTCGTCGAACAGCCCCTGGTCCGACAGGATCTCGCCGATATTGTTCGTCGCCGTCGCCGCGCCGACGACGTCGCCGGCGCGCTCCCGCGCGGCGCGGCTCCTGCGGTAGTAGCGCATCGCATCGTCCCAGTTGCCCTCGTAGTAGTACGCGGCCACGCCGAGGTTGTTCAGCACGTTCGCCTGGCCGACCAGATCTCCTAACTCCTCGTAGATGGGTAGCGCCAGCGCCCGGTAGCGCCCCCCCTCGCCGCTGCCCAGGAACGTGCACGCGTGCGCGAGCAGGTAATACGCGTGCGCCAGGCTCGCCCGGTCGCCGCACGCCTCCGCCTCGGGCAGGACGCGCCGTAGCCAGGCCGCGCACTCGCCGTACCGCCCCTGCCGGAAGCGCACACCCGCGTACGCCACGCTGATCTTCACCCGGTCCGCGATGTCCGTCGGTGCGCACGCGCGCAGCGCGCGCGTGTACCAGCGTAGCGCCGGCGCGTACCGCCCGACCCGCTCCCGCAAGACGCCCTCCTTCATCAGCAGCCGCCGCCCAATCGGCGCCTCGTCCCGCGCCAGTTCCCGCGACGTGCGATACGCCTCGATCGCGTCGTCGTACAGCCCCGCGAGCTCGCAGACGTCGCCGAGCGCCTCCGACACCGTGGCCAACTCGTGACGCTCGACGCCCGGCGTCTGCCGCGCCGCTGCGATCGCCCGACGGAAGAACTCCGCGGCTTCGACGTTCGCCCACTTCCCCTTCGCCCGCTCTCCCGCGACGCGCGAGTAGCGGTACGCCTTCGCGTGGTCGCGCGCCAGCGAGAAGTGCAACGACAGCAGCTCCGCGTGCCCGTCCGTGTCGTCGCCCGCGATCCGCTCGAAGTACGCGCCGGCACGCTCGTGCAGCGTGTGCCGTAGCCGGAACGGCAGCGTCTCGTACGCCACCTCACGCACCAGCGCGTGCCGGAAACGCAGCCCGCCGCCCTCCTCCGCGACGATGAACTTGTCGAGCCGCTGCCAGCGAGCCGCCCCGTCATCCGCCCCTAACAGCTCGCCAAAGCTGCCCGCAAGCCACTCCCGCTGGAACGCCCCGCCCAGGATCGCCGCGTAGCGCAGCGCGCGGCGGTCCTCCGGCGCCAGCGCGTCGATGCGCGCGACGACCAGTGCCTCGACGCTCTCCGGCAGGCCCTGCATGCCCGCGCCGCTCACGCGCGCCGCCACCAGTTCCTGCAGGAACAGCGGGTTGCCGCCCGCCCGCGACGCCAGCGCGTCGAGCTCGTGCTGCGGTAGCGCCACCTCGCCCGCGGCATCGGCGGCGAGCCGCGACGCCTCCGCCCCCGCCAGCGGCTCGAGCTCGATGCTCGCGGCGCCCGGGATGTCGTCGAAGTTCACCGCCGAAACGCCGGCGCGGCGCGTCGTGCACCACAGCCACGGCGCCTCGCCCGCGCTCGCCAGCATGTACGCCAGCAACGCCCGCGATGCCTCGTCGATCCAGTGCGCGTCCTCGATCACGAGCAGCGACGGCCGCGGCAGCACCCGTAACAGCAGGTCGGCGACCGCCCGGTGCAGTCGCCCCTGCCGGAACGCCGGCTCGATCTGGGTCACTTCCCGTGTCGGGGCCGCCGGCACGTCGAGTACCGCCGCGATCAGCGGCAGCCACGGCAGCAGCCCGGGCGCGTCCCGCGTCACCCGCTCGCGCAGCACCGCCGCCTGCCGTCCGCGCCCCTCGCGCGCGTCGATGCCCAGCGTCGCCCGCAGGAGCCGCGCGAACGCGAGGTACGCTGTCGATGATTCGTACTGCTCGCACACCGCCTCGAAGTGCGCCACCTCCTCGCACCGCGCGCGTAGCTCGAGCACCAGACGCGACTTGCCGATGCCCGGGTCGCCCACGACCTCGATCAGCCGTGCGCCCGAGGCCTCCACCGAGCGCAGCGCCGACACGAGCTGCTCCAGCTCCCGCGCGCGTCCCGCCAGCCGCAGCCGCCCGCTCTCCCGCCGCCCCCGCGGCCCGGCTATCCGGCCGATGCTGTAGGCCGTGACCGAGCGCGCCTTGCCCTTCACCGTGAACGGCGCCACTTCCTCCGTCTCGAACAGTGTGTGTGACCCGTCCAGCACCTCCCTCGTCGCCAGGATCTGGCCGGGCTGCGCCTTCGCCATCAGTCGCGCCGCGAGGTTCACCGCGTCCCCCATCACCGTGTACGTGCGCCGGTACGGCGGCCCCACGTTGCCCACGAAGATGTGACCGCGATGCACGCCGGCGCGCACGCGCAGCGGCCCGGAGGCGTCGACGATGTTTCGCACCGCGCGCAGCATCCGCTCGTCGTCGTTCTCTCCGCCCGTCGGCGCGCCCGCTGTCAGGATGATCTTGCCGCCGTTCGTGTCGACATCCGTCGCCAGGAAACAGACCTTGTACGCCTCCGCCGACTCCTGCACGCGGCGCACCAGCCTGTCGAGCATGCCCGCCACCGCTTCCGGCCCGGCGGACGCCAGCAGCTCATCGGTCCCGCCGAAGTGCACGAAGGCGATCCTGACTGTGCGGTGCTCGCTCTCGTCGATCCCCGCGGCGAGCTGCGCCCGCACCGCCAGCGGGATGAACTGCTCCGACGCGGCGAACGCCTCCACCGTCATCGGCGCTGCCTGCGCGGTAGCCGCGGCCGGCGCCTGCTTCAGCACGAATCCGTCGCCCGCCCCCTCGCCAACGCAGCGTGCCGGGATCAGCGCCGCCGTCGCCGCGCTGACGACGATCTGGCCGGCCTTCGCCGTCGACTCCATGCGCGCGGTCTGCGTCACCGCCTCTCCCACCACCAGCAACTCGCGGTGCGACGCGCCCGCCAGCACGAACACGATGCGCCCGCTGTGTACGCCGACAGACATCCGCAGTCCCACCTCGCCCGCCGATGTCGTGAAGACGCCCGCCTCGCGCAGCGCCCGCCGCATGTCGACCGACGCGCGGCACGCCCGCGCCGCGTGCTCGTCGCCCGTGAACAGCAGGAACATTGCGTCGCCGCCAAACTTCAGCAAATACGCGCCCTGCGCGTACGCTGCCGCCAGCAGCCGCGCGAAGGTGCCGCTCATCACCTCCGTCACCTCTTCCGCGCCGACCTTGCCCCTGCGCGCAAGGCGCTCGGACATCGCCGTGAAGCCGGAAATGTCCGCGAACACCAGGCTGCCGTCACGCTCCCGCCACGTGGCGCCTGGCGCCTCTTCCAGCCACTCGATGAGCAGCCGCGGGAAATACGGTGTGAGGCTCACGCTCATGCCGCGTATGGTACGGGATGCCGGCGCACGGCCGCCGCCCTCCCCGCCCGTGCCCGCCGGCGCCGCGGCTGGTAGAACTGTGCTGGCTCGCGTTCGCGACGCCGGCGGTCGGCCTCGACGGCGTGCCGGGAGGGATCACCATGCGGCGGCAGAACATCAGCAGCGGCGCGAAGTGGGAACCCGTCGTCGGCTACTCGCGCGCGGTGCGCGTCGGCGACACCGTGCACGTCGCCGGCACCGCCGGCATCGGCGAGGACGGCGCCGTCGTCGGCCCCGGTGACCCCTACGCCCAGGCGCGCCAGGCCCTGCGCATCATCGAGTGCGCCCTCGCCGAGGCCGGTGCATCCCTGCGTGACGTCGTCCGCACCCGCATGTTCGTCACCGACATCACGCAGTGGCAGGCTGTCGGCCGCGCCCATGGCGAGGTCTTCGCCGGCGTCCGTCCTGCCGCCACGATGGTTGAGGTAGCGCGCCTCATCGACCCACGTATGCTCGTCGAGATCGAAGTGGACGCCATCATTGCTGCCGGCTGAAGTGCCAGGCACGCAGGCACCGCCCGCCGCTCTGGTGTACGATATGTCAGGGGTTCCACATGCCTGAAGACTGCCTGTTTTGCAAGATGGCGGCGGGCGATATGTCCGTCACAAAGCTCCACGACGACGACCTCGTCTTCGCCATCCGCGACATCAACCCGCGCGCGCCCGTGCACCTGTTGATCGTCCCGAAACAGCACATCGACGACGCGCGCCACGTGCGTGAGGCACACGGCCCGCTCCTCGCGCGCATGTTCGAGACAGCGGCGCGCCTCGCCGACCGGGAGGGCATCGAGAAGCGCGGGTACCGGCTGGCCTTCAACGTCGGCGAAGAGGCGGGCATGACGATCTCCCATCTCCACATGCACCTCGTCGGCGGCCGCCACCTCGGCGCCGAAGGTTAGCGCCGTGGCCACGAAGGAGCCCGGGAGCTTCGGCTCCGCCGGGCGGCTCCCTCGGGCCTCCGATCCCCGGCCTCCCGCCTCCGGGGCTCCCCGCCGCTTCCTCCCGCACGCCGTCCTCGCCGTGGCGATCCTGTCCTCGATCGGCGTCGGCCTCGCTCTCGCGGCGGTCCTCCCACTCCCGAACGGCCCCAACGATTTCAACGCGCCCGGCTTCATCGTCCGCCACGTCTGGATCAAGTTCGCCTACCTCGCCGACCCGTTCCGACCCGTCCTCAGCGAAGCCCGCAAGGACCAGCGCGTCGCCCGCTACTTCGCGCTCAATGGCCTCATCGCCGCGAAGGAGCGCGAGGTTGGCGACCCCACGACCGCCCGCGCCAGCGTCGCCGCCGATGAGCCGCAGCTCCGCGCGCTCCGCGCCGAACGCGACAGCATCCAGACCAGCGTCGAGGTGATCATCGAGGGAAGGCTTACGAAGGTCATCAAGGAGGCCGGCCTCACCCGCCGCGTCGGCGGGCGCGTCGTCTGGCCGCCCGTCAACATCGTCTTCCAGCACCCTCCCGAGGTGCTCGTGACGTCGCCCCGCGACAGGATCGCCATCAAGAGCGAATCGTTGCTCCAGGGCAACCTCTCGATCGAGAAGGTCCAGCAGATCGAGAAGAAGGCGGAGTCCGGCGGCAAGACCTCCGCCGCCGTCATCGAGATCAGCGGCATCGCCATGTATCCCGCCATCATCCCGCGCTCCGCCGACTACGAAGGCACCCTCGATGACATCGCGCACGAGTGGACCCACCACTATCTCTTCTTCACACCGCTCGGCCGCCGCTACTTCGAGAACAGCCAGCTCACCACCCTGAACGAGACCGTCGCCAACATGGTCGGGCGCGAGCTGGGCGCGCGCCTCGCGAAGGAATACCCCCTGCCGAAGGCGCCCGCGGTGGCCTCGCCTCCGACGGCGCAGCCGCTGCCCTCGCCGAAGGTCAACTTCAACAAGACCATGCACGACCTGCGCCTGCAGGTCGAAGCGCTCCTGCGTCAGGGCAAGATCGATGACGCCGAGCGCCAGATGGAGCAGACGCGGGAATACCTCGCGGCGAACGGCTACTACATCCGCCGCATCAACCAGGCGTATTTCGCCTTTCAGGGGTCGTACGCCGACACGCCCGGCTCGATTGACCCGATCGGCCCCAAGCTCGACCGCCTCCGCAAGGACAGCCCCTCGCTCGTGGCCTTCGTCCGCATCGCCCGGCAGCTCACCTCCGCGGCCGACCTCGACCGTGCGCTCGCTAGCGGACGCTGACCTGCTCCGCCGCCTCGCGCAGGTCCCGCAGGTTCTCGCGCGGCGACGCCTCCCGGTTGTACACCGACGACCCGCACACCAGCACGTTCGCGCCCGCCGCCACGCACGCGGCGATGTTGTTGACCTTCACGCCGCCGTCTACCTCGATATCAGGCCGCACCCCGCGCGCGTCGAGCATCGCCCTCAGACGCACGAGCTTCTCGATCATCGACGGGATCAGCTTCTGCCCGCCCCACCCCGGATTGATCGCCATCAGCAGGATCTGGTCCGCGACCTCCGCTACCTCCTCGATGCTGGACAGCGGCGTCCCCGGGTTGATGCACACCCCCGCGCGCTTGTGCATCGCGTGCAGGCGGCGCAGCAGCCGGTCGATGTGCCGCGTCGCCTCCACGTGCAGGTTGATGATGTCCGCGCCCGCCTCCGCGAACGCCTCGAACTGCTGCTCCGGGTCGACGATCATCAGGTGCACGTCGAGCGGCAACCGCGTCGCCCGCCGCACCGCCTCGACGACCAGCGGCCCGAACGTGATCGGCGGCACGAACTGCCCGTCCATCACGTCGAGATGGATGTAGTCCGCGCCGCCCGCTTCGGCCGCCCGGATCTGGTCTTCGAGATGGCCGAAGTCCGCCGTCAGGACCGAAGGCGCGAGCTTGATCATGGCTCCTCCCACGCTGCTTCCCCCGCCGCGCGGAGCTTTTCGACCTCGCGCCGTGCCCGGCGCAGCGCGCTCGCCACGCGTCGCGGCGCCGTGCCGCCCGCTACGTCCCGCGAGCGCAGCGACGACATCAGGTCGATGCGCAGCGCGTCTTCGCCGAACTCCGGCGCGAACCGCCGCAGCTCATCGAGCGACAGCCGCCCCAGCTCCACCCTGCGCTCTTCCGCATGGCGCACCAGCTTGCCGACCGCCTCGTGCGCGCTCCGGAACGGCACGCCCTTCCGCACGAGATAGTCCGCGTAGTCGGTGGCCAGCGAGTACGCCGCCGCCGCCGCCTTCCGCGCGCGCGCACCGTCCACCTCGATCTTCGGCAGCATCGCCGCGAACACCTCCAGCGTCTCGGCCAGTGTGTCCTCCGCCTCGAACAGTGCCCGCTTGTCCTCCTGGAGGTCCCGATTGTACGCCAGCGGCAGCCCCTTCAGCGTCATCAGGATCGACATCAGGGCGCCCGTCACGCGCCCCGTCCGCCCGCGCGCCAGCTCCGCGACGTCCGGGTTCCTCTTCTGCGGCATGATGCTCGATCCCGTCGCAAACGCGTCCGGCAGCCGCACGAAGCCGAACTCCGCGCTCGACCACAGCACCAGCTCTTCCGCCAGCCGCGAGACGTGCACCATCGCCAGCGCGGCCGCGCCGATGAAGTCGACCGCGAAGTCGCGGTCCGATACCGCATCGATGCTGTTCGCCGTCACGCCCGCGAACCCCAGCTCGCGCGCCACCCCCTCGCGGTCCACCGGATACGCCACGCCCGCCAGCGCGCCGCTGCCCAGCGGGCATGCGTCCAGCATCACCGAGGCGAACGAAAAGCGCGTGTAATCGCGCCCCATCATCTCGACGTACGCCAGCAGGTGGTGCGCGAACAGCACCGGCTGCGCCCGCTGCAGGTGCGTGTAACCGGGCATGATCACGCCGCGGTTCGCCTCCGCGAGGTCGAGCAGCGCCGCCTGCACCTCCACCAGCGCGTCCATCGTGCGGGCGCACGCGTCCCGCACGTACAGGCGGAAGTCCGTCGCCACCTGATCGTTGCGGGACCGCGCCGTGTGCAGCTTGCCGCCGACCGCCCCGATCGTCTCGGTCAGCGCCGCCTCGACGTTCATGTGCACGTCCTCGAGGTCCTCACGCAGGTCGCGCTTGCCGTCGACGAACTCGTCGAGGACCTTGCGAAGGCCGCGGGTGATCAGCCCGGCGTCCCGCTTCGGGATGATCCCCGTCCGCCCCAGCATCTCCGCGTGCGCGAGCGATGCCATCACGTCGTACACCAGCAGCCGCCCGTCCTGCGCCAGCGACGACGTATACGACTCGACGAGCGCGTCCGTCGGCGACGCGAAGCGCCCGCCCCAGGGCTTCCGTTCCCCGTTCGTCCCCCCGGCTTCCGCCGGCCGCGTCGTCTGCTCCGGTGCGCGCTTGCGCCTGGCCTTCCGCGTCGGCATCCAGCTTCCCTCCGATTGCGCAGATGATAACAGGCGCCACCCGCACGACCCGTCGCACAGCACCCGTAGGGACAGGGCTTCAGCCCTGTCCGCCCGCAGGGCCAGCACCGATCTCGGCGGTGAGCGCGCTGCCCTGCGGTCGGCGCGCTCGCCCCGCCGTATGCGCACCGCGCCGCCCGCCGTAGCGAAGGAGCTTTAGCTCCGTCCCCCGGCGATGCGCCGCCCCCCCGCACCCGCACGACCCGTCGCACAGCACCCGTAGGGACAGGGCTTCAGCCCTGTCCGCCCGCAGGGCCAGCACCGATCTCGGCGGTGAGCGCGCTGCCCTGCGGTCGGCGCGCTCGCCCCGCCGTATGCGCACCGCGCCGCCCGCCGTAGCGAAGGAGCTTTAGCTCCGTCCCCCGGCGATGCGCCGCCCCCCCGCACCCGCACGACCCGTCGCACAGCACCCGTAGGGACAGGGCTTCAGCCCTGTCCGTCCGCGGGGTCAGCGCCGATCTCGGCGGTGCGCGCTGCCGATCGAGCGGGCCCGCGCCGCCGCCCGCTACGCGCCCGCGAAGATCGGCAGCTCCCGCAGCTCGCTGAGCTCCCAGATCGTGTAGTCCGGCGTCACGTCCTCACCCCCGCCGAACTCGCCCAGCGCGCGCCCCGTGTCCGCCCGGCTCGCCGGCCGCCGCGACGCCGACTGCCCTTCGCCGACCTCCTCCGGCTCGTGCCGCCGGTCGCGCCTCCGCACGCGCCGCCAGACACTGGTCATCCCCAGCGCCTGCGCTCCTTGCACGTCCGCCTTCAGCGAATCGCCGACCATCGCCGTCTCGCGCGCGTCGATGCCCATCGCCGCGAACACGTGCTCGAAGATCCGCGGGTGTGGCTTCATGTAGCCCAGGTCGCACGACACCACCGTCGCCTCGAAGTAGCGGTCGAGCCCCAGCTCCCGTAGCTCCTCCTCGAAGCGCGGCCCACCGAACACGCGGTTCGTCACGCAACCGAGCCGGCAGCCGCGCGCCCGCAGCCAGTCGAGCGTCGGCAGCGCGTCGTCGAACATCGTGCGCCCGAGCGTCAGCCCGCCCAGGTTCCACGCGTCCCACAGCCGCGCCGCCCGCGCGTAGTCCAGATCCAGCCCGCTCGCCGCCGCGATCCCCCGCACCACCTCGACGAAGTCCGGGCTCACGCAGTCCGATTCGTACGCCGCCCGGTCCGCCCGCTCGACGCCCAGCCGGATCTCCCGCCCGAGGAAGCGCAGCGGCCCCTCGAACGGCACCTCCCACTCGGCCAGCAGGCCGCTGATCCGCCGCATCGTCTCGCCGCGGATCGTCTCCACCGGCGGCAGCTCCGGAAAGTGCCAGAGCGTGTCGCCCAGATCGAACAGCACGTTCTTGATCGCCATGCGCCCCTCCTGCATCGAGCATACCGGCGCCCTCCGCTTCGCGGAATGCGCGATCCCCCGCCGCGCGTAATGTTGAGCTTGTGTACCGACATCGTCGTTCTATCGCCAGCGTCCGGCGCGCGCGTAGGATGGCGCCGGAGGCTATCCCCCGAATGCGGTCTGACATCGTGATCTGGCGGCACCGGGCGCCCGCGCGTGGGTAACGCGGAGTACGTCCTGGTCGGCGCGCTGATCGGGGTGCTGTCGGGCCTCTTTGGGGTGGGTGGCAGCAGCGTCAGCACGCCGGTGCTGCGGCTCGTGCTCGGCGTGTCGCCGCTGATCGCGCTGGCGACGCCGCTGCCGGTGACGCTGCCGGCGGCGGTCGCGGGGGGCTACGTGTACCACCGGCGCGGGTTCGTGCGCTGGCGGGTGGTGTGGACGTGCTCGGCGTTCGGCGTACCGTCGGTGATCGTTGGGGCGCTTGCGACGGCGGTGGTGCACGGGAGCGTGCTGCTGGTGCTGACGGGCGCGTTCGTGGCGCTCGTGGGCGGGCGACTGCTCGTGGCGCCGGACCACGCCGCGGCGCAACACCCGCACGAGCACGGCATCGAGCGGTCGGCGATCATCGGCGTGGTCGTGGGGTTCTTCTCGGGTCTGCTGGCGAATGGCGGCGGCTTCCTGCTGGTGCCCGCGTTCATCGTGCTGATGGGGATGACGGTGCGGGAGGCGGCAGCGACGTCGTTGATCACGGTAGTGGCGTTCGCCATCCCGGGGACGGCGGTGCACTGGTGGCTTGGCCACATCGACGTGCGGCTGATGCTCTGGCTCTCGGTGGGGGTTCTGCCGTCGGCCTACGTCGGCAGCCGGATCGGGGTCGTGTTAAATCCGACGGTGGGGAGGCTGACGTTCGGGGCGTTCCTCGTCGTGTTCGGGCTGTTCTTTCTGATCCGCGAAGCACTCACGCTCTGAGGCACGGCTGCAGAGCGGTGCAGACGGGCGGCGATGAGGCTAGACGTCCTGGCGGTTCTCGAGCGCGCGGGAGAGGGTGACGTCGTCGGCGTATTCGAGGTCGGATCCCATGGGCAGGCCGCGGGCGAGGCGCGTGACGCGGACACCGAGGGGCGTCAGCAGGCGGCTGATGTACATCGACGTGGCCTCGCCCTCGAGGTTGGGGTTGGTCGCCATGATCACTTCGTGCACGGAGCCGCCGCGGAGGCGCGCGAGGAGCTCGGCCACCTTGAGGTCGTCGGGCCCGATGCCATCCATGGGCGAGATGACACCGTGGAGGACGTGGTAGAGGCCGTGAAAGCCCCGCGTGCGCTCGACGGCGAGGATGTCGAGCGGCTCCTCGACGACGCAGATGGTCGCGCGGTCGCGCCCGTCGTCGCGGCAGATGGTGCAGGGGTCCTGCTCGGTGACGTTCTGGCAGACGGAGCAGAGGACAGTCTTTTCCTTCAGCTCGATGATCGCCTGGGCGAGGGCGAGGGCGTCGTCGTGCGGGATGCGGAGCAGGTGGTAGGTGAGGCGCTGCGCGCTCTTCGGGCCGACGCCGGGGAGCTTGTGGAACTCGTCGATGAGCTTCGCGACGGGTGCGGCGGCGGATGTGGTTGCGTCGTTCATAGCGGGGTCACTCAGCGCCTCCGTGTGTCAGCCGGACAGTACCTCGCGCTGGCGATGCATCCGGTATGTCGCGGATGACAGCGCGGCCGACTGACGTGCGGGCTTGCCTATTGCAGTCCGGGGATGCCGCCGAGGCCCATGCTGCCGGCGAGGCCGGCGAGCTGGCCCATCTGCAGCGCCTGCACCTTTTGAAGCACCTCGTTGAGTGCGGCGGTGAGCAGGTCTTCGAGCATCTCGACATCGTCCGGGTCGACGACCTCCTTATCGATCTTGAGCGAGTCGACCTTCATGCCCCCGGTGACGACGATGTGGACGGCGCCGCCGCCGGAGGTGCCCTCGGCGCGCTTCTCGGCCAGGTCGGCCTGCGCTTTCACGAGCCGCTCCTGCATCTGGGCCAGCTTTGCCATCATGTCGCGGTTCATCGCCATCGCTGCGGCTCCTATTCTTCAGAGACGATTTTGGCGCCGTGGTTCTCCACGGCGTGCTGCACGAGCGGGCTCAGTGCGCGCGCCGGTCGCGGGGCAATGATACAACGGATCGACACGGGCGCCCCGAGAATGCCGGCGGCGATCTCCTCGTAGACGCGGCGGTTCGCGGTCTCTTCGACCTGCTTCTTGTGGAACTTGTCCTCGTAAAAGCCGAGGGTGAGCACGCCGTCCTGCCAGGTGAGGACGCGGCAGGAGCCGTTGAGCAGCGCATCGAACTTCGCGTTGCGCTGCCGGCCGAGCTTGCGGATCTCGTCGAGAAGCGTGGCAAGCTGCGGGTCGTCGTGCTCGGCGCCGTTGGCCGCGGATGCTGATGGTGCGCCGTTCGCCGACGCCGGCGTCTCTGCAGGTTCGTCGGACGCGGGCGGGATGACGGGCGCGGTGCTGCCGAGCATCGCGGCGATGTCCTCAGCGGAGGCGTTCGCGAGATCGGTGCGCTGTGGGC
>JADEYI010001748.1_pt1 | contig 14007 bp, 16 predicted proteins | sample 8542331 | NCBI WGS metagenome assembly JADEYI01 (sample SAMN16510988, study PRJNA670497) | mine drainage metagenome | isolation source: biofilm near Copperflume 1 | place: Germany: Marsberg coppermine Kilianstollen | collected 2018-02 | reverse complement strand
GCCACCGCACGGCGGCCCCAGTAGTCGACGCCGGCGAGTCCCGCCTCGGCGTACGCGGCTTCCATCTGCACGCGACGACGCTCAACGATCTCTGCCCAGCGCCGCACGTAGTCGATCGACGGGAGTCCGGGCGGCAGCACCGCGCCACCCGCTCCTCGTTCCGTGGCCGTCATGTCAGACTCCCTTCGTCCCCGATCGCATCGGTGACGTCAAACTCCATCCTCCCCATGCCCGTGACGATGAAGCCGATGCCGATCTTGTGCTTACCGGCATCGAGCGTCGTCCCATCGACGGCGATCGTCACGAGCTTGTTCATCGCCAGCGTGAACGGACGATCTCCGGACACATCTGTGAACCGCACCTGCTCGCCGTCGACGGAGAATGCGGCGCGCTCCGGGGGCACCTGCTCGCCGTCGATGGTGAGCGGCAGCACCTGCTCGGCATAGCCGGAGCCGAGCGAGTTCTTGAGGTCGAAGGCGAAGCCGCCGTTGTCGTTTCGCAGACTGCCTTTCACGTACAGCCTGCGGAGCAAGAATGCCGGGACCTGCATCGATGATCGTCCTTCCCGTCGCGATGAATCCCTCTGCGGCGCGCGTTGATGCACCGCCAGATCCCATTATGGGCGAGCGGCCGCGCAGGTACCATGCGGTTCCGCTCGCGGATCCTGTACCCGCCCTGAGCGCCTACTCCGGCCGGAAGCCATGCAGCATGCGATACACCTGCCGCTCGGTGCGGACGACGTGCGCCGGCAGTTCGTGCGCGCCGCCCAGCGCCGCGCTGAGGATGTGGACCTGCGCGACGCGCTCGGTCAGCTCGACGACCGCAAGCGCCTCGTCGAGGTCGCGTCCGACGCCGACGGCGCCGTGGTGGCGCAGGAGCACCACGGCACGATCGCCGAGTGCGGTAACGCAGTGATCCGCCAGCTCCTCGCTCGCCGACGGGCCGTACTCGGCGATCTCCACGGCACCGCCGAGGATCACGACCTGCTCGTCGAGCACGGGCGGGATCGGCCGTCCCGCCGCGGCAAACGCGCTCGCGTGCACGGAGTGCGTGTGGATCACGGCTCCGACGTCCGGGCGCGCACGATAGACCGCGACGTGCATCAGCGACTCGCTCGACGGCACGCCATCGCCCACGACGGGATCGATGTCGAAATCGACGACCAGCACGTCGTCGAGCCTGAAGCGGTGGTACGGGACGCCGCTCGCCGTCACGGCGATCAGGTCGCCGTCCGGCGTGGCGATGCGCCGGCTAACATTGCCGCTCGATCCTGCGACGAGGCCGGCCGCGACGATGCGCTCCACAGCGCGCAGCACCTCGCGGCGCTCCGCTTCGTAGGTCTCGCTCATGCTCCCTCCGCCGCAATCCGCTCCAGCGCGTCGGCCATCGCGCACCAGCGCGCGTATTGATCCTCGTACGCGGAAGACGCCAGCATGCCGGGTCGCACGGTGCGGCGGCCGCCGCACATCGCAGCGACGGCCCCACCGAGCGAATCATGCAGCCCCAGCGCGACCGATGCGAGCGCCGCGGCGCCGAGCGCCGTCGTTTCGGCCGTGGACGCGACTTCGACCGCGCGATCGGCCACGTCGGCGACGATCTGGGCGAACGTCGCGCTCCGTGACATGCCGCCACCGAGCCGCAGCCGCCGGATGCCCGTCCCCGACACCTCTTCGAGCTGCTCCAGGTTCGCGCGCAGCGCATACGCCGTCGATTCCAGCACCGAACGCAGCACGTCGCCGGTCTCCGGCGACGACATCACGAGCGGCAGCGGCAGCGTCAGCGCGCCGACGCCGGCGTTCATCCGCGATGCGCGCATGACGCGCGGGCCGAGCACCGCCATCACGTCGCGCGAGCCCGGCGGGGTCTCCGCGACGCGCCGTTCGGCGTCCGCGGGCTCGATATTCGCGAGCCCCCGCGCCCACGACCACGCGCGTCCGGCCTCGCCCGCATTCGATTCCAGCACGAAAGAGCCGGGCGCGACATGCACGCCTGTCCACGTGCGCATCTCCGCGTCGAACACCGGCTCCGATGTCACGAGCTGGAGCGGCGCACTCCAGCCGGCGGGCACGCCGCAATCACCCGCCGCAATCGCACCGAGACCGACGAGCGCGCACTGCGTATCGGCGCCCGTCAGGACGGCCGGCGTGCGCGCGAGGCCGCCGTCCCGAATGCGCGCGACGATTGTCCCGTCCTCGACGATGGGCGCAAGGAGCGCCGCCGCGACGTCAAGGTCCGCTAGGTGCCCGGGTGGCGCGCCGGTGCGCACGTCGAGCAGGCCGTTCTCGACGGCCAGGCTGCGGACCATCGCCGCCTCGTGCGTCAGCAGCGACGCGAGCCAGTCCGCCAGCGGCAGCAACCGTCGCACGCGTGCCGCGTCCCCGGGACGATGACGCCGCAGCCATGCGAGCTTCGCCGGCGCCTGCATCAACGACGGCAGGTGCCCCGTCGAGCGGTAGATCTCACCCCCGCGTGTGGCGTCGAGCGCCATGCCCTCGGCCGACGCGCGTGCATCGACGTTGGGCGAGACGCAGACAGCGGCGCCGCCGTCATCGACGAACACGAGCCCTTCGCGCTGCCCGGTGAAGGCGACGCCGGCGAACTCGCCGGTGCGGTGCGCGGCGCTGACGAGCGCGCGCAGCGACGCTTCGATGGCGGGCCCGTCGAGCTCGCGCCCGAACGGCTCGGCGTCCGGGGGCGTGCGCATCTCCCACGGCTCGGCCGCGATCACGCCGGTCTGGCCGCTCGCCGAGACCGCGACCGCGCGCAGGCTGCTCGTCCCGGCATCGATGACGAGGATGCGCTCAGCGGCCACGGGCGGGGTCGGCCTCCGGGTTCACGGCGTGGCGCAGGGGACGCCCCGCGAGCAGCCGCTCGATCTCGCTGGTCATGATCCGCGACTGGCGCTCGACGGTCTCGGCCGTCGCCCCGCCGATGTGCGGCGTGAGAATGACGTTCGGTGCCGAGAGCAGCGGGCTGCTGAGGGGCAGCGGGTGCCCGTCGAAGACGTCCAGCGCCGCGCCGGCGATGCGCCCCGATGCCAGGGCAGCGACGAGTGCGCCGGTGTCCACCACCGGCCCGCCGCTGGTGTTGATGACATACGCCGTCGGGCGCATGCGGCCCAGGAACGCCGCGTCGATGATCCCGGCCGTATCCTCGTCCACCGGCACGTGCACTGTGACCCAGTCCGACCTGCGTGCGATGTCCGCGAGCGCCGCGGGCGCGGCGCCCAGCGACCGGAGCCGCGCCGGCGGCACGAGCGGGTCGTACGCCAGCACACGCGCACCGAGCGCGACGCACTTCCGCACGACCGCACGCCCGATCTGGCCGCAGCCGATGATCCCGACCGTCGAGCCCGCGATCTCCGTGCCGCGCAGGAGGCGATAACCGGCGACGGGGTCGCGCCAGGCGCCCCCCGACACGAAGGCGTGCGCCCGCGGGATCTGCCGCGCGAGCGCGAGCATCAACGCCAGCGTCATCTCCGCGACGGCGTTCGTATTGCGCCCGCGGGCCTGGGTGACGACCACGCCGTGCTCCGTGGCACTCTTCACGTCGATCTGGTTCAGCGCGTTGCGGCATACGCCGATCAGACGCAGGCCCGGCGCCGCATCGAACAGCTCCTCGAACACGAAATCAGCTTCCACGACGAGCACGTCGACGCCGGCCCCGGCGATGCGCGCGCCGAGCTCGTCGGGTCCGTAGATGCGCTGCGTGTCGAGCCAGCTCTCGTAGGTGACCTCGCCGGAGCGGCGCAGACGTGCGAGGAAGCGGTCCGAGAAGGGGGCGAGGATCAGGGCGCGCACGAAGACTCCTGCCGGCATCAAGCGCGCCGGGCGAAGCGGCAATGCGGCGCGGCCGAGGTCTCTACCGGGCCGCCGCGCGGCGCTCCTTGGCCGTCTCGGCGGGAGCGTGCTCGAGCGGCGAGAGCAGCGCATCCGCCAGTTGCGCCGGCGTCATCAGCTTGCCTGCTGGCGAGCCGATGGCGAGCTGCACGGCATAGCCGTCGTGCGCCGCCAGCGCGATCCCGGCGGCGTCGTCGGCAGACTCGATCTGCAGATTGCCCGACGCAGCGGCGTCCGCGAAGGCCGCCGCGAGTTCCTGGCGCCAGACGCCGTACGCCTGCCCGAGGCGCTTCTTGACTTCCTCGTTCCGCATCGACTGCGCCCAGAACTCAAGGAGCAGCCCTGGCCACCGGCGCTCCCCCGCGTACGAGAACATCGCCTCTAGCATGGCGCGCGGGTCGCGGCGGCCGTTGTCGCCGGCGGCGGCGGCCAGTGCGGCGGTGCGGTCGTCGCTCCAACGGCGGAGGAGATCGAGGAGGATGTCCTCCTTCGTGGAGAAGTGGAAGTAGTAGGCGCCCTTCGAGTACCCCACTTCCTGCGAGATGTCATCGATGGTCGCGTGGTCGTAACCGCGTGTCGAAAAGAGCTTGAGCGCGCCATCAATCAGCCGTGCCCGGGTCAGCTTGCGTTGCTCGAATCGGTCCATGTTGCCCCTCCGGCGTCCGCCCCGCCAGTATCGTCCGTGGCCCCCTGCGTTGAGAGCAGTATGCAACAGGATGGGCCGCTTGCCAATCCCCTTTGACAATGATTCGCGGGCAATCTCGCAAAAAAACCGTGGCCGGAACGTGTAACAAACCGCGGGGCGCCGCGTTACAAGTTGACGAGAGCGAAGGAGTCGCGTGGCCTGGCAGGATGCCTGTCCTTTACCGTCAGAGGTTCCGACAGGGCAAACTCGCCGAAAGGCGAGGACGCAAAGCCAACGGGTCCGCCGTACGCGCGGATGGCCGGGCCGCCGAAGACCTCGAGCCCCCAGTGCTCGCCAGCGTCTCCCGCGCATCGCCCCCGTCGTAGCTTCCGGCGCCGAGTCAGGTTCCGCGTTGCGAGGGAGCTTCTCATGCCCAGTCAAGACCGCCAGGAGATGATCATGCGGCACATGCCGCTGGTCGCATTCGTCGTCAGCCGCATGTCCACCGACAACCAGAAGACCCTCGGCCTCGACCGGGAGGACGCCCTCGCGTACGGCATCGAGGGCCTGATCCAGGCCGTCGACGCCTTCGACCCGGAGCGCGGCACGAGCTTCGCCAGCTTCGCAGTGCGCCGCATCCGGGGCTCGATCCTGGACGCGATCCGCAAGATGGACCCGCTGCCTCGCTCGCTCCGCAAGAGCACGCGCGAGGTCGAGCACGCCTCGCAGGAGCTGGCCGCGGCGCTCGGCCGCTGGCCGACGAGCAGGGAGGTCGCCTTCCGCCTCGGCATGCCGCCGGACCAGCTCCACGGCATCATGCGCCACGCCAGCTCGAAGTTCATCTCGCTGGAGCACGCCTTGCAGGACCGGGGAGGCGAGAACGCGCCGACGCTGGACCCCGCCGACGAGGACGAGTCCGGCGACCCGGCGAAGGCGGCCGACCACAATGCCTCGCTTGCGATGCTCGACGTGGTGCTGCACGACCTGAACGCCCGCGACCGCGCCATCCTGAAGCTCCGATACGCCGAATCGAAGCCGTTCCACGTCATCGGCGACATGCTCGGCCTCTCCGAATCCCGGGTCTGCCAGCTCCACAAGCGCATCCTCGCGACGCTCCGGCGCCAGCTCGCCTCCCAGCTCGAAGAGGCGGCCTGACCTCCGCCTGCCGCTCAGGCACGCCGCTCGGCTGCCGATACTACTGTGAGCCTTCCGGCGGCGATTTCGCATCTGGCGGTAGCATGCTGAACCGAGCCTTCGAGGAGCCCGCCGACGACCGCGACGCGACGCAGGCCGTGCGCCACGACGCGTCGTCCAACGTGATCCCCCTCCCGGTCCAGCCGGCTGGCGGACCTGCCGACGAGCCGCGCCTGCCCAAGCCCGCGCTGGCCTATGTCCTGTTGGTATTCGCGCTGGGCGTCGCGGCGGTGGCGTACTTCGCGCCGCAACTGAACACGTCGGACCTGACCGGGTTCGTGATCCTCGGCGTGCTCGCCGTCGCCGCAGGGCGTACGCGGATCTCCATTTACGGCGACACCGCGATCTCCCTGGGGATGGTGGGCGATTTCGCGGTGGCCTTCTTGTTTGGTCCTGCTGGCGCGGTAATCATCGGTCCTTTGGCCGCCCTCGCCACCGACTACGGCCTGGGCTCGCCATGGTACAAGCGGCTCTTCGACGTCGGCTCGGTCACGCTCTCGAACCTCACAATCGCAAGCGTCGCCTGGCTGCTCATGAACGGCCACATGACGACATCAGCCTGGCTCCTGCTGGTCACAGGCGCGACGGTCGTCGCCTACTACGCCGTGAACACGATGCTCGTTGCGACCGCCGCGAGCCTCGCCACTCGGCGCAGCATCTACGCCGTGTGGCACGACGACTTTGCCTGGCTCCTCCCGCATTACGTCGTGGCCGCGCTTCTCGGCGCCGCACTCGCCGCCGGATACGCCGGCGTGGGCCTCCTCGGCATCCTCGCCTTCGCCGCGCCGCCGCTCCTCGTGCGGCTTTCGATGAAGCAATACGTCGACAAGACTGCAGCAAGTGTGGAGGAACTCCGTACCACTAATCGCCACCTGCAAGAGGCGAACCACGACATCTTGCGCATGGCCGACGAGCTGCGGCAGACCTACGACGGCACGCTCGAGGCCCTCGTCTCGGCGCTAGACGCCCGCGACCGCGAGACGAAGGGCCACTCGCTGCGCGTCGCCAAGTACATGATGGAGATCGCCTACCACCTGGGCATCGCGCCCGGCACGGACGAATGGGTCGACATGCAGCGCGGCGCCCTGCTCCACGACGTCGGCAAGATCGGCGTGTCGGACACGATCCTCCACAAGCCGGGGCCGCTGACCGACGAGGAGTGGGTGGACATGCGGCGGCATCCGAAGATCGGCCACGACATGCTGAAGGACATCTCGTTCCTCTCGGGCGCGGCGACGCTCGTCCTGGCGCACCACGAGCGCTTCGACGGGAAGGGCTACCCGAAGGGGCTGCTGGCGGACGAGATCCCCCTCGGCGCGCGGATCTTCGTGCTGGCCGACACGTTCGACGCGATGACGTCGGACCGGCCATACCGCCGGGCGCTGTCGACCGAGGTGTCACGGGACGAGATCATCAAGTGCAGCGGCAGCCAGTTCGACCCGCGCTGCGTCCAGGCGTTCCTGCTGGCCTTCGACGAGATCGTCAAGATCCGAATGGCCGACCACGAGGAGGAGACCGAGCATCATGCGGCCGCCGCTCCACGCCAGGCCGCGTGACGGCAGGACCGAAACGAACAGAGAGAGGGCCTCGATCGAGGCCCTCTCTGTTCGTTTCGGGGGGCGCCTAGCCCCAAGTCGCGCGCTGAACCATGGCTTTCTCCTCCTGACCCTTTTTGCCCTGCCCTCGGTCTAATTGAGGGCCGGGCTATACCGACCCGTCGGTATTGATTCTGGGCCAGCGCGGGCGTCCTGTCAAGGGGGTGTGACAAGGAATCGGAAAAATTCCTGCCGGATGGCCCGTCACGGGTGCGGATCGGCCCCTGCCGGCCGATACATCACATAGTACGTATGCTGAGCCAACCGAACCGCCAGGCGCTCCGCACCCAACGCACCCGGGACCAGATCGTCCAGGCGGCGCTGACCGTCTTCGCGCTCAAGGGATTCAGCGCCGCTTCGATGGACGATGTGTCGCTCGCGGCCGGCTGCTCCAAGGGCGGACTCTACCACCACTTCCCGTCGAAGTCAGCCGTGCTCGCCGGCGTGGTCGAGCGGCTGATCCGCAGCAACGCCCTGCTGCCGCCGTTCGAGGCCGACGACGGCGCCCTGCCGCTCTCGCCGGCGGCGGTCGGGCGCGTCCTGATCGAAGTCTGGACGGAGGCCGCGCGCTCCAGTGAGCTACGGGCCCAGCTACGCGCCGGCTACGAGGCGCGGCTTGACAAGACACTCACCGACCGCGCGCGTGAGGGCAGCGGCCTGGCCGAGATCCTGCGCATCGGCACGCTCATCCAACTGCTCGCGCGCGGCGAGGCGATGGACGCGAACGCGGCCGCCATCCGCCTCGGCATCGGCCGCGCCGCCTGAGGGCCGGCTCCCCGCAGGTCAACGCAAAAAAGACTCCGGCCGTGGCCGGAGTCTTTTGTTATGTCGAGGCTCGCGTCTGGCTGGCTATGCGGAGAGCCACAGCCGGCGGCGGCGCTCACGGTCCTGCTTCGCATGGTTGAGGCTCGCCATCGCCGCCTCGAGCAGCGCCTCGGCGCGCATGATGTCCGGCGTCGCGCAGGCGCTGCCGGAACACACGCCGGCCCACAGCGAGACATCCCGGCCGCCGACCTCCGCCATCGCCGATTCGCGGGCCAGCCGGTCTTCGAGGCGCTCGATGAACGCGGCGATACCTTCCTCCGCGGTGTCGATCAGCAGCACGCCGAACTCGTCGTCGCCGAGCCGCACCACGACGTCATTGAAGCGCTTCGTGGCGTCGATGGTGCGGGCGACGTGGCGCAGCACGGCGTCTCCGGCGCGCACACCGTACTCGCGGTTGACCGCCGTGAGGTTGTTGACGTCGACCAGCACGACCGAGACCGGGCGCCCCATGCGGCGGGCGCGGGTGAACTCGTCGTTGAGCCTGCGGGCAAAGTGATTGAAGGTCGGCAGTTCGGTCAGCAGATCCTGCGCGGCTTCGCCTTCGGGTTCGCCGCCCCGGGCGCCCTCGCGCTCCGCGGCGTCGTCGCGGGTGAGCACGAAGATGGCCGCGACGAGGAAGCCCGTCATGCCGATGGCGACGAGGAACGGCAGGTGCGGCACCAGCCCGAACTCGTCCAGCAACGCCGCGACGATCGTGCCGCCCCATGCCATCGCGAGCAGGCGGATGGTCACGGGCGCCCACGAGATGCCCCGTCGGCGCTCGCTGGGGCGCCCCTCCGCGGGGATGAGCGAGAACTCTCCGCCCGCTTCGACGAGGCGGACGTGACGTGGAGCGCGTGCACTCACAGCCAAAACCCCCTACCTTCACGAGTATCGGCAGGGCCGCGCAGACCCGTACGGGCAGGGGCCAGGCGTCGGTCGAATTGCGCCCAAACGACCCTGTTTCGCTGCGATCGCCGGGGTGTATAGTGACGCTGCTCCACACGGCCTCAGCTCGGGCCCAACGGGCTCCATCGGAGCAGTCGCGAGCGAGGCAGGGGCAAACCTTCCACACAGGAAAGGGCCCAGTCGCATCCGCCTGCCGGAATCGCGCTGAGGGCTCTTCACCCCCAACGCATGGCCGCCCGGGACGGATGGACGCGGAGCGGCAATCCGGCGCGGGATCGCGCCGTCTGCTCAGAGGAGCGCAGCCCATGGCATATCGAGTGACCCTGATCCCCGGCGACGGCACCGGACCGGAGATTACCGAGGCCACGCGCCGCGTCCTCGAAGCCACCGGGGTGCGGTTCGACTGGGACGTGCAGGACGTCGGCGTCGACGTGATGGCGAAGGAGGGCACGCCGCTCCCCCAGCGCGCGATCGACTCGCTGGCCGCCACGAAGCTCGGCATCAAGGGGCCGGTGACGACGCCCATCGGCACCGGCTTCCGCAGCGTCAACGTCGCGCTGCGCAAGGCGCTGCAACTCTACGCCTGCGTGCGGCCGTGCAAGGTCTACCCCGGGGTACGCACGCGCTACGCCGATGCCCACGTCGACGTGGTCGTGGTACGCGAGAACACCGAGGACCTGTACGCCGGCATCGAGTTCGAGAAGGGGTCGCCGTACGTGGCGCAACTCTCGACGATCGTCACGGAGAGCGGCCAGGGCGCCATCCGCGAGGACGCCGGCATCAGCATCAAGATGATCTCGGAGTTCGGCACGCGGCGGATCGCGAAGTACGCCTTCGAGTACGCGCGCGCGAACGGGCGCAAGAAGGTGTCCGCGATCAGCAAGGCGAACATCATGAAGTACACCGACGGCCTCTTCTACGCCGTCTCCCGCGAGGTCGCGAAGGAGTACCCGGACATCGAGTACGAAGAGGTGCTCGTCGATGCCCTGTGCATGCAGCTCGTGCAGAAGCCGGAGTGGTTCGACGTGCTCCTGCTGCCGAACCTCTACGGCGATATCCTCTCCGACCTCTGCGCCGGGCTTGTCGGCGGCCTTGGCGTCGCCCCCGGTGCGAACATCGGCGACGTCGCCGCGCTGTTCGAGCCGATTCACGGCAGCGCGCCGAAGTACGCGGGGCAGAACAAGGTCAACCCGATGGCGATGATGTTCAGCGGCATGCTGATGCTCCGCCACATGGGGGAGCAGGACGCCGGCGACCGCCTGGAGCGCGCGCTCGGCGACGTGATCCGGGAGGGCAGGTCGGTCACGTACGACATGAAGGCGGACCGCAACGACCCGACGGCCGTGGGGACGGCCCAGGTCGCGGACGCCGTCATCGAGAAGCTGCAAGCAGATGCCGGCGGCGGCCCGATAACGGGGCGGTCGGCCGGGTAGCCACGGACGGAGGCGAAATGGGAGCGCGCAAGAAGGTCACGGTCATCGGCGGCGGCATGACGGGCGGCGCCATCGCCCAGCGCCTCGTCGAGAAGGGGATCGCGGACGTCGTCATCCAGGACGACCCACAGTTCGCGGGCACGCTGCACCACGGCAAGGCGTTGGACATGGCGCAGTCGGCGTCGTGGCTCGGGTTCGATACGAAGATCACGGCGACGGACGGCTGGGAGGAGACTGCCGGATCCGACGTGGTGGTCTGCACGGCCGGCGCACCGCGCAAACCCGGCATGAGCCGCGAGGAGCTGCTGAACGGAAACGCCGACATCGTCCGCGCCAAGGTGAAGGACGCCGCGAAGGCCTCGCCGGACGCGGCCATCATCATCTTCGCGAACCCCATGGACGCCATGTGCCACGTCGCGCTGCAGGCCTCCGGCTTCCCGCGCGAGCGCGTCATCGGCCAGGGCGGCGCCCTCGACACGGCCCGCTACCGCGCCTTCCTGGCGATGGAGACCGGCATCTCCGTCCGCGACGTGCACGCCTACGTCCTCGGCGGCCACACGGACACGACGATGGTGCCAATCGTGTCGCAGGCGCGCATCGGCGGCCTGCCGCTGCGGTCGCTGCTGGCGCAGGACAAGATCGATGCCATCGTCGCCCGCACGATGCGCGGCGGCGCCGAGATCGGCGAGCTGATGAAGGTGTCGAGCGCGTACTACGCGCCTTCGGCCGCGACCGTCGAGATGGTCGAGGCGATCCTGCTCGACGAGAACCGGCTGATCCCGTCGGCCGTGCTCTGTAAGGGGGAGTACGGCATCCAGGACATCGTCTGCGGCGTCATGTGCCAGTTGGGCGCGGGCGGCGTCAAGCAGACGCACGAGACGCCCGTCAGCGACGACGAGGCGGACAAGATCCGCAAAGCGGCGGACGCGACCAGGAACCTGATCGCGCTGTTGAAGTAGGCGAGGAGCGACGGCTGCCATGGCGACAGAGACGAGCACGCGCGTCCGCGACGTCCACGTAGACGACATCACGAAGAAGGTGGCGGAACTGTGCGAGCAGGCGGCGCACGTGCTGCCGGACGACGTCGTCGCCGGCCTCCAGAAGGCCGAGCGCAGCGAGCGCTCTCCGCTCGCGAAGCAGGTGCTGATCGAGCTGCTGGAAAACGTCGACATCTCGAAGCGGGAGATGATCCCGCTCTGCCAGGACACCGGCACCACCGTTGTGCTGGTGGAGATCGGGCAAGACGTGCACATCGTCGGCGGCTCGCTCCGCGACGCCATCAACGCGGGCGTCGGGAAGGGCTACACCGAGGGCTACCTGCGCGCATCCATCGTCGACCACCCGTTCTCCACGCGCGTCAACACCAAGGACAACACCCCTGCCGTCATCCACACCGAGATCGTGCCGGGCGACGGCCTGCACCTGACGGTTGTGCCGAAGGGCGGCGGCTGCGAAAACATGACGAAGTTCCAGATCATGCTGCCGGGCCGCGGCAAGGAGGGGATCACCGAGTTCGTCCTGCGCACGATCGAGGAGTCGGGGGGCAACCCCTGTCCGCCGCTCGTGGTCGGCGTCGGCGTCGGCGGCTCGTCGGAGTACGCGATGTTCCTCGCCAAGAAGGCGATCACGCGCCGCGTGGGCGAGCCGAGCGCCGACGACGAGACCGCGCAGTTCGAGCGCGAGCTGCTGGAGAAGGTGAACGCGCTCGGCGTCGGCCCGCAGGCGGTCGGCGGCACGAACACTGCGATGGCCGTGAACATCGAGACCTACCCGACGCACATCACCTCGCTCCCCGTGGCGGTGAACCTGCAATGTCACAGCGCCCGCTCGAAGCACGCCGACCTGTAGGCCACGGCGTCGCCCACGCGAAGCAGCCTCCACCGGCGTTGCGAGGGCGGCTGCGCGTGCGCGACTCGACCGACGCCGACATTTCGTTGCTCGTCGAGATCGTGAACGCCGCATACAAGCCGGTCGATTTCTGGCTGTTCCAGCAGCTCCGCACCTCAGAAGAAGACTTCCGGCACGAGACGCGCAAGCCCGGCGCCCAGAGTATCGTCGCCGAGCTCGATGCTGCCGTGGTTGCGCACGTGGCCCTCTGGCTCGAGGATGGCGACGCGTGGATCGGCCTGTTCGCGACAGCGCCAGAGGCGCAGGGCCAGGGCATCGCCACGGTCCTCGCAGAAGAAGCCGAGCGGCGCGCGCGGACCGCCGGCTACCGCCAGCTCCGGCTCGGGTGCGTGCGCGAGAATGGCCTGCAGCCGTACTACGAGTCGCTCGGGTACCGGGTCGAGCGGGAAGAGCACGGGCGCATGTGGGACGCCACGCAGGAGTGGACGCACGTCTACATGGTGAAGGAGCTGCGATGAACGACGTCCGCGTGGTCCGCCCGCATGAGCGTGACGCCGCGACAGCGCAGACGCCCGGTATGAAGCGCGTCGCCGGCGTCTCGGCGGCGACCTGCGGATCGTCGGGCGTGTGGATGGGCGAGGTGACGACGGAACCGCACTTCCGCTCCGGCGCCCACCATCACGGCGACGTCGAGAGCGCGATCTATGTCGTGCGCGGCCGCATGCGCATGCGCTGGGGCGATCGACTCGAGCGCAGCGTCGATGCCGGCCCCGGCGATTTCGTCTTCGTGCCGGCGCACGTCGTCCATCAAGAGATGAGCGTCTCCGACGAGCGTCTCGTCCTCATCCTCGCCCGCGGCGCCCAGGAGAACGTCGTCGTCAATGTCGACCTGCCCGCAGAGGTGCTTGCCGGATGACGACAGACAGCAGGCAGGAGACAACCGCGGACGAAGGACGGAGAGCAGGCCGACTGGCCCGACAGACCGGGCGCTGACAGCCGACGGCCGACAGCGAGGAGCGCACAGGAAGGAGCGACCATCATGCCGCTGGTGAAGGAGAACGGCGAGATCAGGGTCAGCCCGCCGCTGACCGACGAGGACGTCGCGCAGTTGCGCGTCGGTGACCACGTGAAGTTCTACGGCACCATGTACACCTCACGCGACGCCGCGCACCGGCGCATCATCGCGGCGATCGACGAAGGGAAGCCGCTGCCGTACGAGCTGCAGGGACAGATCATCTACTACGTCGGCCCTTCGCCGGCGCGGCCCGGGCGGGTCGCCGGTTCCGCCGGCCCGACGACGGCGATGCGCCTCGACCCGTACACGCCACCGCTGCTCGCGCGCGGGCTGAAGGCGATCATCGGCAAAGGAGGGCGCGGCAGCGAGGTCAAGAAGGCGCTGCAGCGGCACAAGGCCGTGTACCTGATCGCCATCGGCGGCGCCGGCGCCCTGCTCTCCAAGACGATCAAGAAGCTCGACGTCATCGCCTACGAGGACCTGGGCACGGAGTCGGTCAAGAAGCTCGAGGTCGAGGGCTTCCCGGCGATCGTCTGCTGCGACATATACGGCGGCGACCTGCTGCTCGAAGGCAAGGAGCAGTACCGCGACCAGGCCGTGCTCGGCGATTACGTCTCCGTGCCGCCGGCGGAGAAGGCCGGGTAGGGGCGGGCCCATGTGCCCGCCCTTCATCGTGCTCGGCGACTACACCTCCGTGCCGCCGGCGGAGAAGGCCGGGTAGGGGCGGGCCCATGTGCCCGCCCTT
>JADEYI010001747.1_pt1 | contig 14011 bp, 9 predicted proteins | sample 8542331 | NCBI WGS metagenome assembly JADEYI01 (sample SAMN16510988, study PRJNA670497) | mine drainage metagenome | isolation source: biofilm near Copperflume 1 | place: Germany: Marsberg coppermine Kilianstollen | collected 2018-02 | reverse complement strand
GTAGTGGGCAAGCGTCATGCCCAGCTCGGCGGCAACCTCATTTTCCGACGGCTTGCGGCCCAGTTGCTGCGTCAGTTTTTGCCGGGCCTCGTCGAGGCTCCGGCCTTTGCGCCGCAGCTCCCGCGATCCCCAGTCCAGGTCGCGCAGGCTGTCGAGGATCGCGCCGCGAATCCTGAACTGGGCATAGCTGCGAAACTGAACATTCTTGCCACTGTCGAACTTGTTGAAGGCGTCGATCAGGCCGACCATGCCGGCTCCGATCAGATCTTCCAGCTCCACGTGCTGCGGCAGCCGGTCGTGAATTTTTCGGGCGACAAAGCGGACCAGCGGCATGTGCTCCACCAGGACCTGCTCGCGGTTGCGCGCTGCATCAACCGCCGGTGGGACGGGTTGAGGGGGAGGTCTCCGCGCGATCCGCGGTTTCTCTGGTTCTTCTTCCAAGGGCAGCGCCGTCCAGTCGAACGGCGTCATCATGCTGACAAGAAATTCATTTTGGCTGTTGGAAACGGGGGACGTTGCCATCACATTGCCTCACTCTCTGTTTTTGCCGACACCGATCCCAGGCCGGGTGCTGCGTGGAATGACCTGAAATCTTGGTTGGTTGATCTACCTTGGCGCGAACAGAGAGGTGAAATCAACGAAAGAACCCTACTGGGAACCTGCCCTAAAGTCGTTTCGGGACAGAGGCGGGCTGTGTTCCATTTCGGGATGGGCTCAACAGGCCACCAGGGCCACGCCGAATATTCGTGCGAGAAATATATGGAAATTATGTCGTTGCAACTTCGCTTTTCATTCGCTATACTGACGCAACTATGGCGATTACGCGACGGCAAAAGGAAGTGCTCGATTTCATCCGGAATTTTGTGGAGCGGTGCGGCTACTCTCCTTCCTTTGAGGAGATTGCTCACGGCCTGGAACTGAGTTCCCTGGCAACGGTGCACAAGCACATCTCCAACCTGGAGCGGAAGGGACTGCTGCAACGCGCGCATAACCGCAGCCGCTCGATCGATGTGTTACCGGAACGGAAAAAGTCGACGATTCAGGAGATACCCATGCTGGGCCGCATTGCCGCCGGACGGCCCGTGGAAGCGCTGGAGACACAGGAGAGTTTGTCTCTGAACGATATCGTCGACAACAAGTCCGTGTTTGCGCTGGAGGTCCGCGGCGAGTCGATGCGCGACGACCACATTATGAACGGGGATTACGTGCTGGTCGAAAAGGCGCAAACGGCGCGCCAGGGTGAGATTATCGTAGCGCTGGTCGATGGTGTCGAGACCACGCTGAAACGTTATTACCTGGAGGGCGCCGTGGTGCGGCTGCAACCGGCGAACGCGGAGATGGAACCGATTTATGTGCCGGCGACGCGGGTCACCATTCAAGGCCGGGTGTTGGCGATCGTCCGCAAGTTTTCGCAGAGATAATCGAAGTTTTGCCGACGTGCTCCGCTCGGCTACTCCGCGTGCGGCGGCTGCAACTTTGGCCGCTCGTCGTCCTCCGGCTGAGGAGCGGCGGGCGATGGGCTGGCGCCGACACGGTGCAGCGTGGGCTGGTTCGGGTTCGTGCCAGGCTTGACCGGACGCCGGTTTTCGATACGCTTCAGACGCCGCTGCACGGCGTGAAACTCCGACGTATCGACCACATACTCCTCGCGTGGCGGCAGGATGGTGGCAATTTCGTGCTGGGTTTTGGCGACGCGCGTGGGTGTTTGCGGGTGGGTGGCGAAGGTCTTCGAGATCAGCTTGGGTCTGGTCTTCTGCAACTCCTCAATCTTGGTGAAAAACGCGACGAGCTGCTCCGGGTCATACCCGGCCTTGTATAGATATTGCACGCCCAGCCAGTCGGCCTGCTCTTCAAAGTCCCGCTGAAATTGCAGAAATGAAATGGGCACGGCCACGGAAGAGGCCTCGTAAATTCCGTACCCGGCGAGGCTGTAGCCGGTCATCATAATCAGCGGCACCATGCCGATGTCGGCATAGTGCATCCGGGTCATCTCCCGTGCCTGATGGTGCGCGGCCACGTGGGCAATCTCATGCGCCATGACGCCGGCGAGCTGGGCCTCATTGTCGGCTGCAAGAATCAGGCCGGAGTTGACGAAGAAATATCCGCCGGGCAGGGCGAAGGCGTTGATCTCATCGGTGTCGATGACCTTGATGGTGAAGGGCACCTTGGCGTCGGAGTTTCTGACAATGTTCTGGCCGATGCGATTCACGTACTCATCGACGACCGGGTCGTGGACGATGCGGGCGGAGCGGAGGACCTGGGCGGCCACTTCATTGCCCCAGCCAATCTCGGTAGTGGTGGAATACCAGTTGCCAAGGCCGCGGCCGCCGAGTTTGCGGTCGCCGACTGCGTTGACATCGTTGAGGCTGCCGGGCTTGACGCCGGGCATGATGCAGTTGCCGCCGCTACCGGTGCTAGCGGATGAAGGCCCGCACGGCGGAATTTTTTGTCCCTGTGCGAAAGAAGCCAGCAGCGTCAAGCAGCCAAGCAGACACATTTGGCGCAGCCGTCTTGCCGCGCACAAAGCGGCGAAGCGAAGTGCCCGACTACCAATCAGATCCATACATCGTTCTGCGCGGTGCGCTCGCCGCCCTGTTGCCCGGTGTTCAGGACCCCGCACGGCTCGATGAGCATCAGCTTCACTTCTTCTTCCGCGAAGGGTTTATGCTCGACGCCACTGGGGACAACGAACAGTTCCCCAGCCTTCAGGTGGACGGCGCCGTCGCGGAAATCGATCCGCAGCTCGCCTTCGATCACCAGAAATGCTTCGTCCGTGTCCTTGTGATGGTGCCAGACGAAATCGCCGCGCAGCTTGACTATCTTGAACTGATAATCATTCATCTCTGCGATGACTTTTGGCGACCACTGCTCTGAGAACAGCGCGAATTTCTCCAGCAGATTGATGGATCGCCTGTCCATGACGATCTCCTATCAGTCGTAGTATTCCAGCCCAAGGTGCGTGATGAGATCTTCTCCGGCGATGTAGCGCAGCGTGTTTTTCAGCTTCATCGACTGGATGAAAAGATCGTGCTCCGGATACAAACCCTCCGGAGTCATGGGCGACTTGAAGAAGAAGCTGAGCCACTCCTGAATGCCGATTCCGCGCAACTCTTCCGTGCGCTTGGCGAGGTCCATCAGCAGCACCAGATCAAGCGCGATGGGCGCGGCCAGGATGGAGTCGCGGCAGAGAAAATCTACCTTGATCTGCATCGGGTAGCCGAGCCAGCCGAAGATGTCTATATTGTCCCAACCTTCTTTGTTGTCACCACGTGGTGGGTAATAGTTAATGCGAACTTTGTGGTAAATATCCTTGTACAGATCGGGGTACAGCTCGGGCTGCAAAATGTAGTCGAGCACGCCGAGCTTCGATTCTTCCTTGGTCTTGAAGGACTCCGGATCGTCGAGCACTTCGCCGTCGCGGTTGCCGAGAATGTTGGTCGAATACCAGCCGCTGACGCCCAGCATGCGCGCCTTGAACGCGGGAGCAAGGACAGTCTTGATGAGGGTCTGGCCGGTCTTGAAATCTTTGCCGCAGATGGGAGCGTTGTACTTCTTTGAAAGATCCTGCATGACCGGCAGATCGACGGTGAGATTAGGCGCGCCGTTGGCGAATGGCAAGCCTTCTGAGAGCGCGGCGTAGGCGTAAATCTGCGAGGGAGCGATGCCGGGGTCGTTGGCTTCAAGGCCTGCCTCAAACGCGGCGATGGATTGATGCACCGCCGACGGCTCCAAGAAGATTTCCGTCGAACCGCACCAGATCATGACCTGGCGTTCAGTTTTCTTTTTGAACTCGCGGATGTCGGCGCGAAGCTGCTCGGCGAGGTCGCGCTTGTTCTTGCCCTTTTTGATGTTGGTACCTTGCAGACGCTTAACGTAGAACTGGTCGAAGACCGCGGGCATGGGCTTGATGGATTCAAGATAGGGCCGGATGGATTGCAGCAGATCCTTGTCGAGCACCTTGGCGGTGCTGGCGGCCTCAAAAATATTGCTGGGGAAGATGTCCCAGCCGGCGAAGACAACGTCATTCAGGTCGGCGAGCGGGACGAAGTCCTTCATGAGGGGCGAGCGGCCGTCGGTACGTTTGCCGAGACGGACGGTGCCCATCTGCGTGACCGAGCCGATGGGCTTGGCGAGGCCCTTGCGGACCGCCTCCACGCCAGCGATGAGAGTGGTCGCCACAGCGCCCAGCCCGACAACCATAATTCCCAATTTGCCCGTAGCGGGCTGGATTTTAGCGACTCCGGCGGAGCTTTTCGCGCCGGTTTCCTGATTTGCCATGCGTTCGTCGGCCATCCTTCAGATGTGAATTTTTTATGCTGCGTAGAAGACACTTCAGTCTACCAGCGTGGAAGACTTTGAAACAAAGCCGACAACGGCACGCGGTGCGATTTGAGTTTTCACCGCGAGCAGCGTCGAAGTTCCAGACGCGTGCGAATGCAAAAAAAATCTGTGCATTCTCTTGACGAAAATATACGACCGAAATAGTCTTCTTTATATCCGATCAAACAGGTCGTATATTGCAACGACGAAATGCAAACTTTTTAAGTTCCAATTTGTGGAGGATAAGAAGTGCCGCTTGCAAGCCTGCGTGTCCGGGCGGAGTTCCGGATTTGTTCAAGAATTTTCCCACTTCTCTTCTCAGCATGTTGTCTCTTCCTGTTTCCGCAGAAAGCTGCCGGGCAGCAGGAACCACCGTATTTCGTGACCTATTCCTCCGTCCTGGAAGAACCGGGCAATCTTGAGATTGAGAACCAGAACATCGCCGCCGCGCCAAAAAGCGCCAACGCATTTTTTGCCTCGACGGTGGAACTGGAATACGGTGTGACCGCGTGGTGGACCGCGGAAGCCTACCTGCAAGGCCAGTCCACGCAGAACGACTCTACGGTACTGACCGGCTTCCGTTTTGAAAACCGCTTTCGCCCACTGCCCCGCGACCATTGGATCAACCCGGTCCTGTATGTGGAATACGAGGACGTGAACCAGGCAGACAAAAGTTTTCTGGAGGTGACCGGCAATACCAGCACGGCGACGCTGCAAGTGCCAAATGCGACGCTGCGGAAAGAGGTGGAGCGGTCGATCGAAGGCAAGCTGATTCTGTCCAGCAATGGGAAGGGCTGGAACATCTCGGAGAACATGATCGCTGAAAAGGCTATGAACGACAACGAGTCCTGGCAGTTTGGCTACGCGCTGGCCGCTTCCCGTCCGCTGGCGCTGGCGGGAAGCAGCAGGGCCTGCACGTTCTGCCGCCAGAATATTGCCTGCGGGGCGGAGCTGTTCGGCGGCCTGGGAACGCGCTACACATTCGGGCTGAAGCAGACGCAACAGTTTGCAGGCCCGGTGATCGCGCTGAATACTCCGCGCGGCCTGACGCTGAAACTCTCGCCGGAGTTCGGGCTGAATGACAATTCCGCGGTGATTTTGTGGCGCTTCGGCGGTTCCTATGAGATCGAACAGATACGGGAGTGGTTCAGGAGGAAGAAATGAAGATGCGAAGGGCGATGCTACCCGTGTTGCTGGTGGTGGGCGAATTGTGTTTTGCCGGAGCAAACGGAAAATGGCTCCAGAAGGTACCAGCAAAGGAGCGCGTCCGGCTGAATCCGTATGCCAACAACACGGCGGCGGCTGAAGCGGGCGCAATCCTGTTCCACAACAACTGCGCTCGCTGTCATGGGCCGGATGCCCGTGGCAAAGGCGCGCGGCCCAGTCTGCGCAGCCAGCGAGTGGAAACCGCGAGCGACGGCGAGCTTGCGTGGCTGCTGAAAAACGGCGAGCCGTACAAAGGTATGCCGAGCTGGAGCGGGCTTCCCGTACAGGAGCGCTGGCAGATCATCACCTATCTACGAACGCTGAACGCGGCCGCGGCGGAGGAGCAGAAGTGATGTTCCCTGCCAGAACGAGCTGGAGATGGACGGCGCTGCTGGGCATTGGCCTGGCCTGCGGAACGTGGCTGGCGGGATGCGGATCCGGACAGGCACCTGCTACCGCGAAAGAGTCCGACACAACTCCGCCAGCGGACTCGATTGGCGAGGCATTGTTTCTCGACACTCGCTTTGGAGAGTTTTTTGCGGCGAACATGACTGGAGTGAATGCGCCGCTGGCGAGCGGCGATCCGGTGGTGGCGCAGGTACAGACGATGAATGGGCCGCTGCCCGGCCCATTCGCCGGACAGGCGATCAACTGCCGGTCGTGCCACTTTGTCACGGAATTTACAGGGGTAAACGGGGCGGGCAACCGGACATACGCTGACTTCACCACCCGCAGCCCGATCCCGCGTGTGCAGCCGAACGGATTTGACCACACTCCGCGCAATGCCATGCAGATCGTCGGAGCGTTCACTCCGCGTTCCGGGCCAGTTTTTCTACATTTCGATGGCGAGTTCGCCAGCGGAGAAGACCTGGTGATCGGAACGCTGACCGGGCCGGAGTTTGGCTGGCTGCCTTCCCAATACAACCAGGCGATCGCGCACATTGCACAGGTCATCCGCGAAGACGACGGCAGCAGCCAGCTGGCGGCGGCGCGGTTGAATGGCCTGAGCTATGCGGTGCTGTTCAAGGGAACCGATCCGCGGATTCCCGGGAACCTGTTGCTGCCGCCTTCGGAAAGGCTGGATGTAGCCACGGCGACCGATGCGCAGGTGGTGAACGAGCTGGCCCGGTGCGTTACCACTTACATGCACGACCTGCTGTTTCAGCGCGACGAGTCCGCGCGCTATATCGGCTCACCCTACGACAATTTTCTCCGGGTGAACCATTTGCCGGCGGCGCCTCTGGCGGGACAGACGAAGGCGGCATACAACCAGGAGCTGTATCAGCAGGTTTTGGCGCTGAAGAATCCAATCTTTATAACGCCCCAGGATGGTTCCTTCAAATATCATTCGCAGCCCTACCGGTTTGGCGCGCTGGAGCTGCAAGGGCTGAAGATTTTTCTGGCATCCGCAGCAGAGGGTGAGGCCAATGCCCACGCCGGAAATTGCGCCGCCTGCCACCAGGCCCCGGATTTTTCCGACTTCGTATTTCACAACAATGGCGTGTCGCAGCAGGAATACGATGCGGCCAACGGTGCGGGAGCATTCATGAACCTGGCCATTCCGACAAACGCGCAGCGGCTGGCGAACTTCAATGCGTACCTGCCGCCCTCGCCCAACCACCCGGACGCGTCGGAGTCTTTCCGGCACGCGGCGGTGGCGGGAGATCCGGAATACGCTGACCTGGGTCTATGGAATGTTTACCTGAATCCGGACATGCCCGGCCCGCAGGCGAACCTGGAGGCTTTTGTGTGCGCGACGGGCAAAGACTGTAGCCGCGACCAGGGATTGCCAACGACCATCGCACAGTTCAAGACACCGGTGTTGCGCGACCTGGAAGACTCTGCACCGTATTTTCACAATGGCAGCGCGGCGACATTGAGCGACGTGGTGAACCACTACATCATCATGTCCAGTCTGGCGCATTCGGGACAGATGCGAAATGCTCCCACGGAGTTTGTCAACATGTCTTTGAGCCCGGAGGATTTGAACGCGCTGGTTGCGTTTCTCCAGTCGCTCACCGAGGATTACGATGACAGCTAGAGAATGCGGGCCGTTTCCATATGCAGCGGCCCTGCATTGAGCTCCATAAAGCGTTCGTTCAGAAAAACAGAAGGTGCGAAATGTGCATCTCTCTAATGTGCATCTCTCTTATGTAGGGCAACTTTCACATAAAGGATTTTCTTTTGACCAAAACTGAGGATAGGCCGGGGCGGAAGGATCCCATTGCAGCCAGGCTGGAAGGACGCAGCCGGGTCGTGATTGAAGCGGTGCAGCCGGAGATTGACGGAGGGGAATACGCAATTCAGCGCGTGACGGGCGAAACGGTTTCAGTCGAAGCGGACATTTTTGCGGACGGCCACGATGTGATCTCGGCGCAGATACTCTATCGCGGCCCGGGCGAAAAGGCCTGGCGCAACGCCGCGATGCAGCCGGTCACGAACGACCGTTGGCGCGGCGAATTTACTGTCAGCGAGATTGGCGAATACCGGTACACGCTGGAAGGCTGGATCGATCCTTTTACCACCTGGCGCAACGCGATGAAGAAACGGCTCGACGCCGGGCAGGAGGTGCATGTCGAGCTGATGGCAGGCGGTCTGCTGGTAGACGCGGCGGCGAAGCGGGCCATGAAAGTCAAGGAGAACAAGACGGCGGACGCGAAACGCCTGAAAGACTTTGCCGCCACGCTGGGCAACGCGGCCAATGCAGATATGGGGCAGCAGGCGGCCTCGGCGGCGGCGCTCGATCCAGAGCTGGAAGCCCTGATGGTGCGGTATCAGGAGCATGCTTACAATACGCGCTATGCGAAGGAGCTGGCGGTCAGCGTGGGACGCGAACGCGCAGGGTTTTCCGCCTGGTATGAGATTTTTCCGCGCTCCTGCTCGCAGACACCCGGACGGCACGGGACGTTCAAGGATGTGGAGGCGCGGCTGCCGTATATCGCTTCGATGAAGTTCAATGTGCTGTATTTTCCGCCGATCCATCCCATCGGGAACGCGTTTCGCAAAGGAAAAAATAATGCGGAGAAGGCCGAGCCGGGCGATGTCGGCAGCCCGTGGGCAATTGGCTCCGAGCAAGGCGGCCACACGGCAATTCATCCACAACTGGGAACGCTGGATGAATTTCATGCGCTGATCGGTAAAGCGAAGGAACATGGTCTGGAGATCGCGCTCGACCTGGCGTATCAATGTTCGCCGGACCATCCCTGGGTGCGCGAGCATCCGAGTTTTTTTCGCAAGCGGCCGGATGGGACGGTCCAGTATGCGGAGAACCCTCCAAAGAAATACCAGGACATTTATCCGCTCGACTTTGAGACGGAAGACTGGCGCACGTTATGGACGGAGCTGAAAGGCGTCATCGATTACTGGATCGAGCAGGGCGTTTTGATCTTCCGCGTAGATAATCCGCACACCAAGTCATTTCCTTTCTGGAAGTGGGTGATCGCGGAGACAAAGGCGGCGCATCCTGAGGTGATTTTTCTGGCAGAGGCCTTCACGCGGCCCAAGGTAATGTACCGGCTAGCGAAGATCGGATTTACGCAGTCATATACGTACTTCACCTGGCGCAATGCCAAAACGGACCTGACAGAATATCTGGAGGAGTTGACGCAGACGGAGGTCGCGGAATTCTTTCGTCCGAATTTCTGGCCGAACACTCCGGACATTCTGCATGAGGAATTGCAGACCGGGGGACGGGCGGCTTTTATGAGCAGGCTGGTGCTGGCGGCGACGCTGGCGGCGAGTTACGGAATCTACGGGCCGGCGTATGAGCTGTGCGAGAACCGCGCGGTGAAGCCGGGGAGCGAGGAGTATCTCGACTCGGAAAAATACCAGTTACGGCATTGGAACCTGGATGCCCCGCAAAGTTTGCAGACGCTGATCGCGCGGGTGAATGAAATTCGGCGGACGCATCCGGCGATGCACAGCAACCGGCATCTGAAGTTTCATGCAACCGATAACGCTTCGCTGATCTGCTACAGCAAAACCGACGCGGAAAAGCGCGATGCGATTCTGGTGGTGGTGAATCTGCATCATGAGCAGACGCAGGCGGGCTGGGTGGACCTTGACCTGGGCGCACTGGGGCTGGCGTCGGCGGCACAGTTCGCGGTGGAAGATCTGTTAACGAGCCAGCGCTACACATGGACCGGCGCGCGCAACTTTGTCCAACTGGATGCCGGACGGGCGCATATCTTTCATATGGAACCTCCGGCGGGCGCACCCTGATACGTCATACGATGATAAGTGTGTGAGTCCGGAGACATGGCTACGCGGGTCCCTCTGCTGCGCCGCGGTCGAGATGACAGATTTTCTGGTGGCGAACTAATTATTCAGGAGCACCAATTTGAAGCATCCCGGCAGCGCAGTCGATCCACTCTGGTACAAAGATGCCATCATTTACGAACTGCACGTAAAGGCGTTTGCCGATGCTAACAATGACGGCATTGGCGACTTTCAGGGCCTGCTGGGCAAGCTGGATTATTTGCAGGAGCTGGGAGTCACCTGCGTCTGGCTGCTGCCGTTTTTTTCCTCGCCCTTGCGTGATGACGGCTACGACATCGCGGATTACATGACTGTCCATCCCAGCTATGGGACGCTCGAAGATTTTCAGGCGTTTCTGCACGCGGCGCACGAGCGCGGGCTGCAGGTGATGATCGAGCTGGTGGTGAACCATACATCGGACCAGCACGCATGGTTTCAGCGGGCGCGGCTGGCCCCCGCCGGCTCGCCGGAACGCGACTATTACGTCTGGAGCGACACCGACGAAAAATATAAAGATGCGCGCATCATTTTTACCGACACGGAAAAGTCGAACTGGACGTGGGACCCGGTTGCAAAGGCGTATTACTGGCATCGCTTCTTTTCACACCAGCCGGATTTGAATTATGACAGCCCGCAGGTGATGGATGAAGTGCTGCGGGTGATGCGCTACTGGCTGGACATGGGCGTGGACGCGCTGCGGATCGACGCTATTCCTTACCTGGTCGAACGCGATGGGACGAGCTGCGAAAATCTGCCGGAAACGCACGCGGTGATGAAGAAGATTCGCGCGGAGATCGACGCGCATTATGAGAACCGTGTGATTCTGGCCGAGGCGAACCAGTGGCCGGCGGACGTGCGGCCCTACTTTGCCGACGGCGATGAGTGCCACATGGCGTTTCACTTTCCGCTGATGCCGCGCATGTACATGGCGCTGCGGCAGGAAGACCGGCTGCCGATCACCGAAATCATGGGGCAGACGCCGGCGATTCCCGACAACTGCCAGTGGGGCCTGTTCCTGCGGAACCATGACGAGCTGACGCTCGAAATGGTCAGCGACGATGAGCGGGACTATATGTACCTGGCCTATAGCGCGGACCCGCGGATGCGCATCAATATTGGGATTCGACGGCGGCTGGCGCCGCTTCTCGACAACAACCGCCGACGCATCGAGCTGCTGAACAGCATTCTGTTTTCCTTTCCGGGCACGCCGATTCTGTATTACGGCGACGAGATCGGGATGGGCGACAACATCTACCTGGGCGACCGCAACGGAGTGCGCACGCCGATGCAATGGACGGGCGACCGCAATGCCGGTTTTTCCCGCGCCGTGCCGGCGAAGCTCTACAGCCCCGTGGTCATGGATCCAGTGTGGGGATATGAAGCCATCAACGTGGAAGCGCAGCAGGGGGACTCCTCTTCCCTGCTGAACTGGATGCGCAACCTGATCGCGCTGCGCAAGCTGTTCCGCGTGTTCGGACGCGGCGCGCTCAAGTTCCTGCATCCTGTAAACCGCAAGGTGCTGGCGTATGTCCGTGAGGACGGCGATGAAATTGTGCTGTGCGTGGCGAATCTTTCGCGCTTCGCTCAGCCGGCGCAGCTTGACCTGAGCGAGTACGATGGCATGATCCCCGTCGAGATGCTGGGCTATGTCGAGTTCCCGGGCATCACCCGCCAGCCATATTCGGTTACGTTGTCGCCCTATGGGTTTTTGTGGCTGGAGCTGCATCCCGCGCCCGACACGGCCACGGTGCAGGCCGACGATGCCGCGCTGGTGATCGCCGATGCGTCGAGCTGGAAGAGCCTGTTCGACGACGGCAACCGAACCAAGCTGGAGCAGACGATTCTTCCCGCCTACATTCCTCATCAGCGTTGGTTCGGCAATAAATCCGCGGCCATTCATTCTGTCGCGCTGGCCGACTGGGGGAAACTTGACGGCGGCAACGCGATCTTCTGCCTGATCGACGTGCAGTACGCGGCGGGGAACACGGACCGCTATGTTCTGCCGATGGCGATGGCCTTAGGCGCAGCCGGACAGAAGATGCGTATCGATGCGCCGGCTTCCGTGGTTTCGACGATCCTTTCTCCCACGGGCGAAGGTATTTTGTACGATGCTACCTACGATTCTGAATCGTGCCGGACACTGCTCGATGTCATCGCCAGGTCTACGAGTTTTACGACGGAGCAGGCGCAGGTTCAGGGCACATCGAGCAGCGCATTGGCCGGATTGATGAGGACGGAAGGAAATTCTCCGGCGCCAAAGCGCAGCTCGGCAGAACAAAGCAACACATCTATTTTGTTCGGCAATGAATTGATTATGAAACTTTTCCGTCATCCAGAACCGGGCCTGAACCCCGATTGCGAGATCGGCAGGTTTCTAACGGAAGAGGCGCACTTCTCGAATGTTCCGCCGTTCGGCGGCTCCATTGAGTATGCGGGCAACGCAGGAGAATCGACCACGCTGGCGATGCTGCAAGGGCTGGTCAGCAACCAGGGCGACGGCTGGCAATGGATGCTGGAAGAATTGGAGCGTTATTTCGAGGCCAGTGCGCAGGAAGCAATGCCTGCCGAAGAACTGGAGCGATTCGCGGCCAGCGGCTCGCGGCACGGCGCGGCGCGGGCCTCGGCCTTTGCGCGCGACCGGGCCGGGGTAGCAATCGACGCTGCTTCCGTGCTGGGAAGAAGGACGGCGGAGCTGCACCGGGCGCTGGCGTCTTCAAAAACAAACGCGGCATTTTCGCCAGAGCCGATCACAGCGCCATATCTCAGTGACCTGCAGGCCGGAATCAATGCGCAGGCGGCGCAGGCATATGAGCTGCTGAAAAATTCCATGTCGAAGCTGGCCGACGATACCGTCGAGCTGGCCGCCATGCTGCTTAGCCAACGTACACGCACGCTGGACGGGCTCGGCGCGCCCGACCTGAGCAACGTGGACGGTCAGCGCACGCGCATCCACGGCGACTACCATCTTGGTCAGGTGCTGCGCGTCAAGACCGACTTTGCAATTCTGGACTTTGAAGGCGAACCGGCGCATACGCTGGAACGGCGGCGCGCGAAACATTCTCCTCTCAAGGACGTGGCCGGAATGCTGCGGTCGTTCAACTACGCGGCCTGGGCGGCGCTGATGAAATATTCTTCCCGTAGGCCGGAGGACCATGCACGGCTGGGGCCGTGGGCGCGACTGTGGGACCAGTCCCTGTCGGCGGAGTTTTGGCACGCCTACCATGCGACCGTTGCCGGCAGCGGACTGCTGCCATCCAGCCCGGCGGCGGCGCGCAGGCTGCTCGATCTATATTTGCTGGAGAAGGCCTTTTATGAGCTTCTCTATGAATTGAACAGCCGGCCCGACTGGGTGAAGATACCGCTGATGGGTATTTCTTCCCTGTTGCGGCAGGAATAATGCGGTCGGCATTTGCGGCGAAATGAAAAGGTGTCATGGCTGAACTGGAAGCAGTGCGGGAAACCGGATTGGAAACCCCTGCCGGGCAGACGGATTTATTGATTGCTGTTCCCGCTCCGCTGGGCAGCGAGGCGCTGTCACTGGCCGCCGCGAAGATCGAACGGGCCTGCGGGCAGCTGACCAGCCCGTGTTCCGTGGTACTGGCACTGCCAGGCGAGCCAGGAGGGGGACAGCCTGCAAACCTGGACCTTGCCTATTCCGGTTCGCAGGCCCCGACACACCCTTTGCGCTTTGTCACCTACGCAGCTCCGCAGACGGACCCGGGCGCAATCCTGTGGCTGGCCAATACTGCCGCGTATCGCACTATCGCGGCGCTCGCTGCCAGCCTGGGCGCCCGCGCCTGCACTGTGCTGGGGACGGATCTGGGGTTCAACCGCGATTCCCTTACCATCGAGCGTTTAACGCTGCTGCTGGATCCGGCCATTGAAGGCAGCTTCGACCTGATTCTGCCGCTCTATGCCACGCAGGCATTCGACGATCTGGTGAACAAAAGCATTTTGTATCCGCTGACGCGCACGCTCTACGGGCATCGGGTGCAGAACCCGCTGGCGAGCGAGTTTCAAATCTCCTCAAAATTATTCCCCGCGCTGGCCGGAGACGCGCAGAGGGATGCGGCACGTTCCCAGGGCCGGCTGCCCTGGCCCGCGACGATTGCGGCCAATCGGGGCTGGAAAATGTGTCAGGTGCGGCTGGGCACGCGGCACGCCGCCGGCTCCGACGGCATTGAATTGAGCGATGCGCTGGCGCAGTTGGTCGGCCCTCTATTTGTAG
>JADEYI010001746.1_pt1 | contig 14019 bp, 21 predicted proteins | sample 8542331 | NCBI WGS metagenome assembly JADEYI01 (sample SAMN16510988, study PRJNA670497) | mine drainage metagenome | isolation source: biofilm near Copperflume 1 | place: Germany: Marsberg coppermine Kilianstollen | collected 2018-02 | reverse complement strand
TTTGCGTGCCCCAAACTCGGTCAGGTTTCCCTAAATATCCTATTATGTGTGTGTTTGGAAGTTCGCTACCCTTATGCCTGTAATAAAGGGGTTCTCCTTTAAAAAAAAAAAAAAAAAAAAGAGCATGCCAAGTACCGACAGTAAGGAGAGAGATGGCTTCAGGTGGGCAGCTGCATTGGGTATTGTGCGCTGTGGCTGCGCATGTGGCTAAACGTCCACTGTGCAGACGACTCAGGAGTGGCACCATCGTGCTGTGAAATTTCACCTGCTGAGAGGATTCGCGCCTGCGGAGCAAGTTACTGAGCATGCCCGCTGACAGCCACATGTTGAGGGTGGAAAGTCGCCAGCCTATGAGCGGACAGCATGCACGCAGCAATCGTCCCTGCCGACGCAAGCGTGGCCACTGATGTGGAACCGCTGTCAGACAGGTCTGAGCTAAAAATGGGTCCCCAAACCCTAGTATCATCGGCTAGAACAATGGTTTGCTAGGTCTGCATTGCAATGTGGCGCAGCATCTCCTGTGATGGCTGTCAAAGTCGCTGGGAACCTATGGTGCCTGAAAAATACATTTGCTTGGAGGACAGAAATAGCAAGATTAGTATGAATGTGATGACCAATATACATATCGTACAGGTTGCCAGACCCCAATCTGTTGCCTCGACTGAAGCGATAGCGGCAGATGCAATAGTACTTTTGAGGTGCAAGTGCAGCACCAGCTGCGGCAAGGCTGTCTGACAGATCCTGCAATTCAATACCTGCATGGCACCTCTAGGTCCTACCTTCACTGATAATACAATTAGAGTACAGGATGTAATATGCGTAAACCATGAATAGCAAAAAAAGCTCGCACATAGTTAATCTTGTCATTAATCACTTCCCTGCCGGTAGAGGATGTCAGGTGCACCTGCAGACAAGCTGCATTTTGTGGTAGTCCTGCAGCTCATCTGCCCCTAGCTAGACTTGCCAATTGAAGCAAGACCGATCAAGCGTGCAAATATGTTGAACAGGGCCACATAATGACGATATCCTTGTGAAGATCCTTCCAGCTGCCGTTGGGCAATGGTGCCGCTACCGTAGTGACGACAGGATGATGCTGCAATTGGAAAGCAAGAGCCTTTATTGGATGCTGGCAAGGCCTGGTCGCCATCGTCGCATTGCTGATATCCCTGCTCCACACTGCGGGCATTTGTAGCTAGGATCAGACAGAGTGCGGGCGCGCAGGCAGTAGTAGCAGAATCTGTGTCCACACGGCACCGCACTATATGGCACATGGATCTCTGAGGCTCCGCAGATGGCGCACAGCTGGCGGCTATCGCTGCCTGATGAACCATCTGCAATTAGAAAGTATCTTCAATTATTCATTTGCAGGAGTTTCTCAGAACCCAACAATTAGATATACCACAGTGGATGTGGAACATGCCAATAATGTGGGTTTGGAGGTTGCACAGTACCTGTGAGGACGGAGGTTGAATCTGGCATGGAGATCCGAGGTAGGTGGGACATGACAAGCGCTTTGATCCTTCCCACATTGATCAGTGGCAGCAGGAACAACAGCAGCTCTGACAGCTCATGCCACACTAATTGGCGGTTGAGGTACTCGAAGGACAGGGCACGCGCCATGGAGCCCTTGGAGTACACCAACCGCGCTCCCAGCAGGCGCTCAAGCACGCTCCTATGCAGCAAAGAGAAGTTGCGCTCAGGGAAGCACCACTGCAGCTCACCATGGAGTAGCAAAGAAGCAGGGGATGATTAGAATACTTGTGATGCGACTGTCTGATCGAGTGCCCATACCTGTACCTCCCATAGCGCAGGAACAGGAGGAAATTAAGCAGTGAGGCCAGCTTGAAGGCACTCTCAGCCCAGCGCATGCTCCGCCACATGAGGCGGCCCCATGACCCTCGTGGCTGATCACCCCAATGTTGTGTGGCCGCCAGCTGATCTGTCCTGGCCCAGATGTATCGCAGAACCACTACTCCCAGACCATACGTTGTCCTCTGCATGCGATTCAGCCCTGCACCTTCCAGCCCTGAGCGGCCCTGCAAATGTGTGTACAAAGACGTCATGGATGCTCTATGTTTCCAAACAGAACAAGCGTGTGCTCCTCAACAAAGCCATTTTGTTACATCATCATATTGAACACATCAACTGTGGATGTGGCAGCAAGTGCTGCTCACCTGTGACAACAGTGGCTGTGCTGTCCCTGATCCTCCCCCTTGGCCAGCAGGCTGTGCAGGGCTGCTTGCTTGCCTCTCATTCCTGTACCGCAGGTTCATGAGGGCGCTCCCGGGAGTTGGTCTGCCAGACCATACTGTAAAGCGAAATATCTGCAAGAGGCACTCACTTTTCACACCGATTACCATGTGTGATTCAGGCAAGAGCAGGCAAGATAAGATCGTGCCGGTTGTTTGATCTGTCATGTCTAGGAAACGCACCAGAATATCCAGAAACAGTGTCAGCTCCGGCTGCAACGCTGTTATCAGTCTCTGCATGCACAGTGAAGGATTAAGTGCAAGGTCAGCGGTGACGAGCATGTGTGTCTGTTTGGCATACAGTGTTCCATTTCCTCTCGTGAGCAGATATGCAGTGGTGAGCTCACCGGCTGACAGAGAGAGAAGATGCGCATGAATTGCTCTCTCAACATGGCAGTGAGCTCGCTGTCCAGCCGTGCGGCATCCAGCTGGCTTGCACGCATAACGGCAACCTCTCTAACTCCTTTCCTTCTCCTGTTCACAAGTGGGCCAGCAGTGAGTGGGTCTGCAGAAGAAAGGCATGCTGCCACCGTGATTGCAGCTCACGTAATTGTGAAGTTCACTGGTGATGCATGGCCAGCAACACCGAACGTCTGCGTGGATCACCTGGCCAAGTCCTCCAGCTCAGGCAGGGCATTGAACCACTCTCGCTGCCAGTCCTCGCCAGACGGTACTTCGCCATTTTCCGAAGGCCCATTCATGTGGAAATATTGGAGGTGTTTACGTGCAAGCCTGGCGCTCAAAGGGTACAACAAGTCCTGATCTGCGGTGATGCAAAGTTTTGGATCTATTCACAAACGAGCTCATGACCTTGTGAATGCTGACATATGCAGTGTCCTGATCACAGACAAGGTATTGGCATCGACAACAAGAAGTAAATGGGAGATGAGATGGACTTTGGTTACAGAAAAAGGTGACTAATCCAAATAACCTAGGACCAGAAGCCCCACAAAATAGCACTGTGGCGACAATCGATAGTAACACAACAATCAAGTGCTTTTTTCATGATCGAAGGATATCTCAGTGGCATGCCAATCATTCCCAAAGGACATATATCTTCCACACAGTTTCGTATATATCAGCAAGCATGAATGGCCAGAAGCGGCACTTCCCGTATCATTCTGTTGTCCCTGAGGTTGAACTGAAGAGACATAATGTGTCAGACGTTACTCCTGGCTTTGAACGCATTCAACCAGCAGTGTTTGAAGCTCCGGCGGGCTTCGATGATGTGGAGGTGCGCTTTTTTGGTAGACCAATTCCGAGCACCGGGTCTTGGCTGCCTTTGTGATGGACACTGTAGATGTCAGGCGTTGTGTGTTTCCTGAACAGGGACATACTCAGCGCCAGACGGACTTCACGACCTGGACAGAGAATCAGATCAAGGTGTGTCGGACGTGAAAGCAAGACTCCAAACCATAGCCCTGGAATGTTGGATCTCCTACTGATAAATACAACTGACCATGCATGGTGGGGTGCAGACGTTTTTGGAGCAGAGAGGCGAGGACTTTGATGCCAACACCACCTTCGACAGCCTGGTACCTACCTCGTTGGGACATGAACATCTTGTGGTCCATTGCCGCCACCATAACGGGCGCGTAAGTGATTGCATCAATGGACTGTTGCAGGTTCTCAAAGCACAGGAGTGTGAGTTCACTACTGGACCAGCACAGAAGCCTGAAGAGCAGGTGAGGCCCCTTTCCCTGTAGCATGCGTGCCTCAAGGCCGGAGGACTACACCTAATTCCTTGACCTCCGCACAGGCAGCCAATGTGGATGAGGACGATCCGCTGGATCTGTACATGATGGGCATCGACCAGCAGGTCAAAGATGACAAGCCCTCGGGACGGAAGCCCAAGCCAGGCATCGAGCTGGACGAGGATGACAACGTGGCAGACTTCCTGCAGGTGACCATGACTTTTAATTCCCGGAAGGGTACTGGTGCTTTGCTTATTTGGCGGCACCCATGATCTGGGATTTGTTGAAGAACAGGCACGAAAACAGACAGCCGCAACGGCGGCAGCAGCTGATGCTATGGCGGCTGCTTCTGGGTACGGTTCTGACGAGGAGGTATACGCAACAGCCAGAGCCGTGGATGATGCAGAATATGGCGACTCGGACAGCGGCGCTCCCCTTGACAAAAAAAAGATTGAGCCGCTGCCTCCCTTGGATCATGCCACTGTCGAGTATGAAGACTTCGCCAAAGTTTTCTACGATGAGCATCCAGCCATGACAGCAATGACGCATGCGGAGGTGCGGCATCAAGTCCAGCCATGTTTGCATCAATGCGGAGATGCCTTGCGTTTCAAAGGAGATTTGTGCAAGGGCTGCTTGAAAGACTGGGGTGCCAGGTGACTGCTCTACGGGCCAGGGTGGGCATCCGCGTGTCTGGTTTTGACGCTCCAAAGCCAGTGCAGACATTTGAGCAGTGCGGCTTTGATGGAATGCTGATGGGTGTGATCAAAAAGGCAGGGTGAGTAAATCTTGATGTTGAGGAATGTCTGCGCTGCCGTGTGATGCATGGCCTCGTGTACTGGGTTAGAGTGACTGCCTACTTTGCAACTGTGACGTGCCCAAATCAAGCTTGCCGTTTCTGTGATAGGTATCAAAAGCCGACTCCCATTCAGGCGCAAGCCCTTCCAGCTGCCTTGGCTGGCAGGGACATCCTGGTGCGAACCTACATGATCATGCCTGGCAAATCATGTCTTGATCCTCTTCGGCTAATTGACACATGTCTTGAGGGCATGCACATGAATGAAGCGGTGCTGGTCTCAGGGTATCGCAAAGACTGGGTCAGGCAAGACGGCAGCCTTTGTCCTACCCATGCTTGTGCACATCATGGACCAGCCTGAGCTGGAGAAAGGAGAAGGGCCCATTGGCATAATTGTGGCGCCAACTCGCGAGCTGTCTGAGCAGATCCATAAGGAGACCCGGCGTTTCAGCAAGCCCTACAACCTGCGCGTCTGTGCTGCCTTCGGTGGGCTTTCCAAGTACGACCAATTCAAGGACTTGAAGGCGGGCGCAGAGGTAAACTCGAATAGGAGTTGCTTTTTCGCCTCTTGGCTCTGAATTAAAGGATTATAGCGTCGCGGAAGAGATGCAATAGCATTGTTGTGCAACTAAAAGAGAAAGCTCCTGTGCTGTCGTGCAATGCAGGTGGCAGTCTGTACACCTGGGCGCATGATTGACTTGATCAAGATGAAGGCATGCACGTGCACACGTGTGACCTACCTCGTGTTCGACGAGGCAGACCGCATGTTTGACATGGGCTTTGAGCCCCAGGTAGGGGCGTGCCCTTGCGGCTCTTCTGCCTGTTTGAGAGCCGCCTCATATTGGCCAAAAACCTCCATCTGATACACAGTTATCATTCATCCATTGAATTTGCCTACCAATGTCCCTGGCATGCAGGTGCGGTCAATCATTGGCCAGGTGCGGCCGGACCGGCAGACACTGCTGTTCTCGGCAACGCTGCCCAATAAGATAGATCGGCTGGTACAGGATGCGCTGACATCGCCAGTGCGCGTCACTGTCGGTGAGATTGGGGCCGCCAATGACGACATCTCGCAGGTGCACAAAGTCCCCACGCTCTGCAGGTGTTTTGATTTTACACTTGCCTTGCTTTGTCTACCCTTCACGTTATTGTCTGCTTGGTATTTTGGAACTCTCCACAAACCCCTTTTTGGCATGGGCGCAGGTTGCAGAGGTGCTGGATGACTCTGCTAAATGGACATGGCTCCAGGCCAATGTGCAAAGCTTCATTGATCAGGGTGATGTCCTGGTATTTGTGTCCACAAAAGTTCGGGTGGAGGAGATCTCTGGACAGCTTCAGGCAGCTGGGCTCAAGTGCGCTCTTTCGGGCTCTGTAGCATATATTTGTCAGATGAAACACCTCAGCCATTAGATTATTGGCACAGCTGGGAAGGCCTCTGCATCTGTGCTGATGAAGAAGGTCACATCAGCTGACAGGCTGCGGGTTGCTGTGATCAGGGCAGCGGCAATCCATGGGGACATGGACCAGCACACGCGCATGCAGGTGCTGCACGATTTCAAGGCTGGCAAGCACCATGCCTTGGTGGCCACGGATGTGGCAGCGCGCGGCCTGGACATCAAGTCCATCAAGACCGTGGTCAACATAGACGCAGCCAAGGACATTGACACGCACGTCCACCGCGTCGGGCGCACTGGCCGCGCTGGTGACAAAGACGGCGTCGCCTACACGCTCGTGACTCCGCGGGAGGCTCGATTTGCAGGTATGCAGAACCCACCCAATCCAGGCTTATGGCCTCCTTTCAGTCGCACGCACGAAGGGCTGCGCAACATGAGCCCAAATGATGATTGTGGGCCTACCGCGGCAGGTGAGCTGGTCAACAGCCTGGCAGCAGCTAATCAGCAGGTGCCCAAAGCGCTGATGGATCTAGCAGCCAAGGACGGGCACTTTCGCAAGGCAGGTCACAGAACTGCCGGCTGTGGACGAGGCGGGCGAGGCCGCGGCAGATCTCAGGTATTCCATGATTTGGGCCCGTTGAAACTCTGTCCAGCCAAAAACGGTGCTGCGCGCAATGATGATGTGGGCTGAATGCTCGTTATCTGTTTCGATGAATCCAGGTTGGTGGAGCTGGGCTGGGATTCGGTCCTGGCAGTGGGACCCCTGCCACTGGCGGCGTGCCGGGTTCTGGTGCACAAATGATGAAGGAGCCTGCATCACAACGGACTGCAGCTGCAATGGAAGCCGGCTTTGCTAAGGGAGGACTTGAGTCTACAGTGGAGGGGACCAATGCGGCCGGAAAGGTGCCTACTGGGGCAAACATTGTGCCAAGTGTGCCTTCTCCTGCTGCAGCAGGACAGTGCGGAGGCACCACTCAGCAGTTCCCACAGAGCACGCCTCAGCAACAGGTTAAAATGCACCATCTACAGACACATACAGCCTTAGTTGAGCTCATGCTTACCTATCGTCATAGAATGCTGTGCATCTGTACCAAAGTTGCAAACCCTCAAACATCAATGTACTTTTCCTGCCTGCAGGGAGGCGTATGGGGAGGAGGCGGCTTCAAGTCCATGCACACACAGCAGTTCAAGAGCTCCTTTGTCACGTCCGGCATCACGGGAGGTGACATCGGACAGAAACCCACAATTGTCGCTGCTCGCGTCGCATCAACGCAGCCAGTCGTGCTCCCTCCGCCGCCGCCTGTGGTGCCCGCTGTACCAGCCCATAGTGCTGCAAGCAATGCATCTGTGCAAGCGGTGGGTTCTGCAATGCCTCCACTCTCCTTTTTCAATTGGAGTGCTTATGCGACCCTGTCCCGAGTGGAACTGCGGTACTGACGGGAAGCTGCTATGACTGCAACAGGCCATCGCCGCCGCTCAGGCAATTGCGGCCCGGTTGTCAGGGGCTGCCCAGCCAGTGGCCGCTCCACAAGGCAGCTATGCCCAGCAAAGCACTGCTCTCCCGCCCACTCAATACCCTGGCAACCAGTGGGGCGGCGTCAGCAGTGGCCGATCAACGACCGCCTCTGCGCAGCCATTCTCTTACGACAAGCTGAACGAGGATGCGCTGGCTGGCCGTCGGGGCTACAGCGGTGGCCGCCCGGGGCAGCCGCCAGCAATGCAGAGTGGCGGCAATCAGCAGCGCTGGGGCGGGCATGCCTCACACAGCAGCACGCCGGCACAGAGGAGCTACGGGGCGCAGGACGGGGGATACAGCCGCGGTGGTGCCGCTCAGCCGGCAGGCCAGGCAGGGGGCAGCGCTTCTCACTGGGCAGCCGCCATTGCACAGATGGATGGGGACAGCCGCAGCAGCGCCCGCGATGATGACCGCCATCGCAGCAGTGGCAGCAGAGACCACAACAGGCGGCGCGAGCCCGACAGTGCGGATCGCCACAGGTCGCATGCAAGCAACCAGGGGGACAGACAGAAGCAGTCAGAGGGTCCACGGAGGAGGAAGTGGGACGTGCAATAGACATGCTAATGTTTGAAGTCCAGCTTGTCCGATTTCGTTTGAAGTGAAGAAAGATTGCAAGACATGAAACCAATGCGAGCGCCACAGAGGGAAGGGCTGCTTTTCTTGTGTCTTGCCCTGCTGCACTCTTTGGCATGGATCCTCTCACAGAAGTGGGTTCTGAAAGGGTATGGCCACATTCCCTTTATCTGTGAAAAACGATAATTATTTCAAATTGTCAACGACGCTGCCATCATCTCCTGTAAAGATGTTTTGTGAAGTTAGGGCAGGATTTTCCTTGCTTAATTCCGTCAATTTGTTCTCGGATCTTCGTCTTTGAAAGAATTGCTGGACAACCAATCCACACTCATCTGCCAGTACGCCTCGTCTGACCTGCAATCATGCCTGAGCATGTGACACACCTTGGAGGCAGGGCATATGCAACCAATGGCATGCCATCCTTTTTTAGCAAAGCTGCAGACTCATCGGAATCTTTTCGCATCAACAGTCGCACCTGCAGGTCTGGATGAGTTGCATGTGGAGACCCTGGCCACCGCTGTGAACCTTCCTCACCCCCGCTCTCTGCTAGTGAACCCTCACAATAAGGGAAGAGCCTTGTCCAGCTCCCGTCTGCCCCAAGTCGTGAGTTTCTGGCTCCATATACTACCGCACCCACACGAGATACCAGGACGGCTCCAGCGCACATGGCACAGGGTTCCAGTGTCACATACAGAGTGGCATCCCGCAAGTACCACCGCCCCTGCTGCTGTGCCGCAGCCTACGCAACCAGATGGGCTAATGCTAATCGACAGACAGACATTGACACAGGTCCAATGATCACATGCGCAGGAGGCAGTCACCTCTCGAATGACAAGCATCTCTGCATGAGCTGTAGGATCCTTATAGGCCTCCACTTTGTTATGCGCCCTTGCTAGTACCTTCCCGTCGAGAACAAGAACTGCGCCAATGGGTACCTCATCCTCTAGGGCGGCCTGCAATCCCATGGGAGCATAAAACCGCTGGGACTATGCAACCGTCATGCCTCTGTTTTGAACAGCATCAGAATCACACCTTGTACATTTGCAACTATGGTTGCCGTCAGTACCTGCCTGGCCTCCTTTAGGGCCATAGACATGAAAGCCTCGTCTTGCCTGGTTTGTGACCCTTGCTGAACATCTTTGTCCTCTGACTTGCCTTCGACATCTCCTGCTCCTGCATGAATTATATACTTTTGGTGCCTTCAATTGTCCACTTCTTGTCTCTGGGGACCACTTTTGCTCCGTCGGGTCAGGAAATACATGGATCGATCTGCCTGTACCAATGCTCCGGCAAGGTCTCGCAAGCAAGCAGCTGTGTCGGATCTTGTAGGATGTTTCTCTGTGTACGTTCTTGAGCACATTCACAAGCGCCCGTCGGCTGTTATTGATCTGTTCGACCTTGACGTGTCGAATTTGGAAAGCCCAAAGGTGCAAACACGAAGCCAGCGCCATGCATGATTATTTCAACATCTTGGGAATGTAGGCATTAGTTCTGCAGCAACATGCAAGCAGCGGACACAACATGACAGAAGGAACGCGGCACGTGCATGAGCCAGCTGGAGACGTCAGCATGAGCACGTGCGATTCTAAGAAGCAGAGGACCAGTCTGGGCGGAAGGAAATCAGCCAGAAAGTTTGCTCTAACTTCTGATTGAATAATAACTCTCCACGCATCGAACGCTTCGCGCTCTGTCCCAGTTCATATTGACTTGGTCAGAAGTAATCTGTGCAGCTGAGAGGCAAGACACCGAGCTACCAGGCACCAAACAAGATCTGGAGTGAATTTCGGGTGGATTGGTGTGCCAAACAATCGATTCTCACCACTGGTTTTCACGTGGAGAAGACATTTTGCCGTGTTGACAGCAAATTCGGAGATCCTTGGACAGTGAGCAAGTGGAAATGGAGAACACATTGCCTCTCCGCAAACCCATCTTTGTTGCACTCAAAGGCCTTATGTCACCTTATGTCATGCGTCAAGGCCATGCTCACCCCTTCACTGCCGCACACCCTAAGAACCTGAGCACTAGGAGAAGGTACGGGATAATCGCTATCAAAGCAGAGAAGCGAGAAGATCCTGATCCAGGTAGGTCTCAGACACTTTTGTAGGGAGAGCTCTTCTTTTCACATGCCTGCTGGATGTTTGGTGTGATGAGATGACTGTGCTTTCAGGGCTGGGGCTCAAAGCCATTTGGTATGGGGCGGAAGGATTTGGGAACTTGATTGGCCTCACTAAAGCCAAAAAAGAAGAGAAGACTCAGAGTGATCGAAAGGTGTTGTGTGCGCCTGGTCTTGGTCTTGTCTAAGCCATCAGCAAGACAGAATTGGAAGGCAAGATAATGTAGAAGCATCTGCTGTGCCTTGGTGATGACAGCTGACCCTTGCAGGAGATATGCAACAGAGCAGACGCAGTGGCCGCAATAAGAAAAGATTATGACTGCAACTACTTTGTCAGTGGCAGAGGTGGGTACTTACCGTCTCGCCAGCTTAAATTTGTAAAGTACAAGCTGGTTGCCAACAATTTTGACGGGGGCAATACTGTGTCCTGACAGGAGAGATGTCAGCATATGAAAGCGACTGCCTTTTCGCAGACCCATTTGCGGGCTTCAATGGGGTGGAGCGTTTCAAGAAGAATGTCAGCAATCTTGGCTCGCTGATGTGAGGACGCTCTTTGCTGTGCTTGCTTTGTCAAAAGAGCTTTTGTGAACCTAGGTCCGCTGCCACTTCAGACGAAAAGCATGATGCAAGCACCATGTTGCACAGGGAGGACATCAAGTTAGATATGCTGGATTGGAAAGAGACTGAGGAGGCACTGGAAACTAAGTGGAGATTCAGTGCTGTCCTCTCGCTGCCATGGAGGCCGCGCCTGGCAGCATCAGGGGGGACAACCCATGTCTTCAGCCAAGTAAGGGGCTGCCAGTACCCTTCATGCAACAGTGCTCTTGGCTTTGTTGCCTTCCATTAATCAGCACTGCCAAACTCCTGCTTCATTGCGCGTGCCAAATTCTTCATGATTTCATGAAACTCATCAGGAATATTAAAATCTTTCATGCTGCAGGAGACTGGCAGAGTGATCAAGCACATAGAATCCTGGGATGTAGAGCCGGCTGCAGTTGTGCGTAGCTTGCTAAAGCCCAGCACGCGTGCGCCAGCCAACAACTGGGTGAGGTTCTTCAAGGCAGTAGATGCAGGCGATGCTGCTGCAGCCTGGGCCGCTGCTACTCCAGCACTCCTGAAATTTTATGCTTTGCCTGTGGTGGGAGTCTCAGTCGTCACAAAAGCTGCAACCGGGGAGGGTCTTCCGGTGCGAACATCACAATGCATTTCAACGGTGGCTGACAAAACTGTGAGACTGGCATTTATCTTGTGTGTGGGAAGCATCAGAACATGCAAAGCTGTGACATGGAGGAAATGTACTGCATGCCTCTTGACATGCTGTCCTATTGTGGCAAGGCAGTCCTTGATGAATTGCCTGGTGCTATGCAGGGAGTCTTTCTGGGCACTATAGAAGGATTTGCCTACCTTGTTGCGCTGGCCGGCGGTACCACAGAGATTGTGAAATTGTTTCAGGGATCTGGATCACAATCAAATTGAGACACATTGGAATTGCTGTATCCAGGAAGCTACGAGTTTGAGGACACCTGAGTGCTTTGAAAGGTTTCAAAATCCATAAACTTGCTTGTACAACATTTGTGCGGCGTTGCGCACAGCAGCGCATATTGGCATAAGTAGTTGATCATAAAACTTGACATGTTCAACAAATGCAAAGCGAGAAGCGAGGTGAAGTGTTAACTTGATTGACCAAGCAAGCACTGAGATGCTTTTGCAAAATCAAGCGAAACATTTCAAGGATGACAGCTGCAGCCGAGACACACGCAACCCTCTTCATTGTCATTATCTCTTGCAATTCTGGCGGACACGGATGACCTCTGTTCACAGTACTCTGGGTGACCCGATCATGACTCATTCAGAGCAAAAAAAGTGCTCTGGCAAAAGAGGCTGCCAAAGCTGAGGGTGAGGATGTGGAAACTCGCTGCCGCTTGGTGGCTGGCATGCTCACTCTGCCTGAATCCTCATTGTCTGGCGTTGGAGGTCCCTCGACTGATGCTGCATCCTCATCGATTACTAGCTTCTCCAAGTACAACCCATTGCCAGCAGTGATGATGCAGTGACTGTGTGAGGAGTCAGTGCGATCTGTGGCCTCGTCTGCTACTGGCAACCGCCCTTCGCTGGCGGCATTGCCTGTTGAGTGGCCTGCACCTGGTTCCTGGTCATCCTTCTGTGTACTTTCTTCGATGGCTGCTTTCGTTGGACTGCTGAGGTCGACAGAGACTATGTCGAGACACACCCTGCAAAACAAGCTTCAGTGAGTCCAACTGAGTCAGTTTGGTCAGGAGCAGCACACAAGATATTGCATATTGACCTGTTCATTTGGCATTACCAGGTCAACTATTGACAATTGCCAGTTTTATCATCATTCTGATTAGGTAGTTGAGCTTGACCTCTCATCGGAAGAGCCAGCTTCTGCAGCAAAGACGATGGCCAAGCCACGCTGGCGCCCCCAAAACAGGCGGTCTTGGAACTCCTCACGATCAGAGAGCATCTGCAGATCTGTCTCCGGCTTGTCCATTGCGAGTGCTGTGAGCTGGGACCTGTCGCGCAATCTGCTGATGGACTGACCTAAGAATTCGGCTTGTGTGTGGCATGTAGTGGCCTGCACACCGGCACAAGATCTTGTCATACACTCTTCACTTGAAGTACGCAAGTTTCCTATACATAATGAACACATATTTCAGAGCTAAGTGATCATCGGCAATATTTAAATACATACCCGAAGCAGATTCGCCTTCCTGCTGCTCACTGCTACTGCCACACTGGGCGGCTTCATGGGCAGCTCAGCAGTTGGGTTGCTGTGCAGAATAAAATTGGCACACGTTCAACAGCATCTTCTTGGACCACCACATGATACGTGTTTAAACATCGTACATTGACACAGGCCAAGGTCATTCAACAAGTATCACCTGTTGACGCCTACAACACATGACCATCACAGACAGATGTGGACTTGCCTGTGATGAGGCGTGTCTGATGCGCAGATTCCAAACCTTTCCACGATAACCACCTTTTTCATCGCCTTGTTGTTCTTCTGAAGGTACAGTAGCTGCCCAAGACCAAGATGGAGACGGTTAGCTAAGAGGTCCAGAGGTTCTCCATCTTGGGGAGCCTAACAGCATAATACTGCCATCAGATCCATCTGTATACATGGGATGGTGTGTATGAGGTGCAAGACAGTGAAGGAAAATCACTGCATAGAGATCATGTAGCAAGAATATAACGTGCTGCCGGACTTTAGTTTCATACCATGAGACGTGTACACGACGTATGCGCGAGATGGATGGTAAACAACTTCATGGACCTGTACAACGCACCTCGATGAGCCTGATGAAGTGCCCTTCTGTTGCGTACAGAAGGCAGGTCATTGTGCACTTGCCGGAAATGGCTGCAATGTCCCAAAAGCCGCTGAGGCTGACGTGCGCACCTACCGATGAAACGAAAGTATGTTGTGGGATCTTGATCTTGTCATCAAGCTGTATAAGAAGGTAACAAGAATGAGAGCTCAAGAGAGGTGGACTCCAACGGTCTCCCAACGGTCATGTGCGATGGCAGAGATCGGGGGGCGTTCCAACCACAGCCCACTGTGCCTGAACTGGAGTCGGCCATGTTCTTTGATTCACGCGGACATGCATGTCGGCATAATAATAATAATAATAATAATAATAATAATAATAATAATAATAATAATAA
>JADEYI010001745.1_pt1 | contig 14022 bp, 11 predicted proteins | sample 8542331 | NCBI WGS metagenome assembly JADEYI01 (sample SAMN16510988, study PRJNA670497) | mine drainage metagenome | isolation source: biofilm near Copperflume 1 | place: Germany: Marsberg coppermine Kilianstollen | collected 2018-02 | reverse complement strand
GGAGCACTGCCCCATGACCACCGTAGACGCTGCCGCCGCGCGGCCACGGCGGCCCTCGCTCGACGTGTTTCAGCCGATCTGGCGCTTGCTCACGTCGGTGCGCTTCGCCGTCATCTTCATCGCCCTGCTTGCCCTCTTCGGGCTGACGGGCGTACTCATCCCCCAGGTGCCCGAGGCGATGCGCGGCAACATCGCCGCTACCCAGCTCTGGCTCGACCACGAGCGCGGTACCTTCGGGCCGCTCACCGACCCCATGTACCGGCTGGGGCTGTTTGAGGTCTTCCAGGCGAAATGGTTCCTGATCGCGCTCGGCTTCCTCGTCGTCAACGTCACCACCTGCACCTTCAACCGCTGGTCGCCGACGTTCCGCAACGTCTTCCATCCGCCGCGCCGCGTGCCGGACACCTTCTTCGAGCGTGCGCACAACCGCACCGAGTTCGCGCCCGTCGACCCGGATCGTGCCGAGGCGACGCTGCGCGGCCTGCGCTTCAAGGTGCGGCGCGATGTCGAGGACGGCGTCACCTACCTCTTCGCCGACCGCTACCCGTGGACGCAGCTCGCCACCTTTGTGAGCCACCTCGCGCTGATCCTCTTCATCGCCGGCGGCCTCATCACGCACCTCACCGGATTCAGCGCCGATCTCTTCGCCGGCGAAGGGACGACCGCGCCGGTCTTCGCGGTCAGCAACCCGAACCAGCTCCAGGTGCGCATCGACCAGGCCATCGGCAAGTTCGGCGCCGTCGGAAACGCCCTGGACTTCCGCACACATCTCACCATCTTCAAAAACGGACAGCAGGTGGCGAGCGGATATACCACCGTGAACGACCCGTTGAGGTACGGCGGCTATCGCTTCCACCAGGTCGCCTACCAGCCGTGGGGCGCCGAGCTGCGCATGCGCGACGTCGCGACCGGCAACACCGTCTTCGACGAGACGTTCCCCATGCAGGACACCACGGCCGCCCCCGTCGTCACGATCACCGGCGCCGCCGGCAAGACCCTGCTGTCCGACACCATCGCCCCAATCGACTTCCTGCAGGGCGCCAGCGGCTCGCTGGTCAGCGTGCCGGGCGCCGGCCGCGCGATCTGGATCGGCATCATGCCGAAGGACAAGACGTCGTGGCAGCTCGTCGCCTTCGACCCGAAGGGCGCCGGCCAGGGGGCGCAACTGCGCGTCGACGAGGGTGCGACGGGCGACATCAGCGGCATGCGCGTCCGCTTCGACAAGGTGTCCCTGCTGCCCGCGTCCGTTGGCGTCGGCGTGCCGGGCAGCGCCTCGCCCGTGCTCGCCGAGCTCACGACGGGCCCCGACGGCAAGCGCGCCCTCACCCTCGTCGCCACCGACCATCCGGCGATTTCGCTCGCCGCCGGGCAGCCGGCCACCGTCGGCGGCTATGAGTACACGTTTGGCGGCGTCCGCCGCTTCGCCGGCATCGAGGTCAAGAAGGACTATGGGGCGGAGTTCATCTGGGTCGCCACAGCTATGCTCCTCCTCGGCCTTGCGCTAACCTTCTACGTGCCGCGCCGCCGCCTCTGGCTCCGGCTGACCGGCGACCGTACGCAGATCGCCGGCCTGGCGGAGAAGAGCGGCGGCTTCGAGAAGGACATGCGGATCCTCGCGACACGTCTCAGCGTGCCCGTGCCACCCGAACTTGAGGAGGAACGCTAGTGCCAGCGCTGTTGCACCTGCTGACGATCACCATCGGCTGGGACCCGAACATCGCGAAGTTCGGCAGCCTCCAGCTCACGTGGCACGGCGTCTTCACCGCCGTCGGCATCGCCCTCGGCGTCTACCTGGGCGTCTGGCTCGGCCGCAAGGAGGGGTTCACCGAGGACGACGGCTACAGCATTGCCCTCGTCGGCGTGCCCGCCGGCATTATCGGCGCCCGCGCGATGTTCGTGCTCGAGAACCGCGCCCAGTTCGAGGGCCGCTGGCTCGACGTGCTGCGCATCAACGAGGGCGGCATCACCCTCTACGGCGCCATCATTGGCGGCGTCGCGGCGGCCGCCGCATACGGCTGGTGGAAGAAGATGCCCATCGCGCGCGGGCTCGACGCCGCGGGATTCGGCCTGCTGCTCGGCATGGCGATCGGGCGAATCGGCGACCTGATCAATGGCGAGCACATCGCGAAGACGTCGCACCTCCCCTGGGCCGTCATCTACTCCAATCCCGCCAGCCCGAGCTGGCAGCTCGGCCCCACCCACCCCGCGACGACCTACGAGATGATCGGCGACCTGCTCATCATCGGCATCATGGCGGTCATCTTCGCCAGGTTCTGGCGCACCCGGCCCGGGCTGACCTTCTTCACAGGCGTCGTGCTCTACTCGGCGATGCGCTTCGGCGTCAGCTACCTGCGCAAGGACTCGCTGTACGAGATCAAGCACTGGGAAACCTTCCCCCAGGTGGTGTCGATGGGCACCTGGTTGATCGGGATGATCGGCCTCACCTGGGCGCTGCTCCGCCGCCCGGCGCCACAGCCCGCGCCCACGGCGGGCGAGTCGCCGCCGAAGACGCGCACGGCCGCCCGCGGCGCGTGACGCGCGAGGTCATCCTCTACACCCGCCGGCAGTGCGGCCTCTGCGATGACGCCGCCGGCGAGCTCCGCCGCTTGGCCGCCGAGTTGCGCTTCACGCTCTCCGAGCGCGACATCGATGAGGATCCGGCCCTGCGAGCCCGGTACGACGAGCTGGTGCCGGTCGTCGCCGCCCGCGGACGCATCGTCGCCCAGGCGCCGATCGACCCGGCGCGCCTGCGCGAGCAGCTCTCCGCCGCGCTCGGGTAAGGCGCCAGCAACCCGCGGCTCGCGCCATGCGGCGCATCGGCGCCGCCGGCGCCCGTGCATGCTCCCGATCCCCCGCACCAACACGATCACGGTGTTCCCGTGCTGCGCAGGCACGGGCCGTGCAGCCGGTGGCGCGACGCGCCCTACTCGTGAACATCATCACGATTTGCCGCCAGGGGATTCGATAAGTAAGCGCCTGCTAAGGCGTCATGTGCGCAGCGAAAAATTGGCACGCAACGAACCCGCAACATGCGACGCAGCGTAGCTTGAGGGTGTAGAATCTGCGCGGAGAGAGCCACGCAGTTCGAGGGAGGATCAGCACATGGGCCAGGCAACCTCATACTGGGACCGCATCGTCGCACAACGGATCAGCCGCAGGCGCGCCCTGCAGATGGCAGCGATCGGCGGCGCATCGGCCGGCGCGATCGCCGTCGTCGGCTGCGGCAGCAGCAAGAGCGGCACGAACACGCCCGCCGCGGGCACGACGCCGGGCGGCGGGACGAACGCAAAGCCGTTCCTCGGCGGCACCCTGCGCTCGGCGCTCAGCGATACGCAGAGCAAGTTCGACGCGCAGAAGTTCCCGACCTTCACCGTCCAGACGATCAACTCCTTCTCCTACAGCCGGCTGCTGAAGTCGGCCTCCGGACCGCAGGATCCGAATAAACAGGATCTCGGTCTTGCCAATGCGGACTGGTATCGTCCCGTGCCGGATCTCGCGTCGAAGGTGGAGACCGTCGACCCGACGACGTTCATCTTCACGCTGCAGCCGGGCGCCAAGTGGCAGAACGTGCCGCCGCTCAACGGCCGCGCGGTGACGGCCGACGACATCGTCCAGGCGTTCGCGTACTACCGGTCCGCGCGGCCCGACAAAGGCAACAACCTCGCGGCGGTCGACACGCTGACCGCTTCCGGCACCAACCAGGTGCAGGTGAAGCTCAAGCAGCCGTTCGGGCCGTTCCTCATCATCATGTCCTCGCCCAGCGACTTCTGGATCTACGCGCCGGAGATGATCAAGACGCCCGACAAGCTGAACAGCACGATGGTCGGCACCGGACCGTTCATCCTGCGCAACTATCAGCAGGGCGTCGGCGCGAAGTGGGACAAGAACCCGGACTGGTGGGAGAAGGACACCCAGGGGAACGCGCTGCCCTACGTCGACAAGCTGGACTTCCCGGTGATCCCCGACAAGAACAACGAGTTCAGCCAGTTCGTCGCCGGCCGCCTCGAGACGCTTACCGTGCCCGCCGACCTCGTCAGCTCGCTGCAGAGCCAGAAGTCCGACGCGCACTTCACGAAGACGATCGCGAACCTGCTCAACTTTCTGTTCTTTCCGCCGGCGGCGTACGAGGCGAACCAGCCCCCGTTCAACGACGAGCGCGTCCGCCAGGCCGTCTCGCTGGCGCTCGACCGCAAGGGCCTGATCGCGCTCGCGTCCGGGAACGCGGGTGGCAAGAAGCACAACCTGATCAACGCCGGCTTCCTCTGGTACCTGGATCCGGAGAGCACGGACATGGGTGCGTCGGCCGCGTTCTTCAAGCGCGACGTGCAGAAGGCAAAGCAACTGCTCTCCGCCGCCGGCCACACCAGCATCGACGTCGACTTCCACTACCCGAACAACGCCTACGTCACCGCGGTGCCGTACTTCAACCCGGTCGCCGAGGCGATCCCGGCGATGCTGCGCGAAGCCGGCATCAACGCCAAGATCGTCACCCACGACTACCAGTCGGAGTGGATCAACCCGAGCGGAGGCATCTTCTTCGGCGGGCTCAAGAGCGGCATCGCCTGCGCGCTGGAGACGCCCGTGAACCACCCGTGGATCCAGTTCTCGTTCGAGTTCACGCCCGGCAACCAGCGCAACCACTCGCACATCAACGACACCGAGATCAAGGGGCTCGTCGACCAACTCGGAAAGGAGTCGGACTTCGACAAGGGCCGTGCTCTGGCCTACAAGGTCCAGGAGCTCAACGCCCAGCACATGTACTACGTGCCGCTGGTCGGGCCATTCGGCTTCGGCTCCTACCAGTCGTACGTGCGCGAATGGACCGCGCCCACGAGCTTCGGTATCGGCTCCGAGTCCGTGCCCCACTACCAGGTCGACCCATCGAAGCAGACCCTCTAGAGGCGCAGCGTTCACGTGCGGAGGGCGGCGGGTCCGCCCTCCGCACCTCACTGGCGGCATGAGTACCTACATCCTCCGGCGCATCCTGCTCATGATCCCCACGCTGTTCTTCGTGACGGTGCTGGTGTTCATGATCGTCCGCCTCCTCCCCGGCGATGCCGTCGAGTCGATCATCGGGCAGTACACCCCGCTCACCCAGGGCGACCGCGCGCGCGTGAAGCACGAGCTCGGGCTGGATCGCCCCTGGTACAGCCAGTACAAGGACTTCGTGGTCGGCGCGCTCCACGGTGACTTTGGCAACTCGCTGCAATCGCAGCATCCGATCTCGAACGACCTGAAGCAGCGGCTCCCTGTCAGCTTCGAGCTGGGCCTGATGGGGCTCCTCATCGGCGTGCTGATCGCGATCCCCATCGGCGTGCTCGCCGCGATACGGCAGGACAGCATCATCGACCAGGTCGCCCGCAGCTCCGCGATCACGCTGCTCGCCCTGCCCAGCTTCTGGCTCGGTACCATGGTCAATGTCTACCCCAGCGTCTGGTGGGGCTGGGCGCCGCCGATCCAGTACCACTCATTCTTCGCCGATCCCCGGGCGAACGTGTCGTTCCTGATCATCCCCGCGGTGATCCTCGGCGTCGGGCTGTCCGGCGCGATCATGCGGCTGACGCGCGCGCAGATGCTGGAAGTGCTCCGGCAGGACTACATCCGCACCGCGTGGTCGAAGGGCCTCCGCGAGCGCACCATCGTGATGCGGCACGCGCTCAAGAACGCGATGATCCCGGTGCTGACGCTCGTGGCGCTACAGGTCCCCATCGTCGTCGGTGGCACCGTCGTGCTGGAGACCATCTTCAGCGTGCCGGGCATGGGCTTCTACCTCGTGTCCGCCGTCAACGCGAAGGATTACCCCGTGATCCAGGCCGTGACCCTGCTCATCGCCATCATCGTCGTCTTCAGCAACCTTGCGGTCGACCTCGTGTACGCGTACCTCGACCCGCGCATCCGGTACCGGTAGGAGCGACGCCTGTGGCCGATGTCTTGCTGCTGCCGGCGACCGCACCAGACGCCGAGCGCCCGCGTGGGCGCGGCGCGCTCCGCACGCTCGGCCACTTCGCGCGGAAGAAGCCACTCGGCGCCCTCGGCGCATTCTTCATCCTTCTCATGCTCGTCGCCGCGCTCGGCGCCGACCGGCAGCTCGTCACCGGCTTCCAGAGCAGCAAGCCGATGCTGGCGCCCCGGTACTTCGATGACCAGAACCTCGCAAACCGCCTCCAGAGCCCGTCCCTCAGCCATCCGTTCGGCACCGATCAGCTCGGACGCGACCAGTTGAGCCAGATCATCTACGGCGCGCGCGTCTCGATCATCGTCGGCCTCGGCTCCGTGCTGCTGGCGACGCTGCTCGCGACGCTCGTCGGCGTCGTCTCCGGCTATCTTGGCGGCTTCGTCGACCTCATCGCTCAGCGCTTCGTAGACGGCTGGATCGCCTTTCCCGCCATCGTCATTCTGATCAGTGGCGTCCAGGTCGCGAAGGCCTACATCGGCGACAGCCCGGAGGCGCAGACGCTCGCCGTCATCCTCGTGCTCGGCATCGTGCTCGCCGCCGGCGCCTCGCGCGTCATCCGCGGCGCCGCGATCGCCGTGAAGAACGAGCAGTACATCGAGGCCGCGCGCGCGATCGGCGCCACCGACACGTGGATCGTCACGCGCTACGTGCTGCCGAACGTCATGGCGGTGATCATCGTGCTCTCTACCGTGAGCCTCGGTACGGCGATCCTCGCCGAAGCGACGATTAGCTTCCTCGGCTTCGGCATCCCGCCACCGTTCCCGTCGTGGGGCCGCATGCTGAGCGCCGACGGCCTCCTCTACATGCGCAGAGACCCCTGGCTCGCGTTCTGGCCGGGCATGGCGATCTTCCTCGCCGTCTACGGCTTCAACATGTTCGGCGATGCCCTGCGCGATGTCCTCGACCCGCGCCTGCGCGGAAGCCGCTGATCACGCACCAGAGATCGTAGGAGCCCCCGCGGATCACGCACCGGCGATCGCGGCAAACCCCCCGTAAGGACAGGTCTTTAGACCTGTCCGCCCCCGCTGCCGCGCCCCGCCGCAAAGACGCTACGCCGCCACTGGCGTCACGGTCGCAGCCGCGCCCGGCCCGGCGCACGCCGTCGTGAACGTCCCCGACGCCACGACGCGCCAGCCCGCGGTCCCCAGCGTGTTGACGCGGTAGTGCAGCGTGACGCCCAGCGGCAGCGCATCGACGGTGTACGAGAGATCCGACGGAGCGAGCGGGCCGTGCGCGTTCGTCAGCGGCGGCGAGAACCCGGGCAGCAAGCTCAGGTCGAGCCACGCCTGCTGCGTGCCCTGCGGCGGCGCTGGCCAGGCGAGCGTGACCCGGACGACCCCCTGCGCGACGGGCGCGCACGCCTGCGTGATCGTCGCTTGCGCGGCGTGCGGGCGCGGGCCGCGCACGATCACCACGAGCCCGATGCCGACGACGGCGAGAAAGAACCAGCGGCCGAGCATCCCTGTCTCCTGCCCTATGATCGTCCGCCGCCGGGCGGCGCGGCATCAGGGAGATCCCGTAGGCGGATCGGCCGCAGGACGCAATTGATGGAGGTTCGGGCGGCCGCTTACTGCTCGTCCAGCGGGCGGTCGCTCTCCAGGTACCGGCGCATGAGGCGCGCCGCGTCGTCCGAGCGCATCGTCTGCCAGAATGCCTCCTGCTCGAAGCGGAGCGCGTCGAGCAGCGGCATCTCGCATCCCTGCAGCACGCATTGCTTGATCAGCGCGACGCTGAGCCGCGGCCGCTCCGCCAGCGCCGCCGCCAGCGCCAGCGCCTCGCCGCGCAGCCGCGCCGCCTCGACCGCGCGGTGCACGAGCCCGATGCGCTCGGCCGTGCGCGCATCGACGAGATCGCCGAGCAGCATCAGTTCCAGCGCCTTCGCCGTGCCGAGCAGGCGCGCCATGCGCTGCGTGCCGCCCGCGCCGGGGAGGATGCCGACGCGCACTTCCGGCAGGCCGATGCTGTAACCCTCGGCCATGTAGCGGAAGTCACAGGCCAGCGCCAGCTCGCAGCCTCCGCCCATCGCCACGCCGTTGATCGCGGCGATCACCGGCTGCGGCAGCGCCTGCAGCTTGAGCAGCAGCCGGTGCATGCCGTGCAGTTGCGCCCGGCTGCCTGGCTCATCGCCACCCAGGGACTCGCGCCGGCGCGCCACGTCCGACGCACCGGCCAGCTCGCCGACGTCGTAGTGTGTGATGAAGATGCCGTCGATCCCCCCGGTGAGCACCAGAACGCGCACGCTCTCGTCGCGCTCGATCTCCTCCGCGAGCGCGGTCAGCTCCGCCACCATCGGCGCGTTGAGGAAGTTGCGCGGCGGGTTGGTCATCGTGACCACGAGCGTCGCGTCTTCGCGCTCCGTGCGCCGGTACGTGTAGCCGGTCATGCAGATGATCCCGTCGCCACTGCCTCTCCGCGCACCGTCACCGTGCGCCCTTCCTCGACGGAGACGGCCACGCCGTCGCGCAGGACGAGCGCGTTGCGCGGCAGCGCGGCGACCCGCGGCCCCGGCGTGATGATGCCCGCGAGGTTCAGAGGGTCGGTCGCGCTCAGGCGCACCGTCTCGCCGCCGCGCTCCTGCCGGCGCACCCGGCGCAGTCCGTCCACCGCCTCCGGAAGCCCGTACTGCTCGCCGATGAAGCCCGAAACGAAGCGGCCCCCGCGCACCATGCCACGTGCCTCCATCCGGCGCAGCGCGCGCACGACGTCGCGCCACGGCACAGCGAAGTTCTCGCGCGCCACGAGGTCGCGGAAGACGACGCCGTACCGCACCAGCAGTTGCATCGCAACCTGCTCCGCGAGGTCCTCCACAGGCGAAGGCTCCTCCCGGAAGCGGTGCACGATCGACCAGCGGCCGGACGGCGCGGCCGAGCGGCCGCCGCGCAGCGCGCTGTGGCGTCCCGGACGAGCCGTATGGCCGTGCCTGCGCGCCGCGCGTGCGCGCGAGGAGCCGCGCGGCGCCATGATCTGGCGCAGCGCCTCGAATCCGTCGCCGGTGACGATGCCGCGCGACACCAGCGTCCACAGCGCCTCTTCGAGCTTCGACGGCAGCTCGCGCGTCACCGCGGCCAGGTCGTCGAAGAACAGCGCGCCGTGCTCGCGCAGCGCATCGAGGACGGCCGATGCGGCGCCTGCCCTCGGCGCGTCCGGTTGCGCTTCACCCCGCACGGCTTCGAGCAGCCACGGCAGGTCGCGCCGCAGCACGAGCGCGATCGGCGTCGCCCGGGAAGGCGTCGATGCACGCGCACTGCCGTTCGCCCGCTTGACCGAGAGCCGTGCCCAGGCGACCTCGCCGGCGAGGCACAACTCGTCGAGCCAGCGCGGGTCGTAATTCATCACGCGCTGCGGCAGCACGGCGCGCTCCCACGCCGACGCCGCGATCTCGAATCCCTGGAGCTGCGCGATGGCATCAAGCAGCCCGCGCTTGCCCTCAAGCCTGCGGCTGCCCGCGAGGTGCTGGCGCTCGAGCAGGTAGCGCATGAAGTCCTGCGCGCTCACCGGCTCGATCTCCTTCCGCAGCGTGTCGAGCGTGTAGCGGTGGATGCGCGCCAGCAGCCGCCGGTCGCAGAACTCTTCCTCCGCGCAGCCCGGCGTGAAGCGCCCCCGCAGCACCGCGCCCTCGCCTTCGAGGCGCGCCAGCGCCGACGCCGTCTCGCCCGCCGCCAGCGCCAGCATCGCAGCCAGCGCAGCGACGTTGAGCGGTCCGAGGTACTCGCTGTGCCCGCGCACTGCCGCCAGTACGGCGCCATCCCGCTCGGGCGCCGGCCCGTCGAGGTGCGCGGGAAGCCGCACCGGCGGCGCCATGCCCGCACCCGGATACAGCGCCTCAATCGCGCGCAGGTGCTCGGCCGCGAACCAGAACGACGCGTCCGCCGTGCGCACCGTCGCCGCGCGTCCGGCATCGACGAGCGCGTCGAACCACGGCTGCCACGCCGGCTCGGTGTCCGCCGGCACGGCGACGAGCGAGAGCAGCACGTCGTGTAGCTCGTCCGCGTCGCGCGGCGACGGCCGCGCCTCGTCGCGCACCCGCGCGATCGCCGCCGGGTCCAGCGCCCCGAGGTCGCGCGCGTCCTCCGGCAGCACGCGGCGCAGCGACACCGCGCGTGTGCGCCGCTCTTCGAGCGGGGCGTCGTCGAGGTACGCGTACGGACGCGCGTTCAGGATCTCGTGCGCGAACGGCGAGGGCTCGGTCGTGTCGCGTGCGTGCAGCCGGATCTCGCCGCGCTCGAGGCGGCCGAGGATCTCCGTCAGCCGCTCGATGTCCATCGCCTCGTACAGGCAGTCGGCCACGGTCTGCCGCGTCAGCGGGTGGTCGGGGATCTCGAGCGGGCCGGTGATGTTCTCCTGGCAGCCGACCTGCGCCGGGAAGACTGCCGCGAGCAGGTCGTCGGAGATCATCCGCTGGATCTGTGGTGGCACCTTTTTGCCCCCGCGGTTTCGCGGCACCGCCAGCGCCCGCTGCGCGTTCCAGCGGAAGCGCGTCGGGAACAGCGGCGTGTACAGGATCGACTGCTCGACCGCCTGCCGCACGTTGCTCGCGCGTACGAACGAGAACGCGTCCTCGAGCGGGAAGCTGTGCTGTGGGCCCAGCGAGAGCACGATCGCGTCATCGGTGGCCGCCGCCTGCAATTCGAAGTCGAAGTTCACGCAGAAGCGCTTGCGCAGCGCCAGCCCGAAGGCGCGGTTGACGCGCCCGCCGAACGGCGCGTGTACGACCATCTGCATGCCGCCGGCATCATCGAAGAAGCGCTCGAAGACCACGTCGTCCTGCGTCGGTACGACGCCCAGCGCGCCACGCTCCGCCGCGATGTACGCGGCGAGCTGCTGCGCGCCCGACGCGTCGAGCGCGCACGCTCGCGCCGCCCACGCCACCGCATCCTCCGCTCGTTCGATGCACGCGCTGACATCGCGCCGCAGGCGGCTCACCTCTTCGGACAGCTCCCACGTGCGGGACGGTGCTTCGCCGAGCCAGAACGGGATGTTCGGCGGCCTCCCCTGCGCGTCCTCGACCCGGACGACCCCGCGGTTCGACTCGATCCGCCGGATGCGCCACGAGTGCGTGCCCAGCAGGAAGATGTCGCCCGCCATGCTCTCGATCGCCCAGTCCTCGTTCACCGTGCCGATAAACGTCTCGTCCGGGTCGAGCACCACCTTGTAGTCCGCGACCTCCGGGATCGCGCCGCCGTTCGTCAGCGCCGTGATGCGCGCCGCCCGCCGCCCCCGCAGCGTCCGCGCGATGCGGTCGCGGTGCAGCAGCGCGCGCCCGCGGCCGAGGCGGGGCGCCGGGCCTTCGCTGAGCATTTCGACGACCTCGTCGAAGTCAGCCCGTGAGAGCGCCGCGAACGGCTGCGCGTTCCGCACGAGCGCGTACAGCTCATCCTCGCCCCACTCGCGCGCCGCGCACTCGGCGACGATCTGCTGCGCCAGAATGTCGAGCGGCGCGGCCGGCGGGAAGACGCGGTCGAGCCTGCCCGCGTGTACGGCTCGGACGAGCGCCGCGCACTCCACCAGTTCGTCGCGCGTCGTCGCGAACAGCCGCCCGCGCGACGTCCGCCCGAGCGCGTGCCCGCTGCGGCCGATGCGCTGCAGGAACGTCGTGATCGCGCGCGGCGACCCGATCTGGCACACCAGGTCGACGCTCCCGACATCGATCCCCAGCTCGAGTGATGCAGTCGCGACGATCGCGCGCATCTCGCCGTCCTTCAGCCGCTGCTCCAGCCGCAGCCGCCGCTCCTTCGAGAGGCTGCCGTGGTGCGCGCCGACGTGCTCCTCGCCGATGCGCTCGCCCAGGTGGTGCGCGATCCGCTCGGCCATGCGCCGCGTGTTCGTGAAGATGAGCGTCGTGCGGTGCTGTGCGATCAGCTCGGCGAGCCGGTCGTACACGTCCGACCACTGCTCGCCCGACATCACCGCCTGCAGGTCGGCCGGCGGTACCTCGATGGCGATGTCGAGGTCGCGGCGGTGGCCGACGTTGACCGTCGTGCAGCAGGGCGCCCCGTCCTCGCCGATGCGGTCCGTGCCGACCAGGAAGCGCGCGGCATCTTCGATCGGGTGTACCGTCGCCGACAGCCCGATGCGCAGCGGCCGCCGCTCGCACAGCGCGTCGAGGCGCGCCAGCGAGAGCGCGAGGTGACTGCCCCGTTTGTCGCGCATCAACGCGTGCAGCTCGTCGACGATCACCGTGCGCACGCCGCCCAGCAGCGCCCGCGAGCGCTCGGCGGTCAGCATCAGGTACAGCGACTCCGGCGTCGTGATGAGGATGTGTGGCGCCTCGCGCAGGATCGCCGCGCGCGCGGCCGCCGTCGTGTCACCCGTGCGAAGCGCGGCGCGAATGTCCGGCGGCTGCACGCCCATCTCGCCCGCGACCGCCGCAATCTCGGCCAGCGGCCCCTCCAGGTTGCGCTGGATGTCGCTGCTCAGCGCCTTCAGCGGCGAGACGTAGACCACGTCGATGCCCTCCGGCAGGTCTCCCTCGATCCCCCGCCGGAACAGTGAGTCGATGCTGGCGAGGAAGGCCGCGAGTGTCTTGCCCGAGCCGGTGGGGGCGGCGACCAGCGTGTCGCGCCCCTCCCCGATCGCGCGCCAGCCGCGCAACTGCGCATCGGTCGGCGCTTCGAAACGGCGGTCGAACCACGTGCGCAAGACGGGGTGGAACGAATCAGGCAGGCTCACAGGGTCCACGCGGAGGAAATCGAAACAAAGGTTCGCGCCAGTGTACGATCACCGGCCGAGCGCGATCAACGAGCGCGCGGGTCACCGCGGCGGCCCTCCTGACAGGACAATGTCCGTAGCAAGCGGGCGCAGCGCGCCGACGCCGCGTCTTGCGTGCCGTCACGGACGTGCCGCGGGTTGCGCGTGCCGAGGGGATCTGCCGCGCTGCTCTGATCGCCGTGCCGGTGCAGCATCGCCGCCCGGGTGGCGCCGCGACACGGGCGCGGATACGTGGGCGTCCGGTCAGTGCCCGGCGGTGGTCGTCGTCCGTGCGCCCTGGTGCCCGCGCGTCGGCGCCGCATCGTGCCAGTCGGCCGCCCAGGCGCTGATCGCCGAGAACACCTCGCCCAGCGCGCGCCCCTTGTCGGTCAGGCCGTACTCGATGCGCACGGGCGTCTCCGGGATGACCCGCCGCTCGACCAGCCCCTCCGCTTCGAGCTCCTTCAGCCGCTCCGACAGCATCCGGTCGCTGAGCCCCGGGATCGTGCTCGTGAGCGCGCTGAAATGGCAGATGCCCGCGTGCAGCGCCCGCAGGATCGCGCCCGTCCAGCGCCGGCCGATGAGTTCCACGGCATGGTGAAAGTACGGGCAAAACGGCTCCGCGTGTTCGGTCTCCATCGCAACCCAAGCTTACCAGAAATGAGTGGCTTGACAACCGTAAGCTAATAGCAGTATAGTCGCTTATAGAAGATTAGAGAAGCCCCGCCGATGGGGCGCCACCAGAGAAGGGGACGACAAGGATGACCACCGCCACCACCGCCACCACCACCAGCACCTGGGCCATCGACGGCGTGCACAGCGTCGTCGAGTTCGCCGTCAAGCACATGATGGTCTCGACCGTGAAGGGACGGTTCCGGGGCGTCGAGGGCACCGTCAACATCGATGAGGAGCACCCCGAGCGCTCGACGGTGACCGCCACCATCGACACGGCGACCGTCGACACCGGCGTCGGGCAGCGCGATGACCACCTGCGCTCGGACGACTTCTTCAACGCGGAGAAGTACCCGAAGATCACCTTCAGCAGCACGCGCGTGGAGAAGCTGGATGGCGAGAACTGGCGCGTCGTCGGCGACCTGACGATCCGCGACGTCACGAAGGAAGTGACCCTGGCGGCCGAGTACGAGGGCCAGATCAAGGACGCGTTCGGCAAACAGCGTGCGGCCTTCAGCGCCACGACGCAGGTGAACCGCAAGGAATTCGGACTGAACTGGAACGGCGTCATCGAGGCCGGCGGCGTCGTCCTCGGCGACAAGATCAAGATCGAGCTGAACATCGCCGCCGTGCGCAACGACTAGCACAGCCTGGCCGGCGGCGCGGGACAGCGCGCGGAGCATCGCTCCGCGCGCTGTCCTTGTCCG
>JADEYI010001744.1_pt1 | contig 14041 bp, 16 predicted proteins | sample 8542331 | NCBI WGS metagenome assembly JADEYI01 (sample SAMN16510988, study PRJNA670497) | mine drainage metagenome | isolation source: biofilm near Copperflume 1 | place: Germany: Marsberg coppermine Kilianstollen | collected 2018-02 | reverse complement strand
GGTCAAGGAAGAGACGATGCTGCACTGCGGCCAGCTGCCGAAGTTTCGCGACAACCTCTACCACGACGCCGAAGAAGATTTCTGGTTCGTGCCGACCGCAGAAGTCCCGCTCACCAACATGCACGGCGACGAGATCCTCGATGCCGAGACGCTGCCGCGTCACTACGTCGCCTACACGCCGTGCTTCCGCCGCGAGAAGATGAGCGCCGGCCGCGACGTCCGCGGCATCAAGCGCGGGCACCAGTTCGACAAGGTGGAGATGTACAAGTTCTGCGCGCCCGAGCATTCGGCCGACGAGCTGGAGTCGATGCTCGGCGATGCGCTCGACGTCTGCCGGGCGCTGCGCCTGAGCTACCGCGTGCTGAACATCTGTACCGGCGACCTCGGCTTCAACGCCGCGAAGACCTACGACATCGAAGTGTGGTCGCCTGCGGTCGGCGAGTGGCTGGAAGTCTCATCCGTCAGCAACTGCACGGACTTCCAGGCGCGTCGCGCGAACGTGCGCTTCCGGCGCGCGGCGTCTGCCAAGCCGGAGTTCGTGCACACCCTCAACGGCAGCGGCCTCGCCCTCCCCCGCACCATGATCGCGATCATGGAAAACTACCAGCTGCCGGATGGTTCGATCGAAATCCCGGAAGTCCTGCTGCCGTATATGGGCGGCGTCGGCGTCATTCGGTGACGCGTGCATGCCGCATGCTACGGCGGCAGGTCCCCTTCGTCGCAGCGCTATCGACTCGACGTGGTCGCCTACCTGGTTCTGCTCGAAGAGAGCGTGTCGTCGGAAGCAGCACGTTTCCGCAGCGACCGGCGCTCCGCCTGGAACCAGTGCGTTGCCGAAATCGCTGCCGATCCCTGGCAGCGCGGGCATCGGGTTCAGGATTGTGGAGCATCAAGCACTGGATCCCGCCGACCCGGATGGCATGTACATGGTTGCCGATTAGTTTGCGGACGTCATCAAGTACCACGCTCGCGATTACAGTCCTGAAGACCCGTCATCGGAGTTCGTCGGCGAGGTTCGCGTCGTGGGCCTCGCAGGGCTTGATCGCACGATTCCTTAGGCGGTGGAAGTGACCGCCGCAGCATTGCCGCCCCCACTCCCGTACCGGATACTGAACCCGTTATGGCATCCATCTCCCGAACCGCACCCGCGCCCGCCGAAGACCGCCCGCTACGCCCCGGTTCGGCGCTGATCTGGGGGGCGCCACTGGCGGCCGTCCTCGCGGGCATCGGCGCCGAATTCCTCGACTTTCGGGCGCTGCGCGTGCCGTTCCTCTTCGGCGTCGGAATCGGCGTGCTGGCGACGGCGTACGCGCTCTTTGGCACGCGCCCCGGCGGGCGGCGCTTCGCCCTGACGGCGCTCGTCGGCATGGCGACGTGGGGCGCCGCCGAGTCGCTATACGCGGTGCTGCACGTCTCGCGCGGCGAAGCATTCCACGCCTCGGCGTTCGGCCCGCAGGCGACGCAGGCGCTCGGGCTGATCGGCGTCCACGCGCTCTTCCTCGGGCTCCCGACGGGGCTCGCCGCCGCTGCGATGCTTCAGGTGCGATGGCTGCGCGCGCGGATCACGCGACGCGGCGCCGGAACGGCTTGATGCACTTCGAAGATGGTCCGCAGCTGCCGCTGAGCCGGCGCAAGCAGGTGCTGCTCGGCGTCGGCCTGGCGATGTTTGCGGCACAGACGACCGGCGCAGTCATCGCCGGCCCGCAGACAACGGGCGTCGGCAACGCGCACGCCGGCTGGCTCCTCGCGATGTGGGCGGGCTGCGTCCTATGGTCGACGGTCGCCGCGCTGCTGCTCGTGCGGCAGGCGGACCTGCCGGATGTCGCGACGGCGTCGTTCGTCGTGACGATCACGGCCTGCGCGGCGTTCGCGCTTTCGGCCGCGTTCGCCGCGCGCGGGACGACCGCCGAAGTCAATCTCGTCGACGCGCTGTTCCTCGGCGTCACCGGCGGCGGGCTGACGTCCGTGCTCGTCTGGGGTCTGGCGATGGGCATCGCCCGCCTGCTGCGGCTGCCGACGACGGAGGGGCTCGATGCCGCGCGCTGAGCAGCCGCAGGTCGAGATCGATGACACAGACCGTCTGCTGCTGAACAACCTGCAGGGCGGCTTCCCGGTGACGCATCGCCCCTTCGCCGACGTCGCACAGCGCCTTGGCCTCACCGAAGACGACGTGCTGGCGCGGCTCCGGCGGCTGGTAGAGACGGGCGCGCTCAGTCGTTTCGGCACCATCCTCAACGCGCCGCAGCTCGGCGGCGAGCGCACGCTGGCGGCGATGCGCGTGCCGGCGGATCGCTACGAAGAGGTGGCGGCGTACGTGAACGCGCTCGACACGATCTCGCACAACTACGAGCGCACGCACGCCTTCAACATGTGGTTCGTGATCTCGTCCGAAGACGAAGCGGATATCGCACGGACGATCGCGCAGATCGAGCGCCACACCGGGCTCGACGTGATCAACCTGCCGACGCTCGAAGAGTACTTCGTCGACATCCGGTTCAGGTTCTAGCGATGGCAGCAGTAACCGACGACGAGCGCGTGGTGCTGGCGGCGATCCAGGATGGCCTGCCGCTCGAGCCGGAGCCGTACCGCGTCGTCGCGGAGCGCATCGGCATGAGCGAAGCGCGCGTGATGCAGCTGATCACGTCGATGCTCGCCGACGGCAAGATCAAGCGCATCGGCGCCGTGCCGAACCACTACGCGCTCGGCATCACGGCGAACGGCATGTCGGTCTGGGACGTCCAGGACGACGTCGCGACGGAGGTCGGCCACCGTCTCGGCGCCCGCGACGAGATCACGCACTGCTACAAGCGCCCGCGCCAGCCCGGCTGGCCGTACAACATCTTCGGCATGGTGCACGCCCGCACGCGCGACGAAGTCGTCGCGACGGTCGAGCGCATCGCCGGCGAGCTCGGCATCGCCCAGTACCCCCACGACGTGCTGTTTTCGACGCGCCTGCTGAAGAAGCGCGGGACGCGGGTGCGGGGTTAGCTATCAGCTATCAGCTATTGTTTGTGGTTAGAGCGACTACCTGGTTAGTCGACCTCGAGGATTGTCGATGTCCGCCGCCGCTTCCGATCCCGTTGTCCTCTACCGGCCGGTAGGCCCGGCGGAGTTGGCGCTCGTGCGCGAGAGCGGCTGGCGCTCATTCCCGCCGCGCCTGCCCGATCAGCCAATTTTCTACCCCGTATTGAACGAGTCCTATGCAACGGCCATCGCCAAAGACTGGAATGCTCCTGACCCAAATATCGGTGCCGGATTCGTTCTCCGATTCTCCGTCGATGCGGCATTTCTGCGCCAGTACGAAGTGCACCGCGTGGGTGGGCGCGAGCACGAGGAGTATTGGATTCCGGCGGAGGAGCTCGACAACTTCAACGCGCATATCGTCGGATTGATCGAACAGATCTCCGAGTTCCACGGCGATGCGAAAGCGTGAGGTGGACGCGTGCTGTCGAATGACCGAACCGAGAGTCCCTCCCTACAGGGAAGGAACCTTCGATGTGCGCGGGTTCAAACCCGCGATCCGTCGAGTTGATGTGCGCGAACTGCTCCGCGAACACACCACCAACCGTCATCCCAAGCTCCCCTTCCCTCCCAGGGAAGGGGCCGGGGGTTAGGCCAGCCGAATCGCAATCGTGCGCGCGTACGGCTGGTACCCCAACCGCCGCGCTACCGCCATCGATGCCGCGTTCGACTCCAACGTCTGCCACAGCATCACATAGCCGGCGGCGATGCCGTGCGCCGTAGCAGCGCCCGCGACCGCCAGCCCGTAGCCGCGGCGCCGTCGCGACGGATGCGTGATGAAGCCGACCGAGCGGATGCGGTCGCCCCACGCTTCGTACGACGCGACGGCGACGAGCGCGTCGCGCTCGAAGGCGCCGAAGATCGGCGGCCGGTCGAACTCGATCGAGCTGTGCTCCCAGTCCTCCGGCCGGACGGCGGCGAGCGCTTCGAGCGCCGGTCGGTCGCGCGGCTCCAGCAGGCGCGTCGCCGGGCGCGTGCGGGCGCCCGCGTGATCCGGCGCCGCGGCCCGCACGTCCTCGTCGTCCGCGCAGCCGATGAACGCCGGCCCCACGACGACCCCCGCAGCGTCGCCGAGCGCGGCGGTGAGCATACCGACGCTGAAGGCTTCGTCCGGTGTGCTCCCCGCCAGCGCTTCGCGGAGGGCGGGCCTCCATGCCGGTGGCGGCGAGACGATGCAGCTGTAGCCGTGGCGAAAGACGTACACGCCGGCGTAGTGCCCGAGCGTGCCTTCGGGCCGCGCGACGAGCACGCCGTTCGCGCGGTCGGGGTCGAAGCCCAGGTGCAGCGTCCAGTACGCCCGCATGTCATCGAGCGAGGCGTCGGCGGTCATGCGCACATGATAGGGGGTGCGCACGTAGCCGCAGAGGCAGCCAATTTGCGCAGTCGCCGGAACATGGCAAGAAGATCGCTCGATTACTCAACGCCCGCGCACGATTCGGTCGTTACACTACGGGCTGGATCCATCCCAGAGGAGCCGCGCGCGTGGATATACGGGAATACAACGAACTGAAGACAGCGATCGGACACCGGGACGCGCTGCGCGAGATGGCGGCGGCGGCCCTGGCCGACAACATGCAGCTGCTCGTGGCGAAGCTCGCCGAATGCGGCGTCCTGCCGCCGGCCACGCGACCGCTCCGCCAATCGATCCTCCACGAGTGAGCCGTTAGTCTCCCAATGCGGACTGAAGGACGCCACTGAACGCGCCGTCACACCTGATATGATGCGCGCGATGAGCATCGCGCCGACCACCGAGGGTTACCAGCTGACGCTGCCGGCGTTCGAGGGGCCGCTGGACCTGCTGCTGCACCTCATCGAGCGCGAAGAGCTGGACATCACCGATATCGCGCTGGTGGCCGTCACCGACCAGTACATGCGCTACCTGCACGACGGCGAGCAGCTCAACATCGACGCGCTCGCGGACTTCATCGCGATCGGCGCGCGGCTGCTGTTCCTGAAGTCGCGCGCGCTGCTGCCGCGGCCCCCGTCCGCCGCCGACGATGAGGCCGACGAAGAGGACGACGGCGATGACCTGGCGCGCCAGCTCATCGAGTACAAGCTGTTCAAGGAAGCCGCGGGCCGCCTGCGCGAGATCGAGACGGCGGGCCTGCACTCCTACCCGCGGATCGCGCCGGCGCCGGAGTTCCCGCCCGCCACCGGCCTCGACGGCGTCACGCTCGACCTGCTGCAACGCATCGTCGAGACGGTACTGACGCGAAAGCCGGAGGAAGAGCCGGCGCAGGTGATCCACCCGCACAAGTTCACCGTGCGCGAGAAGATCGCGATGATTCGCGACCTCATCGCCAGCGAAGGGCACGCGAGCTTCCGCGCGCTCGTCGAGCAGTGCCGGACGCGCATGGAAGTCGTCGTGTCGTTCATGGCCGTGCTGGAGCTGATCAAGTCGCGCGTCATCGACGCCCGGCAGGACGCCGCGTTCGAGGACATCGCGCTGGTGAAGTCGGAAGAGGCGCCGCTCGAAGTGCCCGTGACGTCGGAGTTCGACGAGTAGGCGGTCAGCGGTCAGCGATTAGGGAAAGCTCGCTCCGCGACGAGCGTCGCCGGTGACGCATCCCACGCACGAAGCGTCAATCGTTATACGGGCGTTCCCTGACACTGCCCTCTCTGCGTTGTCGGAGACGGCTACACCTCGAAGGTCAGTGATGCGAACCGACGGCCCCCAAGACCTTCGCGGGCGGCAATGTGCGCGCGAGGCGGAACTGCATACCGCTAGTCGCTGACAGCTAATCCCTGACAGCTAATCGCTGACAGCTGATCGCTGACAGCTGACCGCTCATCGCACGATGTTGGCGGCGTGCAGGGCGGCGATGCGCCCCTCCGGCACCCCGAACTCCCGCAGCACCTCCGTCGTGTGTTCGCCGAGCAGCGGCGCGCGGCGCTCGATGCGCATCGCCTGGGCATCCCAGCGCACCGTCGCCCCCGGCTGGCGGATGTGCCCCCACTTCGGATGCTCGCAGTCCCACCAGAGGTCGTTGGCCTGCAAATGCGCATCGTCGAACAGGTCGCCGACGCGCGTACACGGTGCTGCCGGGATGTCGCACTGGCGGAAGCGCTGCAGCCAGTACGCCGCCGGCTGCTCCGCGATGCGCTCGGCGATGATGCCCGCGAGCGCGCCGTCTGTCGGCGCATACAGCGCGGCAGCGGGATCGTCGAAGAGCAGCGGCATGCCGAGCGCATCGCGCATTTCGCCGGCGTGCGCGGCCGTGCGGCACGAAAGCATCAGCGAACCGCCGGCGGCATCGTAGATGCGGTAGAGCGCGCTGCGGCCGCGCATATCGCGCGCGCCGGGAGCATCGTCGGGCCGACCTTCGAAGAAGACGAACTCGCCGGCCTGCATCGTGAAGGCGCTGTGCAGCAGCGACGTCTCGACGCGCTGGCCACGGCCCGTGCGTTCGCGCGCGAACAGCGCCAGCAGCGTGCCGTACGCCGCGCTCAGGGCGGTGCCGTAGTCGCAGACCGCGACCTGCAGGTACACCGGCTCGCCGCCCGGCTCGCCCTGCGCGCGCATCAGCCCCGACCGCGCCTGGAACAGCGGGTCGAAGCCTGGCAAGTGCGCGTACGGGCCCGTCGGCCCGTAACCGGTCACCGATGTGTGGATCAGGCGCGGATTGCGCGCGTGAAGCACCTCCCATCCGATGCCGAGGCGCTCCATCACGCCGGCGCGGAAGTTGTCGACGACGACATCGGCGCCGTCTACCATCTCCAGCAACAACGCGCGGCCGGCGTCCTGCTTGAGGTCGATGACGACGCCGCGCTTTCCCCGGTTCGAGCCGAGGAACGCAAGCCCCGACGCGCGCCAACCGTCACCCTCCGGCCCCTCAACCTTAATCACGTTCGCGCCCATGTCCGCCAGCAGCGCCGGACAGTTTGCGCCGGCGATGAAGCCGCTCAGGTCGAGCACCGTGATCCCATCCAGCACTGCTCGTCCAACGCCGCTTTGCTGCTTGCTGTTGGCTGTGTGCTCTGCGTCGTGCGCCTTGTTCGCAGTCTCCCCCGAGCGCCCCGCATCAAAACGCTGATGTCTGATCTCTGATGTCTGTTGTGCGCTCAACGCCGGCGCCCCGTCACGCCGCACGCGTCCAGGCGTCTCACCGAGATCGACGGGTAGACGCATCTGGCGGGTGCGCCCGAGGAGCGCATCGTCGACGTCGACCATCATGTCGTTGTGCTGCACCTGCGGGTCTTCGATGAACTCCGTGCGGGTGAGTGCCGGTGCGCGCGGCACGTTCGCATCTTCGAGGATCTGCAGCCACGCATCGCGTGACTTCTTGGCGAACGCGTCGTCGACGCGCTGGGCCAGATCGCGGCGCGCGTCCATATCGGCGATGCCCATCGGCGCGTTGTGGAATCGCTCGTCGATCAGGCAGTCCTCGAGCCCCGCGGCGACCGCCATCTTCGTCCAGAACGGCGCTGTCAGCGCCCCGACGAAGAGCCAGTCGTCGCTGCCGCGCACGAGCCGGTAGGTCGGGATGCCGCCGCGGGGACCGGCGTGCGCAGCCAGGCGCGTCACGTTCTCCGCGCGGATGTAGCTGATCGTCTCCATGAAGAACAGCGCCGACACTCCCGACACCTCGAAGCGGTCGCCGCGTCCGCTGCGCGCGCGTGCGTACAGCGATGCGACGGCGGCGTTCGCGGAGAGCAGGCCCTGCGCGTAGCCGGCGACCGGCAGGTTGACGAAGACCGGCGGGTCGTCGTAGCGGAACTGCGCGTCCTGAATGCCGGCGATCGCCTGCATCATGCCCTCGTCGGCCGGCAGATCGGCGTGCGGCCCGCGCCCGCCGTACGGCGGCAGCCAGCCGATGATCAGCGCCGGCTGCGCGTCGAGAAGCGCTGCCGCTTCGAACCCGCGGCGCGAGTCTTCGTCGGGCAGCCAGTCGTGCAGGAAGATGTCCGCGCCGGCGATCAGCTGTCGCAGCTCGCCGCGGCCGTCCTTCGTCCCCATGTCGACCACCACGCTCTGCTTGCCGCGGTTGAGCACGTGGAACGCCGCTTCGCCGCGCAGGTGGTCGCCTGCCGGCGGTTCGACCTTCAGGACGTCGGCGCCCATATCGCCGAGCAGCATCGACGCAAACGGCCCGCCGACACCCTGCGTGACGTCGACGATGCGGATGCCATCGAGCGGGGGTTTGGGGCTAACCACAGACGTCACAGATGGCCACAGATGAGCCTATTGATCCGCAGATGGCGCAGATGCGCGCAGATGGGATCATCGGCGTCATGGGGACAGGCGGCGGCACGGTGGCCAGTAGCAGCCGCGATCCGGCGCCTCGCATCAGGTTCCACCGACGCAGCGGACGCGTCGAGCCGCAGCCCCAACATAGCGACACAGATCAACCGATCGGGTGCATCTGCGTGCATCTGCGACATCTGCGGTTTCCACCGTCAATGCGCGATTTCGATGACGAGCGCCGGCGGCGACGACATCGTGGTGACCGTGAAGTAGCGCCGTTCGGTGCCAAGCACATAGCTCACCACCGCCTCGAAGTCACAAACCTGGCGTGCCTCCTTCAGCGACGGCAGCGCCGGCGTCAGGGAAGGCGGCGCGGTCGGACTTCCAGCGAAATCGTGCGCGTTGGTGGCGGTGAAGCGCACCAGTATCTGCGCGGCGCCCTGCGTCGTCACGACATCGCCCTTCGCGCAGGTCGTCGCTGATCGGACGTAGGCGACATCGTACGCCGGCACACCGGCCGTGAACGTGAAGGTGATGCGGTCGGCGCACGCGGTAGTGCTCGCCGTGACGCCGACGAGCGTCGCACCGCCGGCTCCGGTGTGCGAATAGCCGAGGTTCGTCGTGTCGGTTGTGGGCGGCGTCGGGCACGCCGCCGACGTAGCGCTCGGACCGGCCACGGCCGGGCGCGCTTCTTCGGACGGCGACGGACTTTCGGCGCTGCTCGCGCATGCAGCGGCGAGCAGCGCCAGTCCGACGATGGCGAGCGTCGTAGTCGCAGTGCCGGCGGCGCGGCGGATCATGACGTCGCCTCCAGGCGCGGCACGGTGAGCTGGCCGAACGGCAGCACGCACACGGTCGGCTCGCGGCGAAGCTCCGCCCGCTTCGCGTCGATGATGCCGGCGAGCGTTCGGTCCACGTCGGCGGCGTAGTTCAGGTGCGCGGCTTCGACTGTCGCCTGCGGCAGCGCCGAGTGCAGCCAGACATCGCAGCGCGCCTGGACCATCGCCTGCACCTGCACCTGCCACTGGTCGACGTGCGTGCCGCCCTGCTCGATGCGTGCGAGCAGCTCGGGCGGGCCGCCTTCGGTGCGCAGCAGGTCGACGTACTCGCCCGCGCCCAGACCTTCGCGGCATTCGGCGACGAGCAGGATCGCGCCGCCCGGCGCGCACGCCTGCGCCGCGACCGACATGCCCTTCACCGACTGATAGAGCACGAGGTCGGCGGGATAGCCCATGTTCGTCGCGATAACGACGTCGAAGAGGTGCGGGACCGCGCGCAGCGCCTGTCGGGCGGCCTGGGCGATGGCGGCGTCGTGGGCGGCGCTGAGTGCGCCGGCGAAGACGCCGGTGATCCGCTTGCGTTCGTCGAGCGTCACGTTCAGGCAGAACGCGACATCACTCTCTAGCGCGGCATCGCGCATCTCTTCGAAGATCGGGTTGCCGTCGGTGCTGCACCAGGTCGCCTTCGGGTGGCCGATCATCCGTGCGTCGTGGTTCGCCATGATGGCGCCCGCGCTCGCGATGGCCGGCAGCACCGCCTTGCCGCCGCCCGAATAGCCGGCGAAGAGATGCGGCTCGACGAAGCCGGTGACGATGCGCACGTCGGCATCCATATATGCGGCGTTGAGCGCGACATTCGTGCCGCGCGACGTCGTCAGCAGGTGGCGGTGCATCGACGCATCGCGTGCATCGTGGTCGACGACCCGATACCGCGCGAGGATCTCGCGCCCGAGGATGCGCTCGCGCTCGTCGTCGCGCGACGGGCGATGAAGGCCAGTGCCGATGAGGATCGTGACGTCGCCGTCGCGAACGCCGGACGCGGCGAGCGCGTCCAGCAGCGGCGGCAGGATGACCCTGTTGGGCACCGGCCGCGTGACGTCGGAGACGACGATGCAGATGCGCTGCCCCGCCTGCGCGATACGCGACAACGGCGGCGACGCGAGCGGCGATGCGATCGCAGCGCGGACAGCGGCGTCAGCGTCACTGAGCGGCGGCGTGCGCACGGGGAGCAGGACAAGCGCATCGTCTGGCACGCTCGCGTCGATCGTCGTGTCTCCGTACGGGAGAGAGACGTGCATACGGGGAGTATAGGCGGATCGCTGTTCGCCGCGCCTCCGAGTCCAAGTGGTGGTACCGGGCGATGTTGGGCATTGGATGTGGAATTGGATGTCCGAACACCACTGGCGCTATCGACGCTGCCAGCGGTCCGGTGCGTCTCCACGTTTACAGGATGCTGGAGAACTCTCTCGGGAACGGAGCGCGGGCATTCAGCCCGCGCGCTTAGCTTCACAAACGCGCTGCAACCGCCTACCGGGTGGGCTCTTCGATCACTTTTCCAGCACCCTGCTCGCGCCCGAACTGCGGCCCTCTCAGTGCCTCATTCCTCCCACTCCCAGCGGTCGTTGCGCTGGTGGAGCGCGCGCAGGTGGTTGATCTCACCGGCGTGGAAGACGTCGTGCCGGATCAGCACGCCGATGATCCACTTCGTCTTTCGTTTGCCGCCCCAACTCACCGGGCGCGGCTGCATCAGCTCCGCGTCGTCGTTGAGGGCGTCGATGCTCTTCAGCAACCCTAACTGCGACTCACGCAGCCAGTCGATGAGGAGCGCGGGCCGAAAGCTCTCATTGGGCGTCTGCTCCTGCGCATCTTCCAGCCGCGGGTCGTCCCAGGTCATCGAGGCATCGCCGAACGCGTGGTTGTCGTTCATCAGCTTGCTGACCGCAACATGATCCACGATCGCCCGGATCGAGCGGGCGCCTCCATCCGGCAACCACGTCCAGTCGTCATCGCGCAGGTCCTTCAGGTTCGCGAAGAGCATGTCGAATGACTGCCCGACGTCCGAGATCATCTGGTCGATGAGCATGCGCGCCATCTGCGGAGGATAGCGTTTCGGGGACCCGTGACGCGAAGGTGCGTTGTGGCTCGTTGTCGCACAGCCGGGCATGTGTGAGCGACCTACAGCGCGAAGCGGCGAAGCGCCCAGGCGACGCCGTCTTCGCGGTTGCCCGGACCGACGATGTCGACCTGCGCCTGCACCTCCGGCGGCGCGTTGCCCATCGCGACGCTGAGGCCGGCGACGCGCATCATCTCGAGGTCCGGGGCGGCGTCGCCGATCGCGATCGCGTCTTCAGGCGCGATGCCGAGGTGGTCGCACACGAGACGGAGCGCGCGGCCCTTATCCGCGCCGGCATGGACGATGTTCAGGTACGGCGGGAAGGTCTCGCTGTAGCCGGCGGCGAGGTTCAGCTCGCTCGCGTAGGCATCGCGGAGCTGCGACGTGATGCCTTCGACGGCGTCCTGATTGAAGAAGAGAAACGCCTGCGCGCCGTCTTCGACGTGCGGCGCCAGCTTCTCAGTGACGACCATGCCGGCAGGCAGCCGTGCCGGGTCAATCTCACGGCGAGACATCAGGTACGTCACATCGTCGACCGTCGCCATCGACTCGTAGCGTGCGGCGTCGGCGATGGCGGCGATGGCGCGCGCGGGTGCGGGCCGCAGCGTCAGGTCGAGCAGCCGGCCGTCGTCCGCGGGCGTGCGAACACTGGCGCCGTTGTGGCAGATGATCGGCGAGGTAATGCCGAGGAGGTCGGCGCTGTGCTTCGCGAGCACGTACCAGCGTGACGTAGCGACGACGATGTGCACGCCGGCAGCGACGGCGTCACGCACGGCGGCGCTGTTGGCGTCGCTGATCACGTTGCCACGCTCGAGCAGCGTGCCATCGAGGTCGAGCGCGACAAGCCGCGCCTTGCGGCGGCCTTCGAGGAAGTCAACCGCCGTGGCGCTTGCGTCCTCAGGAGCCATGCGGGAAGCCCATATGCACGGCCTTCATGCTGACGTAGCGGCCGCCGCCGATGATCATATGGTCGTGCAGCTCGATGCCCATCAGCGCCGCCGACTCGCGCAGCTGCTTCGTGATCTCGATGTCATGCGCCGATGGCGTCGGGTCGCCGGACGGATGGTTGTGTACGAGCACGATGGATTGCGCGTTGACGCGGATCGCATCGCAGAGCAGTTCGGCGGGGCGCACCTGCGCCTGGTTCACCGTCCCGACGTAGACCTCCGGGAAGCCGAGCATGTGGGCGCGCGTATCGAGCAGCAGCACGCGCACGTGTTCCTGCTCCAACGCCGACATCTCGCCGAGCAGCCGCGCGTCGGCAATGTCGTCGGGGGCGCGGAAGGTGCGGCGCTCTTCGGGCGCTGCGGCCGTGGCGACGCGCATCCCGAGCTCGAGCGCGGCCTTGAGCTGCGCGGCCTTCGCTTCGCCGATCCCGTACTCCGCGCAGAGCTGCTCGAATGGCGCCGTCGCGAGTCCGCTCAGGCCGTAGTCCTTGAGCAGCCGCTGCGCGATGTGCAGCGCGCTCTGCTTCGATGTGCCGGTGCGGAGGAGGATGGCGATGAGCTCACTGCTCGCGAGCACCGGCGCGCCGAAGTCACGCAGCCGCTCGCGCGGCCGGTCCGCGATCGGCAGATCGCGGATCAGGGTGACGGCGGGCGCCGGGGACTCGGCATCGATCTCCATGCGGCGGAGGCTAGCACGTGCGGTGCGTAGTGAATAGCGGACTGGGGGACTGTGTAGATGGGCAGTGATGTTGTCAGTGGCCAAGTGGGGAAGTGAGACAAGAGGATCATGCCGCTGGCTTGGTGCGTGTATCGTCGGCCGAATCTTGTCGGAGTCGTCGGCTTGGAACCCGACCTGGCGTGCGGCTGACATTCTCCGGGCGGGTCTTCTGCTGGTCTTCGCTATGCGCGGATGTTCGCTGGCGTGATGCGGAAGACCGGGTGCAGCGGCGCAATCTCGAGAAGCTCGGCATCGGTCGAATCCGCGGTGCGGTCCTGGAAGAACTGGCCGGCTTCCCACTTCCAGAATTTCAGGTACTCGCGAAGCAGCGCCGGCTTGTCAGCGTCCGCCAACTCCTCAGCGACGAACGGCTCCGCCCTGCCGCCCTTACGAAGCTCGCCGCTGCCCGCGGCGCGCAGGTTGCGCACCCACTGCGTCTCTCCGCGCGGCGCGACGAGGTAGCGAGCGCCGGCGATCGTCATCGGATTCACGGGCGTCGTGCGCCATTCGCCGCTCTTGCGGCCGCGGACGGCGAGCTCGCGCGAGCCGGCCACGCTGACGCCGACCTTCGCGGCGCCCGCGACGAGCCGGTTGAAGATGTTGCGCGTGAACCAGTCGGGTTTCTTGTAGTGAGGCATGGCGGTCGGTGGTCGATGGACGATGGGTGGATGGTGGATGGTTACCGGGCGAGCCTATTCGTGTCAATGAGCGGGCGCGGGTGCGTCGCGGGTGCGGGCGTCTCGGGGAACGGACCGTCGATGGAGGATGCCCCGTACCCGTGCCGCTGTCGGCGACGGCTTTAAACAGCGTTGAGCGGGTCCGCCAAGCCGGCACCGACGCCGAGCACCGCCACGTCGCCCGCCCGCACCCCGGACAGGCCGCCTCCTGCGTCGCATATCGCACGGCGACCTCAACCTCGTACGCCGTCTCGCGCACATCCAGCACACCCAATCCCGGAAGCTGCAACTCCGCCGTGATCGCCTGCTGCACCTGGCCTCCATCCTGTGCTCTCTGTTGTTCTCAGCTGAAAGCTACCGGAACCCCAGGTGGTTTCTGCTCACTCTCCTTCCCTGTATCCACCCTTCAGAGCGTCAAACCGGACCCGGCTGGCGGTGGGCTTGACACCCGTGCTAGCCTGAGGTTGAACCCACGGCCCTATGGGTACGAAGTGCGACCGCCGCAGTCAGCGAGGGCTGAGCTGCGTGTGTCAGGCTTATTACGTATCGCCCACGAGGTGCCGAATAACCTGTTATGCGGCTGGGGCCTCGTGTATAACAA
>JADEYI010001743.1_pt1 | contig 14052 bp, 14 predicted proteins | sample 8542331 | NCBI WGS metagenome assembly JADEYI01 (sample SAMN16510988, study PRJNA670497) | mine drainage metagenome | isolation source: biofilm near Copperflume 1 | place: Germany: Marsberg coppermine Kilianstollen | collected 2018-02 | reverse complement strand
GCTTGCCATCATAAAAGGAGCGCACCTGCGGCTCAAGACCTGGAGTATCCACGGCCTTACAAATGCCGTTGCTTGTCAGGTTACGCACACCTGCGCTCACTATGTTGGCCGATGCCCCCGCGTCAATACTTTCCCGCTCAAGTGCAGCCTTCCACTGCCAGATGTTCACCTTGCTCGTGCTTTGCCCCATGCACTGGTACGGAAGGTGCGTAGGGTCTATCGGTAGTTGTATAGCGGCTGCATCTGTGGCTACTGCGCCTACCGTGTCGTTGCGTGTGTCGTCATCCCACGAAACCCGGAAGCCAACCGTCTGGCCGTCCTCGAGCGCTCGGACCAACACCTGGCGTGTTGTGCCGCCGCCCGGTTGGTAGATCTGCTGTGCGCTGAGTGGTACTTGCGCTTCCTGCGCTTTGTCCCAGAGCGGCGACATCGGGTCGGTCGGCACCGCCTCGGCAATGTGCACTACACTCACGTCATTGGCCGCCGATGAAGCCAAGGGCACATTAAAGACGCTCAACGACCCGCCGATCAATAAGAGCATGCCAAGCATCGCCACGGCTTTGCCACGAGCCGTCAGCCGTATTTTGACCTCCGCTTTGCGATAAAGGCTGCTCAAGGCTGCCATAAAGAGTCCTCCACCTGGGGCCCCAGCTCTGAAGCGCTATGCATCCTTTTTCAACGCCCTTTGCTTTACAGTAACCTGCGCCTCTCAGGGCCGCCGCCAGCAACGAAAATAATCCTTAGTCCACAGTTCCTAGCCCTATCGTGTGCTTGTGCGAGCATGCGACAGATAATCAACGAGAAGATTTAGCTCAGCGTCCGTCATCGGTATCGTCGGCATGTATGTCGCGTTCATAGGGTATGCTTGCGCTGTGGGTGCGGGCGTCAGATTGGGTGCGGCTCCCGGCGCTGGTGGCAAGGTAGCCGTCGGACCCACCAGCCACAGGTTTGGGCCCCGCTGCGAGGCCGGAACCGACTTGGGGTCCTTAATCCAGGTTCGTAGCCAATCCGCCGTGCGCCTGCTCCCTACATCGTCGAGCGGCGCGCCAATGCGCCCGCCCCCTTTACCAAGCGCGTGGCAGTTGAGGCACCCCTTGGCGAGCATAACCTGCTTGACTTGCGCTATCCTCACCTTATCATTGAATCCATTGTAGGTGGGGAGGTCCTCTTGAAGGCCGGTGGAAGATGATGCGTTCTCCAGCACCTTGCTCCAATCGCCATTCTGAATAAAGGCGACAAGATCATCTATCTCTTGATCGTTCAAAGCGCCGTTGTTCCTCGTTGACCACGCCGGCATCTGGATGCCAGGCTGGTTCGAGTTGCGGCCTGTTATTATCGTGTTTTTGATGAAATCAGTTGATGCCTCATCATAGGTGGAGTTCGGAGCGCCGGTTTCGGTTTTCGGACGCCAAATGGCACGGTTGAGGGCAGGGCCGATGCACCCCTCCGCCAACGGGCCGTGGCACTGAATACAATACTGTGCGTATAGCCGCGTGCCGTTGGCGACTTTTGCTGCCAGGCTAGCTGCCTGCGTCGCCGGCCCTCGTTGGGTGTCAACCAGGCTGTACATCACGAGCGTCAGCAGCAAAACAATGGCAAGTGTCACGCCCAGAACGATCTTATCCCGCATATCTCCTCCCTCGAAAAATGTGGTCCTCTGGGTGGTAAGCCTTAAGTCTCCTCACGACTCGCGCGCAACTTAAAGCTCTTTATTGCTATGGAAGTGAAGTTATACCTTCGTGGCCTGGGTCGGCTCCCACTGCACCCTTGTAGTGATCTTACCTGTGTTCACTGTGATCTTGCCGCCCGCGATTTCTATTGCCATCAGATCGAGCGGTGCGGGGGCGGGGCCTGCCACATTTTGTCCCGTACGCAGGTATATAGAGCCATGACATGGGCAGTGGAATATCCCCGAGTTACCCTGAAAGCTTTCATCGGGCTTCCATGGCACCGTGCAACCCAGGTGTTTGCACTTCCAGTAAAGGGCAACCAGCCCTTCCGGCACGTGCGACAGGTAGAACTTGCCTTCCCGTATCCTTGTTACGCTGCCAACCGGGTAGTCAGCCAGCGTGCCAGGCATTGCCACTTTACCGCCAAAGGTGCCTACGTTTCTGTTGTAAAAATAGTCCAGAAACGACTTCCCAAACCCCCCCAGTATCAGGAGCAGCGACCCGAAGAGGCTCCACTTGAGGAAATCGCGTCTTGGCGCCGTGGGCACCACCCGCCCCCCTGCTGTATCTTCGAGGCGCGCCGCCCCTTCCACTCCGGTGCGAGGCGTAAGCGTTTCGCCCGTCCCGGTTTTATCAGCAACTTGCATTTTCCAACTCCCTTTCAATTTTGTGCGTTACCTTCTACAGTAGGCGCAGCGCACAACCATAAACAACTTATTTAGCCCGTCGAGCCGGGCGGTACTGCCCAGGGCGGGAAGAGGTCCATACCTGGACCTCGCATCGCCGTGCCCACGAAGGTCAGCACAGCGTAGACGATCACGAACCCTGTAAAAAGCCCTATCACCATTTCACTCAGCGTCAGGTTCTTGAAGACCACCCTCAGCAGAAGCATCAACCCCGCGATGGAGATGAGCATCAAAAGTGTGGGAGCCACCCAGCCCGCCAGCACATTGACCAGTAAACCCGAAGTGGTCGCATGAGCCTCTTGCACGCTGGCGCCCCCCACTATCCCGCTAACCATATCGGTCAGCCATGCTAACGCTCCCGGGTTGCCTGGTGGCCTGCTCGTGTCGCTTGTGGCAAGAGCAATCGTGAACGTCGGCTTCAGCCCAACTATCTTATCCAGTGCGATGAGAGCGCCCGTAACCAATATGCTGTAGATCGCCGAGAAAGCAGCTATCTGCCGCCCGCGCTTATTATAGAACCATATGCCAAGACCGTTCGTGCCCCGATCCACATACGGGATTATAGCAATGAGGCCGAGGGCCACGCTCGGCACGATAACTCCTGCCAGCGCGGGGTCCATATGCAACAGCAGTTCTTGCAGGTTGAGGAAGTACCAGGGCGCTTTGGATGGGTTCGGCGTCTTGTCAGGGTTGGCAAGGTCGGCCAGAGGCCCATTTACCAGTGTGCCCAGCAGCACAAGGTTGATTGTGATTATGATAGCCCCAAGGAACTCGATCACCACCAGGTGAGGCCACACCTGCACTGTATCGGCTTCCTGCTCAGCAGGGGTGGAAGGCCGGTTCCGCGTCGGTGGTGTGAGGACTTTTGAGCCCTTCTGAAGGGTGACGTTTGGCTCCTGGGTCGTCAGCCTATCTCCAGTTGTTGCCATACAAGCCTCCTACTTTGGCTGCCCTGCGGCCCTCGCTCCGGCCGTACGCGTATCCGGCTGCTCCAGAACGCGAGATGTAAAGGTCAGCCCGCGAGAGAAACCATCCTTGCGTATCCGCCAGAAGTGTACAGCCAGAAAGACCGCCAGCACCAACGGTAACGCGATTACATGAAGCGTGTAGAACCTGATAAGGGTAGATTGCCCTATACTGTTGTCCCCTACCAGGAAGAACTGCACCTGGTCCCCGATGAAAGGCGTTGCCTTGGCGATGCCGAGGCCCACAGTTACTGCCCATAGCGCCAGCTGATCCCAGGGCAGCAGATACCCTGTATAGCTCAACAGGAAGGTCAGCACCAGCAAAATCACGCCTATTACCCAGTTGAACTGGCGTGGCGCGCGGAACGACCCTGTGTAGAAAACTCTGCACATATGTAAAAAGACTGTGATTACCATGCCGTGAGCAGCCCATCGGTGCATGTTACGCAGCAGGAAGCCGAAAGGCTGCTGCTCCTGAATTTGGTGCATCGTCTGCCACGCCTGGTCGGTGGAAGGTATATAGTAAAACATCAAGAGAACACCCGTCAGGGTCAGCATCAGAAAGAGAAAGAATGAGATGCCCCCCAACCCGAAGGTGTAGGTCATCTTGATAGCGTCTGGGCGAGTGCGTATAGGGTGCAAGTGAAGGAAGACGCTGTTCATGATGGCAAGGGAACGGCCACGTACCGAGGTCGGCCAGCCGTTGCGAACAATGGACCCTTTTACATCCTCCCAGGTACGCTTGCCAAGCTCCGCACCCTGGTCTGCACGCTTGCGCATGCCAGGTGGCATTTTCTCCATCATGTCGCCGGGACGTGGGAAGCGTGGTAGCCTGCCTGTGAGCGAGCGTGCTGCTCTAGCCATTACAACTCCTCCTCATCATCTTCTAGCCGGTTGCGCACAGTACCTATGCGGTCAATTACGACCAGCAGGAAAATTGAGAAGAGAATCGAGCCGAATACAATATATAGCTCAAGCGTTTCACCAACTACCATAACCATCCTCCTCTGCAAGCCGCCACGCGCCTGCCACGCGGCACTCAATGTATTATAGCGTACATAATACGCTCTGTATAGCTTCTACGCAAGATTTCGCATGCTAAAATGCTTAATTCTTCATATAAAAACCGCCTGGTGAAAGGTGAGTGATTTTGGGTGGAAGACCTTCATCCCCGCTTACGCACTACCCACCATCCACTACCCTTGCCGCCAGCCTTTCACGCATCACCTCCCAGTAGAGCCTAACAGTCTCACGAGCGCATCGCTCCCATGAAAAGAGAGCGCTCCTTTTTCGGCCTGCCTCTTTTAGCTGCGCCGCTTTCGCCGGGTCGGTGAGGATGCGCTCGAAGGCTCCTGCCCACTCCTGTGGCGCATCAGGATCGGCAATAAGGGCAGCCCCGCCCGTCACCTCTAACGAAACCGGCGTCTTTGCGACCACGACCGGCACGCCTGCCGCCATTGCCTCAACAGGTGGCAGCCCGAAACCCTCAAAGCGTGATGGGTAGGCAAGGACCGCCGCTCCTACGAGCAAGCCCCTCAATTCTTCTGCCGGCAGGTAGCCTGCTGTATGCACTCGCTCTCTGGCGGCGGCTGGCAAGTGCCTTACCAGCACATCAACGCTTTGCCCCTTCATCCCTCGCGGCCTGCTGCCTGTGATCACCAGCCGCACGTCAGGCACACGCTCCAATAGCGGAGCAAGCGACTCTACCACCACCCCCAGGTTTTTGCGCTGTACCCAGGGCCCCAGACAAAGGATGTATCTCTCTCCGCCAAGCCCCAACGCTTCGCGAATGCGCCCCGCCTCAGCATGACCCGCCGTACTACGGCGATAACCCTCGTCAATGCCAGGATATATTACTCGTATCTTTGCTTCATCTATACCGTAGTAGCGCTCAATATCAGCCTTTGTGGTTTGAGAGTCGGCAATCATAGCTGCGGCACGCGCCAGCACCTGCGGCAATAGAGCTTTGGTAATTGCCAGCCAGCCTGGATTGTAGTCCTCTGGATAGCGCCTGAAGATAAGATCGTGTACCGTCACGATCAGCCTGCCACGCCCCCAAAGCGGCCCCAGGTGCGACGTGGAGTGTACAATATGCGGCGCATAACGCTCCAGCAAAAGCGGCATGGCCACCTGCGTGTAGATAGGCCACTCCTGCACCGTTCCCAGGGCGTTGCCGGGCGTTTCAGAAAGTCCACATGCAGGGCCATAGCAGCGCACTCTCGCCCCTCTGCTTATAGAAAGATCCCTCATTTGCGCGGCGAGATTGTGAGAGTACAGGCCTACGCCTGTCTGGTTTACACCCGCAAAAGTGGTGTCCAGGGCTATACGCAGCACGCCTGGCTCTCGGTTCCTGTGGCGATTGGCTCCATCTGCTCTCAGCATCCGGCGGAAGTGGCCCGGCCACTTCCCAAAGGTGGCCCGTTAGCCCTCGGCATTGAAACGATATCCGAGGCCCCGCTCCGTCAAAATCTGCACCGGCTGCTGAGGATTCGGCTCCAACTTCTCTCGCAAACGCCTGACGTAGATTCGCAGGTAGTCCAGCTCGCCCAGGTACTCCGGCCCCCAGATCTTCGTCAACAGCTGGTCGTGCAGCAACACCTGGCCCGCGTTTCTCGTCAGTTGGTATAACAGCTTATACTCAATAGGCGTCAACTTCACCGGCTTGCCATCAATATAGACCTGGTGTGTGGCGTAGTTGATCGCAAGCGCACCCGCCTCGAACTTACCACCGCCACTGATCGGTGGAAGCGCCTGTGCCCGCCGCATCACGGCTTTTATCCGCGCCGACAGCTCAAAAAAGCCGAACGGCTTGGTAACGTAGTCATCCGCCCCTAGCTCTAGCCCACGCACTTTGTCTACCTCTTCCCCCCGTGCAGAAATCATCAGCACCGGCACATCAGCGCGTTCGCGAATCTTGCGCAGTACCTCGAACCCATCAATATCGGGCAAAGCTATGTCCAGCAGCACCACATCAGGATTCTCCTTGTTAAAAGTGGTGATCGCACTTTTCCCATCCGAGGCAGAGACGATCTGGGCTTCAGGCCACTGTAGGGCAAAGGAAAGAATAATCGCTTCAACAACATCAGGGTCGTCGTCAATTACCAGTATTTTCATGGGGAGGTCCTTATCGTTGGCTCAGAAATAACATCAAGTGGCCCGGTAATTGGATTCATGCGCAGCATCCTTGCTCGCACCGATGCGCCGGTGCCTTCCGGTAGTGTGAAGGAGAATGTGCTGCCTCTTCCCGGCCTACTATAGACCCCTATCTGCCCACCGTGCAATTCGACGATCGACTGTGCTATCGCCAGGCCAAGCCCGGCGCCTTCGGGCCTGTTGTCGCCGCTGCTGGACGCCGTGCCCTGGTAAAACTTCTCGAATATCCTCTGCTGTTCGACATCCGGTATTCCCTGCCCGTCGTCAGAGACGAAAATCTTCACTACACCCTCTCGCGGCGTCGCGCCCATAGTTACATTACCGCCAGCCGCGCCGTACTTGTTGGCATTGGAGAGCAAGTTCAGCAGCACCTGCTCCATGCGCCTCCTGTCGGCAAGCACAGCCAGCTTCTGCCAGCGTGCCGAATCGGCAATAGGTAAGTCAAGTGTGAGCGACTGATTGCGGGCATCGAGCAGCGGCTTCACCTGATGAACTAGCTCCGTGATTACCTCCCCCATATTCAGCTGCTGCACATTCAGCGTAACGCGCCCCGCTCGGAGGCGGCCCATATCGAGCAACTCGTTCACAAGATTTATCAGGCGGTCAGTGCTCCTGCCGATGTTTAAAATAAGCCTTTCTTTAGTTGATATTTCGTTGCTTGCTATTGTGCTTTCCGGTGCTCTGTCGGTGAGCGCGCCGACACATGTCTTGATAGCCGTCAGCGGAGTACGCAGCTCGTGTGATACCATCGAGAGTAAGTCGCGCTCCAACCGCTCTCGTTCCTGTGAGCGCACCGCCTTTTCCCGTTCCATCTCATAGAGCCGCGCAAGGCGCACAGCAACCGCCATCTGCTGGCCGATTGCGGTGAGCAAGCCCACTTCTACCTCTGTGAAAGGCTCAGCTTTGTACCTGCCTACGAAAAGCGCGCCGATAACCCCACCGCCAAGTAGGAAAGGCACACAGGCCACTGCGCGCACAGCGCACCCCGCCCTCTCTAGCCCTGGGTATGCCTGGCCGGATGCGTAGCCGAGCTCATTGCGTGTGTCTTGTACAAGCACAGGCGACTGTCTCCTCACCACCTTCTCAAGGAGCGTACGCTCACAACTGGAGATATATGTGGGATTCGGCTCTCTGTCGGAGACAAGCAAAACGTTGTCTGTGTCAAGCGTGCGCGGCGTTCCTTGAAGCGCTACAGGTCGCGCCTCCAGCAGAAGTGTAAGGCCGCTGTCTGCCTGTAGCGCTTCGCTCGATACAGCAGCCACTGTGCGCATGACCTTCTCAAGGTCGGGCGACGCTTGCAGCACTGTGCTCGTCAGGCTGTTGAGGAGGCGCACCTGTGCCGCAGATTGCTCCTCAAGCTCCACCTTGCGTGCTTCCACCTCAACCGCACGTTTCATACCGACCGCGGTCACAACTACCATGAGCAACGAAGTAACCTCAACGATTAACACAGGCAGTTTGGTTGCTCCCGCTGAGGCCGGGCTATCCAGGCTCAGGGTGATGTAGACTACAGCGCAACCCGCCACCAGGAGGAGCGACCGGCGCAGCCCAACCCGCAGCGCCGCGCCTATTGCAAGGGAATAGTAGAGAATGATGAACGGGCTGAAGAAGCCGCCTGTCAGCAGCACAGCTACTGAGGCCACAACCCAATCCACAATAAAAAGGGAGAAACCAGGACCGCGCCGCCACGGCACACCGAAGGCAGTAATTACCAGGAGGTTGTATAGCACAAGCCCGGCAGAGATGGCAACGGGGTCAACAACATCGCTCGCTGTGGCCCCGCCTCCCTTGCCATAACCGATGAGGCTCAGGATGACAACCGTGGCGACGCCCAGACCGCGTATCGCGGCGTCTAGCCCGTCAACGCTCAATGTGCCTTCACGCCCCAGGAGATGCGACCTGGCTGTGCTACTTACTGCCGCTAAGCGCGTGCTGCCCTGGAGCCGTGCCTTGTACATCTTCATACTACCCGCCTCCGGCATGCCCTCTCGCTTCAATTATACTCGCCTGTGTCGCCGGAATGCAAATTTTATCACAATCCCCGTTGACGCTAGCACCCGCATGTGTTAGATTGTTAGCAGTGCGGCGCTGAAGAAGTCGCGACCTTCCCCCTATATTTCCTGCCTTGAGGAGAGCGAACGAGAGCTTATGGTAGAGATACATAACACGATAGCCAACATGATTAGTCTGTATGCCTTGCTGGTGGGCCTCTGGGGTTTGTTCAACTTTATTCGCCGCCAGCCGCCCGACGCCAGCTATAATGGCGCTCTCGCTATCGCCGTTGGCCTCTTTGTGCTTGAGGGAATCGTCGGCATGGCCCTTGTGCTGGCTGGCATGGCTCCTGCGCGCTGGGTGCACTTTCTTTATGGCATCACTATTGTGCTTACCATACCCGCGATCTTTGCATTCACACGGGGCAGCAACTCCACCCGCGAGTCGCTCCTCTACGGGATAGGCATGCTCTTCATCTGGGGCCTTGCCGAGCGTGCACAGTTTACGGGCCGCTGAGATGGAAGAGCGCGCCTGGTTCGCCCGCTACGTCGCTATTGCTCTTGCTGTTGTGGGCGGCGTTGAATGGTTCCTCGGCAGAACAGTGTCACGCCTCGCTGCCGCACCGCCACTTCAGGGTGTTGCTCGCACTTTTATCGAGTATCTGGGTCGTGTGGGTATATTCCTCTTGTCGCCCTCTTTCGTGCTCGCAGCCTCTCTTTTCCTCCTATCGGTTATCACCTATGGTAGCTATGCTTCCAGCCGTGGCGACGTTGTACGCATAACGCTCAGCATATACCTGGCTCTCTTCGCCGTTATAGCCACAGTACACTCGCTCTTCATCGCATTGCAGCTATTTCCCGATCAGGTGTGGTTCAACATCAGCTTCAACATACTCTCCCTGATAGCAGTATGGAGCCTGGCGATCTACTTCTTATCACGCGGAGATGCTGCTCGCGCGGCGCGTCTGTCGGTGCTTTTTGTAGCGGTGGCATTTGCCGGTTGGTACTACTACGTTCTTCAGCAAAGCATCTCAGATTTCGGCCTGAGATTACCGCTTGACCCTGTTGCGGCTCGCGACTTCGGTGAGCTGGTGGCAGTGGTGGCTCCTCTGCTCTTCTTCGCCGCCATCGCCCTCCCAAACGGGCAGTGGCGGCACCGCAAGCGCTGGATAGCGCCTCTTCTGCTCGTGCTCCTTTTCTCAGCGGCCAATGTAGCAGATATGCTGACCGATCAGGGTTTTACCGGCGTTTTCGCCACCTGGTCGCTTGGCTTTAACCTTTATCTCCCCTGGCCTCTTTATGCCCTGGCTCTGGGCCTCTTTGTCTACGCCTTGCTCACTGCCTTCGCGGGCGATGCAAACAACACCGCTTTTGCCAACTCCAACACCGGGCTTGGCATGATGTTGCTGGTCTTTGCGGGTTACGCTCTACAGTTGCCTTATCAGCACCTGATAGCGGTCCTTGCACTCCTGTTGTTCAGCGGGGTCGCCGTACCTTTTGGTGCGAGGTCTATCCCCCTCAGGCGGAGTTATGAATTGGCACCCCATAACCCATGAAGCCTGCATCTACCACTTGAAGTCGTCTACTTCTTCATATGAGCGCTTCGGCTTGGCCGACTGAGACCGCCGGAGCTCTTCCCTTCTGAATTGCTGAGGCGCGGGCTGCGGCTTGCCTTGCCTGGCCGCCCCGCCTGGGATTATCCTCCTTCTGATCCCCGACCAGAAGTACTCTTTTACAGGCTCGCCTGCCTGGAAATGCTCGGCGATGATTCGCTGGAGCCGCATGCGGTCCATCTGCTGGTAGAAGACCCTACCCGGATAAACCACCATTGTCACCCCCGACTCGCAATGCGCCTGGCAGCCTGTGGCCGCGACCTCAACTCTGCCGGCAAGCCCTGCGCGCACAACTTCCTCCTTCAGGTAGGTAAGCAATTCCAGAGAGCCTTTGGGCCCGCAGTTGGGGCCGCCACAAAGGTAAGCGCGGTATCTTCGTTCTTCCAAGATTATCTGCTCAGTATTCGTTTAGAGGCTCGCAATTACCTGAGCAAGCGCATCCTTTGACGGGCGCAGATCCCCCTCCTGCATCTCGGCGAGAGGACTTGCCGGAATCCTGAGTACTTGCTGTAAGCTCTCGCGCCCCTCTTTAATATAGAGAAGGCCCGTGATGAACTCCTGCTTTTCTTCGGCTTCCGATAAGAGGGCCATCGCTGCTTGCTTCTTGGTGGGGTCGTATTCGCGGTCGAGTTTCTTCAACTGAATCGTCGGGCCATCGTGCATCTTCACCGAGATCATCGAGCCTTCCGGGTAGTCAACGCTTATCTCCTCAAACTTCGGTATGAAGGTGATGTCATGCAGGCGCTCCTCGTTGGCCTTGCCGTAGGGATAGCTCTTGGTCGATTCCTCATGGTTGTTGAATGTCACGCATGGGCTGATAATATCGAGCACCGCTGTGCCCTCGTAACTGAGCGCCGCTTTGAGAAGCTCGCGCACCTGCCTGGCATCCCCTGCGAACGAGCGCGCCACGAAGCCGCAGCCCGCAATGATTGCTTCCATGCAGAGGTCAATCGGCGGAAGCTCGTTCAGCCCCGCATATTTTAGCTTCTGCCCAACGTCAGCTGTGGCCGAGAACTGCCCCTTTGTTAGCCCGTAAACGCCGTTATTCTCGATAATGTACACCATAGGTACATTACGGCGTACAAGGTGCTTGAACTGGCCGAGGCCGATTGAGCCGGTGTCGCCGTCGCCACTCACCGCGATTGGCGTGAGCGTGCGGTTCGCCAGCGATGCGCCTGTCACAACCGAAGGCATACGCCCATGCAAAGCGTTGAAGCCGTGCGAGCGATTGAGAAAGTAGGCGGGCGACTTGCTAGAGCAGCCGATGCCGCTCATCTTGATCACTTTATACGGCGGCAGCGAAAGCTCAAAGGCGACATTGATGATCTGGCTGGAGATCGAATCGTGGCCGCAGCCCTGGCATAGCGTGGATGGGCGGCCCTTGTAATCACCTTTTTCCAGGCCAACCAGATTGACTTTGTCGCTCCGCCCCCCAGCGGACTCGGTGGGTGTAGTTGTCGCTACCATTATTGTTTCTCCTGTTCCATTATGGCTTCCTTCACAAACTTCGCGGTTAACGGTAAACCGTCGAGGTAAGCTACTGAACGGATCTCCATTGCCCTCTCCGGCAGGAATAGTCGCACCAGCGAGCGCATTTGCCCCTCCACGTTTAGCTCAACCACATATAGCCGTTTGTGCGCCGCCACAAACTCCTTGAGAGTATCTTCAAGGGGCAGAGCGCGCAACCGAATATAGCTCGTCTCGGTCCCTTCTTCTCGCATCAAGTCGCGAGCTTCCTCTACCGCCGAGTCTGTCGAGCCGAAAGAGATGATGCCTATCTCAGCCCCATCTCGCTTGTCTACCACAGGCTTCGGAACAAGCGTGCGTGCCGTCTCGTGTTTGCGTTCGAGCCGCCGCAGATTCTGATCCCAATCGTCGGGGCGCTCGCTGTAGACCGCTTTCGGGTTGTGTCCTGTGCCGCGCACAAAGTAGGCCGACAGTGGGTTCTTGTTGCCCGGCAAGGTGCGGTATGCTATGCCGTCTCCATCTACGTCGGCGTAGCGGGCGAACTCGCCTGCACGCTGCAACTCTTCATCGGTGAGCACTTTGCCTCTGTCCATAGGCTTGTCGGGGTAGTCGAAAGGCTCCGTCATCCACATGTTCATGCCCAGGTCAAGATCACTCAGCACAAAAACGGGCGTTTGCAGACGGTCAGCCAGGTCGAAGGCCCGCCAGCCGAACTCAAAGCATTCTTTCATATTGCCTGGCAAGAGGCATATCTGGCGTGTGTCTCCGTGTCCCAGGAAGTACGTAGAAAGCAAGTCGCCCTGAGATGTACGGGTCGGTAGGCCTGTGCTCGGGCCGACGCGCTGTATATCCCAGATAACGCCCGGAAGCTCCGCGAAGTAGCCCAGACCCGCAAACTCCGTCATCAGGGAAATACCGGGGCCGGAGGTGGCCGTCATAGCTCGTGCACCTGCCCACCCCGCGCCGAGCACCATCCCTATAGCCGCAAGCTCGTCTTCGGCCTGCACAATCGCATACTTTTGCTCGCCATTCTCCCCTGCGGGCCGCAGTTGAGGCAAATACTCGTTTAGCGCGTCAACCAGGCTGGTTGACGGGGTAATCGGGTACCACGCGGCAACAGTGACACCGCCGAAAATCGCCCCCAGCGCAGCCGCCGTGTTACCATCAACCATCACGAGACCTTTATTCCCCTCCATCCTCTGCACGCGGTAGGGGTCTTGTTTAGTAAGCTTCTCGCGGCACCAGTCAATCGTCATATTGATCATATTCACATTCATGTCAACGGCGCGGACTTTGCCCTTGAAGTGAAACATCAGCCCTTCGCGCAGATCATCCACCTCGAAGCCCAGAAGGTATGCCAGCGCGCCCACGTAGACCATGTTAGCAACCAGGTCTCGCAGCTTGGGGTCGATGTTCGCCTGCTTCACGAGCTCCTTGACCGGCAGCGCGTACATAGTCACGTCTGTACGTGAGTTGGCGAGCTTCATATCGTCAGGATAGAGGCACACGCCGCCGGGAGGCACGGTCGCCAAATCTTCCTCAGCGGTAGCCGGGTTGAAGGCGACAAGCACCTCAGCCACGTCGCACCGAGCAACGTATCCCTCTTTGCTGAGTCGGATGGTATACCATGTTGGCAAGCCGGCGATGTTGGAAGGGAAAAGGTTCTTGGAGCCAACGGGTATCCCCATTTTGAAGACAGTGCGTGCCAGCAGGCCATTGGCAGTCTGGCTTCCAGAGCCGTTGACTGTGGCGATTACTATCGAAAAGTCGTTTACTATGTCAGGGCGTGCGGCGACATTGCTCGTCACCGGTTGGTCCAGCACGTCTAGCGTGCCCATATTGCTATCCTCCATACTCTCAAGACGCGAAGCTACATACAAAATGCAAGCAATACTACCCCGGCGTCAAACTGTCGCGCGGGTCTATCAATTCCTCTCCCACTTCGGTATCGCCCGTCTCGTTGCCCTGAGCGTCAATGTCTTTCTCGCCAACAAGGTCCGCAGGCCCCGACATAGGAGGCACAACCGGCACTACTTCGTCATCAACAGCGCCCAGGTGCATCCTGTTGCCGTCGGCTGTATCATGCTTCTTCTGACTCGCCGCCCTGTAGTCCCCCCTGTGCGTTACAAGGTCCTGGTCAAGCTCTTCGCGCACGTAAGGCTCTTGCGCCTCCGGCGACCTCGGTATCCCTCCACTGCTCTCACCACTCACTCTCATCACTCCTTTGTGCTTGTACTGCGCCGCCGTTGCTCTGAAGCTTCTTCATGAGCAAGAGAGCGATGCGCTTTACTCAAAGTATAGCACAATTGCCGATTGCATGCGAAAGCAATTTAGCTCAGTAACTGTTCAGAGTAGGAGTGGAGCAATCTCCTTGGGGTATCTGTGAGGGTGCAGCGCCACCCGCGCTCTCCCGCCCTCTCCCGCCCTCACCCCCAAACCCCCTCTCCCCTTGTGGGAGAGGGGGCTTTAGTCATGCTGAGTGCACAGGGGATACAGTTGTTCTCCCA
>JADEYI010001742.1_pt1 | contig 14073 bp, 10 predicted proteins | sample 8542331 | NCBI WGS metagenome assembly JADEYI01 (sample SAMN16510988, study PRJNA670497) | mine drainage metagenome | isolation source: biofilm near Copperflume 1 | place: Germany: Marsberg coppermine Kilianstollen | collected 2018-02 | reverse complement strand
CATCCACGCCGTCATCAGCGTCGGCGCAATGAAGGGGCCAGTCGCGGTGCGGCCCAGGGCGATCGTCCGAACGTCCGGGTTTTCATAATGCACGTTCGCGTAGGCTATGCCATCAGGGTCGTTGGCCAGTGCCTGAAGCACGTACACGCCTGCGTTGATGACCTTTCCATTGGGCTGATGCCCATTGTCCAGAAGCTTCATGCTGCTGTTCCAGCGCTGCGAGTCGTGTAGCACGACATGCTGAAAGTAAATCGACATCCCCGTTTCGAGCGTGTAGCCGTAGACGTGAACCGGACGCTCCGCCCACGCGCCGGTCAGACCCAGTTGCCCCCACATGCGCAGCGGCTTGCCGTGAGCATCGCAGCCGCATCCAAAGACCAGCGCCAGCTGCGACATCGTCAAATGTTGCAGTGGGTTGTTCTTATGTACAAAAACCATCAGCGCAAAGTCCTTGTCCGGTGTGGCAAAACTGCCTGAAGTAAAACGGACCTCCATCGGCGCATAGCCGAAACGGCCCTGGAAGGCATGTATCTCGGGCGGATATGGCTCGCGGCCCACAAACACCAGGTCAGCAATGTTGGCGTATAGCCCCGCCATGGCCGCTTCTGTTCCTGGCAACTGCTCCTCGAAGTGTACGTTAGGCTGGAACTTGCTGAATCCCGTCTGCCATCTCTTCATCAGCCCCTGTACGTTGTCGTTTCCCCACACACGAATGGTGCCGCTAACCTGTTGTCCAGGATGGTAGGGTGCCACGTCTTTCAGGTAGTCGGGTGCTGCCTCCTGCGCGAGGGCAAAGTTACCCAACGCGCATCCAATGGCGATCATGACAAGGGCAGCAGATGTAAAGAATGAGCGTCGAGTCATTTCACTTTCTCCCGTTCCCCTGCGGCAAGCGCAGGCTGCAATGGGAAATAGCCCCTGGCTTTGGCCACGATCGCCTGGCCGTCCCGGCTGAGAATAAATCGGAGAAATTCCGCCACCTTCGGGTCCTGTGGCGTGCCCGGTAAATGGGCGGTATAGATCCATACGGGCTGGGCCAGCGGATAGGTTCGCTCGCTTATTGTCTTCTCGGTAGCAGCGATGGCTGCTCCTCCCGCAAGGGGAACAAGTGAAAGCGGCTTGGTGCGCGGGTCCGGCTGTTGCAGTGTGGCGAAGCCGATAGCGTCTGGATCCTGCACAATCGCAGAAATAAGCTGCGCGTTCGTCTTTCTCTGACGCAGGCTGCAATTCCATATATCGTCCGCTTTTCCCATTACCGCGCGTTCGAAAAACTGCGACTGTTTGCTCGCGATGGGATATCCGTAGATGTGGACCGGATGCGATGCCATTTCTCCCTTTACCCCAAGGTCCCCCCAGGTGTGGACAGGCGCGGCCCCACGCAGGCGGTTTGCATCGTAGAGCGAATCCACTTGTGCCAGGGAAATCTGAGAAAGAGGATTGTGCTTCGACACCAGCATGACCAGTGCCGGCGCATGATGAGCGACATCCAGGCTTCCCGTCATCACCGTAAAACCGACCGGGTTGTGACCAAAGACCTGCTGATAGCCATCCTCTTCAATCGACCATGCAACGCGATCCATCAGCGCTACATCGGCTGCGCCGGTATACAATCCTCCGATGGCCGAGGCATTGCCGAGCAATCCATTCGTAAAATGAATGTCGGGCTGCTGACGACGAAAGGCATCCTCCCACGCGCGCACCAGCGGCCCAATATAGTCCTGATGCAGGTTTCCGTGACCCCAGATGCGGATGGTCCCGCTCACCTGTCGCAGCGGACGATAGGCAGGCAGCGCTGTTTGCGCGCGGCCAACAAGGCAAGCCTGCAACAGCGCCAAGAGAGCTGCAAATAAAAATCGACGCGATCCGCTTCGAAGTGCCACTCGCCAGCTCACTTCAGTTTCGTGCGCTCACGCGCAACCATCGCAGCGGGCAATGGATAGTAATTTCCCGGCCCGATAATGTCCTGCTGTCCCTGGCGGCTCAGGATATAGCGCATAAACTCAGCCACGTTTGGATTCAATGGCTGGCCGGGCGCAATATTCAAATAAATATACGCGTCACGGATAAACGGATAACTGCGGTTCTGCACATTGGCCTCTGTCATGGATACATATGGGCCTGCGGCAGTGTTGGCCAGAGCGACACCTTTGACCGCCGGATAATCTTTGCTATGCAGCAGAGGCACCCAGGCAATGCCATATTTGTCCTTGGAAAGGTCCTCGAACATGCGCTCACTGGCAACCTTCTGCCCGTCAGCATCCGGGGTCACTTCCCGAGACTCCACATATTCCTTGAAATTACCGTTCCACTTGTCTGACCAGTGAAATATCTTACGTTGAAACGCGACCGCGAAACCAGGGGCGGCATAGCCATAGGTGTGGATGGGTTTGTTCGCCCACTCGCCGGTCAGCCCTAGTTGACCCCAGGTACGGATGTTCTTGTCCGCGCCACGCGCATACTTTGACGTGTAGAAGATGCCGTCCCATCCGCCGGTACGTGCGGAACCGAAAATGCCGTCCAACTGCTCCATGGTCAGCTTAGAAAGCGGGTTATCCTTATTCACCACGATCTGGATTGCCCACAGTGTTCCACGCCGCTCATAACCGCCAGTGGCCACCGAAACCTCTGTCGGCAGGTAGTGGAAGGTGTTGTAGAAGGGCATACGGTCGGTGATCTTGGCGTCGTCGCCCGCAGGCGCCATGTCGCTGATGCCGGTATACAGGCCCGCCATCGAACCTTCGCTGCTGGTCATAAAATTGTTGGCGAACACAGCATCCGGCTGATACTTGAGAAAACCTGCTTCCCACACCACCATTTGTCCTTTCAGTTCACTGCCGAAGACACGAATGGCGCCTTCGACTTTTCTCTGCGGCGTGTAGGAGGGGATCTGATTCACATCCGGAATCTGTGCATGGGCGCAGACCTGAAACATGCAGGCGAGCGCGAAGATCAGAAGGGTTTTGCGTTTCATGGTTTCCTCTATTTAAAGGTTCTCAATTCCTGAATGTCGCTGTTCACAGTCTGTCAGGCAGTGAGCCGGCTTAGTCCGGCGCATCTCACTGTTGCGCGGCTGCCTGAACAGTTTTTAAAATGTACAGTTGAACTTCCCCTGAACTGAGAATGAAATTGCATTCATTCCGCAACCGGCATGCTCAATCCAGCTTGCGCCGCTGGTCCGCGGCAATTTCCTGGGTCAGTGGCAGGTAGCCTCCATCCGCTGCGGTCGCATCCTGCCCTTGCCTGCTCAACACATACAAAAGAAATTCCTTTAGCTTTGGATCCACCGGTTTGCCCGGCTGTCGATTGAGATAGATAGTTATGACACGCGTCAGCGGATATCTATGGGTCTGCACCGTGGCCTTTGAAACAGCCACATATGGCCACACGGTTCCTCTCGACAGAGCCAGCGGCTTTGCACCGGGGTTACTGTAAAACATGCTGGAGTAGCCGATGGAATACTTGTCTGTCGCGACCGCATCCAGAATTTGCTGGCCTCCATCGAGCAGCTTTCCGTGACCCAGGTGAATATCCGGGAATTCCTTCAGATCGCACACCCACTTGCGGCTTCCGCCAAATACCGTCTGCTCCATGTAGTAGGCAAAGCCCCGGCTTACAGGAAAGCCCAGCGGATGAATTGGCTTGTCCTTCCATTCTCCTGTCAAACCAAGCTGCCCCCAGGTACGGATCGCAGCCGGGCTGGTACGGTGTTCCGCGTCGAAGATTGCATCGACCTGCGCGAACGTCATCTGACGCAACGGATTGTTCCGATTGACAAACATGACCAGAGCAAAGTCCTTATTGCGGATGTCATAACTGCCGGTGACGACATCGATGCCAAGCGGGGGATAATGAAAAACCTCGTCAAACGCGGTCAGTTCCATAGGCCAGATTTCACGGCCCATAAGCGCCAGATCATCCGTCCCTGCATACAGGGTGCCAATCGCGGAGGCCGTGCCGGCCAAATTGGTTTCAAACCGCACGCCCGGCTGTTCACGTCTGAATCCGTCTTCCCACGCGCGCAGCAGCTTTCCGATAAAATCTTTCCCGTAGGCTCCATGACCGGAGATGCGAATGATCCCGGTAACCTGCCGCTGCGGTTTGTAGTCCGGCAATGCTGGACTGTTCTGCGCACCCAATATCGCAGAAGAAAGCAGCATACCGACCAACAAGAATGTGCCGCGCATCACTGTAACCTCGCGCGTTCCGCGGTGGCCTGTCCAGGAGTCAATGGCAGGTAGCCCCCATCGCGGGCAATTGCCTGCTGACCTTGTCGGCTCAAAATATACAAAAGGAATTCCTTCGTGTTCGGGTCAATCGGTACGCCCGGCTTGCGGGAAAAATACAGTGAAATCGGGCGCGATAAAGGATACGCACGGGTGCGCACGTTCTGCTCCGTCGGTGGAACCGGGCTGTCTCCCACTCGTCTGGAAATTGCCAGCGCTTTTACGTCAGGTGTTATTTCTCGAACAACGGCATAACCAATACCATCAGGGTCTGCGCTCACAGCACGCACCACGCTAGCGAGCTCAGGGTTGCGCTCGGTGCCAAATTCCTTCAGGTCACAATTCCACTTGAGACTACTCAGCAAGACCGCCTGCTCGAAAAAGTAAGCCGGCGCGCTGTCGATGGCCGGCCCATAGACATGAATACTTTTATTCTGCCATGCGCCCGTATCCCCAGCCTCCCCCCACGTGCGAATGTTCGCGCCGCCACGCCGATGTTCCGCGCCGAAGATGCCGTCCAACTGCTCCAGAGATAGGCTCGTTGCCGGATTGGCCTTGTTCACGACGACAACCAGAGACGCGCTGACTCGATCATTGTCCAGTGCCGCTGTCATAACGCTTACGCTGGTGGGCGGGAATTGATGGACCCACTGAAACGCCATCGTTTCGACGGGCCATATTTCGCGGCTCAAAAAAGCGATCTGCGCCACGCCCGTATAGATGCCGGCCATGGTCGAATCCGGCCCATACATTTTGTCGACGAATTTGACTCCCGGCTGCAAACGGCGAAAGCCGTTCTGCCAGGAATCCAGCAGCCGGCCGTCACCCGGACTGCCCCATATCTCAATGACGCCGGACAGTCCCGCATGGGCAGCATATTCAGGCACCGCTTCTCGATCACGCGCAGTTTGGGCTCGAAGCTGCGTGCTTCCGCGAACCAGCAGCCCGAAAAAGAGACCCATCATAACGACGGGCCAAAAAAATCTGGCTGACTTTTCGACTGCGTGCCAAGAACTCACCCGTCTCACTCCAGCTTCTTCAGTTGCTCTTCCGCCGCTTCCGCAGTCAGTGGCAGATATTTGCCATCGCGCTCGATCGCTTCCTGGCCTTGCCGGCTCAGGGTGTAGCGCAGAAATTCTTTTAACGCCGGATCCACCGGCTTCCCGGGCTCGCGGTCCAGGTAGTAATAGACTTCCAGCAGCAGCGGATAACTGCGGTTCTGCACGTTGTCAATTGTCAGGCTGACATACGGATCTCCCGCTTTTTTCGCCAGCGCCACCATTTTTGTCTGGGGGGTCAGGAACATGGCGCCGCTATAGCCGATTCCGTAAGGGTCTTTGGATAGGTCGTTCATCAATTGCTGGGCGGCAATCGAAAGCGTTCCATCCTGTTTGGCATAGTTGGCATATTCGACCAGGGCGGGCGTCCATTTATCACCACCATGAAAGACCAGATCTTGAAAATCGTGGGCCATTCCGTAACTCAAATTCAGCCCGTACACGTGGATGGGTGCATTTTTCCATTTCCCCGTTAGTCCTAGCTGACCCCAGGTGCGAATATCCCGGGATGCAGGACGCCCGTTCTCCGGATGCCAGCTTGTGCCTTCCCATCCCCCGCTGCGCGCCGCTCCAAAGATCCCATCCAGCTGTTGCAGCGTTAACTTCGACAAGGGGTTCTGCTTGTTCACCACAATCGCCAGTGCCGGACTCCAGCCAGGAACATCGTAGGAGCCGGTTGCAACCAGAATGCGAAGCGGCTCGTGTCCGTAGACGCGCTCATACATCTCCAGCTCTTCAAAGCTGAACAGTCGGCAAGGCGCTAGGTTCGCAACCCCGGTCGCCAATGCGGCCGCAGACTCCAGGGCCGTCTTCATGTTGTATTCAAAGTGAACGTTCGGCTGATAGGCATGGAAGCCGGTCTCCCAGTAATCGTTCAGGTTGCTGTCGGCAAAGTAATTGGACCCCCACTCGCGGATCGTGCCGGAGACCTGGCTTTCCGGTTTATATTCAGGTAGTCCGGAAAGATCGAACCGCTGCGTGTAATAAATCTTCTTGGCACGCCCGGCAACATGCCTTGCTCGCGCTTCCTGAACAACTAGACCATTGCGTTCCGCCGCAGGCGCCTGGGCAGCCTGCTGGCCAAACATAGCCGGTCCCGCTGTCAGGCATGCGCCCGCAGCGAGCAGACAGATACAGCGCGAAACAGTTCGATATTTACGGATCATCATTATGTCGATTCAGGCCATCAATTTAATTTCTTGCGCATTTCCTCCACTACCTCTTTGGTAAGTGGAAGATATTTCCCGTCCCGGACCACGTCCATTTGCCCCTCGTAGCTCAAAATGTAACGAAGGTATTCCCTCACCATCGGATCCATTGGCTTGCCAGGTAGATGGTTGGCGTACATATATACCTGGTCATGCAGTGGATAGGTGCGGTTCTGAACATTTTCCAGAGTTAGCGGAATATAAGGACCGCCATCTTTGGCCTGCAGAGCAAGCGGCTTTACACCCTTATTCAAAAAGGTGATTTCGGAATAGCCGATTGCATACGGATCTTTCGACATATCCTGCATCAGCAGTTGTGCGCCGATGCCTAGCTTTCCATCCGGAAGAGCATAGTTGGCATACTCGCGCAGGTCTGGATTCCACTTACCGCTTCCATCCAGCACTTCATCTTCAAATACTGTCGCCTGGTGATACCGCAGGTTCACTCCATACACGTGAATCGGCTTGTCGGCCCATTTTCCGGTTAAGCCGAGCTGGCCCCAGGTGCGGATGTTCTGCGCCTTGGTGCGGGCACGCTCCGGATGCCAGGTTGTCCCCTCCCACGCACCGGTACGCTGCGCGCCGAAGATGCCTTCCAGCTGCTTCATTGTCAACTTTGAAATCGGGTTGTCCTTGTTGACAAAAATTCCAAATGCAGGCGACCAGCCGGGCACATCATACGATCCAGTCGCATAAACGACCTCGACCGGATCGGTATTCATCATTCGCTGGTAAGCCAGCAGGTCTTCGAACGTTTCCTTCCTCGACGGTCCCAGGTCGGAGACGCCCAGATATAGTCCGGGAATTGCCGCCGAGGGAGACTTCAAGTCGTACTTGAATCGAACATCCGGTTGGAATTTTTGAAAGCCTTGCTGCCAATATTCGCCAACGTGTCCGTCAGCCACATAGTTTGAACCGATCATGCGCAATGTCCCCGAAACCTGCTGCTCCGGTTTGTAATGCGGAAGTCCGGACAGATCAAATTTATTCGGCGGATACGCGACCAGGTCTCGCCTTGCCAGCACGTGCGCGTTGCGTGCCTTCTGCACCTCCAACGCCGTCCGGTCCTGTGCGACTGCGGTAACCGCCGTCCAGCACGCTACAGCCGCGATTATCCGCAGCGACCTGTTGATCGATGATTTTCCCCGAGCCATGATTCCTCTCTTTTTCGCTGCCTGAAGAACAGAGCCGCGTCCATACGCTTCCCTTTCTCCATGCGCTTCCTGACGGCAAATCTACTTCCCGGTCGGCAATACCTCAAACGTCAGCAGTTTGCCGCCAACATGTTCATCGCCCGGAGAAACAGCCACAAACAATTTATGCAGCTGCTTGTCGAGTGTTGCCGTCTTGGCGCCAGAAGCGCTCGGAACTTTGGCAATCAGTTTGGGATGGTCGGGAGACGACACATCGTAGACGCCAATCCAGCCTTCGCCGCCCGGAACATACACGCGCTTTGCCTCGGCGTCGTAAGCGATATCGTCGGCCTTCAGTGGGGCTGGCACGTGCGCGGTTACGGTTCCATTGTCGCTGTTCATCACCACCAGCATTCCCGGCTCGCGGCATACGATGAACAACCGGTGCATCCCCTCATCCAATGCAATCGGGGAGTTTACCTGGGCCACGCCGACCTTCCATTGGGTCAGGATCTTATTGGTTTTGCGGTCGATCACAGCGACAGTGTTTTTGTCGGTCAGGTCGATAAACAACCGCGACCCATGACGCTCTAGCACCAGCGCTTCGACGTGGCTGGCCGCAATCGGAATGCCTCCAACCTGAACACCCTTTGCCGGATCAATAATAGCCAACTCAGACGTTTGCATATGGATATCCTTGCCACCCGTCACCACGTAAGCCCGGTTGGTGACCGGGTCATAGCCCATGGAATCCGCGCTGGCTAGGGTGGTCTTCACGTTGCGCTCGATGGCGAGGGTCCGCGCGTTCAGCAGCTTCGAACCCTCGTCGCTGCTGTCGGTCACAAAAATGGTGGAGGCGCCGGGGCGCACAAGAATCGAATGCGGCGCACCGAAACCGCTGATAGTCTGTAGGTGTTTCCCGGTCTTCAGGTCAAAGGATTCCAGCGTCGCATGGTCTTCTGCGGCAACCAGCAACCTGCCATGAGCGGAATCGACTGTAAGATGGTCGAAGTCTCCCTTGTAACCTGGCAGATCGACCGTCTGAACCAGCTTCAAAGGCATGTTCGTCTGGGCAGATCCACAAAGTGAAAAGCTCAGGCAGATAACGATTCCGCATGAAAGTAGAAAGCGGCGCATAGATTTCCTCCACAGCACGCAATAATGGTTTGGCGACGCAGCAAGCCTTCAATTTGCGCCGTCGCATTACTCATTCCGGAGTGTAAGGAACTCCCCTGATCGGCACCTGAATACCCCATGAAAAAATGTTCACTTAACCGGACTTAGAATTTTAGGGAAATATCCGCATGAATTTGTTTTCATGATCGGTTCATGCGTTCTTCATCCATAAAGAACAAAACATTTGGAGGCCCGCAAATGAGAATCCTGCTCATAGAAGATGAGAAAAAACTGGGCGCATTCGTGGCCAGAGGCTTCAATGCCGAAAGCTATGCCGTAGACGTCGCGGCAGACGGCGAGGAAGGTTACAGCCTGTCCGAGGTCTATCCTTACGATCTGATTCTGCTCGACCTGATGCTCCCCAAAATCGACGGCTATGAGGTCCTGCGGAGAATCAGAAAACAGAACAAGGCCGTGCCTGTGCTGGTGCTGACAGCCAGGGACGCGGTCGAGGACAAGGTAAAGCTGTTTGAAGCTGGCGCCGACGATTATCTAACCAAGCCCTTCGCGTTTGCCGAACTGCTGGTTCGCAGCAAGGCCCTTCTCCGGCGCGGAACCGCTACCCGCTCCAGCGTCCTGATTCTCGGCGACCTGGAAATGGACCGGATGACGCAAAGCGTCAAGCGCTCCGGCAAACGCATCGAGTTGACATCAAAGGAGTATGCCCTGCTGGAGTATTTGATGCTGAATCCAGGCCGGGTATTGTCGCGCAACATGATCATTGAGCATGTGTGGGACCAGAGCTTCGACGGAATCACGAACATCGTCGATGTCTATGTCCGGCACTTGCGAATCAAGGTCGATGATCCGCATACCAGCAAGATGATCCGTACCGTCCGCGGCGCAGGCTACATGATTCACAGTCAGGAGAGGACATGAATGGACCTTCCCTGCGCCTGCGCGTTACCGCGTGGTATATCGGCCTTTTGGCAGCCGCCCTGCTGATCTTCTGCGCATCGCTCTATGTCGGTTTTCAGCGCTTTTTGTTCCATTCACTGCAGAAAAATCTCGCCGACAACGCCACCAACATTGCTGAAAGTTTTGTCTCCCAGGCTCCGGTCAAAGGCGACCATTTTGTCATAGGCGAAGTCAACGAGTCCTATGCTCCGGAAAGCACGGGATGGTTTATTCGCATCTTCCGGCCAGACCATAGTCTTTTGTACCAATCCGAAAAGCCGCACAATGCACCTTGGACACCGTCAGAAGTGCCTGCGCCACTGACCGCCCCTTCGCAGGACAAATACCGCACGGTCACGCTCAACGGTGACCGGCTGGTGTTGTATCAAATGCCGTACCGCGGCTACACGCTCCAGGTGGGCAGCTCTTCCGCACCGCAGCAGAGCAGCCTTCGCAGCCTGCTGTTCACCTTGTTATTTTTGACCCCGCTTACCCTGATCGCAGCCGCTCTGGGGGGCTATCTGCTAATGCGCCAGCCCCTCAAACCCCTCGTCGCCTTGACCGAACAGGCGGAGCATATCGGCGTCCACCATCTTGGCCAACGGCTACCGGTCATTCGCACCGGCGATGAACTGGAAAGACTCTCCCTGTCTCTTAACCGCATGATCGGCCGCCTGGAAGAATCACTCGCGCATAACAGCCGTTTTTCAGCAGACGTCTCTCATGAACTGCGGACTCCGCTGACAATCCTCCGCGGGGAACTGGAACACGTCATCCAATTGGCCGGTCTCGATAGCGAGGTGTCGGAATCGATCGGCAGCGCTTTGGAAGAGATTGATCGAATGTCGAAGATCGTCGCCAGTCTTCTGACTATTTCAAAACTCGACGCTGGCGCGGGTAGCATCGCGCTTCAACCCGTCCAATTGGCGCAACTTGCCTTCAGTACCGCCGATCAGATGGCTCTGCTGGCGGAAGAAAAACGCGTGTCCCTTACCTGCCAGCCTGGTGCGGACGTAACTGTGATGAGCGATCCAGTCCGGCTGAAACAAATTCTGGTAAACCTGCTGGACAACGCCATCAAATACACGCCCTCCGGCGGCAGCGCAGTAGTCTCCTGGAAAAAGACTCCGGATCACGCCGTTCTCATGGTGGAAGACACGGGACAGGGAATTGCCCCCGATGAGCTGCCGCACGTGTATGAACGTTTTTATCGAACCGATAAAGCCAGGACCTCCGGCGGCGCGGGCCTGGGTCTTTCCATCGTCAAGGCGATTGCCACGGCTATTCAGGCCAACGTCGTACTAACCAGCAGACTTGGCCACGGCACAATATCCCGCGTTGAAATTCCGCTCTGGGACCCTATTTCCATGGACCCCGCAAACAGCTCCGGTGTTCGTGCAACCACCATGCTGGAAAATCGAAGCTCGATCGAATACAGCAAATCCGTATAAAAATGCAGTTGTCAAAAAATGGCTTAGATCATCTTTTAAGTGAGGAAACATGCTTCCTGAACCAATCTCCGACACCAGCACCGTCGAGCACCGCACGCCCAACTGGGGATTTGCCGCCACTTCCGGAATCCTCGGATGGGTCCTTGACGCATTCGACTTTTTCGTTCTGGTCTTCCTCGTCGATGTGCTTGCCCGCCACTTCCATGTGGAAAAGCGGGCCATCGTCTGGACCATCACCATCACTCTGGCCATGCGGCCCGTCGGCGCGCTGCTGCTGGGAACACTAGCGGACAGGTATGGCAGAAAACGCCCGCTGGTCGCGTGCGTATTTTATTTTTCCATCATTACTGCGCTCACGCCCTTTGCTCCCAATTACATTGTGTTTGTTCTGCTCCGCGCGCTCTACGGAATCGGCATGGGCGGCTACTGGGGGGTGGGCGCGTCGCTGGTGATGGAAAGCACCCCGCGTCGCTGGCGTGGCCTGCTATCGGGAATTCTGCAGGGCGGCTACCCGTTTGGTTATCTGTTGGCTGCGGTTGCTCTGCGCTTGATCGAACCGCGCTGGGGATGGCAATCGATGTTCCTGAGTGGCCTTGGACTCGCCCTCATCATCGCCATCCTCACCATCCGCGCGCCGGAGTCCTCGGCATGGGAGCTGCACCGGCTTCCCACCGTGGCCCACATCTTCCGCACTCTGTGGCGGCACAAAAAGAGCTTCGCCTATCTGCTACTTGTCATGTCGGTGATGACCTGCCTTTCGCACGGCACCCAGGATCTGTACCCAGACTTTCTAAAATCCGTGCACGGGTTCACTAACCGAACTGTCTCCACCCTCGCCATTCTCTACAACATCGGCGCAATCGTCGGCGCGCTGGCCATTGGACATCTATCGGACAGGTTTGGCCGCAGACGCAGCATAATGCTCGCGCTGGGGCTTTCCCTGCTTGCCATCCCGGCCTGGGCCTTCGGTGTCACCGTACCCATGCTGATTGCCGGCTCAATTCTGATGCAGTTTGGAGTGCAGGGGGCCTTTGGCGTAATTCCCGCACATCTCAACGAACTTTCTCCCGCAACCGTTCGCAGCCTGTTTCCTGGATTCGTCTATCAGTTGGGTGTGCTGGTTGGCTCGCCTTCGGTCAGCATCGAATATGCACTGCGCAATCATCTGGGGTATCGCTGGGCGCTGACCCTGTTTGAAGGCTGCGTCATCATTGCATTGTTCTTCATCTTCGGCCTGGGGCCGGAACGGCGCGGACAGGACTTTTTCGAGCGCTCGAGCGATGACGTCATGAAAGAATGAGCCATCCCGCACTCCACCGCTGCAATACTTTAACGTTTAAAGATAAAAGTGACAGGAGTAACGACTGGTCGGGGAGAGAGGATTTGAACCTCCGACCCCCTGGTCCCGAACCAGGTGCTCTACCAGGCTGAGCCACTCCCCGAAATTGCGTGATGATTGCCGCGCGGAAACCGCAGACAGAAGATTGTTCTGAGCCTGCGATACTTCTGAAAGTGTAACAGAATCGTCCGCGGATCTCCCTTATACGCGTCGATCCCCATGACGGAGAACAACTTCGCGGAGCTGTTCTCCGTCATGTAACAATAGAGAAGTCCCCACCTTTTCAAATGATGAAACCTGCGTCCTCCTCTGCGATCCCTCAGCCGGCACAGATCACGCCGGAACTACTGCAACAGCACAGTCTTACGCCCGACGAATACCAGCGCGTCATGGCTGCTCTCGGGCGCACGCCAAGCCTGACGGAGCTGGGAATTTATAGCGTCATGTGGAGCGAACACTGTTCCTATAAATCTTCCCGCGTTCACCTGAAGCGCCTGCCCACGGAAAGCGCGCGCGTTGTTCAGGGACCTGGAGAAAACGCCGGCATCATCGACGTTGGCGACGGCTGGGCCTGCGCCTTCAAAATTGAATCACACAATCACCCCTCGTACATCGAACCCTATCAGGGAGCGGCCACCGGTGTTGGCGGCATCCTGCGCGATATCTTCACCATGGGCGCGCGACCGCTCGCGGTCATGGATTCTCTGCGCTTCGGGCCCATAATTGCCCAAGAACTGAACCCAGCCTCTCCGGAAAATATGGTCGCCGTACTGCATAAGAACCACAGCATTCTCGAAGGCGTTGTCAGCGGCATCGCCGGGTACGGCAACTGTTTTGGAGTGCCCAATCTCGGCGGCGAAACTCGCTTTGAACCCTGCTATTCCGGCAATCCTCTGGTGAACGCCTTCGCGCTCGGCATGGTCCGCAAGGATGAAATCTTCTATGCCAAAGCCACCGGCATCGGCAATCCCGTACTCTACGTCGGAGCCAAAACAGGACGCGACGGCATCCACGGCGCAACCATGGCAAGCGAGGAGTTTCACGAAGGCTCCGAGCAGAAACGCCCCAACGTGCAGGTCGGCGATCCCTTCATGGAAAAACTGCTGCTGGAGGCATGTCTCGAAGCCATGCGCACTGGCGCCATCGTTGGCATTCAGGATATGGGCGCAGCCGGACTGACGTCCTCTTCCTGCGAAATGGGCGCGCGCGGCGGTGTCGGACTGCAAATGGAACTCGACCGGGTTCCGCAGCGCGAAACCGGCATGACCGCCTACGAAATGATGCTTTCCGAATCGCAGGAACGCATGTTGCTGGTCGCCGATAAAGCCCGCGCGGTTGAGGTGCTGCGTGTCTTCGCCAAATGGGGACTGGATGCCGTCGTCGTCGGCGAAGTCATCTCCGAGCCGCGCCTGCGCGTCCTCCATCGCGGCGAGCTTGTCGCCGACATTCCCAACGCATCGCTCACCGACGAAGCTCCGCGCTACCACCGGCCAATCGGCACATGGAAAGCTCCCGTACCCGACACGCCCTCGGCAGAAATTCTCAGCCAGCTCAACACGCAGCGCGACTTCTCCGCCGACTTGAAAAG
>JADEYI010001741.1_pt1 | contig 14084 bp, 14 predicted proteins | sample 8542331 | NCBI WGS metagenome assembly JADEYI01 (sample SAMN16510988, study PRJNA670497) | mine drainage metagenome | isolation source: biofilm near Copperflume 1 | place: Germany: Marsberg coppermine Kilianstollen | collected 2018-02 | reverse complement strand
CAGTCGCTGACGCAGGCGCCGCACATGATGCAGTTCATCGTGTGCGTCAGGTCGAGCATCGCTTCGTTCGGCACGCGGTACTCGCCCTCGGGGACCGGCCCCACCGGCTGCAGGTAGGGGTCCACCTGCCGGATCTTCTCCCAGAACGACTCCTGGTCGATCACCAGGTCCTTGATCACCGGCATGTTGCCCATCGGCTCGACGAGGATCTCGTGCCCCTCGTCGCCGCCGGTGATGGCGACGATCTTCGCCCGGCAGGCGAGCCGCGCGCGCTTGTCGACGCGCATCGCGCAGGAGCCGCAGATCGCGCTCCGGCACGAGCAGCGCAGCGCCAGCGTGCCGTCCTCGTACTCGCGCACCTGGATCAGCGCGTCGAGCAAGGTCGCGCTCTCGTGCATGTCGATCGTGTACTGGCTGTGGCCGCTGGCGCCCTGCTCCGGGTCGGTGCGCTTGACCTTGAGCTTCACCTTCATACGCTGCTCCGTTCCAGGCTCTCCAACATCCAGTCTCTGGTTTCCAGCTTCGGCTCACACCCGGTGCGGCGCACCCCGGTCAATATTTCCGTTCCTGCGGCTGCCACTCCGTTATCGTCACCGGCAGATAGCTCATCTTTTCGCTGCCGTCCGGCTGCTTCGTCAGCACGATGTGCTTCAGCCACTCGGCGTCGTTGCGGTCCGGATAGTCCAGCCGCGTGTGCGCGCCGCGGCTCTCCTTCCGCTCGATCGCGCTCTTCGTGATCATCTCCGCGCAGTCGAGCATGTAACCCAGCTCGATGTGGAAGAGCAGGTCGGTGTTGAACACCTTGCCCTTGTCCTGGACGCCGACCTTCTCGTATCGGGTGCGCAGCGCCTTGAGCTCTTCGACCTGCTTGTTCAGCCTCTCGGGCGTGCGGAAGATGCCGACGTTTGCGCTCATCGAGACGCCCATGTCGCGCCGTATCTTCGCCACACGCTCGCCGTTCATCGGCCGGCCGAGGATCTCGCGGATCATCGCCCGGTCCTTGTCGACGACGCTCTCGGGGACGGAGCGGAAGGCCTTGCCCTGGATCCACGGTACGGCGTGCTCCGCCGCCCGCCGCCCAAAGACCAGCGTGTCCAGCAGCGAGTTCGCGCCCACGCGGTTCGCGCCGTGTACGCTCACGCACGCCGCCTCGCCGGCCGAGTACAGCCCGGGCACCGGCGTCAGCCCGTCCACGTCGGTCTTGATGCCGCCCATGATGTAGTGCACGCCCGGCAGGATCGGCAGCAGTTCCTTCGTGATGTCGATGTTTACGAGGTCGCGGGCGATCTCGTAGATCTCTTCCAGACGCTCCTTGATGAGCTGCTCGCCCAGGTGCCGCATATCGAGGAAGACGCAGCCGTCGACGTCGCGCCCCTCATCGATCTCCGTCTGCTCCGCGCGGGACACCACATCGCGCGACGCCAGCTCCATCATGTTCGGCGCGTACTTCTCCATGAAGCGCTCGCCGTCCTTGTTCAGCAGGTACGCCCCCTCGCCGCGCGCGCCCTCGGTGATCAGCACCCCCGTGCCCTTCAGCGTCGTGGGATGGATCTGCACCATCTCCATGTCCATGATCGGCGCGCCTGCCCGGTACGCCTGCGCGATGCCGTCGCCGGTGCAGATCAGCGCGTTCGTCGAGGGCTCGTACACGCGGCCGAGGCCCCCCGTGCAGACGATGGTCGCCTTCGCCGTGATCGCGTGCAGCTCGCCGGTGCGGATGTTCAGCGCGACGCAGCCGCGGCACTGGCCGTCATCGACGATCAGGCTGGTGACGAACCACTCCTCGTACATCCGCATCGCCTGGAAGCGCGCCGGGTGCATGAGCTGCTCGTACAGCACGTGCAGGATCGCCTGGCCGGTGATGGCGCCCACGAAGAACGTGCGCGCCTTCCCCATGCCGCCGAAGCGCCGCACCGCCATCCGCCCGTCCGGCTTGCGGCTGAAGACGACGCCCCAGTGCTCCATCTGGAGCACCTCGCCCCCGCCATCCTGCGCCAACACCGTGATCGCGTCCTGGTCGCCCAGGTAGTCCGATGCCTTCGTCGTCTCGTAGGCGTGTTCCTCCCACGGCCCGCCGTCCTCGCCAACGCCCGGCCCGTTGATCCCGCCCTGCGCGGCGTTCGAGTGCGACCGCACCGGGTGCACCTTCGACACCATCGCGACATCCGCGCCCAGTTGCTGCGCGGCAATGGCGGCCCGCATGCCGGCGAGACCGCCACCGATGACCAGCACATCGTGTTCGTAGACGGCCATCGCGGCTACACCTTCCTCTGTGACAGCCGCCCCGCCCGCGGACGAGGGGCCAGTGATCGTCGGGCCGACCGGGTATTCCAGAGTGGGAGCGGGATGGCACCAGGCGTAAGTAGCCGCCGGCCGGGGCGGTGGCCGAGCAGGTGGCGCCGAGCAGAGCTGGTCATGCTATCTCCCGTGGGCGTGTGAATCCTATCACGCATCTCTCCTTACGCTCAAGAAATGTCGCACGATGCGTTCGCGAAGCGGCTCGACGCAGCGCGCCGCACGGCCCGACACGCCGTCCGCTCGCGCCGATGCCCGGCGTCGTTCAAACTGATCGCGCAGCAGAGACCAGATCGCGAGCCCGAGGTCCCTCCATGCGCATCGGACTGCAAGTCCCCTACTTCACCTGGCCCGGCGGGCCGGCCGCGCTCGGCGACACGTTCGGCGCGGTCGCGAAGCGAGCCGAGGACGCCGGCTTCGCCAGCCTCTGGGTGATGGACCACTTCTTCCAGATCCCCATGGTCGGCACGCCCGAGCAGGACATGCTCGAAGGCTACAGCGCGCTCGCCTTCGCCGCCGCCCGCACCTCGAGCATCAAGCTCGGCACGATGGTCACCGGTGTCACCTACCGCCACCCCGGCGTGCTCGTGAAGACGGCCTCCACGCTCGACGTGCTCTCCGGCGGCCGCGCCTACTTCGGCATTGGCGCCGCCTGGTTCGAGCGCGAGCACCTGGGGCTCGGCGTGCCCTTCCCGCCGCTGCGCGAGCGCTTCCAGCGGCTCGAAGAGGCGCTGCGCATCGCGCACCAGATGTGGGGCGAGGACAACGGCCCGTTCGAGGGCACGCACTACCAGCTCGCGGAGACGCTCTGCGTGCCGCAGCCGCTCTCGAAGCCGCACCCGCCGATCCTTATCGGCGGCAGCGGCGAGAAGAAAACGCTCCGGCTCGTCGCCAGGTACGCCGACGCGACGAACCTCTTCGCCCCGCTCACCGACGAGGGCATCGGCATCATCCGCCACAAGCTCGCGATCCTGCGCGGGCACTGCGAGCGCGAAGGCCGGCGCTACGAGGACATCGAGAAGACCACGCTGTCCACGCTCATCGTGCGTCCCGAGGGCGGCGGCCGCTGGCTGACGCCGGCGCAGGCCGTCGACATCTTCGGCCGGCTGCGCGAGGAGGGCATTGACCACGCGGTCGTCAACATGCCCGACATCGACCGCCCCGAGACGATCGAATACGTCGCCCGCGAGGTCATCGCGCCAGCGGCGAAGCTGTGAACTGAGACCCGCGTGCGGCCGCCCCGGCGTTGCCGGTGCCACGGGGGGGAGATCCGTGCGGCCCGTCAGGCGCGGCCGCGCGCGGGTCTTGCGGTCAGTTGCGCGAAACGGCCGGCTGCGCAGTCTGCGCGACCTGCGAGAACGCCATTACCTGCCCCGGTTCGAGCAGGAACTGGTCCTCGACGAGCGCGTAGCCCAGCGCGAACACCCTCGCGACGGCGACCTGCGCCGCCGGCGTCTTCAAGATCGTGTCGGCGACCGCGTAGCTCTCCGGCTCGCCGACGATGACGATGCCACCGTTGCCGAAGAACCAGCGCACGCGGCCCGCGCCGGGCAGCGCCGACAGCGCGCCGCACATCTCGTTGATCGTCTGGAACGCCGTCTGGGGCGTCATATCGGCGGGCGCGTTGCCCGTCAGCCGCCATGTCGTGATTCGGAGCATTGCCCGGTCTCCTTTCGGGTTCGGACGGACGATTGCGGATTGGACGTTACCCATACCCCTCGGAGCCCCGCGATCATACACCCGTCGTCAACCCGTCGTATCGGGACTCTGTCGCCCCGCGACTGGGGCGTCGCGGAGCGTGCCCGGACGCCCGTGGAACGACGGTCGGCGCGCCCCCTCCCGGCCGCCTGTGGCGCATCCCGGCAGAAAGCGCGGGTGCCGCGGCGCTCAATTGCGCACGCTGGCGGCCGAGAATGATCGTGTGAGGAGAAAGAGGCTCGCCTTCGTCGTGCTGGGCGGCTGCGCCATCGGCCTGTCCTTCGGCGTGTTCACCCTTACCCGGTCGTCCACCGGCATCAGCGCCGATACGGTCGTTAGCCTCGCGCTGCCCGCGCTGGTGACTGCGTTCGTGTTCGTCGCCTATCTGGCCGCCCGCCGCGACCTGAACCACGCAAAGGGCACCGTCATCGAGCTGAACACCCAGCTCATCCGCAAGGAGATCGAGCTCGGCCATCTGTCCTCGCTCGACGAGCTGACCGGCCTTTACGCGCGGCGCCAGTTCGACGAGCAGGCCCGGCTTGAGTTCGAGCGCTCCCGTCGCTACACCCGCCCCCTGGCCCTGATCCTCATCGAGATCGACGACCTGCACGTGCTCGGCGAGAGCGTTGGCCGCCTCGGCCGTGGCTACCTGACGTCGCAGGTCAGCGAAATCATCCGCGCCCGCCTGCGCGTCAACGACATCGGCGGCCGCTATACCTCCGACGCGCTGGCGCTGCTCCTCCCGGACTCGGCCGAGCCACAGGCCATCTCGGTCGCCGACAAGATCCGCGGCCAGGTGCAGGTCAACAGCTTCATGGGCGAGCCGTACGACAAGCCCCTGCGCCTGACGCTCTCCATCGGCATCGTCGTCGTGCCATGCGATGGCATCGGCACGTACGAGGGCTTCGAGCAGGCGGCCGAGCAGGCGCTCACCTCCGCGAAGGGGGCGGGCCGCGATTCGTTGTGCGTGCACGGCTCGCGAGAGCCCGTCCGTGCGGTGCGCAGCCGCCCGGACCTGCCGCTGGCGAGCTGACACGCGCTGCGCGCGCTGTAGTTCCGGCGCCCGCTCTCCCCAGACGGGCCGTCCGGCTATACTCCGCCCAGCATGAGGATCCCATACGGGCCGTACGGCACCAGCCGGGGCGTCGCGCCCCCCGCACCGCCATGCCCGTAGCGCGTCTCCGCGGCGTCGTCGAGGAGAAGGGCGACGACTGGCTGATTGTCGGCGTCGGCGGCATCGGTATCGTCGCGTCGGTGCCGGCGCCCACGGCGGACGCGCTCGCCCCCGGGGACGCCGCGCTCCTCTACACGCACCTGCACGTCCGCGAGGACGCCCTGACGCTGTACGGCTTCGCGTCCGCCGGCGAGCTGCGCCTCTTCGAACAGCTTATCGGCGTCAGCGGCATCGGCCCGCGCGCGGCGCTCGCGCTGCTCTCGGCGCTCGACTACGCCCGCCTCACCACCGCCATCGCCGCCGGCGAGACCGACGCCCTGCGCCGTGTCCCCGGCATCGGCCAGAAGACCGCCGAGCGGCTCGTGCTCGAGCTGCGCGACAAGGTCACGCCCCCCGTCGAGCCCGGCGCGGCGCCGCAGCCGGCCAGACCGGAGCGAGACGCCGAACTCATCGCCGCCCTGCTCGGTCTGGGGTACTCGCAGCCGGAGGCCATCGCCGCGGCCGCACACGTCGGCGGCGATGGCCTGCCGATCGAGGAGCGCATCCGCGCCGCCCTGGCCTACTTCGCGCGCTGAACCCGCGCGCGCGACGAGCGGCGCGTCGGCGTCCCGGGTAACCGGGCTGCTGAAAACGTAGCTGCGGAGCTTCAGCTCCGCTCTGATCGAACCTCGCAGGTCGAGGCGGAGATCCTGTTTGGCCCGCAGTGACGAAGACCGCCTCATCCACCCGCGGCCTCGTCAACCGCGGCCCGCTTCCAGCTTGTCGACGAGGGTGGCCAGCACCTTGTCCTGCGCGGCCAGGTGCTCCTGGATCTGCACCGCCTCGTGCAGCACGGCATCGGCGTCCTCGTAGGTGGCCTCGGACCGCTTGTCCGACGCCGCGGCCTGGACGTTCTGCCCCACGATGATGACCGAGAGCAAGACAAGTTGCAGGAACGTCTGGGAGATCCAGGAGACAAGGATGACCGGGGTGCCCGAACTGATCGCCGCGGGCAGGCTCACGAGGGCGAGAGCGGCGAACGCATACGCGCACCACATCGTCCCGACGCCGTTCGTGACCTTGACGGCGAACCAGGCGTTGAACCGCGTCGATGGGTTGCCCTTCGCGTGCTGCTCCGCGACCTTGACCGGGCCCAACGTCTCACCGGCGAGCCGCGCTTTGGTGCGATGGTGTGGGACGTACTTGTACGTAGCTGTGTCGGCCATGGATCCGCTCGCTTTCTCTGGACATGCCTGCTGTCTTGTCGCTGCGTCCACACCCGGTACACCAGCCGTCACGTCCCGTCAAGCCGGAAGAGTCGGCGCGGGCGCCCCGGTCGGCGCCTCGCACACCACCCGGGCGCCGCAGCCGCGTAGCACAGGACGCACTCCTCAGGAGTCCTGCGGGGCGCCTTCTGCCGTCCCTGCGGCGAGGGCGCCCGGGCGGTTGCGGCGCTGTGCTCTCCGGGCGTATACTGCGAGCGCACTCTGGAGACGCCATTCAGGAGTCGGCTCGCGCCGGCTCTTTTGCTCATCAGGGGTCTGGCGAGGCGATGAAAAACGAGTTTATCACGGCAATCTCACAGCTCGCGGCGGAGAAGAACCTCCCGAAGGACGTGGTCTTCGAGGCGGTGGAGATGGCGCTGGCTTCGGCCTACAAGAAGGATAACCTGGCGCAGTCCAACGTCGTCGTCAAGATCAACCCCGAGGACGGCACGATGCAGGTCTTCACCGCCAAGGCCGTCGTCGAGGCGGTCGAGGACGACAAGATCGAGATGACCGTCCAGGAAGCGCGCCAGTTCAAACCCGACGCGCAGCTCGGCGACACGCTGACCTTCGAGGCCACGCCCGCCAACGCCGGCCGCATCGCCGCCCAGACCGCCAAGCAGGTCGTGCTCCAGCGGCTGCGCGAGGCCGAGCGCGAGGTCGTGTACGAGGAGTACGCCGGCAAGGAAGGCGACATCATCTCCGGCGTCGTCCAGCGGCTCGAGGGCCGCAACGTCATCATCGACCTCGGGAAGACCGAGGCCGTGCTGCCGCCGCCGGAGCAGGTGCGCACGGAGCACTACCGCCCCGCACAGCGCCTGAAGGTGCTGCTCATCGAGGTGTTCAAGGCGGCAAAGGGGCCCCAGGTCGTCGTCTCGCGCACCCACAAGAACCTCCTCAAGCGCCTGTTCGAGCTCGAGGTGCCGGAGATCTTCCGTGGCATCGTCGAGATCAAGTCGATCGCGAGGGAGGCCGGCTACCGCACGAAGGTCGCCGTGTACTCCCGGCAGGAGGGCGTCGACCCGGTCGGCGCCTGCGTCGGCATGCGCGGCATCCGCATCCAGAACGTGGTCAACGAGCTGAACGGCGAGCGCATCGACGTCGTCCAGTGGGACCCCGAGCCTTCCCGCTTCGTCGCCAACGCGCTCAGCCCGGCCCAGGTCATCAGCGTCATGACCCACGACGCGGAGAACACCGCCGAGGTCGTCGTCCCGGACCGTCAGCTCTCCCTTGCCATCGGCAAGGAAGGCCAGAACGCCCGCCTCGCCGCGAAGCTCACGGGCTGGCGCATCGACATCAAGAGCCAGACGGCGTACGAGGCCGAACTGGCGGAGAAGGGCATCACGCCCGAGGAGGCCGCTGCCTCCGCGCGCGAGGAGGCGCTGAAGCGCTCCCGCGCCGCCGCCGCCGCGCTCGGCGAGGAGGCGCGCCAGGCCGCGACCCAGCGGCCGCTGACGCCCGAAGAGGAGATCGCCCTCCAGTTCGCCGATCGCGAAGAGGATCGTCGGGCGCCCGAGGAGACCGCGCAGCCCGAGCAGGCCGCGCCACTGCCGCCGCCGGAGCCCGCCGGCGTCGGCGGCAAGCCGGCCATCCGCTTCGCCGAGGAGCTGGTGCGGCCCCCCATCGAGGACATCACGCGCGCCACCGCGGCGAAGAAGCGCGGCGGGCCTCCCGGCCGCCGGCGGTCGGACGAGGAGGAGGCGGCGCGGCTCGCGAACCTCAAGAAGAAGAAGAGCGGCGGCGCACGGCGCATCCTGCCGCCCGAAGACGAAGAGGAAGACGACGAGTACACGGACCTGATCCGGTAAGATGCCAGCGACCAAGCGCGCCCTTCGCCCGAAGCACGTGCCCCTGCGCACATGCGTCGCCTGCCGGACGACGGAAGCGAAACGCGGGCTCGTGCGCGTGGTGCGGACGCCGGAGGGACGCGTCGAGCTGGACCTGACCGGCAAGCGCAACGGACGCGGCGCCTACGTGCACGAATCGCGTGCCTGCTGGGACGCGGCGCTCAAGCGCGACAAACTGGGGCACGCGCTGAAGGTCCCGCTGCAGGCGCAAGACATGGACTCGCTCAGGGCGCACGCGGCAGCGCTGCCGGCGGCGCCGCAGGACGGACAGCAGAAAGAACACGACGGTATTGATGACCACCAACGCTAGCACCCGCACGATCGAGATCCCGCGCGTCCTCTCCGTGAAGGACCTCGGTGACCTCATGGGCGTCTCGCCCGTCGAGGTCATCAAGGAGCTGATGAAGAACGGCGTCATGGCGGCGATCAATCAGGTGATCGACTTCGACACCGCGGCGATCGTCGCGACCGACATGGGCTTCGAAGCGGTCGAGGCGCACGCGGCCGAGCAGGCGCAGGTGCCGGTCGAGGCGGCGAGCACGCGCCCTGCGATCGAGGAGGACGCTTCGAAGCTGAAGCCACGCCCGCCCGTCGTGACGATCATGGGCCACGTCGACCACGGCAAGACCAGCCTCCTCGACGCCATCCGCGAGACGAAGGTGACGGCGGGTGAGGCCGGCGGCATCACGCAGCACATCGGCGCCTATCAGGTGAAGGTCGGTGAGCACGAGATCACCTTCCTCGACACCCCCGGACACGAAGCGTTCACGGCGATGCGCGCCCGTGGCGCGCAGGTCACGGACGTCGCCGTCCTCGTCGTCGCGGCGGACGACGGCGTCATGCCGCAGACCAAGGAGGCCATCGACCATGCCAGGGCCGCGGGCGTGCCGATCGTCGTCGCGCTGAACAAGATCGACCTGGAAAACGCCAACGCGGACCGGGTGAAGAAAGAGCTGTCCGACAACGGTGTCGTCATCGAGGAGTGGGGCGGCGACGTGCCGCTGGCGCCCGTGTCCGCGCGGACGAAGGAAGGGATCCAGGATCTCCTCGAGAACATCATCGTCGTCGCCGACGTGCTGGAGCTGAAGGCCGACCCTGGCCGGCCTGCCATCGCCGTCGTCGTCGAAGCGGAGCTGAGCAAGACGCGCGGGCCGCTCGCGACCGTGCTGGTCAAGACCGGCACGCTCAACGTCGGCGACTACGTCGTCGTCGGCGAAACCCTCGGCCGCGTCAAGGCGATGCTCAACGAAAGCGGCAAGCGCATTAAGTCCGCCGGTCCTTCCGTGCCGGCGGAGATTCTCGGCTTGCAGTCGGTGCCCCGCGCCGGGGAGATGCTCTACGTCGCGCCCGACGACAAGACGGCACGGACGACCGTGATCGAGCGCATCCGCGAGCGCGAGGCGGCGGCCATGCACCAGCAGCAGCGCGTCACGCTCGACACGCTGTTCGGGGAGATCAGCGCAGGCAAGCTCAAGGAGCTGAACATCATCCTCAAGACGGACGTCCAGGGCTCCATCGAGCCGATCCGCACCTCGCTCGAGCGGCTCTCGAACGAGCAGGTGAAGGTCAAGATCATCCACACCGGCTCGGGCTCGATTACGGAGTCCGACGTCATGCTCGCGGTGGCGTCGAAGGGCATCATCATCGCCTTCAACACCGGCACCGAGGGCGGCGCCGAGCGGCAGGCGGCGACGGAAAAGGTGGACATCCGCCACTACAGCGTCATCTACAACATCGTCGAGGACGTCGACAAGGCGCTCAAGGGCATGCTCGAGCCGACCTTCCGCGAAGTCATCACCGCGCATGCGGAGGTGCGGCAGGTCTTCAAGGTGTCGCGCAAGAACTCCATCGCCGGCGCCTACGTGCGCGACGGCACGGTCGCCCGCAGCGACACCGCGCGGGTGCTGCGCAACGGCGCCCAGATCGCCGAGGGGAAGCTCGCTTCGCTGAAGCGCTTCCAGGAGGACGCGCGCGAGGTCGGGACCAACTTCGAGTGCGGCATCCAGGTCGAGGGCTTCGACTCATTCGAGCCGGGCGACGTCATCGAGTGCTACCGGACCGAGCGCGAAACATAGGGCATACGATCGGAACGCACGCGCGCTGGCCGCAACGTCGCGCGCTGACCTGACAATGTCTCGAAGGACCGAACAGATCAATGAGCTGCTCCGCGAGGAGCTCAGCGGCCTCCTCGCCCGGGAGGTGCGCGATCCGCGCGTCGCCGGCCTCGTCTCCATCACCCACGTCGATGTCTCGCCCGACCTGCGGCGCGCGTACGCCTGGGTCAGTGTGCTCGGCAGCGAAGAGGACCGCGCCTCGACCATGCGCGCCCTGCGGGCGGCACGGCCGTTCCTGCGACGCGCGCTGGCCCACCGGCTGCAGCTCCGCAACACGCCCGAGCTGGACTTCGAGAGCGACACATCGATCGAGCGCGGGCAGGAGCTGACGGACATCATGCGGCGGAATGCCGAAGACCGCGGGGAAAACCTCTGATGGTGTGGATCGCGGGCGACCGGCCATACGGCCCGTCCGGGGTGGTCCTCCGCGCCTGGGAGCGCGAGGACGTGCGCGTGCGCTGGGAAGCCGATCAGACCGCCGACGCCGAGGCGCAGCGGCTCCGCGACTGGCACGAGCCGCCGCGCTCGTTGTTCCGGCGCGAGCAGGAATGGGAGGCCGAGCAGAGCGAGCCGGACGCCAGCGTGGTCTCGCTCGTGATCGTCGCTGACGAACGGCCGCTGGGCGACATCAACCTCTTCCAGATCGACCAGCGAAACCGCCACGCGCTGATCGGCCTCAGCCTTTGGCGGCGCGAGGACGGCGACCGAGGCTACGGTACCGACGCCATGCGGGCCCTGCTGCGCTGGGCCTTCGGCCACCTCAACCTGCACCGCGTCGAGCTCGCCGTCGACGCGACGAACGAGCGCGCCATCCACGTCTACGAGAAGCTGGGCTTCGTGCGCGAGGGCCTGCGCCGCCAGCACCATTACGACAACGACGAGTACCACGACGAGTTGACTATGGCGGTCCTCGACCACGAGTTCCGCGCGCTCGACCGCTGCCCCGAGGCCGTCACCAGCGGCCACACCGGCGCCTGAGACGCGGAAGGCGGGACGCTGAACGCTGCACCATCGACCGGCCGGAGCGCCACCGTCCCTCGCCGCGCCCACACACGACCCCACGCCCGCGACGCGCGCGCATCGAGCCCCCGCCGTGCGCGCGCGGGCCCGCGAGGCCCGCAGAACCGCGCCTGCTACGCGCTCGTCGTGCCGGGGCTGGAGGCGCTCGCCGCAGGAGAGCTGACCGCCGCCGGGGCCAGCGTCGGTGCGACCCTGGCCGGCTTCGACCGGCGCGACAGCATCGTGATGTTCGAGACCGCCGAGCTCGCGCGCGCGCTGCGCTGCGGCCTCCTCGAAGACGCCTTCCGCACCCTGGCCGACCTGCCGACGCCGCACGCCCGCAACACGCCCGCGGCGCTCGCCCGCGCGCTGACGCGCGAGGCGCTTGATGAGGCGCTCCTCGACCACCACGCGCTGGCGACTAAGCGGCGCGGACGCTCGTACCGGGTCGTCGTGCGGGTGGCAGGCCGCCAGGCGTTCCGCCGGGAGCAGGTCGAAGCCGCGTTCGGGCGCGCGCTCGCCGCGCTGCTGCCACACTGGGTACCGGCGCGCGAGTCCGCGGCGGCCGTCGAGGTGTGGGTACACGTCGTCTCCGCGCGCACGATCGTCGGCCTGCGGGTCAGCGCGGACGAGCTGGCGCAGCGGCGGTACAAGCGCGCGCATCTGGCCGCATCGCTGAAGCCGACCGTGGCGCGCGCGCTGGCGCTCTGGTCCGCGCCGCTCCCGGGCGACGTCGTGCTCGACCCGATGGCGGGCGCCGGGACGGTGCTTCGCGAGCGCGCCGAAGCCGCACGCGCAGCGCACATCACCGGCGGCGACATCGACCCGGCGGCCGTCGCCGCCGCGCGGACGAACGCCGGGCGGCAGGCGGCGCTGGCGCTCTGGGACGCAACGCGGCTGCCGCTCCGCACGGGGAGCATCGACGCGATCATCACGAACCCCCCGTATGGGCGGCAGCATGGCACGCCGGGGGGCATCGAGCCGCTGTACCGGGGGCTGCTGCGGGAAGCGGCGCGCGTGCTGCGACCGGGAGGGCGCTGCGTCGTACTCACGGGCGAGCCGGCGACGCTGGCTCGCGTCGTGCCGGCGGCGCTGCGCATCCGCGCGCGGCACCGCCTGCTGGTACGCGGGCTTGCCGTCACGGCGGCGGTGATGGTGCGCGGATGAGCGAGCGGGCGGGGTTCCTCATCGTCGACAAGCCGCCTGGCGTCACCTCGTTCTCGATCGTCTCGCTCGTGCGGCGGCTGACGGGCGTGCGGCGCGTCGGGCACGCCGGCACGCTCGATCCGCTGGCGTCGGGCGTGCTCCCCGTGGCGGTCGGCCAGGCCGCGCGGCTGATCGAGTACCTGGACGACGACTGGAAGGCGTACACCGCCGTCGTGCGCTTCGGCGCCAGCACGACGACCTACGACGCCGAGGGCGAGACCACGGCGACGGGCGACGCCTCGGGCGTCACCACCGCCGGCGTGCGGGCTGCCCTCGCCGCCTTCGTCGGAGACATCGAACAGGTGCCGCCCGCCTACAGCGCGATCAAGCTCGCCGGCAAGCCGCTCTACCGCTATGCGCGCGAGGGCGCGGACGTGACGCCGGCGCCGCGGCGGGTGCACATCGAGCGCATCGAGCTGCTGCGGTTTGGCGACGGCGAGGCGACGATTACGGTGCTGTGCGGGAAGGGCACCTACATCCGTTCGCTCGCCCACGACCTCGGCGCGCGGCTCGGGTGCGGGGCGCACCTGGCAGCGCTGCGGCGGACGCGCAGCGGCGGATTCACGCTCGAAGACGTGCACGCGCCGGACGAGCTGATCGCCGCGGCCGCAGAGGACGCGCTCGACGGCCTGCTGCTGGCGCCCGACCGGGCGGTCGAACGGCGGCCGGCCGCGATCTTCGGGCCGGCCAACGCGCGCGCGATCGCGGCCGGGCGCGATATCGCGCTCGGCGCCGGCGCCGCGGCCGCGATCTGCCGCGCGTATACGAGCGATGGCGCCTTCGTCGGGGTGCTGGGCCACCGGCACGATGGGCTCTGGCATCCCGAAAAGGTGCTCTGGAGCCCCGCGACAGGCTGATTTCGGCCAATTCGGCCGAATCTGGCCAGATTCACTTGACATCGTTCCTGATGGGACTATCATTCGTACGACCGCCCGGCCATGGCAGAAAACTGCTCATCGGCCTATGCGATAGGCTGGGCGCCGGGCAATGCTCGCTGCGGCGGGCGCAATTCGGGGAAGCAAAAAGGAGGACTCGTGGAAGCCTACTGCCTGAAGTGTCGCACGCAGCGGCAGATGTCGGACCCGCAAGACGTGACGATGAAGAACGGCAAGCCCGCGACCATGGGCAAGTGCCCGGTCTGCGGCACGAAGATGTACCGCATCGGCAAGAAGTAGCCCGCGCCACAGACGACCGTACCGGCGGAGGAGGGGCGGCACGGATGCCGCCCCTCCCCCTTCGTATCCCGCGAGGGCCCGCGTTAACCTTCCGCGTGGTTCGGGCGTTGTATCGATCGGGCCTGTGCCCGCGCGGGCGAGGCCGCGGGGAAGCAAGCGAGAGCCGCCGTGAGCCGCCGGAAGCTGAGCATCGTCATCGCCGCGCTCGCATTGGCTGCGGCCGGCCTGTCCGCCGCGGGCTTCTCGCTCCGCGCGTTCGGGCCCAGGACGCCGTGGAACGTCTTCGCCGCCATGCCGACGGCGACGCCCACGGCGACCGCCACGCCCACCGC
>JADEYI010001740.1_pt1 | contig 14093 bp, 10 predicted proteins | sample 8542331 | NCBI WGS metagenome assembly JADEYI01 (sample SAMN16510988, study PRJNA670497) | mine drainage metagenome | isolation source: biofilm near Copperflume 1 | place: Germany: Marsberg coppermine Kilianstollen | collected 2018-02 | reverse complement strand
GCAATCCAAACAATAAGCAGTGGTGGTTGGCGGTGATCATCAGCGCGTTGGTGGGTGCGGGTATCGTCTATGCCGCGACGGTAAGCCCCCATGCTGTCGCGAACCAGGGCGACGGTTCCGGTCAGTTGTTGGGCGGTATCAATAACGTTGCTCGCATCGGGCAGTTGCTGTACAGTCCCACGACCTATAGCTACGTATTACCGTTTGAAATTGCGTCCCTGGTATTGCTGGTAGCCATCGTGGGTGCGATTGTGATCGGTAGGGAGGATTAACCTATGGGACTTACGTTAAATCATTATTTGGTACTGGGTGCGGTGCTGTTCTGTATTGGCCTCTATGGAGCGATAGCCAAACGCAATGCGGTAGCTGTCTTGATGGGCATTGAGATCATGCTGAACGCGGTGAATATCACCCTGGTGGCCTTTTCGTTTTATAACCAGGTGCCCAAGTATAGGACTCTTTTGATCGGTCAGATCTTCGCCATCTTTATCATCACGGTAGCTGCGGCAGAAGCGGCGGTGGCCCTGGCAATGATTATTGCCATTTACCGCAAACGCAACACGGTGGATGTTGGCGAAATAGATATGATGAAGTGGTGAACACTATGGCATTGTATTCGTATTCGTGGCTGATCTTGTTTGCACCGCTGTTTTCATTCGCGGTGATTATTTTTGGGACGCGGGTTTGGGATTTGCTCAGTCGGCCTCACGTTGCCACGGAATTAGCACAAGATGCTCATGGCGAAGTTGGTCATGCGCTTGCTGCTGAAGAGGAGCATGGGACAGGCGGTGAAGTGCAGACTGAGCACGGCTATGAGGATGACGAAGATCCCAAGGTCCCGCAGCTGACAATGGGAGCGAAAGTTAGCGGCTATCTTGGCATCGCCATCATGGCAGTAGCCTGTATTTACTCCTGGCTCTTGCTGCTCGACTCGGCTAAGGTGATCGCGCTCGCATCAGACAAGCTCTCCGACGGTGTATTTTCTTACACCTGGTTGGCCCTGGGTTCCGCGAGTTATACCATTGCTTTTCACCTGGACACACTGGGAATTGCAATGATGGTGGTGGTGACGACGGTCTCGTTGCTGGTGCAATTCTATTCGCAGGGCTACATGGAAAATTCGGCGGGCTATGCGCGTTTCTTTTCCTACCTCTCGCTCTTTACCTTCTCCATGCTGGTGATTGTCTTCGCGCAAAACTTCCTGGTGATCTTCATTGGTTGGGAGCTGGTGGGTCTCAGTTCGTATCTGCTGATTGGCTTCTGGATTAATAAAAGGGCCAGGCCAGAGGAAGATCGGCTTTCACCGGCGAGTGCCGCCATTGAAGCTTTTATTACGACGCGCGTGGGTGATGTCGGCTTTATGATTGGTATTATGATCTTGTTCGTGAACACGGGCACCTTTAATTTCGCCGACCTGGAGTCAACGAATCCTAATAATCACCTCAGTGTAATGTACAATTTCATCGTCCATAACCATAACCAGGCATTGTTGACGGTAGCAATGATCCTGGTCTTCTGTGGCGCAATTGGTAAGTCGGCGCAGGTTCCCCTGCATGTCTGGTTGCCACCCGCTATGGAAGGCCCCACGCCAGTGAGCGCACTAATCCACGCGGCGACGATGGTTGCCGCCGGTGTTTACATGGTGGCGCGTACCTTCCCGCTCTTCGCGACGGCAGGTCCGGCTGCCTTTGAGGTAGTGGCCTGGATTGGTGCTATCACCGCTATTTTTGCCGCGACAATTGCGCTGGTGCAGTATGACTTCAAGCGTGTGCTGGCCTTCTCGACTATTAGCCAGCTAGGCTATATGTTTGTTGGCCTGGGCGTGGCTGGTAATGAATATGGTCCTGGCCCTGGCATGTTCCATCTTTTCACACATGCGTTCTTTAAGGCTCTGCTCTTCCTGGGTGCTGGTAGCGTACTGCATGGGCTGCATCATGCGATGCATAAAGAGGTACAGGATGTGCGTTTGATGGGTGGGCTTGCTTCGCGCATGCCGATCACCGCCATTACCTGGTTGATTGCTACACTTTCGATCTCCGGTTTCCCTTTCTTCGCTGGATTTTATAGTAAGGATACTATTATCGGGCTGGCCTTTGACAAGGGCGATTATGGCCTGTGGATCGTGACCCTCGTGACGGCAGGCTTGACGGCCTTCTACATGCTGCGAGCCTATATCCTGGCCTTTGGTGGCAAGGGCGGCGCGTTTGGTGGACTGTGGGGTGGACCGTACAGAGGTACCGGTGAGGTACACGAGTCGCCGTTGACGATAACTATTCCGTTGATCTTGCTGGCGATTCCCGCGGTGATTGCCGGTTACTGGTTTGGTTTCTTTAGCTATCTGACGCCGGGAGCACCAAATTTGAGCCTGGGTACTATACTCACTGATTGGAAAACGTGGGTTGGCGTGATTGTGTCGCTGCTGGGTTTTGCCTGGGCGTACACGCTCTATACGCGCTTTGAATTCGCGAAGATTGGCGAGTATGTACAGAACCACGCGGTCTTGCGGGTGCTACATCGTATCCTGCTGAGAAAATACTACGTTGATGAGCTCTATAATCTGTTCATTCGCTACGGAGTGCTGGGCCTTTCGCATGTCGAGCAAGCCTTCGATGCCTATGTTGTTGATGGGTTGGTGAATGGCGCGGCCCGTTTGGTGACAACCTTTGGGCGCGACCTGCGGCATGTGGAAACCGGTAGAGTGCAGTCGTACATGGTTGGGTTCTTTGGCGGGGTTGCGGTATTGGCGGCGATTGTTATTGTGCTGGTCAATGTTCTAAAATAAGGGATAAAACTGTGATATTTACCTATGATCTCACCTGGATTATCCTGCTGCCAGTGATCGGCGCACTGGCAGTAATGGCTACTCCCAAGTCGATAGCACGCTGGCTAGCTCTGATCTTTGCGGCAGCCACCTTTGTACTTTCTATGATCATTTTCTTTCGCATCGCGGGCGACGGCCACGGCTTTGGCAACCTCAATGACCTGAAAGATGCGGTCCAATTGCCGTGGATTAATTTCAAGGCTGGTGCGGTTAGTATAAAAATTGACTATTTCCTGGGTGTTGACGGACTAAGCCTGCCGATGGTGATCCTGAATGCGCTCTTGACGATGTTGGCGGTGATTGGCGGCTGGGAAAAAGTGCGCGTCAAAGAATACCTGGCCTTGATGCTGATCCTGGAAGCTGGCGTCATGGGCGTATTTCTGTCGCTTGACCTGCTGCTCTTCTTCCTCTTCTGGGAAGTGGAACTGGCACCTATGTTCTTGCTCATTGGTATCTGGGGGAACGAGGCTATCAAGCATGGCATGCCTGGCCGTATCTACTCAGCCTGGAAGTTCCTACTGTACACGTTCTTTGGTAGCGTCTTTATGTTGGCGGGTATCCTGCTGCTCTACTTTACCAATGTGAGCAATCATGGTGTGGCGACCGCCAGTATGCCGTACTTCGCGACGCACTTTTTCAATGGCTCGATCAATATATTTGGCGTGACGATGGGCTTACAATTGCTCACATTCCTGTTGATTTTCCTGGCTTTCGCGGTCAAAATACCGATGTTCCCGTTCCATACGTGGTTGCCCGATGCCCATACGGATGCCCCGACGGAAGTTAGCGTCATCCTGGCCGGTATCCTGCTGAAAATGGGTGCCTATGGCCTGATTCGTATTTGCTTCACGCTGCTCCCCTTTGGGGTGAATGCCTTCGCGCCGTGGCTGGCTGTGCTGGCGGTGATCAATATCATTTATGGTGCGGGTATCTGTCTCGTGCAGACGGATATGAAGAAGCTCATTGCGTATTCCAGCGTGAGTCATATGGGTATTATCCTGCTGGGGGTCGCGGCGGCGGCGACTTCGATTGATTTGACACATGGCACGCTCAATACTTTTGGCATGGCGGCTTTGACGGGCGCGACGATTCAGATGTTCAGCCATGGTATTATTACAGGCATGCTGTTCTTTTGCGTCGGTGTGATCTACGATCACGCGCATACACGCGAAATCGCGGTCTTTGGCGGTGTGGCGAAAAAGATGCCGATGCTGGCGACGCTCTTTACCTTTGCCGGTCTTGCCTCCCTTGGCCTCCCTGGATTGGCAGGGTTTGTGGCGGAATATATTGCCTTTACTGGTAGCTTTCAAAGCTTGTCAGTGATCACGACGATTAGTGTCTTTACGATGATCTTAACGGCGGCGTATGTACTGTGGATGCTCAAACGGGTTTTCTATGGGCCATTTAATACCAGGTGGAGCTGGTTGCCGGATGCTACCTTGCGCGAGACTATCCCGCTCTTTGCGTTAGCGGCGGTGATTGTCTTTGTGGGGATCTATCCAGGCATTCTGGTCAATGTGATTACCCCCAGCCTGAATCATATTCTGACACATATTACGGATGTGGTCAGAGTAACGGCTTCGCGCTAGAAGAGATTGAGGTTAAGGTTAAGGAGTTGTTGTATGGTTCATGTAGCTGATCTCTATCTGCTTGCGCCAGAGTTTAGCCTGACGCTGTTGGCACTGGTGGTACTGGTGGTAGATCTGTTCACCAGGCGGCGTATTGTGACGGTGACGGTCGCACTGGTGGGGCTGGTCGTGCCAATGGCTTTTGCCATCTCGCAAGCATTGTCGCTGGATTTCTCGGTTGCCCACCACGCATTTTTTAACATGCTGGTGGTTGATCAATATGCTATCTTTTTCAAAATCGTTTTTCTGATCATCGCGGCGGTGATTCTCCTGTCATCCTACAGTTATGTCGGCAAATATGTCAGGGCGGATGGCGAGTTCTACACGCTCTTGCTTTTCTCTGTGACGGGCATGATGCTCATGGCAAGTACGGGAGAGTTGATCTCCATTTATATTTCGCTGGAATTGACGAGCATCCCGCTCTATGTGATGGCCGGTTTGCTGCGGACGAATGAACATTCAGCAGAGGCGGCTGTGAAATATGTGCTGTTGGGGGCGATGTCGTCGGCGATCTTGCTCTACGGTTTTGCGCTGCTGTATGGACTGACGGGCACGACTGACTTGATGGGCATTGCTACCTTGATCAAAAGCGGTATTCATACCAGCAACGTAATTGTTTCCTTGCAAGGTAACGTCATGGAATTGGTGGCGGGTATACTGATCCTGGCGGGCTTTGGCTTCAAGATTTCGGCGGTGCCGTTCCACATGTGGGCACCTGATATTTACGAGGGGGCACCGACGCCTGCGACAGCTTTTTTCTCAGTTGGCTCTAAAGCGGCTGGTTTCGCGGCTCTGATCCGTGTCTTTATTGACGGTGGCCTGGGCTTTGGCAATATCTCAGCACTGATTATTGTGATCTCGATCGTGGCGATTATGACGATGACGCTGGGTAATGTGGTGGCGGCGGTGCAGAGCAATATCAAGCGTATGATGGCGTATTCCAGTATTGCGCAGGCGGGCTATATCCTGATTGGCTTCACAGCGAGCTTGGCGAGTAACCAGTCGGATGGGAACGCGGCGGTGCTGTTCTTTATCTTTGTGTATGTGATTACGAACCTGGGGGCTTTCTCCGGTATCATTGCGCTGGCGAATGCGACGGGTGGCGAACGCATCGAGGATTTCCGTGGCCTGGCGAAACGTGCGCCATTGTTGAGCTTAGGTACGGCTCTCTGCTTGCTCTCACTGGCTGGCATACCACCACTGGCAGGATTTTTCAGTAAGATTGTGATCTTCACGGCTGCCTGGGGCGAGGGACAAGCTCTGATCGGTATGGGTCATGCGCTGGAAGGCGGTTGGTTGACGGCACTGGTGATTGTTGCGTTGATTAATACCATCGTGTCGCTGATCTATTATGGGCGCATTGTGAAGGTTATGTACTTTGATGCGCCTCTCAAGGAGGATCGCCTGGTTACGCCATATAGTCTGGGGACATCGCTGGCACTGACATCAGCAGCTTTGATCGTAATATTCTTCGTCTCGCAGGCGGTACTGTCTGTAGCTGGCCCAGCGGCGAATAGTTTGCTGGCGTTTTTGTTGGGGAGGTAGGGGATTAAGAAGCCAAAAGGCAGTGGGGGAGGTAGCCGCACGGCTACCTCCCCCACTGCCTTTTGGCTTAGAGGGTCCATACTTTGGCGTTGGTAAAAATTACCTCGGTTGGGTTATTGATGTTATCGGCGGCGAGACCGATTTCGCCCTGGTTGTAGGTGCTATCTTGTATTACATTGATAGACTTATGGTTTACGTATAGGTTGATAGAGCTATTGTTGGCGACGACCGCGATGAGGTTGGTTTGGCCTGTCCCCTGATGAATAATGGGATCGGAACCCTGTAAAAAATCCTGGCTCTCATTGCCGCTATGGGAATAAAGCCATAACACATACGTGCCGTCCTGGCAGATGCGAAAATAATAGTAGTGGTAGAGCGAGGCGTTGCCACGGAAGATGATTGCGCCGCAATCTCCGGCAATGATAGTCATATCTACTTCGTAGGCGAAATTAGTGAAGTTGGTGCTCTGAGCCATACACCTGTGGTAAGTACTGCTGCCGGGTGCCGCCACATGGTAGCCTTCTGTAGTAAAGGTGCAGGTGCCAAATTGGGTGGGTGCTGTATCCCAATTGTAGCCTTGATTATTGTCGTGTAAGAGATCGTTGAGCACGAGCGTTCCAATATTAGGAGGATAGGGGTTAACAGTTGTAGAAATGACGGTTGTTGTGTTCTTTGAGATTGGGCTGGCAGATTGGTTGGTGACGGTGATAGAGATATTATGGGATTGCCCGGTTGCTGTGGCGGCAAAAGAGGTGGCATCGTTAGCTTGAACGGTGGCTATGGTATCATTGTTAGGGGTGGACGGGAAAAGTTTTGGGATATAGTAGAAGCCCAGGCTAGCGATTACTATCAGCAATACTAATCCGACCAATGCAAGATTTCTACCTCTGAGAATGGGTTTCTTTTGAGGATCGGGGATACCGTTTGATGACAGTGGTTCAGGGTTGGATATAGTTGCCTTTCTGTCGCTATCGTTATTGCTGCCAGGGAGAATGGTTTCCGGTGTTGGCTTAGAATATGAGATGGGAACAGTTTTATCTGAATATTTAGCAGGGAATCTTAGCGCGGTAGGGGTATTTGTATAATCGGTTGCTTGTTGTAAAGCATAAGCGAAGGCTGAGATAGATGGAAAACGATTTTCTGGTTGCTTTGACAGGGCTTTCAGAATAATCTCATCGATGTCCTTTGAAAGGTGCGGATTGAAGGTACTGGGTGGTTTGGCTTGTACACTGATGTGCTGATACATCATTTGCTCTGATCGCCCAGTAAAAGGTGAAACTCCAGCGAGGAGTTCGTATGCCAGTACTGCAAGGGCGTACTGATCGGTGGCATAGACAGGATCACCACTCCACTGTTCAGGGGCCATATAGCGAGGTGTGCCACGGCTAGCATGGCTGACACTGGCACTAGCACTGCTGAACTTGGCGATGCCAAAATCGGCTAGAAGCAGATCAGGATGACTGGGGTTTTCTTTGTTGGTGCGTATGAGAAAATTAGGGGGTTTAACATCCTGGTGAATAATCTGGTTATCGTGCGCGTACTGGAGCGCGTCCGCAGCCTGAGAAATAAAAAATGCAACATCCTGAATGGGGAGTAGGCCTGTAGTGGTATGCTGTTGAAGCCAGTTGGCAAATGAACCTTCGGGTCGAAACGGCATAATGATGTAGGTAAGCACCATGCCATTGATATTTTCCTCGCTATAGCTGTACAGAGGTAAGATGTGGGGATGATCGAGTCGTGCAATAGCTTTGGCTTCACGTTGGAAAAGACGTGTAGCATCCTTGGCGACATCATTGCTTGGATACGCACTCGCTTCAGTACTGCTGATTTTAATGGCAACTTGCTGGTTAATACGCTCATCTTCCGCGAGATATACTTCGCCCATGCCTCCTTTACCAAGCAGACGGATAAGGCGGTATTGACCAAGTTGTAAGCCTTCAAGTGCCATGGTGTGCCTCTCTATAAAAAAAGTAAAAACTAAAGTTCAATTTATTGTTATTTCCTCTCTGCCAAACCCGCATCCTCTAATGCTGTTTGCAATAGATCGGCAACTTCTAAGGCGGTGGCCCAGCGGTGGAGGTAGGGCATATCGAGGTTGGTACCCTGGACTTTGAGGACGCCGAGAATGTCGTTCCATTGGCGGTCGGAGACACCTCCGCCCATTTTGTACCATTCGAGTTTATTGAGGATGGTGCCTTCTGGTGAGGCTACGTAGAAGGGACGCGTATCTTTCATCAGAGGTTGTAGTTGTACTCTGCGTAGTTCTTCCTGGTCGAATAAGCGGGCTTTGGGGATGGAGATGTTGATTGGTAAGATTGTTTCCAGGTGGATAAGGTTAAAGAAGCTTTTTTGTTGAATGGCGTCTCGTACTGCATTGGTGTTGATATAGTAGGAATTGGCAAGTAGTGCTGAGAACGGCTGAATGTGTTCGGGCTGGAGATTGGCAACAAATTGTAGTGTATCGGCTGGGGCGGCTTCGATGGCAGTTGATAAAATACCGTAGAATGCGCTTGCGAATGCTCCACTCAAATAATATGTGATACCAAGTAGTTCTAATGCAGCGATGATGGAGGTTAGCGCGTCAAATAGGTGATTTGTGTGTGATGTAGCAGTAGCATTTCTAGTGGCTGGCGGATATACCCTTAATTTATCAGCCAACTCCTGGCTGTAATTGTTGGCGACAAAGATTAATCCTACCTCTTTTTCGTTGGCATTGGGATGTGTTTGCCTTATGCCTTGTTTATGTGCTTCGATGAGAAATTGACTCAGTCCTGTCATCAGAGCAACGCGTTTGGTGATTGGAGCCTGGCGTATCAATTCGATTTGTACGCGTTCGGCTTCGGGACTGGTGTCGCTGGATTGTGTTCTCATGGGTTAGTTGCCTCTCTGCTGTTGTTCTGAGTAGAGTGTAAGAGATAATGGGTTGGGTGTCAATGTATGGTTGGAGATTGAGTGTGGTTCGTTTTTTTGCATCGAAGGTGAGAGGCGTAGGGACAATTTGTGGTGGTGTTGGTCACTTTTGCCAGACAATTAGATTTGAGAAGGAGACATCGGTGAAATTTCCAGTCGTTTGGGCGACAACACCGATAGCTCCCTGGCTATATGTGCCAGGATCGAATTGGTTATCCTGGACGGTAGGGAGAGCTCGCTTGTTTATAAACAAGGTAAAGGCGGAGCCGATGGCGACAACGGAAATCATATTGGTCTGGCCCACGGCGGTGAGGATAGCTGGACTGACGCCACTTAGCAAGGTACGTTGATAGATATCGGTATTATAAATATCAAGTGCATACTGACCGGTGGAGCTAATGTGGAAGTAGTAGTATGTTCCATTGCTCTCGTTAGCCCGAAAGATGAGTCCTCCCTGGTTGCCTTGAACGATTTTCATATTGACTTGGCATGAAAAGTTGGCGAAATTTGTATTTTTGGCGAAGCAGGTGTTTATTGAGCCGGTTGAGCTTACGTTAGCATGATATGTTCCACCTGTGAATGAGCAGCCACTGCCATCGGGATAGCTAGTTGTCTCCCAGCCGTGATTTTGGTTGTTATCCTGAAGCGAGTCATTCCATGATGGCGTGGTTCCGGTAACAGTCGCAGCGTATACTGTACCGGTCGCGTTATTGAAAGCAGTTTGCGTATTAGTCGCATTGACATGTGCTGTCTGGGTGGCATTAGCATTCGCTGTGGCTATGGCATAGGCATTAGCCGTGGAAGTAGCAAAGGCGTTCGCTGTGGAAGTGATATTGGTGTTATTCGCTTGAGCCGTGTTGGTCGCATTAGTTGTGTTGGGCGTAGTGGTCGGGCCTGTTGTTATGGTTTTTGCAGGGGTGGTATGAGTTATGGTAGTGTTGGTTGGGTGGGGATTGGTGCCGGTTACGTTCACCTGTGATAGGTAGAACATCCATCCGCTCCCGGCTAAAATGGCGAGTACACAACTTGTAAGGAGGAGGAGTCTACCCCAGTGATGGTGACGCCGTGAGGAGGTATCATGAGGTGGATCATCTGATGGCGGATTATAGCGCGGTCTATTAAGAGATTGTGGCGCAGGAACGGTTTTTTCTAAGGTAGATACATTTGGAAGTGAGAGCGGTTCGCTGACCCTGCCATGTGTACGAGCTATGTGCTTATCAGTGAGTAAGGCTTGTCTAAATGCTTCGGCGAAGGCGTTGACTGAGGCAAAGCGTTTTTCAGGGCGTTTCTCCAGGGCTTTGAGTATGATGGCATCCAGACTAGCGGGGATGTGTGGATTGTAGTTGCTGGGTGGTTCAGGCCGGAAATAGCGATGTTGGTGCCATAGCTGTTCTTTCGTGAGACCATTAAAAGGAGGATGTCCTGTCAACAATTCGTAGGCCATAACCGCGAGCGCGTATTGATCGGTGGCGGGAACGGGATTACCCATCCATTGTTCAGGGGCCATATAAAGCGGTGTGCCACGGTTATGCTGGCTCTTGTTGGAGGATGACATAAGCCTGGCGATACCAAAATCAGCCAGTTTCAGCTCTAATTTGCTAGGATACAGGGCTTCCCCATGTATCAGGAAATTGGAGGTTTTGACATCCTGGTGAATGATGCTTAAATCGTGAGCATGTTGGAGAGCACTGGCGGCCTGGTTAACGATGCGCTCAATATCCCATATTGAGAGCACATTCCTTTTTAGATGAAGACGTAACCAATCGGCAAGCGAGCCTTCGGCATGATATGGCATGACCAGATACATGAAGGTCATGCCGTCAATACTATCTTCCCCTGAGCTATAGATGGGTAAGATATGTGGATGGTCAAATTTTGCCAGGGTTTGGGCTTCGCGCAGGAAGAGGCGTATAGCTTCTTCCGCATTATCAACATCGTCATAATGGGAGGCATCAGTCCAAATGACTTTGATGGCTACGAAGCGATCCAGGCGTGTATCTTCTGCAAGGTAGATTTCACCCATGCCGCCTTTTTTCAATAAAGAGCGAACGCGGTAATGATCAATGTGGTGTCCTCTCAATTGCATGATTTACCTCATACCCAAAAAATAAGCAAGGAGAGTGCGTGAGACACATTACAATGGCAAAAATATATGACTGAAGTAACAAGGAATAGTATAACATGCAAAAAATATATTTATCAATAGATTTTTGCTCAAATCTATTGCAATTCTACTGGCTTACTGGAAATTGAAAGAGAATATGATATAACTTTTCCAGCACCTAGCTACTCAGTTCATAGTGGCTATACAGATGAATGGGGGAAACCGCAAAGAGGTAGTGAATTTTTCTCTGCTACCAATTTGAACCCATTTTGCGTCTCAGAAAGATCATAGGTTTTGCCATCCTTGTTCAACACGAGAGACTGATCCGATGAAGCATTGACGAGCCAGGAAAGCCAGATTTGTGCGTTGGCTGCTGAGAAGAGTGGAGTTTTGTCGTCATCCAGGGTAATCGTATTTCGTGGGAAAGAGAGGTTCTGCTCATCACGAGGATTGGTGTAAAATCCCATTATACTATTGATTTTGTAGGCAGAAGAGGTGCCGAGCAGGTTCAGTACCTCAACTTGTATCTTTACCTGGTCGCCCATGAGTAAAGGTGATTGGCTGGCAAGCACCTTCCCATTTTTATCAACAAGTGTAATGAGTGCATGCCAGTGATATGGCCTCGGCTCGATGGCGCATACCTGCCAGGTTAGGTTCCCAGAACCGAGCTGGGGATAGTTTTGCATTTCGCTCCGTAAGGTCATGTAGCCAGCAAGAGATGCCAGGAGCACGAGGATTACGAATATACCGCCAATCCATTGCCGTTTTTTGTGGCTATGTCCGTGCTGCGGAGTTATTGGTTGAGATCGTTGTCGGTAAGGCAAGTTATTGCCATAATTTTTGGACTTCATTGGTGCCTTCCCTTCTTCTGGCATTCTCCTTTGAATGTCGAAGGTTAGCAGTATAGGTAATACGATTTGACACATGTACTATGAACAACGAGTTGGAAGAAGTCGGTGTATTTTGCTCTTCTACTACATAGACGTAAGTTACTTTGAATTATAAGAAAATAGGGCATCATCTTTAGCAGTCTTTAGAATTTGACCTTCACAAGTGTTGGCATATCCGCTATAAAAGGTAATAAGCCTTGACTTAAAGTACTTTAAGTTGTTACTTTAGTATTATGAATACTCATACAGATAAAGCCCAGCTTTATACGATTAGAGAAGTTGCCAGGTTCAGTGGGCTTCCAGAAAGCACATTGCGCTACTACGAAACCATCGGTTTAATACATCCAATTACTCGCGATTCCAGTAGTAAGCACCGTGTATACAACGAGCATGATGTTGACTTTGCTATAGCTATTGCTTGCCTCAATGCGACAGGCATGTCTCTTGAGGATATGCGAACCTACCTCAAGAACCGAAGCCTGGGGGCGCAGGGAGCAAACGAACAAGTGGAATTACTCGAAACGCAAAAGCGGCGTCTTGCTGAAGAAGCGCATCATCTTGAGGTGCGGCAACGCTATGTTGACATCAAAATTGCGTATTGGAAGGCCGTTGCATCAGGCGATACACAACAGATAGAAGCAACAAGGGAGCGAACGTATGCTCTCGCTCAAGAGTTGAAACTCCCTAAAGCGTTATCTCAAGAGGAGGAGAAATAAGTATGAAAGCAGTCATTTTTAATGGACCGGGTAAGATCGAGCTTGGCGAGCGGCCAGACCCGAAGATCCAAGAGCCGACTGATGCTGTCGTTCGTGTGGTACTCGGGTGCGTCTGTGGTTCTGATCTGTGGTACTACCGAGGTCTGTCCCCTCATGCACTTGGCCCAATCGGGCATGAGTTCATTGGGGTGGTTGAAGAAGTCGGGTCAGATGTCCATAACCTCAAAAAAGGTGACTTTGTTGTCGCTCCTTTCACCTACTGCGATGGCACATGCGCAAACTGCCGTGCGGGATGGCCGTCAAACTGTCTGCACGGAGGCTCGTTTGGAAACCATGGGATTGACGGAGGTCAGGGGGAGGCGGTGCGTTCGCCCTTTGCTGATACCACACTGGTGAAAGTCCCTGGCTCTGGGTATTCAGATGAAATCATGCGCTCCTTGCTCGCGCTTTCAGATGTGATGTGTACGGGTCATCATGCGGCGGTAAGTGGCGGTGTGAAGAGAGGTGACACAGTTGCTGTTGTTGGTGATGGTGCGGTGGGTCTTTGTGCCATCATGGCTGCCAAACGATTAGGGGCAGATCGCATTCTTGCTTTGAGCCGAAATCCAGCCCGTCAAAAGCTAGCGCGAATATTTGGCGCAACGGATATTCTCCCTGAACGCGGTGATGAAGCAACACAGAAAATCTTGGAAATGACCAACGGGATAGGTGTAGACGCTGCGCTCGAATGTGTCGGCACAGGAGAGTCTATGGCTACGGCATTTAGTATCGCACGTGTCGGCTCGATTGTTGGTGCTATAGGTGCCCCACACGATGTTGAGGTACCGATTGATACGGTTATCTTTCGTAACATAGGACTTCGAGGAGGCGTCTCGCCAGTGCGAAGATATATCCCAGAATTGCTTGACGATGTTTTGGAGGGACGCATCAATCCGGGACTGGTCTTTGACTTCACAACAGACCTGAACGGTTTCCAGGAAGCCTATGATGCCATGGACGAACGACGAGCGATCAAATCGCTTTTGCAGATCGGAACGATCTGAATGTACTTAGCTATCCGCGGTGCTCACTTATTCTCATTTGATTGCGATTGCTCATTCGAGACCATTTTGCACAAGTGGCATGTTGTGTGTTATATTTCATAGTATAGTTTTTATCTCGTTCGCCGGGAGCTTCAAGCTGAGAGGGTGGTATCGCCACCGACCGGTTGAACCTGATCTGGGTAATGCCAGCGCAGGGACGGACAGCAAAGAAGTCTCAGGGGTGCTGGCATGTGCTGGCACCCCTGTTTTGTTTTAAGCAGAAAGCTGATAGCGGATGCCGCCAACCTCTGAAAACTCGAAGAGGTACTCAATATTGCGGGAACCTGATCTGGATAATACCAGCGGAGGGAAGCGGCAAACGGCTTGATTACACGCATGCTCTATGAAGCAGAAGGCCGCAATCCTCCATATATCAGGATTGCGGCCTTTTTGTGTG
>JADEYI010001739.1_pt1 | contig 14113 bp, 12 predicted proteins | sample 8542331 | NCBI WGS metagenome assembly JADEYI01 (sample SAMN16510988, study PRJNA670497) | mine drainage metagenome | isolation source: biofilm near Copperflume 1 | place: Germany: Marsberg coppermine Kilianstollen | collected 2018-02 | reverse complement strand
CGTCCTGCAGACAAGCTGCAGTTAAAGGCTGCCACAATCCTACCCTTGTTGGACTTGCCAGATCCAAGCAAGACCCAATTACCCGTGGGCACGGTGCTCAGTATTTGTACCGCCCCCCAAATACCGGCAGCAATTGTTCTATATAATGCGAGACGGCGCGGTGAACTGGCTTGGCTTTGCTGCAGGGACGAGCTGAAAAACCTGTACACGAAGTTCACGCAGGACTTCCCCATCGTGACCATCGAGGACCCCTTCGATCAGGACGACTGGGACCACACCGCTGCCTTCACCGCCGAGGGCGTCTGCCAGGTGCTGTTCCCTCCCTCTGCCACCCACCCGCGCTCCACTGAGCAACCTCTTTGGATGTCATCGACCCTTCCGTTTCAGGCGGATTTGATTCAGTATTTGGGTGAAGGCAATGTCTCTGTCCCTCAAGGAGCTGCTGCCGACCACGAGTCATTGTCAGCGCTCGCCCGAAAGACGCTGTTGAGTCAAGCTTTTGCCTCCACATAGTGACTTGAGCATTCACAGCCTTTCATCTCATTGCAGGGCTGGGAACACTCTCGTTACTGTTATGTTGAGGCAGAAGCAGAAGCAAAAGCAAACCTTTCACCAGAAGAGCCCTCAAATTCTGCCTCATGTCCCTGCAAAGCTCTTCCTGATTTTCTAAAGCGCAGGATTTGCACATATGTGACTGGGCGTGATGTTGGGCTGCTCCTGGAGATGGAGTGCCAGATCAGCGGGGTGACATGTGCCTGCATGATGCGCGCAGGTGGTAGGCGATGACCTGCTGGTGACTAACCCCTCGCGCGTGAAGACCGCCATCGAGAAGAAGGCGTGCAATGCCCTGCTGCTCAAGGCGAGTCACCCTTACTCATGTTCTCGCCATCTGCTCTATCTCCTCCCTGTACTGCAGCTACTGTACGCCTTGTGGGCAAGGGAATTTTTGGATACCTGTGCACAATTGTTGTCAGCAAGCTGCCTCCAGAACGAGTTTACTGACCAAAGCAATGGCAGCATCGCGTTTCATGCCAATTGGACATGTGCTTTCGCAATGACATTGCTCCTGCTTGCAGCACTGGCGTGAGTCCTTGCAGAATCACAGTGTAAGCATTCTGTTGTAGGAACAGCTTTCTGACCAGGCTTGTCCTTGCGCGCAGGTGAACCAGATCGGCACGGTGACAGAATCGATCATGGCAGTGAAGATGGCAAAGGAGGCCGGCTGGGGAGTTATGGCGTCCCACCGCTCTGGAGAGACCGAGGACTCCTTCATCGCAGACCTGTCCGTTGGCCTCGCCACCGGCCAGATCAAGACCGGCGCTCCCTGCAGGTAACCCTCATGTCACCTCCTTTAGTAATTTTCAGAAATCTGGACAAATGCTGCCCAAATGCTCCTAGCCTGGCAACGCTGGGAAAGCGCGCAACAGTAGTAAATGAGTTTTGAAAGGATGCCTGCTGTGAAATGCTTTATAGTGAATCGCCCAGGAGAGTGTAAGTTGGTGGGATCATTGTGATGAGGGTGATGCCTCCCAGAATATCACCCTTTGCGCAATCGTCCGACCCATGTGCATTTGCCTGCTGACAGGCGGGGTCTGTGGCTGTCACTTGCAAGGCCTTCATCTACGTACACCGTTATACCGTGATCACAACTTTTGAATCATGGTTGCATGTGGCCTGACAGAAGCTAGGCTGGGTGTTCTTTATTGTTGAGATGGTCCTGGCTGACTAACTAGTGATCACACCGTGCCCACGGTTGATTGGGTCTTGCTTGGATCCGGCGTGTCCAACAAGGGGTAGGAGTGTGGCAGCCTTTAAGTGCAGCTTGTCTGCAGGACGCACCTTGCCTCTTGGCAGGAGTAGCGTGGAACATGACAAAAATATCTCCACATATTTTGCTGCATGTCAGAAGTCCCTACTGAGTGATTGTTCTGGCTGCAGGTCGGAGCGGTTGGCCAAGTACAACCAGCTGCTGAGGATTGAGGAGGAGTTGGGAGAGAACGCCGTGTACGCCGGTGACAACTGGCGCCACATTGGCTGGTAGAGTTGCTGATGTCAGCATGCATGTGCCACCACATCAGCTGGTGGGCTGATGGAGCCTTGCTGATATTAGCACTCATGCGCCACCAGTATGATTTACTTCCATTTCACAGGATCCGGAAAACCTTTCATATGTGACGTCTGCGACTTTAAGAGAACTGGGGGTGATACAAAGCTTCCTCAGCAGACTGTGCGCCCGTGCACTGAGAGTGTGTCTGAGAGAGGGACCAAATTAAGACATGTTCAAGACTGGGCCACGATTAGCAAAAGCTTCATATATCGCGAGAGATGAAGTCTTGTAATGATAAAGAGCTAATCTAGAAGATTTCAGTCAGCATACCATTTTCACTAAAATTATCGTCAGCAGTCGACTGATCTTCCTCGAGCAACTGTACATATGTTTACAAACCTACTGCAGCTTCACGCAACTGTCTGCTCAGTCCCTCTGGTCAACATCCTGATTCCACATCGCCAGCAATAGGTCCTTGTTGAGGCACACTCATTGCACCACCTTTTGGACATCTTTGGGAGTGATCTCGCTAGGTAGATTCCTGCTTTTCAAGCCAGCCAGCAAAATCATTCATCTGATGATCAAAACACACTTTCCATGCAAACAGCGCATCCGAAAGTGCTATTGAAGGGTGTCAAATACAAAACCAGAGCAGGGCGTCTGCAGCCATTTCACACATGCTGCTTCCAGAGATTGACAAGCTTGTACAGTATCTGCCAAGAGTTTGGCTCGTCACAAATGAGTCAACTTGGGATGTCATGATGGGAACGCAGATGCACCGCAGGCGCATGTCTTTTCATATGTTCCAGACACCCTGATGCGCAAGGTACTTCCGGAATCCCTCAGAGAGGGCTTCATCACTGCTGAAGCAAAATGTATCGGCAAGCCAGTGAATTTTGTAGGCCGCCAGCTCATCTCCCACAGCTGGTTCTCAGTCAGGTCGGACGTGTAAAGGTGGCGGTCTTTGCTCAGATTGGGATGATCCAGATTCCTTTGACATACTAGGGATCGATACACATGCGAGCAGATTTGGTGTCAACAGTAACGTCATCAGGAGCAGTTGTGATCAGCAAAGCGCTTGCATCACCTGAACTGCTGATCAAAGGTGTGGTTGGAAAGCGGAATGAGAGGGGGTGGACACATGGGGGACACGCGTGTCGGACGTGTATTTGCTGACATGTTAGACACGCTGACTGGGATCGCGGATGATCACCCAGTCGAGGCAACCCTGAGGCTCTGAAGGGCTTCTATTCATACCCTATAATCAATTAAGATATGATAGGTTTCAGGGGTCACACATTATACGTTCACAATACACCGTACGAATCCGTAGATTACGGATACTTGCCACGTAGAGAGTTACAACCGCCTTAGCTGGACTGGTAAAAGTCATTTTGGAGCCTCCGTGCTATTGATAGCAGTCTTAGCAGTGGAGTCGAAAGAAGCGCACCTTGTTGACACCTTGTGAAGAGATCGCTATCCTGCAAAGTCGGTGTGCGCTCAGGCACGAAGGATCCTTGCTGGGCCCTTCTAGCAGCAGCTGCCATATAAGTATGGAGCAAGGCCCATTTGCGCCCGTTTACAGTAGTTCTCTTGTGCCAGCGGCGCAAGTCAGCCCTCCTGCTCAGAGAGAGTGAGGCTGGGCAGGGACAAAATCTTCGACTGTCTTGAGGGCGTGGGCTGCACTGATGTCAAGAAGAGACGGCTGGAGAATATGGGCTCTGAGACAGTGATGGTCTACAAAAGCAATGTGAGTGCAGAACAGATAGGCAGCAGATCCCCAAGGCAGTCTTCCGAGCTGCCAGCCAAGCATCGATGGGCACTCACATTGCTTTTGTAGACCATCACTGTCTCAGAGCCCATATTCTCCAGCCGTCTCTTCTTGACATCAGTGCAGCCCACGCCCTCAAGACAGTCGAAGATTTTGTCCCTGCCCAGCCTCACTCTCTCTGAGCAGGAGGGCTGACTTGCGCGGCAAATGGGTCTTGCTCCCTACTTATATGGCAGCTGCTGCTAGAAGGGCCCATCAAGGATCCTTCGTGCTTGTGCGCGCATCGACTTTGCAGGATAGCGATCTCTTTACAAGGTGTCAACAAGGTGCGCTTTCTTTCGACTCCACTGCTAAGGCTGCTCTCAATAGCCACATGAGTGACAGGTGTGCAAATGTTCCAAGGATTTAGCATTATTTGTCAACTTCTATGACGGGTGCATTCCTGTGCAAGTAAGGGCTCGCATCACTGATGTGACATTGAGCTGCCACGGCGTTTGACAAAGGCTGGCAGTCAATGCTAGAGATGAGGACATGTCGTTGGGTGCTGATGGCATCAAGGCTCAGCTTTTTGCTTCCAGACATTGCTGTGTTGAGCTTGTGCATTGTGTGTCATGCTAAAGGATTTCCTTTTCCAGGCTCTGTTGGCACTGCGTGTGCGATAGAGCTCAACATCACCCCTCGTTGGCAGAACCGAGTCTGGTGCAGGTTTAGGATGGATGAACTGCCTGGGAAGAGGGCTTGCATAACCCATCAGACATGTCCTTCCAATGAGGCCTTTTACTGACTCTGCTTGCTTTGTACGGGAACAGGAATTGATAGGTGACAAGAATCCAATTAGCCCTCTCAGTTCAAGTGATGAAAACATTCAAATGAGAACTCGTTAATGACAAGTGTTGCGAGTCATGAAAGATTTTGAACGGCCATGTGGCCAGGGGAAGTGATACTTCCAATTGTAACACTTCCAGTTCGGCTTCTGTTGATTTCATCTATTTCCCCCACACCACTCACATGTGTGATAAGTCGGCTTCTCAACTCAATTTGCAGCTGTGTGCAGTTGTTAATTTGGTTGTGGCGACTTCACCTGAGATAGATGCACGCACAAACCGCTGGCAGCTTTAAAGTTGTAGTACCACTAGATGACGTCATATGGTAAGCAGTGTTTGAACCAGGGGACTTTAAATCGTTGATTTAGAGTCTCCTGGTTTGAGCTGATTGCTGGTATTTGCAGTACATAATTTGCATGGGGCATGATATACAGCAATCTGCAACGAAGTTTTGCTGTTCCAACAAGAAATACAATCATGCGTGGCACCGCTCAGCAATGTATTTGATACATGCCAACCGGCTGTACAATCTCTTATTCACAGAGAAATTTCTATTCCTTTCAAGTCTGCATTGCTAGGTACAGGCAGCAGAATCAGCTGACCAAGCACCACTCATGACCTGTTTACGGCTGGTAAATCTTTGCAGCCCCGGCTGGCGGGGGGCGGTATGAATATTGAGCACCGTGCCCACGGTTGATTGGGTATTGCTTGGATGTGGCGAGTCCAACAAGTGGTAGGATTGTGGCAGCCTTGAAATATAGCTTGTCTGCAGGACATACCTTGCCTTTTGGCAGGAAAAGCGTGTGATAATAATAATAATAACAATATTTGCAGACAATTAATTATGAACCTGGCTCATACTTGTGTGCACCCCCGCATTGTTCTCCTAACGGCTCCTTAAGGACACCTGCTCTAATCACCTGAGAAATTGATGCATTATCGCATATTTGTCCTTCCTCAAATGTTCGTGCAAGTCTTTAGTCGTGACATGGCCGTGTGAGGCTCTGAGCAGAAAAGCAGGTCCCCGCCGATGCAGTTGACACCCATGCCCACATAATTACAGAGAGTAAGACTTCGCAGCGGTCAGCTGGTGACCTTCAGCACAGCTGCAGCGGCTGTGGAGCCCAGAGTGGAGTGGCAGTGCCTCGCCCACTTGTTCCAGGGAGTGTTCTCATCCGCAGTATCTCTCCCTTTCACCAGCTCTGCTGCCTCTGCTGCCGGCGCCTCTCTTGCGGCGTTCCTGTCCTTGGCCTCATTCTCCTTGCCATTGCCCTGGTGCAATAGGTCTGCTGTCAGAGGACACTTCTTCACATGGTGCGCGATGTGACAAATATGGCACCTTGCGTTGCCAGGTTCATGCAACTCACCCCCACGAATACCCGGGCTGACTGCCTGGTCCTTGATTTTCAGCTAGCTAAATTAGTTATTGGCAGGCTCCCACTTGTGGACGCACTCTGGCGAGCACCTCTGCATTGTGGCGCACACTAAAGACTGGCGCACCTCCGTTGCAGCGCCTGCCCCGGCGGCCGCAGCGTCGGCGGAGGATTCAAACGCGTCGCGCAAAAGTGCTATGAGTCGTTTCGCGGCGTCGCGCGCCTCGGGTGTGTTGTCGCACACGAGCTTGCCGGCCGCCTGAAGCAGCGCGGCGCGATCGTGGCCTGCCCACTGCTCCGGCGTCATCTTAGCCGCCGACGCCGCCAGTGACACCGCCACCTTGCCGCGCACCTGCATGAGTGATGACAAATTACTTATACTGTAGTACTCATTCTGAAGCCGCAACAAATAATAATTTGTGGCCAAAAGGGGTGGAAAAACAACACCCTATCTCTCAAAGTACAAAAATCCTATGATAATCTTAATACCAGATTCGGAGAGCTTCCGACAAGCTCATTCCAATGGAGCATGAGACTGGTGTTGTTGAAGTCAGGAAGACTCTAAAGTTGACCTGAAAAATTTCCAGCACCGCCGGGGGTGCGGGTTTTCGAATGAGTCCTACAGTATTACGTGCGATCTTTCATGATGGCGCATCTAGAGCCCAAAGGGCCACAGGTATATGCAGACAGGTCTGTTTGGATCTCTCAGACCTGTCTGCAGCCAGACCCAGGCAAAGGCTTGCCCCTCACCGGCGTATGTACAAGTATTTCAACGTGGGGAAATCTGCTGAGAAGAACTGAATTAAGAGCAGCCCTGCATGTGCGGCACTTGCTTGCAGATGAGCTGCCTTCTTCAGATTGCTACAGGTCCTCCTATGTTCTTGGCACCAACATTTTCATTGCACAGCACTTGTTTCTGCGTTGGCAGCACATCAAGAGGACTGAAACTCGCATGCCCGCAAGACGGAGTTATCACCGAGGAGGGACTGCTGTCCACACCCCTAGTACAATGCGATGTTGACGAGTGTCGTTTTCAGCTCCCTGCCGCGAGCAACAGCTCTGCAGCATCCCCGCATGCTGTTGAGGGGAATGCTCACCTTAGGGTTCTTGTGAGCAGCGTAGGGTAGGATCCGCGGCAGCAGCTTGGCCGGGTCCATGCAGTCAGCCATCGTCTGCAGCGCGCGAGTCACCTCCTCGATGACAAACCGTTTGTCATTGGAGCCCGCCTGCATGCAAGCAAAGGAGGTATACTTGGTTACATTTCATTTTCAGGTTTGGACACGACCGTAGCTTAGGGATGAAAAACTCCCGAAGCCTGGGTGGGACGTCCTTGTAAGGTCAAGAGGAACTTCAACAGTGGCATTTCATGGAAAATGATGTTTTGCACATGACCTCAAGAGCACTGTGCACGGTACGTTTTGAAGCCTTTGGAAGGAGTCTGCTCTTGATGACTGTGTCTGCAAATGGAACCAGGCACAGATGAATATGCCTCAGGAAGAGCTGGGAGTGTGTGGATATATGCACCTTCAGGAGCAGCTGTGACAGCAGGCTCTTGAGGGGCTGCGCTGCACCGCCCACATCCAGAAGAGGCAGTAGCTCTGTGCCGAAGGTCTGACAGAGATCGCTGACTGCCATGATGGCCGCCTGCGCATCAGGGCATGTTCCTTTCAGTCAGCGCAACGAGTTCACAAGCCCCTTTTGAGAAATTTGCATGGTTGGCGCCTGATGCAATGCTGTACATAAGTGAAGATCCGTCAAGCAGCATCGGGCTTCAATGGAATTTTCCAGAGCTGTGTTGGCGTCTGCAGTGAAGGTGTGGGTGCAGGCAATAGAGAGCTCGTGAAAGTGCGTTTAATGGCGTTGATGAATTTCCCAACCAGAGCCAGATGGTATTGAGAAGAGCACACCTTACTGAGGGAACTGCGAAGGTTCTTCACGCTCTTCAGCACCAGCGGGATTACCTGTGGCCTGCAGGAACACAAAACACATCTTTCAGGCATGTGCTGCTCAATTACCTAAGCATGATGTCCAGACATTCAGAACATTCTCCTATTATTCAATTTTTCATTGTAATCGATGCAAAAACAGGAAGATAGTGGTCAGCAGTTGCCATTATGCTGAGAACAGACATGCATGCTCAACAGACATGCGTAATAGAGCTGCCTTCTAGGATGTGAGATGAGATGCTGCATGATCAACTGCGGTCTCAAACATTTTAAGCGGGAGAAGTGCATGTGCTCACAAGAGAGGTCTGCACTCCTCAGGATGGAACACTGCCAAGCGTCTGAGCTGCATCTGCCCCCTACACGCCACTGCCCAGTCCGAAGATTGCAGATCCTGCATTGCTGCCTGTACAGCGACCACCCATGATTGTCATCACTAGCAATTTGTAGCTGCACTGTGCCTGTACAATACTGTACGATGCAGCAGATGTCATCGCATATTCTTAACAGGCACTTTTATTTCTCTTCACATGCGGAAGTATTCCATGTGTCTGAGGTTGGCAGGGACTGGCATCACACCTTTGCATCTGTCTCAACGTTGTCGAGAGGCGTCAAAAGCTCCGTTGGAACATTATCGACGTCCACGGTTGGCACAGGCTCCTGTCCTGTGGGAAGTCTGAGATCCGCAGGTTCTGCTTCCTGTGAGCAAACACTTTAAATGCTTCAAAGGATGTCCTGTTAGAGACTTGCACCATGCAACGCATGATACTACGTAAGTAATCCGCTGTAACAGGCATGAAATCCTGGAATGAGATGCAAATTCTCGATGTGATGTCCCAGGGCAATCTTCGAGACCCACTGTGTTGGATGATCCCTCTCATCTTTTCCCATAAAAAATACTTCTCTGCAGATTGATTTCGCAAAATATATAATAGAGCCGCATGCACGAGGTAAAGCAAAATTTTCTTCATTTTTTCTGTATGCAGAAGGACACAGAAGGCTTCTTTCCCGTGCCACGGCCCACCTGCCCCTGCGCTTTGCTGTACAGTCGCGCCCTTGCAGCCTTTGCAGCTGCAATTTCCCTAGCACTGGGCTGCTTTTCTTCCATGGGCTGCACGGCTGCTTCCTCTTGACCTTGAAGACGGCTGGCCCGCGCCTGCTTCACCTGCTTGGCCTCCTCACCAGCCTTGGCTGTTCTCTTCATTAAAGTCTCCTCCTTGCGTCCCTTCTTCCGTGGCGAGCCAACCGTGACGGAGATGGAGATCGAGCCGTGGCCTATGTCAAAATCAGCTCTCCTCTCTGTTTCCATCCGGCTTGCATTGCTGGTGTGACCAGTGGTGTCCGTTCGCACCTGTTTGCTCTGCTTGAAAATTTCTTCTCGGTGCCACGCTGGCACAGCGTACGGGCCGAGCTATAATGGCATGCAGCAATTGATGGACGGAATTATTATTAGCTTCACACTCATCTGTTGATCTAGGTACAAGTATAGTGATGAACAAGCGACTGACCTGTGATTGGATACCGACTGACCTGTGATTGGATACCAGGACCTGGAAAGAATTGAGGTCCATCGCTGGTTGATGGACTTGATGTTAATAGTTGTGTAGAGCACCCAGCGCCGATATGTACCCAGCTGACAAGATCGTAGGATGTTCTTGCCGATTTAGTTGATCGGAAAGGCATGGCAGCAGTACAGCATGAGGGACTGCACCGGAATGCGGGCGAGCTGGCCGTGGTCCCAGATCACCATGCTGGTGCTAAGCCTGAGGCTGAGACGGGCGGCAAAGCGCTACGAGCCGGCATTCAAGCGTAAGGAGACAGTTTCGGGATGTCCAATTTCCGTACAGAGCAGGTTACTGCGAGCTTGAGTGTTCAGATCCCAAAGTCTGGCCTGAAGTACCTGTGGAATGCCCCAGGCGCACAGTGGACTACACTGGACCTTACTTGAGGCTGCTGCAAGAGCGCCCGAAGCGGCCCAACAGATATGGCATCAACCTGCTGCAGCCCACTGCTGCTGGTGCTCTCAGGGTGACTTGCTGTTCAGCAAATTCACGTCCTTGCCATAAGAAGACGAGTGGGAATCTGCTTTCCTATGCTGACAGCTGTGCTGGTGTACCAATAGTGTCTTGACTGTGCAGATCCTGCCCCCCATGGGCTACATCGACCAGCCTGCAAACAGCTTTGCAACCAAGTTCGTGCACATGAGCTGGAACAAGGTACAAACTCCGGCTGATTTGCTTCCTTCATAAATGTGCCGCCTTCCTTTCGCACTGCGCTGTGAGCTCTTCAACGTGCAGAACCCAGTATCAGATTATTTGTGCTAGGCATGCATGCGCGAGACAGAGTAGCTGTGGAAATATTAGCTTTACGCTGAAGGGTGTGCGTGTGTGGGTTTAGGTGCGTGCCAGCTTCAATGCAGTTACGTGGAACCAGGAGGGCAGGCGCTGCATCACAGGCACGCAGGTCGGCGAGTTCACCCAGTGGGAGGGGCGTACCTTTGCCTTTGAACACATCATTCAGGTGCTCTCTTCTGCATGAAAGTCGGCAATTGAGTAGAGCAGAAGAGGGTCAGAGTAGAGGGATTGGCAATTGATACCCCGTTGTCAATCGAACCGGAGGATCTCCTCTCCTCTGCAGAAGAGCTTGATCAGTGCGTGTCCCGGCATGGCTGGGTGATGATATGCATACCCCAGATATCTAAGTATGTTACATACTACATGCGGGACACTGCACAGCCTGGCTCTTTCAAGCGCAGGAAGGCCCAGATCTGACAAACTTGTTTAAAATGTCATGCATGGCAGATCAGCACTGACAGGTTCTTTTGACAAGCAAGGTGGAGCTGGCATATTGTCACCACCGTGCAGCCAGCACAAACACATTGTATGTAGCCATTTCATTGCTGATGTGGATTTTCTGCATGCATGGCAGGCGCATGAGGCTCCCATCAGGACGGCCCGGTTCCTGCATAATGGCGAGTACATGCTAAGCAGCGACGACGCCGGCATTGTCAAATACTGGAAGCGGCATCTCGACTCTGTGAAGGTGAGAATAACCTGTTCTAGTACCGTGCATATGCTGCTCGCGTATCAGAAGGGAAAACGGTGTGCCTGACCTGCCGCGTGCATGTGAAGCAGCACATGCAGCAATGCTTTTCAATCTGATCATGCAGGATGCTGCAGTAGCTTGTGATGTCATGTGGACCTCTCTACATCACCTTTGTGCTAATTTGAGGCAATGTCTGCTTCTGAAAAATACCGGCTGTTCTGGTCTGACAGGCGCTTCAGGCGCACAATGAGTCCATCAGGGGCATCTGCATTGCCCCCTCCGACCTCAAATTTGCCACCGCCTCTGATGACTCCACCGTCAAGGCATGCACCCTCCCAATTTCCCTCCACTCTCTTTCCTGCAAACTGCTGCATGTACATTGTCATTCTCAGAGGCGCTTCCTGCCCTCAACCTTTCAGACTTTGCTGCACACAGCCACACGGAAGAAGCCGGCTTGTGAGAAAAAGGAAGGGTTTATAAGTGACGTTATTGCCTGCCTGTCAGCTTTGGGGTGTCTTACATCTGGGCCTCACTATCGTGGGAGGAAAGGCTGAAACAACTGTCGCATGCCTGATGGCTGTGAGTTACCGCACATGTGGGAACTCAAAGAAATTGAAAAAAGAAAACTGCCTGCATGACGGCCTGTAGTGTGAAATGGCACCTCAAGGCTGGATAGAAAAGATTTTCCCTGTGATTGTCGCCTGCCTCTTGTCTCTGGTGTCTTGCAGACCTGGCACTTCGACACAAATGGAGAGAGATGTTTTGAGTCTCGCCTACCTGCTGGCTGTGGCGTGTCAAAACAAACAGACAAGGAATAGTCTGAGATTATCGCCTGCCTGACAGCTGTCATATTTCGCAGATCTGGGACTTCAAGACGGCGCAGTTGGAGGCGACGTTGAGAGGCCACGGCGGGGACGTGAAGACGTGCGACTGGCATCCGTCAAAGGGCGTTGTCGCGTCGGCCTCCAAGGACAACGTGATCAAGCTGTGGGACCCCCGCGGCGGCAAAGATGCCCTCGCCACGCTGCAGGGCCACAATGCAACCATCATGCAGGCACGCAATCTTCTCATAATTGCACACACTGGCAAGCTTGTGAGCTCCCATGCTGTCATGAGCGCAGCGCTACAACGCCATGAAACGGAGACGCGCCCTTCTTCAGGCTACGGTTGCAGGGTGTGGCCGCCAAGATGCGCCAGGTGCACCTGCAAATCAGCTGCAGGGACGTCTAGTTCTCGTCATTCGCGCCTTTGCACGCAAGGCCCAATCAACCCTGAGAATTGGCGCCCTTTGTGAGAAGAATCTTGTACAGAGAGTAGCACCTGTAGGCACCGCACAGCATGCAGGCTGGTGAGCTGCCATACGTTCACGAGCGCAGGGCCAGAACGCCAGCATGTTGCAGGAACGCCCTTCTGTAAATGCTAGCGGTCACCTGCAGGAGCTCCTGAAGGGAATTGTCAATCACAGGGACGTTATCGATCCTCTGGCAGCTGCAGGGCCAATGCCTGTGTCACCTGTGCATGATCTCAGGTCTTGGCAGGGTAATTCCTGATGGCGTGATGTTTGTTTCAATTGCAGCGGTTGCACGCGAGGATGAGCATGTCCTGGAGTGGGATGTCATTGTCAAGTAGCTGGTGCTGAAGCTAGTGAGACATGTCACAGGTGCACTGGAACATGAACGGGAACTGGCTGCTCTCGGCGTCTCGCGACTCGCTCTGCAAGGTGAGGCATCTCCAAGCAGCTGGCATTTTTTCCCTGCATGCTTAAATTTGCTGCATAATATAATATTGCAGATATCTTTATAAATGATCAGCTGTGTGAACAGATATGTCGATGGCTGGATTGTCCTGATATAGAGGCTTCTGCCAGCTGTGTTTCCCGCCTGGCGACTCTGCCATTCAATCAGCGGCTTTTCAGCTCTCGGATTCGCACTATGTTACCCTCAAACTCTTGAGTGCATTATAAGAACGGCTGTTAATGGGTGTGACGCTCTCTCTTTCTGCTCGACACAGGTGTACGATGCGCGCATGCTGCGCGAGCTGGCGACCTTCCGCGGCCACGTCAAGGACGTCACGTCCGCAGCGTGGCACCCAATCCATGAGGACCTCTTTGTGTCCGGCAGCTATGATGGCAGCCTCTGCTACTGGCTCGTCTCCCACCCCAACGAGCCCCAGGCAAGCTGCATTGCGCTCTCATCCACTTTGCTATCTTGCAACCATTTTAGGCGGTCCCTACATCATGTGGAGTGAGAAAATACTTCCACATGACGTACCCTGTGGAAACATTAGAGCTTTCTTGCAGAGTGCCACCCCCAGACTCTTCCGGGATGATGTCTGGCTTTTTCCTCAAACTCGTCGCCACATGCAGTTTCCGTGCGCATCAATGTCAGCTGGATCATGTGGTGACAGGTCGGCGTTTTTGAACAACTTATATTTTGTGATAAAAAATTCACCGCGTTGCTCTATGCGAAGGTGCAGCGTGGTGAGCAGGTCTTGGATTTTGAGAGTGAATTGGAACTAGGGTACATTTCTATTGTTGCAGGCTGAGGTGAGGGGCGCGCACGAGGCGTCGGTGCTGAGCATGGCTTGGCACCCGGCGGGGCACCTGCTGGCCACGGGCGGCGCCGACACGATGACTAAGTTCTGGTGCCGCGCTCGCCCCGGAGACCCCTGGACCGACCGCGCGCGCGCCGAGCAGGAGCAGGGCGCTACTACTGAGAGTGGTGCGTAGCAGTTTATCGAATGGATTGTCCTATGAAGTGCACAATAGCAAATCGTTGAGCTGCTGGAAACCTCTAGGGGTGAAATCCTGTTCGGTGGCCATTTAGAGGCACACTCCTTTGAGTGTGTGAAGCTGATGAAAGTAGGATTCTGAATCCATCAAGAAAGAAACACCAGAGGAGAGCTTGGGATGATGAGCGTGTGGATGTGGTACTGTATGCAGGGGATGTACGGGCCGGGTCAGGGGGCGCATCGCTGGGCGCGCCGATGTCAGGCGGCATCCCGGGCATCCCCGGCATTGGTGACGCCGGCCCGCTGCCGCCACCGCCGGCGCCGCCGTTTGCCGACCCGCTGGCGGGGCCGCGCGGCGGCTTCCCCGGGCCGGCCGGCGC
>JADEYI010001738.1_pt1 | contig 14117 bp, 15 predicted proteins | sample 8542331 | NCBI WGS metagenome assembly JADEYI01 (sample SAMN16510988, study PRJNA670497) | mine drainage metagenome | isolation source: biofilm near Copperflume 1 | place: Germany: Marsberg coppermine Kilianstollen | collected 2018-02 | reverse complement strand
AGGCTGTGCTGCTTGAGCACCGGGGCGATTCCTTCGCGCTCGAGCCGGACCATATCCTCGGTGATGCCGCGGCGCTTGAGCGCGTCGAGCGTGACTTCGATCTGCAACACCTTGACCACGTCGATCGAGGCGAGGCCGCCGCCGACCACCGTCACGCCGGGCATCAACTGGTAGCGCGGGCCGTTGTAGGCAGCTTCCAGGTAGTGGTTGAACCAGTAGATCAGCGGGTTCTGATAGACCAGCCCGCGATCGACGAAGCGCTCGGCCCCGTCGACCGGAAACGGGCGGTCGCGCCATGCGCCGTTGGTCAGGACGATCGCGCTCAGGCCCCACGCCTCGCGCAGATCGTTGAAATCGATGTCGCGGCCCATCCGGGTGAGCGGCACGAAATGGATATTCGGATGGTCGAGGCGCTGATTGATCTCCTCGTATTCCTCGCGGCGCTGCTTGACGTGCCATCGCGGCAGGCCGTCTTCGATCTTGCCGTAGGGGCGCGGATTCTGTTCAAAGACGATTACCTGGCTGCGGCGTTCGGCCAGGATCCGCGCGATTTCCGAGCCGGAGGTCGCCGCGCCAATCACCGCGATTACATGTGAGGAGGCTTGAGCGGGAGTTGCACTCATAAAATTAAAAACTGTGACGCCGCCAATCGCCCATGGGCGGCGGATCTTCACCCTTCGCTGGATTATATATAGCAGCCGCTCGCGGAACGGGGCGCGCGCTCGAAGCGCGGGCCGCCTTTGCCGCGGACGATTCCGCCCCAGCCTTGTATCACAAGCGCGCGGCCGACTTCAGCCTCATGCCGACTTTATTGTGCCGAATTATTATCGCGGTCCGAACCGGCTTGCGCGTCCGGTCCTCGCATGTTTTCCTGAATGGGCTATGGTCCGGCATCGATTCTCGGCACGCTCATGGATTTTCGCGATCGTGGTTGGCGGGCTCTCGGCGTTTGCCGGATGCTTCGTCGGCTATCATCACGAGACCGAACATTGGAGCGACGTCGATACCGCGCTGGGCGAGGAGCACATCGTGGCTTTTTCGCGCGACGACGCCACCCAGTTGGCCGAAGATGCGCTGCGCGGTGACGGCCTGCTGTACGAGGTCCAGCCCGACGGTTCCATCGTAACCCTGTGGCGCGACGCCGATCCGCATACGCCGGCCGGCGGCTTCTCGCTGATCGTCGGGCAGAGCCCGCGCTATCGCTACGAAATCCGGGTGGTTGCGCTCGGCAGCCATCAGAGCAAGGTGATCGTCAACGTCCGCACCGAGAGTATTCCCGACGCGGACTTGAACAGTTACAAGGCGAGCAATCGTTTTGCGTTCTTCAAAGAGATCGATGAGTTGGGGCAAAAGTATCCGCCGGCAACCGGGATGCCGACCTCGGGTGGCGTCAATTTTACCTTGCTGCCCAATGAGAATCTGGCGGCGCTGGCCAAGCGGGTAACCGGCAATGAAAACAATTGGCAGGCGATTGCCAGGGACAACGGCTTCAATTCGGTGAGCGATGTCACCCCGTTCGAGAGCGTGTGGGTGCGCAACAGCCTGCTCCCTGTGCCGTCAAAGCATTGACGAAGCGATGCGCCACGCGCGCCGTCGCTGGCGCTTCACGGCGCATCGGCGTCGGTGATGATGACCTTCGTGGAGGACGCGGACGCGTCGAAGGGTTGCCCGGGAGGGGTTGGAGGAATGAAGATCGCGCAGGGGTGCGGACAGAAGCGACGATCGCGCCCGGATTCCATGCGCCCGGCCACGCACGCCCAACCGGCCGCGGCGATCGCCTAATCGGTCGAGGACAGGGTGCTGGCGTCGTCGTATTCCGGGCACAGCCCCGACGGGCTGACTGCGGCCACAACGGCCAGAAATTGCTCGAAGGTCATTTGCAGATTCAGGAATCCGCCCTGACAGAATACCCATCCGTAGTAATCGAGAATTTCGTCGGGAATCATCACCGGCAGACGCGGCAGACTGGTAACCACCGGAAAGCGGCGCGGCTCTTCGATTCTGCGCGTCTCGACAATCGGCTCGGCGATCGGTTCGCGACCGACACCGTCATCTTCCCGGAGCGGAACTACCTTTCGTCTGGAACTTTGAGCCATTGATGGAAAGGCCTCCTGCATCGTCTTGGCGGCCGAGCCCATTCTATTTGCCTTCGAGGCCGCTGCCAAGCGCTTTAGTTGTGCCTCGGTGGATGCATTTACACCTATTAACGTGTCTTAGAATCTCAAATCACTAAGCTAGCTCTTACTAAATCGGTACATTAACAGACAATAAGGATCCATATGGCCACACCCTCAGGATTCCAATCGATTGTACTCGGCGCCGTTCAAGGGCTGAGCGAGTTTCTCCCCATCTCGAGTTCCGCCCATCTCGTGCTGATCCCGTGGCTACTTAAGTGGAAGGATCCGGGACTCGCCTTCGACGTCGCGCTACATCTGGGAACGCTCGTGGCGCTGATCGTCTACTACTGGCGGGAATGGCTTGCGATGGGCACCGCGTTGTTCAGCGGCGACCGTCCCAACCGGCGCTTGCTGATGCTGCTGGTGGTGGCGTCGGTGCCGGGCGCGATTATCGGGGTGTTGTTCGAAAAGCAGGCCGAGACGATTTTTCGGTCGCCGCTGGTAATTGCGATCGCGCTCGCGACGCTTGGGATCATTCTGTGGTTTGCCGATCGCACCTCACCACAAACACGAACAATCAGCGAAGTGACGATCGGCGACGCTCTGTTGCTGGGCCTTACCCAGGCATTCGCGATCATTCCGGGGGTCTCGCGTTCGGGGTCAACTATCACGATGGCGCGCATCCTGCGGCTCAAGCGTGAGGACTCGGCGAATTTTTCCTTCCTGATGGCGGCGCCGATTATCGCCGGCGCGGGCCTCATGGAGAGCCGCCATCTGCTGCATGCGCTCGACGTGCAGGTGATGCTCGGCTTTGTCGCGGCGGCAGTCTTCGGGCTGGCGGCGATCGTCGGATTGATCCGCTACCTGCGCGTGCGATCATACGCGCCGTTTGCATGGTACCGCGTGGCCGCGGCGGCCTTCGTGATCGTCGTTTTTATGCTGCGCGGGTAGCGGCCAGGACCGCCGCCGAGGCGCCGGCAGAGGTCCTCGAAGGGATTTGCCGGCGCCCCGCGTATGATCAGTATTCCTTGATGTTCTTCACGCGCGCGGTTTCGTCGTAGGTGTAGACCTCACCGGCGGTCTCGTCTTTCGTGCGCTTGTGCGATCCGTCGCAGAACGGTTTATTCTTCGACAGGCCGCATCCGCAGATCCAGACCGGCAACTCGGTGCCTTCGGCGATTTCGTAGGGCGCGTTCTTTTCGTGTTTGACCATTCGGGCCATGATTTCCCTCGCTTGTTGGACGGACGCGCGCGGCAGCTTCCGGCGCGCCCTGAATAACGGCGATCAAAGATCAGCCCGATGCCGTAGTCAAACGACGCGGGCGGTCACGTCAGCGGTGGATGAATCGACTCGGCCAATTCCGTATCGCGCGCGGGGCGGCGCGCGTCGGCACCGAAGAGCAGGAAGATTATGCCGGCGACCGCAACCGCGATCCCGGCGACCTCGCGCGCACTGGGGCGCTCGCCCAGAAAGATCATCGCGAAGCCGAACGAGAGCATCGGCACGCCCGGAATCACGACGGCGGTGGTCCAGGCGAGCGAGAGCCGGCGAATCGCGCCATACCAGGTGAGCGATCCGAGTACGTAGACAAAGCCACCGGTGAAGAGGATCGCGGCGAGCGCGCGCGGATCGGCCAGGCCGGCCAGCGCACGCACGTCACCGATCAGCAGCATCGCGCCAAGCACAATCGCGGCAAAGATGCAGCGCGCGCCCGTCACGCAGGTCTCCGACAGCGGCGGCATCACGCCCAGCGAGATGACGTGCGAGACCTGCCAGAAAAGCGGCGTCACGAAGATCAATCCGGCTGCGTAGAGCGGTGCAAACGCGCGGCCGGCCGTGTAGACCGAGCCGATGCCGAGCAGAATCGCGGCGGTCGCGGCCATCTGGCGCGGCGACGGACGCTCGCCCAGAAAAATCATCGCGAGCATCACCGAGTACAGCGGCTCGCTCTGCAGCAGAATTACGCCGGCGACCGCGTCGATCCGGCGCAGGCCGAAGATCAGCGCGAGGCTGGTGGCGACCGACCCGGCCATCGAGAGCGCGATCAGCCGCGGCATCCAGGTGCGATCGATCAGCGCGCCGAGTTCGCCCTTGCGCCACATCACGACGGCGAGAATCGCCGCGGCGACGGTCATCGAGCCGGCGCAGTACAGCATCGGATCGAGATGCGCCGCGCCGTAGCGCATGATGACCGGCTGCACGGCCGCGATGATCGTGGTCGCGATCACGTTGACAATGCCAACGGTGAAGGCGTGCGTGGCGCGCGACTGATCCACGCCGGCGGCGTTATCGTGTGCCGCTGGGCGATCCGGAGATTTCATGACGGGGCGAAATTGGACGTGCGCAGGATTGAAGCCAGCCGGGGGCGATGCATCTTCGCGCCCGTGCCGGTATGTTAGTCGGCGGCGCGCGCGATTGAAATGAAGACCACTCCTCTGCCTGAAAATCGATTACCAACGGCGGTGCTGCTCGACACGCACGACGCCCGCACCGCCGATGCGACCGCGCCTCCCGATGAGCGCGCCGCGCCGGCGATGCGCAGCGCGGCGCCCGCGCACGCTATCGCGACGGCGCACGGAGCGGGCCGGTGGTCGTCACCGAGCATTGCAATCGCGATCATCGTCGCGCTCGGCACGCTCCTGTTCATCGTCAACCTGGGCGCCGCGCCGCTCTATACCAAGGGCGAGCCGCGCGAGGCCGTCACGATCTTCGACATTGTGCATGGCGGCGGCGTGATTCTGCCGCTGCGCGCGGGCGTCGAGATTCCCTCGAAGCCGCTGCTGATGCATTGGCTGGCCGCGATCGTCTCGCTGATCGCCGGTGGCGTGACGACCTGGACCGTGCGGCTCCCGTCGGCGCTCCTGGCGATCGGCGGGATGCTCGCGACCTATCTCTACGTGCGGCGACTGTTTGAAGCGCGCGCGGCGCTGATCGCCGCGGTGATGATCGGCACGACGTTCCAGTACCTGCAGGCCGGCACCGGATCGCGCGTCGACATGACGCTGACGTTTTTCATGACGATCGCGTTCTTCGAGTTTATCGCGATTGCCGAGGGGCTAAGCGCCCGCACCACGGTGCTCTACCTCGCGATGGCGCTCGCGATGCTGACCAAGGGGCCAATCGGCGCGGCGCTGCCCGTGCTCACCGCGATGGTCTGGATCGCACTCACACGGCGCTGGAATCTGTGGCGGCGGCTCGATCTCAAACGCGGCGCGTTGATCGTTGGGCTGATCGGCGGCGGATGGTATATCGCGGCGATCGTTAGCGGCGGCGCAGCCTTCGTGCACAAGCAGATCCTGGGCGAGAATCTCTACAGATTGATCGGTCATCGCGGCGTCAACGTCGGCCATGCGCATCCGTTTTACTACGAGGAGGCGGCGCTGCTCGCGGGCTTTATGCCCTGGACGCCGATCGCCATCGTGGCGCTGTGGCAGGCGATCCGCCGTCCGCGCCGGCTCGACGCGCGCCTGGGCTATCTCCTCGTATGGTTCAGCGTGGTGCTGATTTTCTACAACCTGCCGCTGAGCAAGCGCGGGGTCTACCTCATGTCGCTCTATCCGGCGCTGGCGACGATAATCGCGCTCTATCTGAGCGACGCGATCACCGACGGCGCGGCGATCGCCCGGCCAGTGCGATGGCTGACGCGCGGCATGGGCGGATTTTTCGTCGCGACCGCCGCCGCGGCGATCGCCGGACTGGCGATTCTCTACGCGGCGCCGGCGCTAATGCTGGCGCTACTCGCGCGCGGCGGAATCATGATCGACGCTCTGCCCGGCGCATTGCGGGCGACGGCGCATCAATGGGCGCCGCTGACCATCGCGATGCCGATCGCGGTCGCGGCGATCGGCGGGTGGATGATCCGCGGCCGGCCGGCGACGCACAGACTGATCGTCGCGATCGCCGCGGGCTTTGCCGCGATCGTGCTCGCGGTCAATCTGATCGTCGAACCGGCGGTGGCCAACACGCTCACGCTCCAGGGCTTTGCGGCCACCGCTATCAAGACCGCCAACGGCGCGCCGATCGGCTATTTCGGCAGCCTGGACTACGGCTTCGCCTTTTACAGCGGGCGCAATATCGCCTTCGTGACGAGCAAGGAGAGCATTTTCGCTTACGTCGTCTGCTCCGAGGATGACTACCGGCTGATGTGGCCGGCGATGCGCGCGCGCTATACGATCGTGCGGCGCAGCAATCCGACCGATTTTGACGGGAGCGGCCGGATGCTGCTGCTCGAACGGATCGGCGGCGGCGAATCGCCGCCCTCCGCGATCGCAGCGCCCGCCCCTGCCGCGCCATTGCCGGAGACGCCAAGTCGGGAGACCCCATCGCCATCGGCGACACCGAGCGGCCGCACGTTCGATCTGTGACGAGCCGTGAGGCCAAGACGAGGCGTCAGGAAAGCCGCGCGCGGCGCAGATCCGCGACCGCCGCGGCGAGTCGCGGCAGCACCTCGCCGGTGGGGCCGCGCAGGCTCAGATCGCAGACGCGGCTGATCTCCGATTCGTAGAGATTCGCTTCAATCAGTTGGCCACCGCGCTGCTTGACCTCGAGGGCGAAGCCGGCCGCCGGATAGACCGTTGCGGAAGTCCCGGCGACGATGACCGCGTCGGCCAGCGCCGCATGATCGACGCATTGGCGGAGCACGTCGGGCGGAATCGGTTCGCCAAAGGCGACGGTGTCGCCCTTGAGCAGCCCCGCGCATTGCGGACATTGCGGCGGCAGCACATCGAGGCGGATCTCCTCGGCCTTGAAGCGCGCGCCGCATTCGATACAGCGGATGAGCTTCCAGTTGCCGTGGATTTCGGCGAGCGCCTGGTGTCCGGCCTGGCGATGCAGGTCGTCGACGTTTTGCGTGATCAGGAAACGCAAAACACCCAGCGCTTCAAGTTCGGCGAGCGCCTGATGGCCGGGGTTGGGTCTGGCGACCTTGAGCGGACCCCACAACTCGTCGTCCTGACGGCGGATGCGATCTTCCCAGGCTTTTTTCGGATCGGCGAGAAATATCTGGTAGCCGTTCATCGGCGGCTCGCCGTACTTGGTCCAGAGACCGCCCGGACCGCGAAAGGGCGGGATGCCGCTCTCGACCGACATCCCGGCGCCGGTCAGCGCGATGACGTAACGGGCGGCGAGCAGCGCGCGGGCCGCGGCCAGAATTTGCGCATCGCTTGCACGCTCGGCATTCGCAGCCATCTGGAATCGTCCTCCAATGCGGCACTGGCGGAGCGCTGCGCCGTCCTTCGTGGACCGGCACCCAGCCGCTATCGCATTATGAAGGCGTAAACCTATTCCGTCCAGCCGAGCCGTCTAGTGACGAAATAGCATTCAAGTACATAACTCAGTCCGGACTTTCAGTTCATTTCGTCTCGTCAGAGAGAGCTTATGAAATCAGCGATCGCGCGCGCGAGCAGATCGGGCCGCTCGAGCAGCAGATGATGATGCACGGCGGGAATTGTCGTGAGACGCGCGCGCGGATTGGACGCCGTGGCGCGTTCGGCCGCCTCGGCGGTCAAGATACGGCTGTGCTCGGCGCGCACCAGCATCAGGGGAATCGCGATGCGCTCGATTGCGGCGGCAACGTCGAGACCGTCACTGCCGAAAAAACTTTCGCGATCAAACTTCATCGTGGCGCGGCCGTCAGGCATGCGGATGAGGCTGTGCGCGGCGATGGCCGAGAGCGTCGCGGGTGGGATGTCGCCTTCGTCGGGCATCAGGCGAAAGCGGGCGACGGCGGTGGCGAGATCGGGATAGGCAACGGAAGGCAGCGTCTTGAGGCGCGCGAGATAGCGGTTGCGCCGATAGGTCGAGGTGACGGCCACGTCGATCGCAACCGCGGCGCGCGCGAGATCGGGAAACCGCGCGGCGAACGCCAGCGTCGCGATACCGCCCATGCTATGGCCGGCGACGATCGGCCGCGCGAGCTTGGCCGCCGTGATGAAGCGGGCGAGGTCGGCGGCGTAATCGGCCGGCGCATAGGCAGGCGGCCGCATCCATGCGCTGTCGCCATGGCCGCGCTGATCGATTGCAATGAGGCGCAGGTGCGGATTTTCGATCGCGTCGGCGAAGGGCTGCCACCACCATGCGTTGGCCGAATTGCCATGGAGCAGCACCAGCGTGTCGCGGCCGGCGGGATTCCATTCGAGATAATGGAGGCGCGGCGTGCCGTCAAGAAACCGGCTCTGCGGATCGGTCATCCGAGTTCGTCGAGAAATTCGCCGAGCGCCGCGGCCAGACCCGGCGGATTATCGAGCAGCACATGATGATGCGAAGCGGGGACCGTGGCGAGCCGTCCGCGCGGCATCACGGCGACCATCCGTTCGGCCAGTCCGGGCTTGAGCACGCTGTGCTCGGCCTTGAGGAACAGCGCGGGACATTGCAGGCGGGCGAGTCCCTCCCAGGCCTTCATCGGCTCGCGGATCATCGTGCGGCGATCGGACTTGTAGTCCCATTTGCCGTCGCCGGCCTGGCGAAACGAATGCTCGGCGATGTGGTCGAGCACCGTGCGGGTCGCGATATTATCGGCGGGAATCGTGCGGAAACCGGCGATCGCCTCGGCGAGCGAGTCGAAGCGGCGCGCCGGCCGTTCGGCCAGGCCGCGCAGGCTGGCGACCGCCTCTTGCGGATAGCTCGGCGGGCTGTCGATCGCGGCCATCGCGCGCAGCGTTTCGCTGTGCAATCCCGCGTAGCACATCACGTTATGACCGCCCATCGAATGGCCGATGAGCGCCGGCGCCCCGAGGCCCCATGAGCCGATCAGCGCGTGCAGGTCGGCTACGTAATGGCGGGTGCCGTAGCCCCATTCGTCGGTCCATTGGCTCTCGCCATGGCCGCGCTGATCGAGCGCGAGCACATGATAACGGCCGGCCAGTGCGGGCGCGACGAAGTCCCACCAGCGGGCATGCGCCGCGCCGCCGTGAATCAGCAGGACCGGCGGGCGGCCCTCGCCGCCGTAGTCGACGCAGTTGAGGGCGAGGCCGGTCGCGCCGCGATAGGTCCGTGTAATCATCGCCGTGAGTTATTCCAGACGGTTGCGTTGCGCGGCGCAAGAGGCGCCTCGAGCGCCGTCTTTGCACGGAGAAACTTTCGTGTAAGCATTATATCCGGTGCCTCGAGAGTTGGTCCTTATGACGGTAAAGTCCCGAACGCGAATCATTCCATCAGCCGCGCTGGCGTTAATCCTGATTTCCGCCGGCGCCGCGCGGTCGGCGGATTCGAGCGCGACCGTTACCGACGCGGCCGGGTCGAAACCCGCCAATTCGCCGATTGCGGCCGCGCCACCATCGGTCTCCTCCTCGGCCGGCGTGGGCGACTACGGCGCCGATTCAAACGCCGCCAAAGCGCGTGCGCTGGTCGCAGCCGCAATCAATATGACCGACAGCGATCGCGCGGTAAAATTGCTCTGGCAGGCGACCACGATCGATCCGAGTTACGCGGACGCTTACATCTACCTGGCGCTGTTTTACAATTCACGATCTAATTTCGGCAAAGTCGTCGAAGTCTATCAGAAGCTGGTGAAATATCAGCCCGGCGAAGTCAGTGCCTACCTGAATATCGGCGAGGCCTACATGTCGTTTCAGCCGCCGCGGATGGAAGACGCGCTGCCCTTCTATCGCAAGGCGATCAGCATGGATCCGACGTCCTCATTCGCGGCGCTGCGCATCGGACAGATCTATGCGCAGGAGGGCAACCGCGGCGAGGCGGTCAAGTACCTGCGGATCGCCAGCGGCGATCGCACCAAGAATCCCGACCTAGCGGCGCAGGCCGACCGTCTGCTGCACGACATGGGCTCGTAGGGCGCGGACGATTCAGGAGGCGGCGGGCGCGGGAATCGCGGCCGGCGCCGCCGCGGACTCCGGCGGCGCGCCAGACTGCCTCTCGATCCGTGCGGCCTCGTCACGCAGGCGCGGCGCAATAAAATCTTTGTCGAATTTGGCCTGCTGCGCGGGCGTCAGCAGGGCGTGAATCCGCAGATAGGCGGCGAGAAAATTCCGCCGCCGCTCACGCTGGAAATTGTGCTGCATCGCGAGGCTATGGTCGCGCGTGTCGTGGATTATTTCGGCCACCTGGTCGCGCTGCGCGGGCGTCAAATCGAGCGTCGCATTCATCCGTGCGAGCAGATTCGTACCCGGAACGGTGAGCAATCTGTAGCGATAGGCGAGCGTGCTGCCGGCAAAACCCAGCGCGAGGCCGGCGAGCATCGCGGCCACCAGCAGCAGGGTGCTGGACCTAGCCGGCACGGTCATCGGTCCCGGCGCCGGCGTCGGGCGCCATCGAATCGAACAGCGACGGCACGGAATCCGCGTTTTCAGCGTCGGAGTCCAAACCACCCGCGTGGTAACTAACCGGCGTCACGTCGGTATCTTCGCCGGCCACGGCCGCGGTGAAATCAGGCGCCGGCCACGCCGTAACCGACCAGGCGGAAAATCCTCCCACCAGGAGCATCAGGGCGGCGGCGGCGGCGACCGCCCACGGACGCGTCGCGGACGGCGCGATCTGCACGGACGGCGCGAGGCGCCGGGCGGCGGCGCGATACGTCCGCACAGGGTCGATCGGCGAACCGGCGGAGCCGGCCGCCGGCTCGGCATGCCCATGGAGTACGGGAGCACTCAGGGCGAAGACCCGAAAGGCGCGATCGCATCGTTGGCAGGCGCCAAGATGATCGCTGAAGGCGGCGCGATCCGCGACCGACAGCGTGCGGCGCCAGAATGGCGCGAACATCTTTTGCGCTTCAAAGCAGTTCATCGGGTGGCCCGGGCGCGCTGCTCCGCGAGAATTCGTTCGGCCTGTTTGCGCATCACCTGACGGGCGCGAAACGCACGGATTTTCACCTTGGCTTCGCTCCAGCCCATGGTCTGCGCGATTTCACTAACGCTCAAATCTTCGGTCTCCTTGAGAATCATCACCATCCGATCGTCAGGGCGCAACGTGTCGAGCAGGCGATGGGCCAGGTCGTGGGCCTCCTGGCGCTGCTCGGCGGCATCGACGAGATCCTCCGGCGAGGCATGGTTCACCAGTTCGATCCAGGCGCTCTCGGGTGCGGAAAAATCGGCGACGAGATCCTCGGGCCGGCGCTGGCGGCGGCGCAATTCGTCGTAACATACGTTGGTCACGATCGCACGCAGCCACGCGATAAACGGTAGCTCGGCGCGATAGGTCGCGAGGCCGGTGAAGGCCCGGATGAAGCTTTCCTGCGCCAGATCGCGAACCATCTCGCGGTCGGCGAAAAAACGCTGGCAAATCCGCTCGACCTTGTCGCGATAGCGCGCGGCAAGCTCGGTGAATTCCGCCGTTCGTCCATTGAGGACCTCGGCGATCAGCTCCTCATCGGGTCTGACGGCGAAGCTCCGTTGGAACCAATTTGTCGCCCGGGCATTCCGCATACCTATCCATTAGTACGCCGCACAGAGATCACGGTTACAAAGATGCTTCGCGAGACTAGACCCACGCGGCGTGCGGGACGGGTGGCGCCGCATCCTAATCCCCACGCGGCGGCAGGCCCAGTCCCGCACTGAGGAGATCGGCCGGCGTATCGAGATCGAGCACCACGCCCGGGTCTTCGACCTCGAGATAGGCGACGCGCGCCGGCTCCGCGTTGACGACTACGCGGGCCCCCCGGTCCTCCGGCGCGGACGCCAATTCGCCAAACAACGCGCGGGCGAAGATCACCGGATGGCCGCGGCGGCCGTGATCGCGCGCGATCGCGATCGGCCGGCCGGCGCGGGCGTATTCGGCGGCCAGCGCGGCAAAGGTCGCCGGCGCGACCAGCGGATGGTCGGCGAGATGGACCAGCGCCGCATCGGCGTGCCCCTGCGCGACCTGAGCGAGGCCGACCTTGAGCGAGGAGAGCTGGCCGCGCTCGAAATGCGGGTTCGCCACGATGCTGACGCGCGTGTCGCGCGGTACCGCCGGCCGCACGCGATCGGCATGCGCGCCAAGCACCACGACCACGCGATCCGCGACCGTCAGGCACATTGCCACGGTGCGCGCGATGAAGGTTTCGCCACCGGCCATCAGGAGCGGTTTGGGATAGCCCATCCGGCGCGATTCGCCGGCGGCGAGCAGGATCGCCTCGATCCGTGGCTGACTCACGATGCGGCCCGCGGCGCCCGCTAGCTTGTGCGGCGCAGGCGGCCGGAGCGCGTGCCGAGATTGAACTCGTCACGCCGGCCGGTGCGCCGTTCGCGGACGATCTCGGCGATAATCGAGATGGCGATCTCTTCGGGCGTCTCCGCACCGATATCGAGTCCCAACGGTACGTGGACTTCGCTGAGAAGCTGCGGGGCGAAGCCGTCCTCTTCGAGCCGCGCGAGCGTGGCCCGCGCGCGCCGACGCGAACCGATCATCCCGATAAAGCATCCGGTGGGCGTGCGGAGCGCGGCGCGCAGCGTCTCTTCATCGAAGGCATGGCCGCGGGTCACCGAGATTAGGTAGCAATGGCGGTCGAGGCCGAGCGCGGCAATCGCGGCGGCAAAGGGCTTGACGATCACTGCGTCGGCGGTCGGAAAACGTTCGCGATTGGCAAACGAAGCGCGATCGTCGATCACGGTGACGTGAAACCCGAGCATCGAGCCCAGTTCGGCCAGCGGTTGCGCAATATGGCCGGCGCCGACGATAATCAGGCGCTGCGCCCCGGTAATCGGATCGACAAACACCCGTGGCGCCCCGTCCGACGCGACCCGCGTCACCGGCTTGAGATCGCCCGCGCCGTCGACTTCGAGCAGGCCGGCCACGGCGTCTGACGCACGCTCCGCGATCGTCCCCAGCGCCGAGCGTTTGAGTCCGCTCAACTCACCCGCCGACGCGCGATCGGCCGGGTCGACAACCGCCTTGGTCCCCGGCGGCAGCTCCGCGCGCGCCCCGGCGTCGACCACCGTGAGCAGCGCGGCGGGTCGATTATGGCCCGCCGCATCGGCCAGCTGGCGCGCCATCGGCAGGTCGCGCGGCGACCACAGATCGATAAATACGTCCATGATCCCGCCGCAGGTGCCGATTTCGTTCTGATCGAAATCGCCCGTCAGATCGACTTCGGCGAGCCGCGCGCCCTCGCCCGCCTCGAGCATCAGGCGCGCCTTGCGAAAGACTTCGGCCTCGCCGCAGCCGCCACCGATCGTGCCGTATTGCCCGTCGTCGCGGACGATCATCTTGGCCCCGACCTCGCGCGGCGTCGAGCCTCGAACGTTGATCACCGTGGCGAGCGCGAACGGCTTGTCCCGTTCGAGCGTGCGCACGGCTTCGGACCAGATCAGATCAACTCCAGCCATCTTGAGCCACTCCACCGACGCCCTCGAGCGGGACGATCGTTCCAAATCGCCGGCGCCGCCGGAATTTCGGGAATGCGCCGGACGATCCGGCGACGCGGCCCGCGCGGCCTCGCCACGATGAATGCGTCCCTCGTTACGATCATTGTGGCGCAAACGGTCCGAATCTTTCCAGTGGGTAAAGCGCCGTGCGCGCGGCGCAGGCTCAGGGGGCCAGCGTCGAAAGCCGCACGATTAATCGACCAGCCCCGCGGCGCAGCCTAAGCCGGATCGGCGGCGATGCGCCCAGTCGGGAATTGCGCGGAGCTTGGCGGCCCGGATCAGAGTGCCGGCTGGCCCGAGCCGGATCGGGTGGAATCGGACGGGCCGGTGCGGCGCCGACCGCCGTCTTCGGCCAGGCCGTAGCGCGTGAGCATGCGATAGAGCGTCGAGCGCGAAATGCCGAGCAGGTCGGCCGCGCGGCGGCGGTTACCTTCGGTCTCCTCGAGCGAGCGCACAAGGGTGCGCTTGATCACCTCATCGAGCAGCAGTGGCGATTGTTCCTGGGCAGATTCGGTCGACGGATGAACCGCGTTTCGCAGCGGCGGCAAATCCGCTTCGCCGTCCTGCGGGGCGTTCGATCCGAAGTCGTCGAGCTCGTCGGGCGCCGCATCGCCCGCACGAACCACGTGATCGGGCAGCACCTGGACGTCGACGCGGTCGCCGTCGGTGAGCATGGCGGCGGATTGCATGGCGTGGGCGAACTCG
>JADEYI010001737.1_pt1 | contig 14117 bp, 25 predicted proteins | sample 8542331 | NCBI WGS metagenome assembly JADEYI01 (sample SAMN16510988, study PRJNA670497) | mine drainage metagenome | isolation source: biofilm near Copperflume 1 | place: Germany: Marsberg coppermine Kilianstollen | collected 2018-02 | reverse complement strand
ACCTCAAGTTTTTTGACATCACTATCTGGAATGGCCCATGTCTCACATGCATATAACAGAGTGGACTGGACTATGACTTTATACAGAAGGACATGGGCAGAAAAAAACAGAATAATGGATAAGCCACTACGTAGCGATGTGGCAATGTTATGCAGGGTGGCAGAGCTGCAGCAGCCTGGAAACTTTGAATAAAATTCTGGCTGGGCAGCTAAGCAGGAATTGTATCATGATAATCATCACACACAAAATCCCTCTCTGTTGTATTACTGATATCCTGGCTGAAGAGATATAGCGCATGACCTCGCCATCACCAATACTGGTCTGGAGAGGGCGGTGCCCTGGCCCTCCTGACAGCCCAATTTGGGTCATCGCCCCGACGCCAGCAAACCTTCTCCACATTAGGGTGCTTTGTCCTGGTGACGTACAGCAAATCACTCTGATCTACGCGCCACTTCACCAGTGCAGGCACCCACTCCACGGCCAGCCCAAAACATTTGCTTCCCTTTGCAAAAAGAAGCCCGGCACGCTCATGCGCAGCCTCTGCTGACGCATCAAAGTCTCCCTCTCCATAACCCAGATCAGTAAATCCCCTCGAGGCCGTCAGCGCACGTATGCATGCATCACAGTCCAGGCAGACAGCTGAGCCAGAGGAAATGAAAAAGAAATTGCAGCACAGGAATGAGTGATCTGAGTAAGCATCTTCAAAGGCAAATGCGTCGGTTCGCAGATGGTTGCCGCCTGCAATGGAGTCCCGCACGTTGTTGGGAGGCCCGACGAGTTTCTAAGGTGGTCCACACTTCCTTCTTTCACGCATTCTGCGCAGCCGTGAGCCTTCGTCAGACTCCTTGCAGGCCTCCACCCTGCCAGCTTTAAACTTGCTGCGGAGTTTCTCCAAGCTCTCTGCCGCGCTCTCAAGGTCCTTGGGGGCATCCTCGAGGTGCCACTCCAGGAACGCAATGGCTTGCCTCAACTGCGCACAACTCAGACAGGAATGCTCCCTCGCCAGCTGTTTTTGAGAATGATGCTGTTCTACTTTGCTCTTGATTGAGCTGGCGGCTCATTCACAACAGGAACCTTGAGGACGGGGAACGCCCCTTTCGTTCGGTTCTCGTGGAAGCTGGCTGAACCTGTAGTAATCCGTGCAACCACAGAATCTGAGCTTTCCATCGTCTTTTCAACATGAGCGGGTGCCATCTTTCACATATTCATGTTGATGGTCAATGCATGTACATGCCAGCACAGCTGCTGTAAGCCTGCATGCGGGGCCAGGCATGGGCTGTGTTTCAAATCAATTTACAAGCTGTTTCTGCAGAAGACCCTTGCAGAATCTAGTGCAACATGACTTTTATCGCCGACAGGACAGCAGCTATCAATCAAGTGTGGTTCATACACCACGTATCTCTGTCATCCATTTTGATCTGACTGCACTGTCTGATCACTGTCTATGTAGCTTCTACTTGACATTCTATCTCATCTGAAAGATGACGATCTATTGCTTGGCAACTTGCAATCTAAAAGCACTCTGCAGCGAAACAACTCAATGTGAAGCCTACTATCCTCGACAGCTTTGCAGCATAAAGCAGTCAGGCAGAAAATCATATCATACAAGCAGATCCATATGAGAGTTCAGGCAGATCTTATAGACAGGACAGCAATCAAATGGTGCCGGTAAGGCCTACCGAAAAAAAGACTCACTGGCGTCAAAACTGTTGCTCTCAAAAAGCATCGCTACTAGGAAAATTTCTGCTTATAAATGTGACAGCTATCCTTCTTGCGAGGCCAGCATGCTTAAAATGTGAAAGCACAGTATGCATTGGTGTCCAACATCAGCAAAAGCTACAACTAGCCTGCATTCTACCAGTCTCACTCGTTCTGACCTACACGGTCTAAGAAACTTCACATTCAACTGCCATTGCTGCCAGCTGGTTGATCTAAGAGCCACTCCAATGCCTGATCTCAGCCAGTCTTGACCGTTGTGCAACTTGCCAATTAGTCTCAATGACTCCGGCGGTTGAGTGCACCTTGAACTGCCGAACACCTCTCGAGCAGAGACAAGCTGTCCCAACCAGGGGGAAATTTGTTGGCTAGTAATCAGGATCCAAGTCCCTCACCGCACACACACAGCACTCCGCTCCTGCGTTCCTGCCGCTGCTTTTCCACTCAGCTTGCCGCCCCTTGATACCTGATGCTCTGCTCTTGGGCTCTACCAACAATGTCCTTCACCCGGGACACGAACTGTTCTATTCTCGTGCGCGTTTGCAGCGCAGCAGGCTTCAGGCGGCGGCTGACTGGACTTGGTGAGTGCTCAGCTGACGAGGAGCCCTGCTTTGAGGCCGATCATCTTGACTCTGCGGATGGGCGGGTGCTCATCGCTGAGGAAGCGCTCCAGGTTCGCTGCCTGCAACTGAGCCGCCAGAGTTGGCTTGGCCGCCTGCTGAGCCTTTGCCGCCTGATCCGCCATCGCCTGCAGCACAGCATAGCACAGCCCTACTTTTAGCCCCAATATGAAGTGATGCAAAAATAGAAGGCTTGCAGCCAAACAGGGTGATTTGTGCGAGCTGTGAAAGACACTCTTCTTGTTACAGATTGGTCCAATGACTGATTCTTGATCCAAAGGGATCATCTAATGACCGATTTGTACTAGTCTGATCTACATAGTCGTCACATCTGTGACACTTTCCACAGAAGTAGCCATGGATCCCCCAAAACGACGAAGTACTGAAGCACACCATGCAAAATGTTGTACTTCGTGCATATCGGCAATTCACTCTTGCAGACAGATGCCGGGCAGCTCCCAAGGTGCTCTCAAGTTCAGAGCCGTCTCATCAAGAAACATCGGAGCCCTACAATTAGTGTGAGGCTTAGACTGCAGCGATGATGCATCACCTTGGAGGCGAGGTTGCGCGAGAGGAGCGATGTGCTGCGCTCCAGCTTGATGCTGCTGCCTGGGCTGCTAACCGCAGAGACACTGTTGTCCGCTTCCCCTTTGCTGGCAGCTGCCGGCTTGTTCCACCTGGCATAATTCACCAGACCTCATGCAACTGCAGAACAAGAAACAAAGGAGCCGCGCATGCTGTGCTTGATGATCAGGACATGCAAACGGCGCGGACAGCTTGTTACCAACATCGGAAAGAGCTGTCTGCGCAGTTTGCCTGCGCACAACCCGTGATGCTGGTGAGCTCTGGAGTTACTTGCAAGTCTGAAAGGCAGTGGTAGATGACGAAAGATGGGTTACAACAAGGAAGAATTCCCTGGTGGCAGGGGGCGGCCTTAGTACAGAGCCCAATAATCGGGCCTTGGGTGGATCTGGCAAGTCCAACGAGAGGTAGCTAGCAGCCTTCACATGCAGCTTGTCTGCACACGCACCTTGCCTCTGGGATGAATTTCTCAAGGGGAGGGTCTCACCAGGTGGCAAAGCTGGCGCTGTGGCCGGATGGGGAGCAGCCGGTGCTGTGCAGGCGCGGATGGTACTGATCAAGAGGAGTTGTGGGCGACACTCCTGCGCTGAGCATGTCGTTCCAGCTGTCACTCGCGCGCGGTGAACTCACGCCCACGTCCCTCACCTGTGCCGCGCATGCATTGCACCGTTAGTGATATTAGTACCATTAATGCATGGTTGGCAGAGCCAAGGCCAGAGGCCATCCACGAAGGACGTCTGAAGCCGCATCTCACGCATGCGCACTGAGGTTGTTGCAGGGCACCATCCTACCTGCCTCTGCTTTTGAACATGTCTTTTTCTCAATTCAGGCAGAAGCCTCCTTCCGTATGATCTTGTCTGCAGCACTGTTCAGGGGTCTCTGACCTACTTTCCAGAGACTCCTGGCCGGTGTGGGACAAGAGTACACTGTTGGGTTGGGTCGAATCCACCAGACCCTTCTAGCTGGAATGTAGAGAATGTGTCAAGAGTTGGTGCTGCTCGCAATGCGCATCAGAAGCAAAGAAGGTTCCACCAAGCAACTCCTCGAGACCAGTGCCACCCCGGCAGGTGCAAGCAGCAGGTGTTGACATCCACAGGCAGAGCAACAAAAAAGATATCAACGGATGGAAGCCAACAGACCCACCTTGGTGGGGAGCCACTTGGAGAGCATGGCCTTGGCCTGGCGCCAGGGTGGGCAGGTCATGGCACGAGCCTCGAAAGCAGCGCCCATCTCCTCGCACAGCAGCTGCACGAGAGGCACCAGCCGCGCTGATGTGCCCACGTACTCTGCCGGCAGCAGCCGCATCAGCTCCTCGTATGCTGGCGTCGGCTGTGGGATGTGGAACTGATCCCTGGGGCAGAAGGCGAGTTGCTTTTTGTCAGCAGATGTGCAGAGAGGGGCACTGCCCAGATGGCATGCCTTATCAGCATGAGTGGACAGACACAAGTCGTGGATGGTCTTATGGTGTTTGTCAGCGGACGTGCACCGACACAAGTTGCCCTGAAGGCATGCAATCGTCAGCATAGGTGCACGGAACACACAGGTTGTGGCATGGCGGCATTTACACATGCTGAAGGCTGCCTCACAGCATCGACTCTTCATCAAAATCATTGACTGGCTTCAGACGGCTGCATTTTGGATTTGGCTTCAGGCCTGCCCAAGCATAGACAAGTAAAACATGTCGCAATGCTCATCAAATGGAGGCCGGGGTTTGGTAGTAGCACACCTGAAGTAGGGGTCTATGAGGTACTCCTTTTCTTGGGGGACTCCAAACTCTGGGTCCCCAGACACAAGCAGGAATTCGTGGTGCAGGTTGTGGAAGCAGGAGCGCCCAGAGCCGCCCCCGAGGGCTGTCCTGATGGTGAGCTTGTAGCCGACCGCCGCAAGCTTGGAGGCCAGGACGACTGTGTCTGGTCTGCCATCCTCGCGCAGGATCGCTTCCTGGAATGCCCGCACATCCCGCAGCAGCTGCATTGGCAATGTGCTACCATCAGGCCCAAAGATATTCTCCATTCACATCGAGGTCAATTCATGCTCCATAGAGACAGTTGCGTAGACAACAACACCGTTTCTGCTCATCGACTAATGCGACTCTTGTGCCCATGCTAGACCTAGGCATGGGCACTTGAGGCGATGCTGGCATGCCCACGGCGAATTTCCACAGACTACGGTGGCTTTTAAGAAAAAAGGTTCCCCGAGGTATACCAGAAGCACTCAAGTGGTCTACTGACGAAGGACCAGCAGCGTCCGCAAATATATCACGTTCTATACTTCTCCTGGCCACAGACGATGAATATGCTTTCCCCGATACTGTCGTGCCAACGTTCGCAACGGCTAAGGAATTTGCTTGGTGGAAGCACCCCATAAAAATTCCATGTTGCCTAGGAGAAGCACGAAAAGAAGGCCCCATGTCGAAGATCCAGGCATCGTACAATGACTGGGGAGTTACAAGTTCCGAGTCATTGCCCTGGCGGCCCGTTGCAGCTCGACTCTGGGGCACCAGTTTTGAGCAGGGCCCTACCCGGCACTCGAAGATTGTCTGCGAAAGTGTTAGGTACCGCACTCGCTCCGCAACGTTTGCGGCTCTCACTCTGTCCCCGGTTGCTCCGCTCGTGGAAGCTTGGCAGCTGTCGAGCTGTTTTCAACACAAACTCACGATTTAAAGGGCGGGGCATCCCAGAGCAATCCAAGTAACGTATGTGTAGCCTAAACGAATGATTTGCCTGTGCAGCTTTGACAGCGAATATGGGAATCCAGGTTGCCGACGTCAACAAAAGAACGTGCCAGCCGGATCCCAGTATATCCCATCTGCAGGAACCCCCTTGCTTGCTGCTCACTTTGCCTCAATGACCTTGCAAGCATTGTGACACCCCTGGATGCCTACAGTTTTCAAGAACGGTACACCGGGGGTGACCCCGAGAAGCCCGATGCCGGACACATGCTCACCTCGACGTCGAACAGGAGAGACTCACAGACCAACCTCCCCAAAGCCCCGTCCATATGTAGGTGCATGTCTCTAGGCTGGAAAAGGGCTGCCATGCTGATCGCCTGCTATGCTTCTGTGGGCATTCTCGTGGTATTTGTAACGATGGTGGCCGCATGGCATTTTTGTGCGAGGCGCGCGTACGGCACGCGGCCCACGGGCTCATACCGTGTTCCGCAGATCCCCCGTTTCGCTCCTGAACTTTCAGCAGCGGCGGGGTGAATTCACCGCCAAGCCCATGATGTGTCAGTTGAGTCAGCAGACTTTCCTTGTATGGATTTCATTTGTCTGACTGCGGCTTTGCAGAAATCCATCCTGACATGCGCCGTGGCCCAACGGCCACCGGTGCAGCTGAAGCTCCGTTACAAGACTCGAAACTAAATCTATTTCGCAACTTCATCTCTAAACTGATGTTTGCAGCCTGCTGAACACCATGTGAGTGGTGCCACCAAGGATCTCAGGACAGCACATGCATCTATGTTCAGGCCTGCAATTGCATTTGTTCAAAAACATCAGCTGAAGCAATTGCAAGCTATCATGCCGGCACTTAGCAGGCTACTGATCAATCCTCATGTAATTTGTAATTGTCCTAGACCAGCCTCACCAAGGGTGCCAATTGCTTTCCATTGCTTTCCTTATACGTACTCATCTTGCCGGCTAGATCCCCAACCCCTCAAAAAATCACATGTTTCACCTGCTTTGATCTGCATGACTCGCCCATGACCAGGGCTTGACTTGCCTCTGTCGGCTTGTCCACATACCAGCTGGCGCCAGCTACTCTGTCACATGCCACCTGCTCCATGCTGTACCGCTGCCGCTTCAAGCCTTCAGTGCTGCGTCTTTTTTGGTTTTGCGCGCGTCACTGGATGTACTTGTCGGCCTGCTCGGCAAGCAGCTGCGCAGTGAATTTGGCGTCATGAAACAGGCTGTGCACCTCCGCCACATCACCCGACGTTATGGCCTCCCGCCCGCTGGACTTTGCAAGAACATGCGCCGGTGAGAGCAGCTGCACCGCGTGCCGAAGGGATGCAGATTCCCCAATCTCCCCCAATGCTGCTAAGGCCTCCTCCTCCATTCCAATGCTCTCCACCTGCAGTATTGCGCACCAAATGGCTGCTGGCTCTTGTGGTGAGGCTCTTAGGGCATGGCAGGAAACTTGTGCACTTCAAAACTGCTTCCTTGCTTCGTAAGCCATCCAGAAGTGGAGTGCACATAGGCGAATGGAATTGCTGACTTGCTGCCACAATCTTCAGAGAATAATATGGCTGGAGCAGAAGCGGCTTGAGAACCAGCCTTGTGCACGCATAAGGGTGATCCTCAGACCACTTTCAAGCCGAGTGTAATTTTTGAAGGTTGCAGGAGCAAGTCAACAGATAGATAATAAGTGACACACTCCAAAATAAAATTGTGTCTCTGTAGGAAGTTGAAAAGGCAACAAGGGCTGTGGGAAGAGATGCGCGCACCTGCGCACGGATGGCCAGGATCTGGACCATCTCCGTCAGCGTGTAGGGCAGCGTGCGGATGATGACTAAGCGGTCCAGTAGATCCACCGGGACGCCATGAGGCGCCGACATGTCTGTTCCACGGATCTGCACGTCACAAGAAATTCTGACGTCAGCTGCCAACCTACCACCTACAGAAACAATCCAGGAGACCTCTTTGTTTCGAGGCGCTCGTGCTCCCTATTTCCAGCACCTCTTTGGAAACTTCAGATGACTACGTTCCACCCAACCCAGGCGACAGGCAAGCCACCTGCAATGCACAAGACCTCACTGTGCAAGATTTGGATCACGGGCCACAGTCTCCGGTCTGCCAAATGTATTCCATGCAACCCATGCAAACTGGGTCACACACGCGCGCTTTTCTAGAGAACAGTCTCTGCTCCCTTTTGTTAAACAGCAAGACACTACTGCATGCAACCCGTGCAGCGCGCGCCTGGCAGATGCCCCGCCCATGACATTTCTTGTCTAAATCTGGTCAATTCAAGAATTGATATGGTAATGTAGGCAAGCACAGCGCCCGCGCCTCGCAGACCTCGCTGTCTGCACCTCTATACATCAAATCTCTGTCTCCTGCTAGAGAATTTACATCTCTGAAATCTCTCAAAGATATTGTTTGGGGCAAGCACTGCGGTGCGCGCCTGGCAGATTCCGCGATTGGTGGCGAAGACGACGATGGGGGCGAGGGAGGATTCGAGGGCGCGGTTGAGGTAGGTGAAGCACTCGATGTCCAGCATGTGCACCTCGTCTATGAACAGCACCCCAGGCACCAGCTCAGCCACCCCCTGGTCTATGTACCGGTTCACCACCTGCGCAGCAACATTACTGCCAACATATCATGTCCCCTGATATTCTATGGACATAGAAATAAAGTATGTACTGTGGACATACAATTTTGGGTGAATTGCTGTTGGAGTCAGCTTGCTAGGTGTTCCGGAAGTAAATTTCCAACTCAATGTCAGTGCGGGTACTGATCACCCAATGGGCCTCCTCTCCTCAGATCGGTAATAATTTTGTTTCAGGTAAAGACACCTAAAACTCTTAAAAGTATCTAACAAGTTCACTGGTCACAAGAAGTCCTGGCTCAGCCGTGCATTACTCTTTAGTGTAATGTTGCGCAGCTTGTCAGTTTGACTGTAAATCTTGCCATTCTTGCCTCAATACATCAAATTGAGTGCGCCCTGGACTGTATCAAGGCAAGAAGTGCCAAGATCCACACGCCAGACTGCATCAAGCATTTTTCTTTTGAAAAGAAACTGTAGGAAGCGCTGCATGGTTTAAATGAAGACAAAGGTACTCTCATCTGGGAGGAACGGTGCTTGCATCATGAGCTGTGCTTGGCGTGGGGTGCAATCGGGAAAAGGACTTGCCTTGTTGATCTCCTGGCGCAGCTTGTCGGTGATTTCGGTCTTCTTGGGCTTCAGCATCTGGCCCACCATGGACATGACGTCGGTGCCCCCCTGCGGCCGCGCATTGGCCGAGTCCAGATCGTGCAGCGTCACGTCCTGCACTATCTCCTTCTTCTTGTGCACCTCCCCCTGCGTGCATGCATGCACACATGCGTCTCAGGCCGTCAAAACTAATGGAGATTCCAGTCCCCAAGATGCTACTCTGGAAGTGTGTGGGACGAAGCCGCCTGGACGGTGAGCGTAACTTAGCAGTCTGTGTCAGGCAATAGAGTCATGCCATTTGTGCCACAGTGAATTCAAGGAATTGCCCAAGAATAGCATCATATTGCTGAGTTAGACGCAGAACTTTGTCATCTGCAGCAAGCATGCAGAAAGGTGGGCGGACCTTGGGGAGTGGCACATATTCCTCTGCTTCCAGGTCAAACTCCGTGGAGTAGGCATCACAGCGCCCCACCCGCTTCACTGCGCCGCTATTGGCTTCTATGTATATAACATCCCCCGGACTCACCCTCTCCTTCTGCAAGCTGCCGACATACCCAAACACCCTCCCTTAGTCCCTTGCCTTGCATGTCTGTAATTCTAAGTCTGCCTTCCATGCAATGTCCAGACAGAAAGGGCGCTTTAATCGGCCAAACATGCCGCAGCATCTTGGCTGTCAATGTGCTGGAGAGATCCCCCTTGCTTCGAGGATGTCACCAGGGGCAAATCAAAGATGAGCAGGAAAGCGGTGTTTCTTGCTCCCACACTCAGCAAGCAAAGAATTCAACTTGGACTGTGACCTGGGACATCACCAGACGAGCTGTGACAGCGGCGAGTCACCTGTCATAGATGGTGGGGTCAAGCTTGAGTTGCTTGGTGCCCTTGACTGTTTTGAGGCCAATGACGACGTGCGAGATGACCTTGCCATAGCCGCCGGTCTGGCTCTGCGCCTCCTCTGGCGTCAGCTCTGTCACTTCTCCCTCATACACCTCCTTGTTCTCCTTTATCCTCAGCCCTGCACCCGCAAAGAATTCAATCCAGATGTGTAAGCCAGCCAAGAAGCTGTGAGACTTGTTTGCTGGCTATTCATGTTGATCAATAATCAGGCCAGTGGTGACCATGCCACAGCAGAACTTTTGCACTGTCAGAGAGCGTCCTCAAAGTAGGTTCAAGGCAACTTGGGTATATAAAGTGTCACGTGGCGTGAATTGAGGGACTGCGCTAGTCATGAAGGTGAGGACAAACAGTGTAGATAGACTAACTGATGGGGAGAAGTGTCAAATCTCAAGGCATGAACAAAGTTGCCTCACCGATGGCTCTTCTGAAGTGTTCCATGAGGACCTCTGTCTTCTTCACTTCTGAGGAGTACACCTCGGAGCCCACCATTGGGCAGAAGGGCACCTTCTTGCCCAGCTCCTGCGCAATCCCTAGGGCCAGCGCTGTCTTCCCTGTTCCCGGCGCCCCTGTCACAAGAAAAATGTACAATCAGATGCACATCATTCCATCTGACAGCCGTATCCGCGCCCTCCTTACTTGGCTGCTATTGCATGCAGAATGCTGCTGCTGCCCTCCCCTAGTCAAGCGCGTAGATGTGCTGTGCGAAGGCCTGGCAAGCAGACTGAGATCTGAGTTCTGTCCAAAGAATGAGCATGTGCATCCATGTAAGTCCTGGACTTGTACCTGCTAGGAGCAGCGCTCTGCCCGCCATCTTTTTCAGTTGGATCATCTCCACGACTAGTCCACATGCCTCCCTCGCCTGCTCCTGACCCACAAAGCCTGCAGGCAAGGCATGCGTCAGTAGCAGCTTCACCATGTCGGTATAGAAACAGAATCTGGCGTGCTCGATGCCCTGATTGCTTTTCTTGTCATCTTTTGGCTCACGCACAAGCATCACAGTATTGCATCATAAGTGCTATCTATCTGATACGTGCCTGCTGCCAAGGGGATGGCAGTGCCGTCCTCTGCCAAGCCAAGCCCTTTGATGTGCGTGTGTGTTGCAACTCGTTGCTTTTTCGTCGTCGAGCTCACTTCCTCAATCCTCATGATGCCCCTTTTCCTCTCACCAATAAGTGATCCTCGCAGTGATCCGTATGTATAAGTCGAGAACACCCCTTTAAACCCTGAAACTCAGCATAATTTTACTATAGGATCCCATCATCTAACGTGTGTAGAAGCTTATATACCATGCATCTAAAAAGTGTCAGAAGAGCAACGTCAAGTAGCGAATGTAGTAGATCGCCGTCAAATACAGATCTTCTTGCACGTTTGTTTTCCTACAAGTATTTGTGGCAACTCTGCGTGTTTGTATGTACCCAATGATCTAGATGGGAGAAGGAGTCCTTAGAAATGCAATGTAACTCCTGAGCTGTGGCAGGCTAGGTGCCTTGTCTGCAGCAGTTCCCTGCCGCCCGCTGCTCCTGCATCGATTTGCGTCATGTGCTCGGATGCCAGCTCCGTCTGCCCTGATTGCGGGGGACACAGCCACCCAGCAATGCACACTATATTGTGACCTCGATGCGGCGCGATGCCGCTGTGGAAAGGCCAACCACACGCCCCTGGCCCACCGTCGCTGAACCTGTCTAGCGACGTCCGAGTCTTGCTCATCCGCTTCACTGGGGAAATATTCACTGAGTTTGAGTGAGTGCCACTTATCCGATACGCCTTGAATTGCTTCAATTTGACTTTTGGAACCTTCCAAACAGTTTTTCGATTGCTCCTGAGCTGTCTTCGAACCGGAAGTGCGCGATAAAGATGTCCTGGGTCTCTTGGCAATCTGGTCTTTTGGTTCCCCAAAAGGCCGCCATATGCTAGAATGCCTTCATCCTGATCAGAAGGCCTCCCCCGATTATTCTTGAACTGCATGTGTGCTGGTTATCAGGGACTACACCAAGAAGCTCTCCCAGTATCGAAAGAGGCTCTGGAGTTGTCAGGAGACAGGAAAAGCGGGCCTGACCTACGAGGAGGCTCTCTTGAGCGAGGCAAGAGCCAAAGGCGATATCCATGAGGTATATTTCTGTATCATGGCAGTTCCTGGGCTTGCCAATGCCCCCATGACTACCTGGGCTCTGGATGTCTCTCACTTTTGCAGCCTGATTGACACACCCCTGCGTTATCAAGCCGTCTGGTGACATCCAGGAGCTTCCCAAGCCAAAGATATGCAGCCAAAACATCCCAGATCGCCTCAAATCGCGCATGCACCGCTCTGCACAGGTCCCAGAGTGCTATGAGGAGCACCTGCTGCGCTTTGTGCACCATGCCACCGGCAAGCTGGAGGACGTGGCCGCACAGGCAGTGGCAGAGTTTCAGGACCGCATCATTGTTGGAGAAGAAGTCTCGGCCAGGCTCGGCGAGGCCGATCGGCCATGCTCCGTGCTATCCATCACCTCTGTTGACCACGGTGCGCCTAGATTATTCATTGCCACGAGAGAACAGACTGTCTCTGCTGGGCGGGCGTGCAAGCGTTCACACCTTGTCCTTTTCTCCTTATGTCAAAGGTGCATGCCACAATTAGCTCGGGCCGCAGGTGATCTGTGGGTGCCTTGCCAGCTTGCTGCTCGCGCCTGAAAATTTTGGTGTATTTAACCGCTACAGCTGGCCGGGATCTGGCCGGCATCTGCATAAATGGAGCTTATGCTCATGGCTTCGGATCAATCCTGCGCAGGGGCTTTTGATGGAGAGGCGGCAGCAGAGCCGGAGCAGATCTTGGAGGTGGCATGGCTTGATGGCGCGCCGGTCTCAGAGGGCGTCGCGCGCGTCCACCGGGACCAGGTCAGCCGCCGGCGGCCGCCGCTGACTCAGCCGCTCGTCGCCGCCTGGATCCAGGAGAACGCCCACGCGCAGCCCGTGCAGGTGACCTGCTCTTGTGATCCGCCGCGTTGCATCCCCTGCCGCAGGCATTGCATGCTCAACATCACATTTGATTACGGTACTACAGAAGTGTAAGTAAACCACTAATACAATTTGACGTGTCAATTGTGGATATGCTGCTAATCGCAGAGGGCGAACAATGTCTTGTGCAGGGTGTCAAGGAGATTCCATGCATCTGGCATGCAAACCAGGACCTCCAGGAGCAGTATGGGCTACCCACTGACCTGCCCAAGGATCTGGTGAGCCCCTCTGGCTCTAGCATCAAACTCATAGATCTTCTTAGGATAAATGCTATCCTGCCATGTGCAATGATGCGAACATCATTGTGAGAGGAAATTGGACTATTTAAGCTTCCTTTTGCTGTGCAACAAACAGGTGAGGCAACTAAAAGCGGCGCAAAAAGCAGCGGAGGAGAAGCCGAAGCCGCCGCCGAGAAAGCCGGCCGAGCCGAGGAAGCCGCGCAAGGCCGCGCAGGAAGTCGACTCGGAAGCCGCGCTCTCCATCAAGGCCGAGGCGGCGGCGATCGCCGCGGCCGCCTTCGCGGATGTGGCGGCTGCGCAGCAGAATGCGGAGCCGCTGCCAAATCAGGCGCTGCCCGAGGGCGGGCAGCCGGGCAGGCGCCAGCCAGGCAGCGGCGCCAAGCGCAAGGCGGCGACTGCCGGCAAGCCGCCGCGCGAGCCGAAGCCGCCGAAACCGCCGAAGCCGCCGGCCGAGCCGCGCAAGCCCAAGAAGCCGCCGCCGGCCGAGCTGGACCCCGAGGCCGCGCTGTCGATCAAGGCGGAGGCTGCCGCCATCGCTGCGGCGGTGTTTGCCGAGGCGGCCGCGCGGGAACAGCCTGCAGAGCCGGATGAGCCCGCACCAAAGGTGCTCCCTATGTTTCACTTAATCCAGGGCAACCTGCCTGTTGCCGAGAAGCCTGAAGGTGCTCTCTTGTCATGAGTTTCATGGCCGTCCCTTTGCCTTTTCTGGGGTGGAATTCTTCCCTGCATGGTAACTGATCTGCGGTGGGCTGCATTGGTTGGCGCAGAAGAGGCGGCGTTCGTCAGGGCCGAAGGCGGCGCCGAAGCAGCCGCAGGCGCCGGAGGATTCGCCCCGGCCCGGGAAGGCATTGCCGCGCGGCGCGGCCGACCGCGGCGGGAATGCGCCTGTGGACATTGCCTCGCTGAGTGCGGAGGAGCTCGAGAAGATCCCCGGGCTCAAGTGTGAGAGCCTCGAGGAGACCGAGCAGCGCATTGCCAGCGGCACCGTGAAGCGCGCCATATTAGAGGTGCGGGTTATGATCCGCATCTTCACCATGTAGAAATGGACGCTGGCGCATGGAACTGTAAGCCCTTGCTTGTCCCCTGAGGTGCTAGAAGTACAGTCGCATGGCAGATGCATGCAGGAAGCGTTATATTCCTTCCTAGGGCCTGTCCTCTTTCTTGGTACAAAGGCTTGCATGAGGGGATTGATACATAAAGAG
>JADEYI010001736.1_pt1 | contig 14152 bp, 9 predicted proteins | sample 8542331 | NCBI WGS metagenome assembly JADEYI01 (sample SAMN16510988, study PRJNA670497) | mine drainage metagenome | isolation source: biofilm near Copperflume 1 | place: Germany: Marsberg coppermine Kilianstollen | collected 2018-02 | reverse complement strand
GTTCCGCACGTGGGAGGGTTTGCTGGTTGGGTGGTGGAGCTTTGAGGCTCTTCACAGTGACTGTGCCGGATGAGAGTTCATCCGGTCCGATCACCACTGCAAATGGCATGCCAAGTCGGTCGGCGTAAGCGAACTGCTTGCCCAGCTTATCGCCAGGGTTCAGGTAGACCTCGCATGGCACCCCTGCTGAACGCAGCTCACCGGCTAGCTCAAGTGATGTGCTTACGCTATTCGCAGAGGTATCAAAAAGGGTGATCAGCGCCTGGCTCGTAGTAGCCTCAAGCTCGACTAGCCTCAACTCTATCATCACATCAATAATACGCTCCAGGCCGAATGAGCCGCCGGTGGTCGGTAGATCGCGTCCCGAAAAAAGGGACATTAGTTTGTCATAGCGCCCTCCGCCGCCGAGCGCGCCTATCTTCGGCTCATCAACCAGCACCTCATAAACAGGCCCCGTATAGTAGTCCAGGCCGCGCGCCAGGGTGACATCAAGGCGGAAGCGGTCAGGAGCAGCCACCATGTAAGGGAGCGCTTCAAGTAATTGCCGCAGATCGGCCAGCGCTTGCTTAGCCTCAGCGTCGTCCTTGAGCGGCTCAGAGAGCTCACTTAGCAGCGTCAGGTTATCAGTGGCGCTATGCACTTCGGAGCGCGACAGAAAGAGGTCGAGCGTCTTCGACACCACTTGATCAGGCAGACCTGCCTTCTGCATCTCACCACGTACGCCCTCGCGCCCGATCTTGCCCAGTTTATCGAGCGCACGGAAGACGCTGCCCGCATCAGACGGAGGTATGCCAGCCGCTTTCGCCAACCCCGACATCAGCTTGCGGTGGTTGATCAGCACGCGATAATCGGTGAAGCCGAGGCGCTCCATCACCTCGCCGTAGATGGAGAGGATTTCGGCGTCAGCCAGTATAGAGGCGGCGCCCACAATATCTACGTCGCACTGGTAGAACTCTCGGTAACGCCCAAACTGCGGGTTATCGCCGCGCCACACAGGGCTGATTTGGTAGCGTTTCCAGGGAAGCTGTATGTCGTTGAGGTGCATAGCGACCACGCGGGCGAGCGGCACCGTAAGGTCGTAGCGCAAGCCTACTCGCCTCTTACCCTGGTCCTCAAACCTGTAAAGCAGCCTCTCATCCTCGCCGTATTTGCCTTCTAGCGTAGCCGCATATTCGATAGCCGGCGTCTCAAGGGGAGCAAAGCCATGCATCTCAAAGATTCCGCGCAGAGCGTCTATCACATGTTGCCGCACAATCATAGTGGCGGGCATATGGTCGCGGAATCCTTTCAGACGCTGGGGTGTCATCTCTACTTTCTTATGTGGATTTTCTTTATCACCCATATTTCGCTTACTCCTGTATCACCACTTTGATGCACCATCCCCGACTCACTTGCAGCAATGCTCTCGCCCTTTGCAAGTTGCTCCTCCATTGTCTTAGCAACTGCTTCCTCGTACGTACCACCCTCTGTACAACAGCCTTGCAACAGTGGGCAACAGGCAAAGTAGACATCTCTGCCTTCCTCTGTTAGGATCGGCAAGCTAAACTGCTCATTACAGTCGCTTTATTAGTTGATTTTACGGCGCTGCTCCATCCAGATACATCTGTAAATTATAGCACAAGCCCCGCTGCGGAAAGTAGGCCGGAAGTTCTATGTCCAGGACTGTGGCGAGATACTATCTCAACCCCGCCGCGTTTGTCTGCCAGCTGTAGCTTTTGCCAGGATATATGTATTGGGTATCGGGGCAATAACAGGCAAGAGGGCAAAATGCGACACCTTGCTGGCACATTCTTTGCAGTAAATAAAGGTAGATTGCGGCAAAGTAAGTCGTAGTCCCGACCTCAACCGAATGGAAGTGGAGGGATGTGCTTATGAGTAACGCAGACAATGTTGCCATTCAAGGGCAAACTCGCGCAGGCAGGTGAATGCGCCTTCTGCACAGTTGATTCTTGAGGCGCGGTATAAGTAAACAAGATAGGTCTGGCCGATAAAGCCAGACCTATCTTGTTTGTAAGCCACGAAAGATTATCAAAATGCTCTACAACCATCAGGTCTTTACGCAATAGACAATTACTACAGTATCTCTCGCTCGTGCTTGTTGCCATCGTAGGAGAGGAGCGTTTCCTCGAACTCTATCTTCGTTTGCAGGTGTACGGGCCTGCCCCATAGCGCGTGGACGTGCTCTAAAGTTTTTTCGCCGTAGGTGAGGTCTAAATCCTGATTGTCGTAGATGTGGCGCAGGTAAAGCTCACCGTTGTGGTGGTAATCGCCATCTTCCACAAGAATAGTAGGATTGCCGAAGTTCGCCATGCGAGCCACTATACTATCTCGCACATTCCGCCACTCTTTGTCAACGATCACCCACTGATCGCCTTGCCGCTCGTAAAGGTAGAGGTCAAGGTCTTCCACAAGCTGGCGTGTCAGATAGTTGCGGATTAGAGAAACGTCGTTTTCCATCTGGCGCACCTCGAACAGTTTTTTGCGCCCTTCGCCTCCCTGCCGGCCGAAGTTGAGGCGCTCTTCCTCCGTAGGGTTATCCCACCTGCGCTCTATATCCTCCAGGAGCTTCACACCAAGATAATATGGATTTAAGTTATGGCGCGACGGGGCCACCACACCGGCGTTCATCTCGGCGTACTCGGTGAACTCGGCGTCTGTCACTTCTAGCTCGCGCATGATACGCATGTGCCACATACTGGCCCATCCTTCGTTGCACACCTTAGTTTGCATCTGCGGCACGAAGTAAAGCATCTCCTGGCGGACTATGCCCATGACATCGCGCTGCCACGGCTCCAGGTGGCGCGAGTGCTCCATAACAAAGCCTACAAGGTCCTTCTCAGGCTGAGCGGGAAGGTGGTTCTTCAGTGGCTGGAGCTCTTTACTGGGGCGCATCTGCTTTTCATCAGGCGTAAGGCCGAAGAGGTCGCTGTAGTCATCAGGCGAAGGATGGGCGCTCTCCGCGCCAGATACCCTCTGACCTCTGAGAGATTGCCTGTCGCCCTCCTCGACGCGGGAGGGGTAGGGGTCTATATGCTCCTGTATAGAAAGGACGGCATCAAGGAAGCGCTCTACCGCCTGGCGGCCATGCTCATATTCGTAGCGCCTGATGCGGTCGGCGTTGAGGGAAGCAGTCTCTACCATGCGGCGGTTAGTGCGTGCAAAGTATTCGTTGTGCTTGAAGAAATCGCAATGCCCCAGCACGTGAGCAATCACCAGCTTATCCTGCAACAGCGAGTTGCCTTCCATCAGGAAGGCATAGCTGGGGTCGGTGTTGATAACCAGCTCGTATATCTTGCTGAGACCGTAGTCATAGCTTGTTTTCATCCGGTTGTAGACTTTGCCATGCGACCAGTGAGAGAAGCGACCAGGCAGCCCGTAGGAGCCGAACTCGTACATTATAGAGGGTGGCACAAGCTCGAAATGCACCTGGAAAGGGTCCAGCCCAAATCGCTGTGCGATCTCCCAGATAGGCTCTATGGCATCTTCAAGCTCTTTGACAAACAAATCTTCCATGATGGCCTTGCTTCCCGCCGGTGGCGGAATTATGAATTATGAACTATGAACTACGAATTGATAATTACCTCATACCGGCTCCTCCTCGCCCGGATACCACTCTCGGAAGCGCTCATAGTTGGCGTGCCACACGCCTCTCTTGAGCATTCGGGCGAGAATCGGCGCGTAGCGCAGCTTTGTCCCATACATCCGTTCGATCAGGTCGCCGAAACCTGTGCGGCGATTGACGTATTGCTCGTAGACAAAAAGCTCGCATCGCTCGTTGATCGCGTAGCTGCTAGTCGGATAGAAGTCGCCCAGCGTCTGAAAAACATCATGCACGCGAGTGCCGAGGTTGGAACACCTTAGCATGAGCAGGTTCTCCGCGATCCCCGGATAAAGATCGCGAAAGTCAGCGGTGCGCAATTTGTCGAGAATGGCGAGGGCGATTGGTTCAGTAGCTGTGCTCCTGGACTGCTTGAGAAGATGTAACAGCCAGCGCCGCACCTGATCCGCAACGATCAGCCCTGTGCCATATGCGTGCTTATCAAGCTGTGACGGGTTCATTGTGGGCCAGGAGTTGGTGGTATTTGCAAGTACTCCTACCGCACGTTTGCGAATTTTGGGGTCCTCGCTTGCAATCATCTGGATTATCACCCCGATTAGCTTCTCGGCATTCGCCAGTGGAATCGGGCCGCTCTCCGACGCCCTGGCTGGGACAACTATGTACGGATCGTCGGCCTGGGCTGTAAGGCTGTAGGTGATCATCTCGCTAAGTGGCTCGATTTCGCCAGGCCGCTCAAAGAGGCCAAAAGCAAGGGCACATATCATGCAGCAGCCATCTACCCCGTGCCTACGGCAGTAAAAGCGCCCGCATGCGCATCGAGTCGCCATGCTCCCCTCGCAAAACCAGCAAGGATCGACCCCGGCGGACTGTGTGGATGTGGAAGAAATTGTATCGCTCATAAGTTTTTAGGGATCAGGGATCAGTTGTTAGTCTCCGTCGCCGACCGGCACAGGAGAGACGGAGAAGAATTTCTTCAGGGCGGGGTAAACCGCGCTCTTGTCTTTGATTGTTACCGAGATAAACTTGGGATCAGACAGCTTGCTGAAAGCAGACATCAGGGTGCTTGACGAGCCACGATAGCCTTCGCGTATCTCACCATAACCGAAGATATTGCATCTATCCATTAGCTCTTTTACCATCTTCACGCAAAGATCGTTGTCCCAGGGCAGGTTATCGCCGTCCGAAAAGTGAAACGGATAGATATTCCAATCCTCCGGCGGGAACCTGCTCTGTATTATATCTAGTGCCAGCTTGTATGCCGAGGAGACTTGTGTGCCACCAGACTCCCCTTTGTGGAAGAACTCTTCTTCCGTCACCTCCCTTGCTTCTGTATGGTGCGAGATAAATACAATCTGTACGTTGCTGTACTTTGTCCTGAGGAAGCGAACCATCCAGAAGTAGAAAGAGCGGGCGATGTACTTCTCAAAGTCGCCCATGCTCCCGGAGATGTCCATCATACTTATTATCACAGCATTCGACTGGTGCTGGATGCTAGGCTCCCAGGTCTTAAAGCGCAGATCATCGCTGTTGAAGCCGCCGACGTGAGGGTTGCCCTTTGAGGCGTTACGCTTGAGGTTCTCCATGAGAGTGCGCCGCTTATCGAGGTTCGACATCGCCCCCTTCTTGCGGATGTCGGTGAAGCGTACTGCCTCCGACTCGATCTCCTGTAGCCGTTTCTCCTGGAGGTTTGGAAGGCCGAGGTCTTCAAAGATAAGGGCAGCTATCTCGTCAACCGACACATCGGCCTCATAGTAGTCAACCCCCGGCTGCTCGCCCGCAGGCCCCTGGCCCTTACCGGCACCTTGCCCTTGCTGGCCGCCCGCTTTGCCTATTACATCGCCCACCCGCGAGTCGCCCTCGCCTGAGCCTGAATGCTTGCCGCTATTCTCGTCGTAGCGAAAGCGGTACTCTTCAAGGGAGCGTACAGGCACCTTTATGACGCGCTTGCCGTCAGACAAGATGATATTCTCCTCCGAGACGATGTTGGGGAGGTTCTGCTTGATAGCCTCTTTGATTCGCTCCTTATGCCTCTGCTGGTCGAGCGGCCCCTTGCGGTGCAGCGACCAGTCGTCGTGGGAAATAGACATAACTTCCCTTAGTTACCGCTTTGCGAGAAGTAATTCCGCGTCATCGGTTGAGTAGCGAGCCGACATATTGGAGGAGCGAGTTGGCGCAGACAGCGCAATAACCATGCTCTTTCATCAGTCGGTCTACTACGTCGTTGATGCGGCGTAGCTGCTCAGGGTCGGGGGTCTTGGCGGATGTGGTGATCTTGACCACGTCGCGCAAGTCGGCGAAGAGCTTCTTTTCGATGGCTTCTCGCAACCGCTCGTGCGACATATAGTCGAATTGCTGGCCTCTGCGCGCCAGGGTAGAGATGCGGATCAAGATTTCCTCGCGGAAGGCTTTGCGCGACGTGTCGGAAACCCCTATCTGCTCCTCGATAGAGCGCATCAGCCCCTCGTCCGGCTCAAGCTCTTCGCCCGTAAATGCATCATGCATCTTCTGGTTGTTGCAGTACGACTCTACATTGTCGAGATAGTTGTTCAGGAGAGTGCGCGCCGACTCCTCGAAGGAGTAGACAAATGCCTTCTGTACCTCGCGCCTGGCTATCTCATCGTACTCCTTGCGCGCTTCGCCGATAAGGTTCAGGTAATGCTCGCGCTGTTCGCGTGACACCGACGTGTGCTGTTCAAGGCCATCGCGCAAGGCGCGCAAAGCGTCTATAGGGTTGATGCAGGTAGCGCCCTCTTTTACTAACGCGCTCGACAGCCGGTTGATCACGTAGCGCGGCGATATGCCGTCCATCCCCTCGCGGTCCGACTCGTCCTGCAATTCTTTTACGTCCTTAGATTTATAGCCCTCTATCTCCTCACCGTCATAGAGCTTGAGCTTTTTCATCAGGCTTATATTGGCTTTCTTGCTCGCTTCAAGGCGGGTGAGCACCGCGAATACGGAGGCTACGTTGAGGGTATGTGGGGCTATATGAACGGTTTGCAGCGCGCTCTGCTTGAGCAGCTTTTCGTATATACGCACCTCATCGCTGACCCGCAGATTGTAGGGCACCTTCACCAGGATGATGCGGTCCTGCAACGCCTCGCTCTTCTTGTTGCCGATGAAAGCCTGGTACTCAGTTTCGTTGGTGTGCGACACCACCACCTCATCAGCGTAGATCATCGAGAAGCGGCCTGTCTTGATATTCTGCTCCTGCGAGAGGGTTAGCAACACATAAAGGAAGCGCTCATCAACCTTGAGCATCTCAATGAACTCCGCCATGCCTCTGTTGGCGACGTTCAACTCGCCGTCGAAGCGGTAGGCGCGAGGATCGCTCTCCGAGCCGTACTCACCTATCGTAGAGAGGTCTATTGAGCCTGTAAGCTCGCTAACGTCCTGGGACTTAGGGTCGGAGGGAGAGAAAGTGCCGATACCGAGTCTCTTCTTCTCGGAAAAGAGCACTCGATTCACAGGCACGCGCTCTATGTGCCCTTCGTAAGTATGCTCCAACTCGAAGCGGCAGTGCGGGCAGAGGTCGCCCTCGATATAGATCCCATACTCGCGCATGAAGTCATCGCGCAGCTCATGGGGGATCAGGTGGAGGGGCTCCTCATGCATGGGGCAGCCTCTGATAGCGTAGAGCGCGCCCGCCGCCGTGCGGGTATAAGCCTCAAGCCCTCGCTTCAACATAGAGACTATGGTGCTCTTGCCGCCGCCCACGGGCCCCATGAGCAGCAAGATGCGCTTGCGTACCTCAAGCCTTTGGGCAGCCGAGTTGAAATATTCGACTACTTGCTGCAACGCCTTCTCCAGGCCGAATATCTCGCCGGAGAAGAAATCGTAGGTGGTCAAGCCGCCTTTGCCCGTAGCGACGCCACCGGCCAGTATCATGTTGAAGATACGCGCATGAGCTAGCTCGGCAACTTTGGGTTTATCCTTCACGATGTCGAAGTAGTCGGCGAAAGTCCCATGCCAGTTGAGGGATTGCTCTTGCGTGCGGAACTCTTCGAGCTTCTTGATCAGGTCCATACCACTTTCCTTTCCACCTTTGGCCTTCGGCCAAATTATGAATTATCAATTACAATTTTGCGCTCCAATTCATAATTGATAATTCCGCGGAGCCCGAGATAAATTGTGGCTGTTGAGATTGCCCGTCAAGCAGCGACGGAGGGGGTTTGTGAGCTTTCTTCCAGGTAGTGGTAGAGCGAAAAGTGACGGGTAGAGCGTGTGGTACAATACGCTTCTGTTGCCATACCTCGTGGATTCACCAATTACCCGATTATAGTAACCAGCAATCCATAATTCCGCGAAGCGGAAAGTAACTCCGCCGGAGGCGGGAGGTGGGGCGTCAGAGTGCGGCCCCGGATACAAAATTGTCCCCAGGGCGGCGCACTGTGGGGACATCAACAACATGTCCCGCAGGGGTCGGGACCAACCCTGATTTGTATGTTAATATGTTAACACCATTGCGCTAACTCTTTCAAGCTTTTCCACAGGTATTTGCGGGCTATAAAGCAATGACGAACGGGCTATTACTATCTCCTTACTCCTATTAACGCTGAAGAGCGCGTAAGGGTTGCATTACGGAGCCACAATAGCTTTGTTGAAGAGGAAAGCATCTGGTACATAGTTAAGGCTCGTTTGCGGCTCTAATGCGCTCTGAGACAGGTGGGTGACTGTAAAAAAGGGCTAGCGCCCACGCTGGGGGATCGGCTTCGGAAAGGTTTTGACCCGCCAGCTTCAGCATTGCCGACCGAAATGCCGGAGCTTTGTGCGTACTACGGATCGCGTATTGGTCGGCGGCGCGCTCCATCTGGCGTGACATGAAGTTCGCCGCAGGCATGGAGAGAATACCGAAGAGTGACATGGCTATCACGAAGAGGGGCAGAGCGGCCACGTCATCTATGCCCCGGAACCCGAAGAGAGGCACACCCCAGTCGAGCACAAGCGACGCTACCCACATGCTGATGACTACAAGCAAAGCCTCAGCCGCCAGACCTTTTGGGAGGTCGTTATGTACATGGTGGGCAAGCTCGTGCGCCAGCACCGTCTCTATCTCATCGGGCGTGTATGCAGTGAGAAGCGTATCGCCCAGGATAATGCGCCTGGTTCTTCCGAGGCCCGTTAGCATAGCGTTGGCGGCTGTGGTGCGGCTGCTCATATCCATTACATAGACGCCGCGCACCTTCGTCCCTGCCTGCTCAGCCAAAAGTGTGAGCCGTTGGGCCAAATCGGGGTCATCAAGTGGCTTGAAGTTGTAGAAGATAGGCATGAGGAGCACCGGAGCAAGTTGCGCCATAGCCACAGCAAAGAGCCACACCAGCGCCGCCATGAGCAGCCACCACCATTGCGGGAAGGAGCGCAGCAGCCAATAAAGTAGTTCTAGCCCCCCAATGCCCAGCAGAGCGGAAAGCGCTAGCTCTTTGAGGTTGTCTGTAACCCAGCCCGCAAGGGTCTGCGTGGATAGCCCAAAACGGTGAGGAAGAATAAAACCGGAGTAGTAATCCAGCGGCAAGGCAACAATGGTGTAGATTGCACCGAGGGCGATGCCGTAAAGGGCAACCACAACCCAGGGGCTCGGCGAGATGCCTTCTGCCCAATTCCTGAGGACAACCGACCAGCCGCTAACCAGGAGCAGCAAGACCGCGGCGGCTGTGAGGGCAACTTCTGCAAAGAAAAGGCGACGCCTTATACTCGCGTACTCTTTAGCTTGCCGCTGCCTCTCAGGGTCGAGGTCGGCCTGCCTTTTCTCCCGCGGCTCCATCTGTTCAATCACTTCTACAGCTTAGCTACAAGGAGTTAGATATAGTGAGGGTATCAGCTACTAACCTCTGGTTTGATCTCCCAGTTAGGATTCTCAGCGCGTCGCCAGTCGGATATCCAACCGCGCTGCACGATGCAAGGGGAGTTATCTTCACTCTGGGGCGCGATAGCTACGGCTTCTCGTGAGTACCACTGAATGGTGCCGTTGACTTGCTCGTCGCTTTCCAGCCTTAGGACTACTGGCGTTTTGCTCTCTCGGCTCTCGTGAAGGAACTCGGTGAGGCGCTTGCGATAAGCTTCTCGCCTGTTGGTAAGGTCTTCTACAGATACACCAAAGAAAGCCGCGAGCTTCTGAAGGGCCTCATCATTATCGCCCATCCTGCGATGCTTGACCTCTATGAGATGGATGTCCCGCGCGGGCACCCCACTCCCTTCGGCGATCTCCCAGGGTGTAAGGCCGCCTTTGACGGCCCGCAAATATTTTATGTAATCGCTAAGGCTCATTCTATCCTACCAATGACTGACCACTGCCGGTGGTAAGCAGATGTTGCTAAACTCTGATTAGACCCCACGGTCCTCGTCCATGTTGTCCTTTTCAGGGGTGACAGGCTCTCCAACTCGGTCGGAGTCGAGCCCTGTATCCACAGGCTGGTGGCTGTGCTCTTCTGCCAGGGGCGCTGCTACTTCTGTTGTCTTGTCGCTGTTGGCTGTTTTGGTTGTGCTTGCACGCGGGCGAGCCGCCTTCTTGGGCGCTGCTTCAACTATGTTGTCGGTGTCAGAGACGATGCCGGCCTGGGTGTCACCATTAGCTGTGCGCCGATAATAGACGATTGCGAGCTTGCGCAGCACAACCTCCTCACCTGTTGCCGCGTGGTTTATGGTGATCGTATAAGGTGTGAAATCGGTGATGACCCCATTGAAGCGCTCGCCGTTGAAGAGGGTGAAGACGAAGGGGGCGTTTGCATCCTGTTGCTCTCGTAGGTAAGCAGCCTCTCTATCCTCTCGTCCTTCGGGCCACTGGCCGAAATGTACCTTGCGCGTGGGGGCTACCTCATCGGCCATCGCCCGCACTCGCTTTATCCACTCTTTCGCTTCAGGTTTAGTCAACATGGATAAGCTTTTACCTATCCGTTTCTCTAGCTGCTCCTGGTCTATCTCCAGGCGGGTGGTTAGCCGCAGCAGTTCTTCCATCTGGCCTTCGCTTATGGGACCGGGAGGTGGTGGCACGGGCCGGGATGACGGGCGAGTGGTGCGACCTTCTCCGCCCCTTCCATTATCTGCGCTACGCCGCTCATGTTCCTTGGGGTCCTTTTCGGTTGGGCCGTACGTGCGCGGCCTCTCATAGCTGATGGCGCTCGGCGGCTGGGGCATTGCTTGCGCAGAAACTGCGGACGGTGCCGCAGGTGGGGCTTGCACCGCAGGCGGTGGCACGACGGCAATCATCTGCTGCGGCTGGTAAGGCACACTGCTAGTCTGCTGAGGAAGGGGTGGCACCGAGCCCGCGGGCGGCATTAGGTCCTCAATTGGCACCCATAAAGCTTTCGCGATGAGCTTGGCGTGCGGCAGGGGGATGGGTTGCAGGCCATCTTCATACTCTGACAGCACCCTCGCTGGTATACTGGCCCGTGCCGCTAGCTGCGACACGGTGAGGCCTTTTTTCTCTCGTATGCTCCGTAGCATGTTCATAATTCAGGCTCCTGTTCCAACGCCTGCTGCGATTGCCTAGCAACGTATTCAGGCGAGCGCCGCTTCTAGTAGGATACGGCATTCGGTGGCAAAGTTGGGCTGTTTCTACGCTATTATACCTGTTTAGGCCGGAGAAACGCCACCTTTATCTCTCGGGGTAAATGTTCAGAGTTAGGGTAGAGCAACCTTCCTGGGGTATCTGTGAGGGTGTTCCGCCATCTGCCCACACCCGCCCTCACCCCATGCCCCTCTCCCTTCATGGGAGAGGGGGCTTTATTCCTGGACGGGGTATCAGGGGCTACGCCAGGCCCTCCAAGCCCCTACTCTAAACAGTTACCCCCTTGGTGGAATTATGAATTGATGATTAGCAATTGCGGTGATCTAAGTCGTAATTCATAGTTGTTTTATTTGCTCCATAGCTTGATGTACTGCCTGCAATTCCTCGTCGGAGAGCGATAGAGGAGAGTTACCGGCTTTGACGGGTTTGGCGTAAAAGCGGGTGGCTGTGCGGGTATGCAGGCTGCTTATCACCACACCATCCCCGGAAGGAGTAAGCAGCGCAAGGGCAAAGCTCTGATCGCCTCCCGTCTCCTGAAAAGGGTTGTAACGCACAATTCCTACGCATTGCACACTTCGGGCCACCGCCCCATTCAGGGCGGCTGCGGCTCTATGCAGTGTTTCTATCTGTTCGCTGTTCGACTCCAACCGGGCGCCCTGGCGAGATATGAGGTCGCCCAGCGATGCTGAAGCCGCACCCGGTCCAGCGCCCCGCACCAGGGCGCGAAGCTGCCTTTCTATGCGCCCAATCCTCATAGTCTGCACGAGGAGCAGGATTCCGAAAATCACGCTCAATCCCAACGCGATCCAGGCCAACATCTCGCCGAATGACATAAATATACTGCTCCAAACAAAGGATAGAGTTGGCTGCGATTCTATCCCAGTCTCGGAAGGTTGTCAATCCAGGACTGACTGGTAACTGTTCAGCGTAGGGGTGGAGGGGCGTCCCTCCCCTCACCCCATGCCCCCTCTCCCCTTGTGGGAGAGGGGGCTTTACTCCTGCTGAGTGCACAGGGGACACCCCTGACGAGGTTACAGGGGTCTCCCCACTCTCCCTTTATGGGAGAGGGGGTTTGGGGTGAGGGTAGTCGGGAGTACATCCGCACAGATACCTCCAGAACTTTGTTCTACCCCAACTCTGAACTCTTGCGCTTATGTTCACGTTGGCGGAGATCATCTTCTTATGCTCTAATAGCATAAGCTCCCAACGGCTGTAAGGCCCTAATCTTTGGAGCCCAATTCGCGGAAGACCGTTAATATGTCGCCTTCTACTGCACTTTTGGCTACCCGGATTGCGTTCTTTATCGCCTTAGCGTTCGAGCGGCCATGCGGCTTGATCAATATGCCGTTGACACCCATGACTATGGAGCCGCCGTACTCGGCGTAGTCAAGACGATTGCCGAGGCGTCGGAAAGTGGGGCGCAGCCCGGCGGCGAGGAGCTTATTGATTGTGGAAGAGGTAAGCTCTGCACGAAGCAAGTCGAATATCATCTTGGCAACGCCCTCGGTGGTCTTAATTATCACATTGCCTGTGAAGCCGTCAGTGACCACAACGTCCGCCATGCCTGTCGGGATGTCTTTGCCTTCCACGTTGCCTATGAAGTTAAGCCCGCTCTCTTGCAACAAGGGGTAAGTCTCACGCACCAGTTCCGAACCTTTTGTCTCCTCTTCGCCGTTGGAGACAATGCCAACCCTGGGGTTCTTTACGCCCTGCACGCGCTCCATATATACCGCCGCCATCCTTGCCCATTGCAGCAAGAAGTGCGGGCGGGCGTCGGGAGTAGCGCCCACATCTACCAGAAATACCTTGCCGATGTTGCCCATAGCGGGAAAGACTATGCCCAGGGCCGGGCGGTCTATACCTTCGATGCGCTTTAGCAGAAAGGTTCCACCCGAAACGACCGCCCCTGTGTTCCCTGCTGACACGAGGGCATCCACCTTTTTGTCGGCGAGCAATTGCAAGCCCATAGACAGGGAAGAGTCTTTCTGCCGGCGCCACGCTGTTGAAGGCGTCTTTTCGTCCATAGGAATCACGGAGGCGGCAGGCTCTATTTGCAGGCGCAGCCCTGTAGTGTCGGCTTTTTGCAACTCGGCTTCTATGGCGTCACGCTGCCCCACAAGCGCTATCTCTATACCATATTCAAGAGCCGCCGCCGCAGCGCCTTTTACAGTCTCAGCAGGCGCTTCATCTCCGCCCATAGCATCAATGGCTATTCGCATCTGTCGCCCTTTCCCTTCTTCACTCGCCGTGAAACAACAATGGCTATTATATCATGGTGAGCAGGGATTAATGGAACAAGTCGGCAGCATCGCCAGGGCTTATGCGCGCTAAGTAAAGGGGTGAAATAGAATAAGAAAGGGGCACTCTTCTACTAAGATGGGTTTCGACTAAAAAACTCACAGCAGAAAGGAACGCTCAAGTGCAGTATACAAGCAATGAGGAAGCTGTGCTTACCTTACCTCGCCACGAACAAGCAGACAGGTCCGCTCTCTCTATTGAGGCAGGAATTGGTCACTTGTACGAGGCGTTCTGTGCAGTCCAGGAACCCAGGACGTGCTCAACTGACTACACTGATTACACTGATTACACTGACTACACTGACTACATTGGAGGCTACATTGGGGCATCGAGAAGAGCTTACACTATCTGCTGCCAACTGGCTCTCTCATGGGGGAGTGCTTGATATGGTCCCGCTTCATCTTGACACCACACCGTCAGTCTCCCCCATGCTTAGCTAAGGTGTACGCTCGCTCGATGCATTTTCCCCCCTGTGTATCCGGATCAATCACAGTGACTACTCCTTCTTTGCGCTTGCGCAGAGCAATGCCGTTGGGACACCAGGTGCGGGTGAGTTGGTAAGAATAGCCTGCTTCGTACAGCACTGCCCGTATGGTAATAGCTCCTACTCGCTCCAATCCTCGACCCTCCGCACGTAGCGAGCGTTGCAAGGTGGACAACGACCGGGTAGCAGTGCCATCTTCTTGCTCACGGTTGGGGGTGCTTTGTACCTTGTGTAGAATGCGAGTGCATGCCTCACTACCGTAGGTAGGCTTGCGACCGCGACCACCGGCTATCTCTAGCGCCTCCACCCC
>JADEYI010001735.1_pt1 | contig 14155 bp, 20 predicted proteins | sample 8542331 | NCBI WGS metagenome assembly JADEYI01 (sample SAMN16510988, study PRJNA670497) | mine drainage metagenome | isolation source: biofilm near Copperflume 1 | place: Germany: Marsberg coppermine Kilianstollen | collected 2018-02 | reverse complement strand
TTCAATCAAGTAAGTAGTACTTAGTAGCTACGTAGCTATAGCGATCACTTGTATAAATACTGATGACTCGTCAGGACTCGTTCGGTGCCACTCACTGGCGATGACATCAAGTTGAATCCATGCACATGGACATGTGCCGTTTCAGCCTGATCGGCCCCCTGAAACATGAGATCTGAGCAGCCTGACTCAGTGAGGTTGGTTCTGGCCACTGGCAGCTGTAAGCCATGACCCCTTCCCCCCAGTACTGTGCATGCGCCGTGGTTCTCACAGAATAATGCCGCACTATTCTGTGAGAAATCATTTGATGCAGCATCATGCATGCATGCACAAGATGTCACATGACGGCCACAAATTGTCTTGAAGACTGCAGTGCACTCACGGGCATCATGATGATCATGCTATGATAGGTGAGTGACGGCATTGTCTCATAAACGAACTGGATTGTTACTCATCGATGGCCACTGGCATTCTTCATCAAAACTTCACATACTTCTCAAAGAGAGAGATCCCATAGAAAAGGAAAAAGTTGGCAAAAAAGTCAAAAAGTCCGGCCTGTCGGATTCGAACCAACGACCCCGTGATACCAGCAGCTTCCCACTGGGGGTTTTACTTCTACAGTCACATGCTCTTCCAACTGAGCTAAGGCCGGTTGATGCCCAAGATCAAATTTATTTTGAATAAGTACCTGCTCAATCGACTCGAAATCAGTCTCTCCTTCTTGTCAGGCAGCAAGAAAGTCCAGAAAGCGTCAATCGAAGTTCTTTCATTGTGTTTTATGCTTGCAGCGTTCAAAGCCTGCTGCACCTGCATCGCGATCGCTTGAAGCACGACTGACATCACTGTAGGTGACAGAGACAGTGTCGCGATTTGCACGTCTTCTTTGTCGTGGTAGCCTGGATTATCAGATATCGATCTGTTAAGGGGCGTCTAACGTTCTTCGACGGCTGGCTCCTGCAATGCGGCGGTAACGCATGAGCTCTGACCTCATAATCCAAGGATTGGAATTGGCAAGGTTAGGTGCAGTTTAGGATTGAAAGGACAGCCTCAGGATGGACATCTGCATCACAGGAACAGGCATGTAATATCCGTGCTCAGATCATTTGCTGTCATGAGATTGCGGATCTACTAACGGTATTTCGATTCGATGGGCCATCCAAGTGCTCACCAAAACTGTCTTGCAGGCTTTCGTGGTAGTGCACGGGAAGACATCAGGCGCCTGGCAGAGCTTTTGGGGATGGAGTTCAATGGTGCTCTTGTCAACGATCGTACCACGCACTTGATCTTGGCATCTGAGGCTCTACTATGTCAGGACATCCCCAGAAGTCAGAAGCTTGACAGTGCAAAGTGCTGGGGCATTGCTCTGACGCACTATGCCTGGCTGAAAGACAGTTTGGCAATGGGCAAGATCCTGGACGCGCAGAAGTACATTGTGCAGGTAAGGGGTCTCTTGAAACGTGAGAATTCCATGGTTGCTGCTCAGGTGACTCACGCACTTTCCCGTTCTCCAACAGAACAGCCCCGACCGGCGTGTCTTGCATGGGAGAGGAGTATATTCAGATGCCTGGACACCAGAACAGCTAAGAGCAGCCCAGATTCCTCCTGCACAGCGGTGTGACCAATTCTGGTCCCCAGGTAACACCTGATCAGTCATGATGATTGCAAGCCTAGCAGTCTATGGTGGCTACGCTGGATGCCCAGCTTGTGTGATCTGAACAGATATCTTTCAGAAGCATGGCATTGAGTACCACAAGTGAGGAGGCTTTGCCTCCTCAGAATGGAGCTGCTATGTTTTCAACGAATTAACAAATCCATGCTGACATTGTCTGCAGGTCAAGCATCTAGTGGACCGGGAGATGAGGATGCACAATCATCAGGACACAGCGCCAGGCACTCAGAGAGATCCATGGGGTATGCTGCACGGTTATCATGTGGTCTACTACCAGCGCAATGGAAAGCCTTACTGCTCTGGCTTTAATGGGTGGCTGACTATTCACATCTAAGCTGAAGTTCTTTGCTTAAAAGGACATGACTGTCACTTTGTGCACAGAAGGACAGTCATCAATGCCATACCTTCTGTACAGGATTCGTGCTTATCCTCAGCAACAGTGAATGAGGAGAGATACAGCATGGAAGTGTGCTCTGAGCGCGCTGTGCCGCGTGGCACAGCCTGTTCCAAAAGCTACTCGGCATCTGGGCAGTCCTATACCTCGTCAGAAGGTGAGGAACCCTGCTTCCCAACAGTGCAGATTACCAGTGCGTTTTTGGAAATCAGTTGTTCTGGCGTTGGCATGATATGAGCCTTTGCCCTGTGCCCAGGATATGGTCAATCAAGCCCAGAGATTATGCGTGTCTCTGTAGACGCGCCCTTGAAGATATGTCCAAAGGGGTCCACCGCGGCTGCTTTCCATGGAGTCAGTAACAGGAGTCTCACTTACTATGAGAAGCTCACCATTCAGCAGAGCAGCAGTTCACCACCTCTCCATTTTGACCTTCGAGAGCGCTCGCATGGCGCCTTGGTGAGACTCCAATATGAATTTTGAAGCGATTGAGCCAGTTTGTTGCACATGAAGCAGAGGCCAGCATATGTTCAAGTCCTTCTGATGAAGAGTTTCGCATTGATGTCTAACAGGTGTACTATGAGGACTCCAACTCAGGGGAGCACGAGCTGGCTTATGCTGACATTTTGTACTGTTACAGCCTTGAAGGTCAGGAATGCTGCCACAGACAATTGCCTTCTTGTTGAGTTGAACAATGATCACCACTGCCTTATGCCATACTCTCCCTCTTGCGCTCATCCCTATCGTGCACTAAGACTGGTGTGGCAAGTGCAATGCAGGTGGCGAGGTGTACATTGAGCATGGATATCTGTTTGATCGTGACGATCTGGAGCAGCACGCAATGGGCCGCTTGTTTCTGGAGAGCTTTCAGGTTGCAGATGCTGAGCTGGTGGATAGCTCTGGCGTGTATCACAGCCCTGCTACGGTGATTGAGGGTGGGAGAACAGCTTTGCTAGTCCACGTTGTATGCGTGACATTGATGCCAGCATGCAGGAGTACTAAGCCCGACTTGGCAGCTTACGCAGCTGATCTTTCAAGCAATAATTGACTGATGTGCACATGCATGCAGGTGAGTTCTGGCTGACCAGCCGCAGTAAAGCTGAGCTGAGTGCACATGACAGGTCCCAAGATCAAGAGCGCCTCTTGTTCTTCTGCGAGAAAGCTTGGGAGAGAAGGACTGGTCGGGGCATCTGCGTCTCCCGGTACAAACTGAAATCCAGAAAGCAATTTATTCGGGGATGAGAAGAAAGCGTGGCTGACTCAGTGGAACTGTTATGCCATACTGCCTTGGTTTGCTGATAAGAGGTTTATCAATATGGGGTCAAATTCAGGATCTGCAACTTTGCAATTTTACATCGAGCTTCCATGACATCTCCATATTGGTGGTATACCACAAAGCTGCCTACAGAAATCTCAAAAGAATTCTCCCCTTTGATACTTGTGGTGCTTTTGGCACAGTCGAGTTTAAGACTTGTAAGGACATACTCATCTGCTTCTCAAAACCCCATAATACTTGATGGGCAGCAGGAAATGAACGAATTGGGTGTAGACATGGCTGTGTATCACTGAGCGCCTCTCGGCGCTGGTGTTGCAAACTCTTCACAACACAGTGTTCATAAGGCATTTTGAGGACTCGTTGCCAGAGTTCAATTGCAGGTCTTCCACAACTGCTGGGTAAGCAGATCTCTTGTGCGAGTTCCAGAATACTATTTCTTGGGGGAACATGCATCTCTGCTGATATACATATAAAACAATTTTGTGTTTCATTTCTTGTCGAATTTTCGTTCAGCTGTCAGCGCTCTTGGTATTCTGGCACTAGCAGTTCTGCCAGTATTCTTGCTTGCGATTCTTGCATCCCTCTTGATTCCCATCTCACTTCACCTTCTTTACTTTGGCGAGATGAGGGTCCTTCCTGCTCCCATGCGTAGCATTTGTCCCTGCACGCGAGCACCTCCATATTAGCTTATGCTCAAGATAAAATATCCCGTATCTCACATCTACCAGCTGCACTCTATCAATCATGACATTGAAAGACTGCTCTACTGAAAGTACAAAAGTAGATCCCTAGAAACGAGGATGTTCTCGAGAATATCTAAAAGCAGTTGACAGACCTGTCCAAACGTCGACGGAGCGCTGGGGCTAAGGAGCTCTGTGTCCTCTGCGCTTGAGTGCGATCTTGTGAGTGCTGACTGGGCGCCTGCAATGGATGCCTGAGGGGCCGGCAGCGATGCTGCCCGCTGAGGGGCGCCCCTTCTGCTGCCAGCCGCCAATCTTGGGACATCCGTCAATTTGCGCACCTGCACACATGGATGGCTATCATCTTAGTCATCTATGCTTCTCTGTATTCTGTGGTGACTCTATCGGCAAAGGACCTCTGGAGAGCTGGACCTTGGAAGCAAGGGGTTTACAAGATTTACACAGACACTGCAGGGCCAGCGTTTGCATGCAGCCAGCATGGTGGATATTCTTGCCCATGCAAGCGCTCCTCACAAAGACTGGTACAAGTGTTAGATTTCTTGCCAGACAGGCCTGTACCTGTGATGTCCTTGGGGCATGACTGGTCTTTTTCCTGCCTGTCTGCTGTTCCATCCACAGGCCCCTCTTCAAGCTGGCCTGGTCTGTCTGCATGGGATCCTGCACACAATGTTGCAAAACATCAGCTGGCCTTCAGGGAGTTGGCAGGAATGCAACAATTGCAGGGACATCTCATTGCTATGCATGCATGGCCACATCTAAGGCCTCCCAGTTGCTGACTGAGAAGGGTGCATGCAAGTCTTTAACGCAAGCAGTCACACCTCTGCCTTGAAGACAATGCTCTTGGCTCGTTCCAGCAAAGAGGGTTGTGTGACTCCTTCTGGCCCCAGCATCATTTGGTCCACATCCATATCAGCTGCGCTGTGCCCTGGTGCAACCATTGACGGCTCAGCTAGGCAATTGTGGCATCCTTGCAAATTGAGCGCAATCGCAGCTAACAATGCACGCGCAGCAGCACGTCAGAGGGTACCTGGCCTGTGTAGAGCATCATGCTGCTGCTCTGTCCAGGGAGTGGCTGTGCAGAGGGCTTCCTCTGCAGCAGCCAACTGTGCCAGACTGAACTCGCTGTTCCTCATCCTAGGCAGAGCCACCATTCCACCTGCAATAGAGGGTTACTAAGCAGTATTCACAGCGTGGTGATGAAGCACACATGCCACTAGGGAAGCATCAACAAGTCGCTAACAAGATCTCATGCATTCATGCCGTGAATGGTGATGCACACCTGAACCTCTTCTCAGGTTTGGGTGCCTTTGTGAAGAGGTGCTGGCATGAAAGCGGTGAGCGAGTTCTTCAAAGGACGCAAGATCTGAGACCTCCCCGTTAAACTCCTGCATTCAAATCAATACAATCCTCATGCCCACTGTTGAAACCTGTAACATTTGTATTGGGAGGAAGCTGCCAAGGGGCATTCAAGTTATGCAGAGAAGCCATGAACCCTTTGCGAAGGATATGATGAGGTATGTTTCTAAACAAACTTGCCTTTTCCTCCATGGTTGCTCCCAATCTCAGCGATGCTTCATCAGAGACTCGGCCCATCACCACACCAGCTGGCATCTCAATGCCCTTCCCTGCATCTGTGAAGTATTCAATGATCAGGGCCTTGCATGCTCTTCAAAATGCAGCAGTAGCACGCACTGCTCATGCAAGAAAGATACAAATGTGCGGAGGAGGTTAATCACCAGGTCTTGTCCGTGTGTTCAGGCCTAGCAATGGCAAGGGGAATAGCGCCTGACCGCCAGGAGTGCTGCTCACAAAGCACTGCCCGATGCCGTCAATGTGCCCTCTTCCCTCTGCAGGAGACTGCGCCAGACATGATGGATAATTAGGGGTCAAAGCGCGAGGATCTTTATCAAACTTAGAAGTTTGTGATATGAAGATGGGCAGTGACAGACTGCCTACAAGACCAATGAGCCACAGGTGGCTCCCAAAAGGTCTAAAAAGGGTAATATTAATAATCATTATCAAAGCAATTGACTTCATGTGCATTGAACAGCTCCACATGGATAGCAACGCCCTCCTACTCTTCTGACTTCACTTCAGGTGGCACGCAAGAAGTGGACCACAGTACCTGCTCATCTCTCTGTGGGGAGGGGCCGGGCTGGGCTGCACAGTCAGGTCCTTCGCCATCCCGGCGTCCATCCAAAGACGTGCTGAGAAGCCTGGCAATGTCACTGCCCCCCATGCTGCCATGCAGCTGCTGCTGCGATGCCTGCTCCAGAGCAGTGCGGCCTAATATCCTGGAAACGCTGCTGTGGTCGAAGAGCGCCGGTGGGCTCAGCATCTGAGCACCGCTGCTCGTTGCACTGCCCAACACATGGCCCTGCGCCTGCATGCAGCCGCATGCCAGCATTCAACAAGAAAACTGACAGCAAATTGCCTTTTCTTCCGCCAAGGGACCGTCGAGGCTTTGTCTCGGGCAGCTGATGATCACATGCATCAATCAACATGTCAAATAAGCGAAAGTCAAATAAGCGAAAGCCAAAACACACTGGTCAAGCAAGCTTACGCTATGGTCAGCCATTGACAGAGTCTGACAAAGTTGGTAGATCTAGAGCAGGTTGGTGGGCAGATCACCTGGGCGAGAGTGTTGGCAGGCCAGACCATGTCAGGAGGGCTGAGCACTCCAGCGGAGGGGGCCCTGTGCTGCGAGGCGGAGCTGTCAGTGGAAGGGGTTGGTAGGCGGCGTGGCTGCTCGCTGGCTGCAGGAGCGCTGGACGTCCAAGCCTTGCGCTTGACTGAGCGCGAGGACGTGCGGCGGGCGTCCAGTGACGTCGTCTCCTTGCCCCTGCTCACACAAGCCATTTCAGTCATTTCCTGAAAACTGCTGCTTGGTGTCTCAAGAACTCACTGAACTTTGTCAGTCACCGGCCCTGCTGCATGCTGCTTGTTCCGGCTGTCTTAAAACAAGTTTCAAAGAGCGTGGTAGTGATACTGATCGAAAGAAGCGTGTGGTGTGAAGACTGAGATGGAGCAATGGTAAGAGATTGGGGTGCAGCATGGTAACGAATGGGGGGCAGAGGGTGCGCACGGGGCAGGCGGGGTGCCAGGAGAGGTCTTGTTGCGGTCGGCAGGGTTGGTGACCGCAGCAGGAGCAGTGGCAGATGCTGCAGCGGCTTGCTTGCCATTTGCGCGCGGCGGGGGAGGCAGGCCGTCTTCCACAGTGTTGTGGCACTCGTCGCACTTGCAGTGCACCCCGCAGTTCACGCCCGCCTGCAGGGACAAATACATCTCTTGTGCCAGGTCACCTTTGCACATGCTGGACATGCCAGTGTAGTCACATGGCAGCTTTCAACGGAGTGCATGGGCGAGTCATTGAGATGATGAGAGGCTGTCAGCGCCAACCTGGAAGCACTCGCAGTACTTCTTCTTGCAGTGGCTCTTTTTGCAGTGACAGCCCCTCTTGTGCAGGCCGCTGACCCCGCTGCCTTGGCCATTGGCCTGCTTCTCAATCTTCTCTTGAAAGGCCTGCGTTCAGAACACAATGGTGACGTCTGTTCGCATGACAGCCACAATTACATACATGGCTCTTGTTTTCTCTGCATTGAAGGAATCTTTCGGTATTCACACCCACCTGGGGATTGCGTTGCCGCACTTGATCGCGCATGCTCACCACAACATCCCTGCGGTTGTATCAAAATATTCGAATATGCAGGAGACAACCTGCAGCCAAGATTGACAGGTTTGCTTTCTAAAAGCAAACCTCATAATCGCAACGTGATCTGGTTGGAAGGAGCGGGCGCATACTTGTTGTCGGCATTGTTGAGGCAGCTCTGGCAGCTGCAGGCGTGCTTGCAGTACTGACCGGCAGCAAAGCAATCACAGTAAAGCTTCAGGCACCGCGACTTCTTGCAGTTGCATCTCTTTGGCTGCCTGCAGCAACGACACATGCTGGCCTCACTGTCGTGCAGCATGCGGTCAGAATAAGGGCATGTGGGTTTAGATCTCATGAAGGGTCAAGGAGCGGCTTGAACAGATGGGATGACGATCTCCTTGTGGCACTCACTCTGAAGTTGAGGCCACCGCGCATCTGGCCTTTGTCTCATCGTCAGGCGTAGTGGGAGGCACCACTGAATCACCTTGACCTGCACCAACATCCCATGCCCATGAGTCACTGCAGAATATTTGAGCCCACATGAAGGAATGCCGTTGGCCTTCCATGCAGGATAGTACATGGTGTGGCTTCAGGGCAGCGCAGCACCAATTACCATGCTGTGAGAGAGACAACAGTGTGCTTCTCGCTGAGAAATGTCACTCTGTACACTAATACAAGAACCACAGCAGCACCTGAAGATGTGGAAGACAAGCGCCGCGACACAGGCGTTGCTGCGGCGGCAGCCGAAAGGGCGGCAACTGCAGCAGCGCTCTGCAGGCGATGGTCCACACGACCACCAGCAGCCATCACTGCCTTCAGTGCCGGGCTCGTCAGGGACGCCGTGGCTGCAGCCGCAACGCTCTGCAGGGAGTTGAACGGCGCCGCGGGGCAGCCGCTGTCTGGTGGCGACTTGAGCTGGCCGTACTGTCATGAGCACAGGACATTCATTATTGGGCAGTCAGCCAGATGTGCATAGCACAGATTTCATCTGATTGACGGAAGGACATGCCATCGATGCTGTGAATTTACATTATTAAGAAATAGTGCCAAGAAGTGCTCAGAGATTGCGTTCACCTGCCATGTCCGGCCTCCTGACCCCGCTGCATTGAATTTTGTCTCCCAACCGCGCGCCGTGCTTGTGTGTACTGGCTGCTGCGGGTCTGCTCTCATGTCAGGCTCTATCGCAGAGATAACGCTGTTGTCCTCTTCCATGCAAGAAGTACGACGTGTGGCAGGTTGTGGGATGGACTGCGTGAACATGGAGACAAGTGAGACACCATATTACGGCTCATCATCACCATCAGACACTCTGACATGAAGGGCTTACACCTGCATTTGGCACCATTGGCCTGAAGAGTTTGACTCACCTGTCCCTTGCTCTGTCTAGTTTCCCTGGCATCTTGACGGGTTGATGTGTGAGACTTCAGTGGCTGATCCGGGGGACAACGTTCCGCGCCTCGGGCTCCCCTGCTGTCCATTTGCTCATGCCTCTCGCTGCTGCCTTCAGGCGTGCTGTAAACTGGACTCTTGAGTCTGTCTATGCTGCTGTAGAAGAGATCTGCAGCGGAGCCATGCTGGGCACTCCCACCACGCCAGCGGGATGGAGCCTCCACCTTTGCATCTTCTTCAGGTGGGAACATGCTGACACGGGAATTGCCTTTGCTGCCTGTTTGCTGATCCTCGAGCTTCACCAAGGCTGTTTCCCCTCCTTTCTCTTCCGTGTCTCCGCCTCCATTGGGTGTAGCAGTTGTCCTGGTCAGATTGCGTGCACACAATTCCAATGAGCACAGAGGCAGATCGAAGGCGTGCACGTCTCACACTATGCTCGGCCCAACTTGAAGGAAGTCAACCAAGATCACTGCAGCATGCGTGGCAGCCTGAGCCGGCCGACAGCAGCAGGGTTCAGGAATGTGGCGGGTAGAGAAGCTCACTCGGTGGCAAGCTTGGGCGTCGTGAATCCCGCCATAGCTGGGGACAGCCCCGTGAATCCAGGGCACCCAGAGAAGGTGCCAGTGCTGTCCCATTGGTTGCGTGGAGGAGTAATCGGCGGTAATTCCTTGGCGAAGAGGGAGAAAGGCGAGGCTGCCTACGCAGCAGCCATGGATTGCTTAGATCGCTTGGTCATTGCAAGTGATCAACCAATTTAACATAGGAGCAAAGTCATAAAATCGATGCGCGATCACAACGGGGGCCGCTGCTGGTCTCCAAAAGGGAAGAGCAGGGTCCCACAATATACCAAGATGGGACATCCTCGTCCTTCTCAAGCATTCAATTGCTCCAGTGCAGGATTGTCTTTAACGTAGGTAAGCACTATAATTCGATGGTGGGATCCATCTGGGATCCTCTGGGCTTGGACAGCTGGTTGCACAGCGATGGCGGGGAGGCGTGCGAGATACCTCCAGCAAGCCTCGTTTTGCTCTGCCTGGCCTCTCAGGTGTGCGCTGCAGGGAGTTCGCGTGCATCTTGGTCGGATCTTGAGCTTGCTGTCGGTCCTTCGTGCGCTTCTACAGGGACATTAGGTGCGCTTCCTCTCGCACGTATGCTCTGCCTCACGTCAATGCTGGCCACCGTAGCGCACGCAGGCCACGCACATTGCCCGCTGTGAGCTCCGTCCTGCTGAGGTGCGGATGTGCAGCGTCGCACGGGCTGGCTTGTGGCCCACAAGTTGTGGGAAGGCTGCGGAGGGCGGGGCCCGGCAAGCACTCCGGACGTGACGATCACTATTACGACATAGACCTTGGGGTTTATGTGGAGCAGGGGAGCGGAAGACCTGCTCCTCCAGGAGCAGAGGAGTCCAGTAGTGCGTTTCTGCCACACATGCCACTTGCCATAGCTTCATCGGGCAACAGAGCAGTGGCTCGGGTTCATAACATGTGCCATGCAGCCTGTGCGGCAGCTGGGACGCGCAGCAATACCTACGGAGCTGTCACTGCAGTCAGCTGCTGCAACTGGCACCAGCAACCAGCCACAGTGTGTCATAGCAAAATACAAGGTTGTGCGCCCTCTCGACACTTGCAGGTAGCTAATCCACCAACACGGCAGACAGAGCAAGGGCGGGACAGCTGCACAATAGTCCCTGCAGGAAGTGCTGTGAACCAAAAGAGATGCGCGCAGTCACCGCAGCTGAAGCTTGCGTGCAACTGCCTTCCAGCCCTTTGAAGCCCCAATACGACATACTGCTTACACAAAGCCAATGGATATGGAGATTTCCAATGCCGATCTACAACTACAATGCGCCAAAGGGAGCATTGCTGTACGGCTCAGCTGTGCTCCAAATCATCAAGGCAGCAGGACACAACTCTGACCTGACTGCTGCTGGCACCAACAGTCCTTTGCTCTTGGATACCTGCATTGTGCTGATGCTGAAGAGCTGTAGGAGTAACTACAAATTTTGAGCAAGTATCTGCGCTCCACTCGTCCTTGCTTCACCTCCGTTGAAGGCAGAGATGGGCTGTCTTCCCCACACTACAATATAGTACATCATATCCTATGCCGCTTCTCTGCGCTCCACTTAACTGTGATGAAAGAGCAAACAAAGGTGCCCAGACAACTTCTGCAGAACCTCAATCAACTTCTCTCCAGTAGCCCCTCATGCCATAACCATGCCGACCTTATCTACTCCCTCATCCTCAACTCCAATGATCTTCTCCACTCTTTACCTGGTACCAGTTGTCTGCTTTCGCAGCATGAACAATCACCTTTTGTTCACTCTCCTGTTCTTCTCATGTACAAGCAACTTTCAGGTCCCGCTCAAATTGCAGCTATGCAGCAATATTAAAGAATTAGCCCTCCCTCGCTCTCTCAATTTCAGATCATTTGTTTGTGGACGCCCGTGCATACGTAAATGTGGGTGCCAGTATTTCCAGCAACCCATCTGGATTGTCTGCATGCAGCCAGTGCCCTGCAAAATAGACTTCCTGTCAAGCTCTCATTCATTTCCTTCAGCCTACAAATTGAAAAAGTCACCTTTGCCTCCGCACATAAGCACCCTTACCTGCTTGCGGTAAATGATGTACTCTGTGGCCATACGCCTTCAAGCGCTCAACATCATCCATTGGCCATACGTAACTGCTATTTTCCGCACGAACGAAGTCCACTTTGATGCCCTGAGTCGGGGCGCTCAGGAATGGCCAGTAGGACAGAGACTCGTACGACTCATACATTTCAGCAATCCCCTTCATGTCAATTGTCCAGGAAAGCTTCCTGCAAACAGTATGACTGAAATTGTCAAAAACTGTCAAGCGTCTCCAGGGAAGATCAAGCAGTGAGCCTCGTGCACACGATACCTCAAACATGCCAGCACGCTACCACAGTACACAACATTCAGAGCAGGGCAGGGAATGTACACAAAAACAAGGGCAGTCAGAGTTTCAGCACAGAAAACACATAAGGGTTTCACCTTGGGTCCTCCTGAGTGGGCTTGAGGTTGCTGGTGACCCAGGAGGCCACTCGCTGCGAGAAGCCGCTCTGCACAAGGTAGGTCTGCAGGGTGGTTCTGCTTCCTGTGGGAACAGGGAACGCCTGCAGGCTGGGAATGAGATCTGCTGGATGATCCTGCCGCAAGCGCAGGTCGCTTGCATGGTGCTCGCGCACAGCACCCGGCAGTGCATCCAGAACCCACACCTGTGCACCAAATTCCACATGTCAGAAGGCACAAGTCAATTCTTTAATGCATCGCGAGTGCCGGAATACCTTGAAAATGGCATACGCTAGACACCTGCTTCCCAGCACCAGTGCAAACAAGAAACAAACCTGCACCGGCCGCGGCAGCCTTGGGCCTATTCGCCCAAACTGATCAGCCATGCTCATGACCACCTTGCCGCCAAAGGAGTGGCCGATCAGCACTTCTGGGAAGAGCTTGAGGTGCCGCAGCAGGTCAAGGACATCAGCGGCAGCACTTTCCACCCCATTTGGCCGATGAGATGCTGCTCCATGCCGGGCAGACTCCCCGTGGCAGCGCAAATCTACCAGAAGCACTTGCCATGAAGAGAACTCCTGCAATGTGTTTCACTTCTCAGTCAGGCTCATGAACGAACCAGTAACAATACCTGAGATCGCAATGCTTGGCATAAGAAGTGAAATAGTGCATTCACTCGAATGCTAAGCGCACCCTCGTCAGGCGCTGAGCAAAGCTCAGCATGTTTCGTCGCGAACCCAAAATGCCGTGGACAAAGACACAGGTAGGTGGGGGCCGCGCACTGGATCCTACAGTGCTCCATCTTACCTGCAAAAAGGTAAGCACAGCTGTGACTCAATGTAAAAAGACATGATGCTTCTCTTTGTACAATTGAAGAAGTAGCAGGTGCGGCACATGCAACATTAGTGGAGCCATACTGAACTGTACTCATGCATCAACAGCCTGCCACCGTTTTGTCTCTTTCTTTGCAGCAGACTGCCAGCAAGGCTTGGAATCACACAGGCTTCCAAAGAAAGACCAGAGTGATTGGCAGAGTCCAGGTGGTATGTATACCTAGTATCCTTAGATTGAGTGCTGATGAACTGCCAGGAAAATTCCTGATCTCCAGACAGGTGAGAACGTACCAATGCGCCTTGCACAAGCTCATAGGCGATGTGGGCCCCTTGGACATATCCTGTGCCATTTTGGACAGCTGCATCCTGTGGTCTGGACAACTTCAGACTTGCACTGTGGCGCAATGCTCCAACTGGCTCAAGAACGCTGGCCCCGCTCTGCAAGCAATAATTAGTTCTCAGATACAAGAGACTGTGTAGGCTTATGTAGATCACCTGGAAATAAGGAAACAATATCCTTTCCTAATACTTCCTGCTAAGCGCCGCTGAAAAGACTGCTTTCATACACATAAGTGTGGAAGCAAGATGATGTCGCAGAGTCTGTAATGTACCTGTGCTGCTACAGTCATCTTTCTGGCTGCGACATGTCGTGGCTGCAAGTGCTTGCCAAGCAGGAGGCGCTGCCAGCAGGACCCACTCGATTCCAGCAACACCGCTCTTCTCATCTATGCAAACACATATGATTAGACAGTATTTGCCATATCTGAAGCAGATATTGTAGTTGTGCATAGAAGTTTGCTGAAAGAATGCGAAGTACAAGGAGACGCAGTCATGGGCGTGCGACGAATATCGAGTTGTTCGTGCGCTCTACCTGGTCAAATGTGGCGTGATGAAGGCAATTTGCCAACCAAGCTATTCAAGACTTCTACCAAGACGCACACAGTTGGACGTTCGAGAAAAGACGCAGTGACGGAGTATCTCGGATCAACAAGAGTCAACCTTTGCGAGTAAACGTCACGGTCCCAGATAAATGGAAGAATCAACAAAGCAATTTGGGACCTGGTGCTTTTCACTTTTCGAAGGCCTCGATGCCATTTTTCGCTGAAGAATTACAGTAGAGCGGCGATCCAAGCTGTAAAGATCCCCCCCCGGGCCCCCCCCCCCCCCCCCCCCCCCCCCCCCCTCACCCCCCCCCCACCTCTCTCACAGCCCACCCCCCCCC
>JADEYI010001734.1_pt1 | contig 14162 bp, 10 predicted proteins | sample 8542331 | NCBI WGS metagenome assembly JADEYI01 (sample SAMN16510988, study PRJNA670497) | mine drainage metagenome | isolation source: biofilm near Copperflume 1 | place: Germany: Marsberg coppermine Kilianstollen | collected 2018-02 | reverse complement strand
GACGCGATTCATCGCGTCCGCCTCAGAGCGTCCCTGCCTGTAGGGACGCGATTCATCGCGTCCGCCTCAGAGCGTCCCTGCCTGTAGGGACGCGATTCACCGCGTCCGCCTCGGAGCGTCCCTGCCTGTAGGGACGCGATTCACCGCGTCCGCCTCGGAGCGTCCCTACAGGCATCCAATTTTTCACATGGAAGACTAGAGACCTTCTCCGATTTTATAATCCCACTACGCTTTTTGCAGGTAGTCTATCAGCGCGTCTCGCTGCACTTTGATCTGTTTGGCCTCCAACGCAAGCTCCTTGCCGGCGCGCAGGTCTTGCACTGTTACATAACCGCCCGCCAGTTCGTCTTCACCGATCAGGATGGCGTAGGCGGAGCCGGAGGTGTTGGCCTGTTTCATCTGCGATTTCGCGCTGCGGTCGCCGTAGCCCATCTCGGTTTTGATAGCGGCGTGACGCAATTCGGCTACGATGCGTACCGCCGCGTCTTTCATTTCGGCGCTTTTGCCGAAGTAGACCACGTAGGCGCAGGGGCCGGCCTCCGGCGGTGGCGCGACCTTCTGGCGTTTGAGTTCCAGCGAGATACGTTCAAAGCCTGCGCCGAAGCCGATGCCGGGCGTGGACTTGCCGCCCAGGATTTCGGCCAGCCCGTCGTAGCGTCCGCCGCCGTTGAGGGCCTGCTTGCTGGTGGTTGAGATTACCTCAAAGACGGTGCGCGTGTAATAGTCAAGGCCGCGCACCAGCAGCGGGTCGAGCTGGTAGGGCACGTCGTAGAGATCAAGGTAACGCTTGACCGCCGCGAAGTGTTCGCGGCACGGCTCGCACAGGTAATCGGCGATTTTGGGCGCGCCTGCAATCCTGGCCTGGTCCTGCGGTTCCTTGCAGTCGAGCAGGCGCAGGGGGTTCTTGTAGAAACGCACCTGGCAATCGTCACAGCACGTATCCAGTAGTGGCAGGTAGTACTCTTTCAAGCGCTCAAGGTATTGCGGGCGGCAGTTGCGGTCTCCGATGCTGTTGAGGGAGACATGCAGATTACTCAGGCCCATGCTTATGTAAAACTGGAAGAGCAGGCCGATCATCTCGGCATCGACTGCCGGGTCGCTTTCGCCCAATGCCTCGCAGCCGAACTGGTGGTGTTCGCGCACGCGACCCGCCTGGGGCTTATCATGGCGAAACATCGGCTCGCGCAGGTAGTACAGCTTGACCGGCTGCGCAAGCTGGAACATGCCGTGTTCAAGGTAGGCGCGCACCACGCCCGCCGTGCCTTCCGGTCGCAGTGAGAGATTGGCGCTGCGTCCTTCTTTGTCCGGGCGGTCGTTGAAGCTGTACATCTCTTTGTCGACGATGTCGGTGCCTTCGCCGGTAGTGCGGCTGAACAGCGACGTTTCCTCCACAGTCGGCGTCTCGATGCGCCGGTACCCATAAAGTTCAGTCACCTCAATCGCCGTTTTCTCGATCAAGCGCCAGTAGGGCTGCTCGTCGGGCAGTATATCTTTGAAACCTTGCAAGGCTCTATAGTGTTCGGGCATTGTTCTAATCCTTCTCTTCCACGCGGAGTACCAGATCGCCCCGGCCCTTTGCGGGTGAGGGCGTTTATTCCCTTGCTTGCCCCGCTATTATAGCAGAGAGCACTATATCAGGCTAGTGCTGCGTTCCTTAAATCCGCTTAAAACATAAACGCAGCATAAAACTACATAAGCTGGCTCTAGAGGCCGATCCGTTTTGTTACTACATTTAAGGAACGCAGCACTAGAGACTGACGAGCAAGGAAGAACATCGGCGCGGCACGCGCCCGTGCGTAGGGACGCGGGTGGATGAGTGGCTGGGTGGGGACCCTTGTGGGCGTCCTTCGTCGCAACACGATTCGTCAAGAGCATCCCCAGTGCAGTCCCTACCGCGTCTTGTGGGCGTCCTTCGTCGCAACACGATTCGTCAAGACCCGTCAAGCAAACGAATCGCACCCGCACGGGACAAGCACAAGGCCCCCGCATCCCCCAATCCCACCCCTACATAACCATTCCCCCTGTCATTCTGGGCGCAGCGAAGAATCTACGTCCGGTCTCACTTCTGTACAGTACGCAGATTCTTCGCTGCGCTCAGAATGACAACGTACATCCCAAAACTTCGAGATGTAATTGCTGAAATTTCCGCATATATGCAGTATATTCCTCATTAGAAGATCAGAAGAGAAAAAGGTGAAAAACGATGGCGGCACAAAGCACAGTAAAAAAACCGCCCCTCGCACTATTGCTGCTTTTGTTATTGCTGCTCGCTCTTGTCCTGCTGGTCTTACCCTCGCTCAGAATCCAGACCAACACGGCAACGCAAACCGCTTCCGAGGGGCAATGCCAGGGTGCCGGGCAGAACTTCGATGCAAGGCAGGAGGCGTTTACCCTGGCGCAGGCGGCAGAACAGTACCGTACTGCCAATCCCTTTGGGGGTAATTATGGGCCTGGTTCATACACAATTTGTTACAAGGATGGGACGCAGCTGCGAGTTCAATCGCCCGTCTTTAGAGGCTCTGGAAAGATCACCAATGATAATCATAGTGAACAATCTACTTATGGGTGGTTACAACTACAGTTGCCGCGCCTGTCCATCGACCCGGGTCCTATTACCGCAATCTACACTGTTATTTTCAGTCAGGTGACGGTATGCGGTCCTTGTGAGCGGGATATGAGACTCTGGCAACGCACCCTACGCCAGAAAGCAAGAACACAGCAGTTGTTTTTATCGGTTTGGGATATAATTTATGGGAAAGGCTTCAATCCAGGTATCTACCCGGCTGGAAACGGCGTCCCTGTAACAATAGACGTACTCAGGCAAGTGCTTATTCCGTTTGTCGAGTGAAAATAGAAAGAGGACATCATCGATGACAGATTGGTCGGCCTATGTCGAACATGCTTTTAGCATGATACAAATTATTGGAACAGATGAAGAATACATCAAAGATTTTGCAGGGCGCTGGGGTGATCTCGAACTGACAACCTTCGCACGCGCACTGAATGAAGGAGAAGGCAAAGATCAACAGGTGGCTGCCTTCGCGGTAGGATATACCGGCTCAAGATGGGCAAGAAATCTGCTCCTACCTTTCCTGCATCATGAACATCCAGAACTGCGCTGGGCTGCAGCCCTTAGTCTGGGGGATATGCGGGAAGAAGCGGCCTTTCCTGTCCTGGTAAACATGCTACAGGAGTTTCTCCCGCCTCATCCGGTGGTGGACGACTGGTATGATATGCAACACCTGTATGTAGCGGATATTCTTGGTTCTTGGGGAAATCAAGCCGCCGTCCCCCCGCTTCGGGATACCTTAGCGCGCCTGTGGCAAGCGGAACAGCAGCAGCCCACCGGCGGAGGGCTGGAAGCGTGGTGGCACTACCAGGACGCCCTGGCCTATGCCCTGGGACGGCTTGGAGCATTCGCTGCTCTGACAGATCTGGATGTACCTCTCTCTCGCATGCGGCTGTGGATGGTCAATCTCATCATGGGTTATCTGAACGCGGAAAAAATCTGTAAAAAAGGCGTTTTGAGGATTATCCAGGATGCGCCGTTAAATGAAGAGCTTGCTGCGCTCTTGCGACTGGTATCAGCACTGCTCCAGCAGAAGATGAGTCTTTCTCAGCAAGAAGCCGCATCTTCTATTGCAAACTACGTGGATGCTTACTTTGATCGTTGGGGACCCCCAATCGTAAGTTGGAGTAAGTGTAAACAGTAATACGCCCTTGAGGCACTTGAAAGGGATGAAGCACTTTCCACTTATTGCGCTACACTTGAGAATAAGCTATCATAGATAGCCATAACGTGTGTATGGAGAAAGTGCGCAATGGCAATCAAAAAAAGTGAGTTGTATAGCTCGCTCTGGAAAAGCTGCGACGAATTGCGCGGCGGCATGGACGCCTCGCAATATAAAGATTATGTCCTCGTTCTGCTCTTCGTCAAATACGTCTCCGACAAATACGCCGGAAAGCCCGACGCCCTGATTGTGGTTCCACCGGGCGGCAGCTTTGCCGATATGGTCGCAGCCAAAGGGCAGAAAGATATTGGCGACCGCATCAATAAGATCAAAGCGGCTTTGGCTGAAGCCAACCACCTCACCGGCGTCATTACAGTGGCCGACTTCAACGATCCCGACAAGCTGGGCAAGGGTAAAGAGATGCAGGACCGTCTCTCCAATCTGGTAGGAATTTTCCAGAACCCCGCCCTCGATTTCCGCAGGAACCGCGCCGAAGGTGACGATCTGCTGGGAGATGCCTATGAATACCTGATGCGCAACTTCGCTACCCAATCGGGCAAGAGTAAAGGGCAGTTCTACACTCCTGCTGAAGTCTCGCGCGTCATAGCAAAGGTGATTGGCACCAGCAAAGCCACCAGTTCTAACCAGAGCATCTACGACCCCACCTGCGGTTCCGGCTCGCTGCTGCTGAAAGCTAACGACGAAGCGCCGGTGCGCCTGAGCATATACGGGCAGGAGATGGATAACGCGACGGCAGCGCTGGCAAAGATGAACATGATCCTGCACGATAACCCCACCGCCGAAATCTGGCAGGACAATTCGCTCTCCCATCCCTATTTTAAGCAGGGCAGCGGCAATAAGCCAGAAGATAAGAACCTCAAAACCTTCGACTTCGTGGTCTCTAATCCGCCGTTCTCCAATAAAGCATGGAGCAACGGCTTTGACCCGGCTCATGATGAGTACGCCCGTTTTACGGATGGCGTGCCACCTCAGAAAAATGGCGACTACGCTTTTCTGCTGCACGTCATCCGCTCGCTCAAAAGCAACGGCAAAGGGGCGATCATCCTGCCGCACGGCGTCCTTTTCAGGGGCAATGCAGAATCCGAAATTCGCCAGAAGATTATCCGCAAAGGCTATATCAAAGGCATCATCGGCCTTCCACCCAACCTGTTCTTCGGCACCGGCATTCCCGCCTGCATTATCGTCCTCGACAAAGAGAACGCCGCCAATCGCAGGGGCATCTTTCTGATCGACGCCAGCAAAGGCTTTATGAAGGATGGCAACAAGAACCGTTTGCGCCACCAGGACATTCACAAGATCGTCGATGTCTTCAACAAACAGCTTGAGCTGCCCGCATATTCGCGCATGGTGCCGGTGGCCGAAATCGAGGCCAACGACTACAACCTCAACATCCCGCGCTACATCGACAGCAGCGAAGCCGAAGACCTGCACGACATCGACGCGCACCTGCGGGGCGGCATCCCCAACCATGACATCGACGCCCTCGACGCCTACTGGCAGGTCTTCCCCACGCTCAAGCAGCAACTCTTCATAGAAGAGCCGCGCCCCACAGGTGTTAGTTTAGCACCTGACACCGACTCCTCGCCTGTCATTCTGAGCGAAGCGAAGAATCTCACCCGCCACACAGAGATTCTTCGCTTCGCTCAGAATGACAGGCACGGTGATCCTGAAATTGTTAAGTTAACGTCCATGGAGCCGCGCCCTGGCTACAGCTCGCTCAGGGTGGAATTTTGCACAGCACAGATCAAGGCGACCATCCACACTCACCCTGAATACAGGGCTTATAATGAGGCGGTGGCTGAATGGTACCTCCAATGGCAAACCAGCAACATAGCCACCCTCAAGAGCATAACCATCGGCACTTCGCCCAAACAGTTAATTGAAACGCTTTCCGAGGATATGCTGCGCGTCTTCGCCCACGTCCAACTAATCGACAAATACGACGTGTACCAGCGCCTCATGAGCTACTGGAGCGACACCATGCAAGACGATGTGTACATGATTGCCCAGGATAGCTGGCAGGCCAACGAAGACCTGCTACCCCGCCAGCTTGTCATCGCCCGTTATTTCGCCGCCGAGCAGCAGCATATAGAAAATCTGGAAGCCGCGCGAGAAGCCATCGCGCGCCAGATGGAAGACCTGGACGAAGAACACGGCGGCGAGGGCGGCCTGCTCGAAGAAGCCAAAAACGAGAAAGGCAAAATCACCAGAACCACCATCAAAACGCGCCTGAAATACATGCTTGACGATCCCGATGCGCAGGATGAGCGTATCATGCTGAACGCCTATCTCGACCTGCTTGACCAGGAGGCGGAAGCGAGCAAGAAGGTCAAAGACGCGCAAAAAGCGCTGAATGACAAAGTAACCCTCAAATACAGAACACTGAGCGAGGATGAAGTAAAAACGCTGGTAGTAGACGATAAATGGCTGGCAACCCTCATAAATGACATACAGAGCGAACTAAACCGCGTATCCCAGTCGCTTACTGGACGTGTCAGACAGCTTGCAGAGCGGTATGAGACGCCACTGTCTGTGCTTTCTAAGGATGTTGAGGTTTTGACAGGCAAGGTAAACGCATATTTGAGAAAGATGGGGTTTGTATAGATGTGAAGCCTGGACTTAAAGATAACGAGTTAGTTATGATTCCTGCTGAGTGGAATCCATATAAATTTGAACAAATTGCTACCATTCGCAAAAAGAGAATCGACCCAAAGATATCCGGCAGATATTCGTTTTGTGTCGAATTGGAACACATAGGGCAAGGTTCGGGTCAATTAATTGGCTATTCAACTACAACCGCTGAGTCTTCTCTCAAAGCGCAATTTCATGTTGGAGATGTCTTGTTTGGGAGATTACGTGCTTATCTCGAGAAGTATTGGCTTGCGGACAGAGACGGTGTTTGCTCAACGGAGATTTGGCCGCTTGTTCCCAACAGCGATCTTGTAACCAGCCAATATCTTTTTCAACTTATCCAGACAAGCCAATTTATCAAGGCTGCAAGCATGGCATATGGAACACATATGCCGCGTACAGATTGGGATGTTATTAAAAACCACGAAGTTTTACTACCATCTTTAAATGAGCAGCAATCCATCGCCACCGCGCTGAGCGACGTAGACACTCTGATTACATCCCTCGACAAACTCATCGCCAAGAAGCGCGACATCAAGCAGACGACGATGCAACAGCTTCTCACGGGGAAGACGCGGTTGCCAGAGTTCAGAGACGCGTGGGTAGTGAAAACGTTGGGGGAAATTGGGGAAGAGTTTGTTAATGGAGGAACACCTTCTACACAGAAATCTGAATACTGGCAAGGGAAAATTCCGTGGATAACCGGAGCGGATATTATAGACCAGAGGGTATCAGAGATAAGGAGGTTTATCACTGCCGAAGCTATCAAGAATAGTGCGACAAATATCATCGAAAAATGTAACTTACTGCTTGTCACAAGAACAGGTGTTGGAAAATTAGCTATAGCCCCTTTTGACGTAGCGATTAGCCAGGATATTACCGGCATTTATGTCAAAAAAGAGCTGGCCTTGATAGAATATTTATTCCACTACTTCAACTACAATGCGGAAATTTTGAGAAATCTTAATCAGGGAACTTCGATTGCAGGAATTACAAGAGAAACGTTGTTATCAACAAAAATCTATCTTCCCTCTCTATCTGAACAACAAGCCATCGCCACCGTCCTCTCCGACATGGACGCTGAAATCGTAGCTTTAGAGCAAAAGCGCGACAAGGTGCGCGCCTTGAAGCAGGGTATGATGCAGGAACTGCTTACCGCGAAAACGAGGCTAGTATGAGTGCAGTCGGGCAGATAGAACGCGCTACTCAGAACCGTATCATCACGCTGTTTCGCCAGCAACTGGGCTATGAGTACCTGGGCAACTGGCAGTATCGCGAGCATAATAGCAATATTGAAGAGAAGCGCCTGCGTTCCTTCCTGAAACGGCAGGGATACAGAGACACACTCATTAATAAGGCGGTGCAGGAACTGCGAGAGGTGGCCGGAGACCAGGCGCGCAGCCTCTACGATGTAAACAGGGATGTGTATAATTTGCTGCGTTATGGTGTGCAGGTGCGGCCCGACGTAGGTGAGAATACGGAAACGGTAGGGCTTATCGACTGGAAGGAACCGCTCAAGAACGACTTTGCCATTGCCGAAGAGGTGACGGTGAAAGGGGAAAACACCAAACGGCCCGACATCGTGCTGTATGTGAACGGCATCGCGCTGGGCTTGCTGGAACTCAAACGCTCCACCGTTTCGGTGAGCGAGGGCATTCGCCAGAACCTGGGCAACCAGACCAACCGTTTTATCCGCCCCTTCTTCACCACCATGCAATTGATTATGGCAGGCAACGATACCGAAGGGCTGCGCTACGGCGTCATCGAGACGCCCGAAAAGTATTACCTCACCTGGAAAGAGGACAACTCCACAGGGAGACCCCACCACCTATCGGGTACCGAAAATTATGATACGTATAGGGTACGGGCGGGGCTTGCCCCCGCCCTGGCTCCCTCGCCGCTTGCCCCCGCCCTGGCTCCCAAAAATCCCATCGAAAACCCGCTGGATCGCTCGCTGCTGCAACTGTGCGAGAAGCAGCGTTTGCTGGAGATCGTGGAAGATTTTATCGCGTTCGATGCCGGAACCAAGAAGATTTGCCGCCACAACCAGTATTTCGGCGTGATCGAGGCACAAAAACGGGTGCGACGCCGCGAGGGCGGCATCATCTGGCACACGCAGGGCAGCGGCAAGAGCCTGACGATGGTATGGCTGGCGCGCTGGATACGCGAACACGTACCCGATGCGCGCGTGCTGATTATCACCGACCGCACCGAGCTTGACGAGCAGATCGAGAAGGTCTTCAAGGGCGTCAACGAAAGCATTTACCGCACGAAAAGCGGCCAGGACCTGATTAACAAACTGAACGCCGCAACGCCCTGGCTCTTCTGCTCGCTCATCCATAAGTTTAGTGGAAAGGACGAGGGCGACATTGCCACTTTTATCGCAGAGGTAAAAAACAGCGTTTCGTCCGACTTTCAGGCCAAAGGCGACCTGTATGTCTTTGTGGATGAGTGCCATCGCACGCAGTCGGGCGACCTGCACGGGGCCATGAAGTCGATCCTGCCCAACGCCATGTTCATCGGCTTCACCGGCACGCCACTGTTGAAGGCCGATAAGCAAAAAAGCATCGAAGTATTCGGCAGCTACATTCATACTTACAAGTTCGACGAGGCGGTTGGAGATAAGGTGGTGCTGGACCTGCGTTACGAGGCGCGCGACATCGAACAGCATCTCACTTCTCCACAGAAGATCGACCAGTGGTTCGAGGTCAGGACGCGCGGCCTGAATGATGTGGCGCTGGCTCAACTCAAACAGAAGTGGGGTACCATGCGCAAGGTACTCAGTTCCCGCTCGCGGCTCGAAGCGATTGTGAATGACATCATCTTCGATATGAAGACGCAGCCACGCCTGCTGGGTCGGGGCAATGCCATGCTGGTATCGGGCAGCATCTACCAGGCGTGCAAATTTTACGAGTTGTTCATCGCGCATGGGTTTGATAAATGCGCCATCGTTACCTCGTACAGGCCGTCGCCCGACGATATCAAAGGCGAGACAACCGGCGAAGGGCTGACCGAGAAGCTGAAACAGTACGACATTTACATGAAGATGCTCGGCGGCAAAGACCCCGAAACGTTTGAGCAAGAGGTGAAAAAGAAGTTCATCGATGAGCCGGGGCAGATGAAGCTGCTCATTGTAGTTGATAAGCTGCTGACCGGCTTCGACGCGCCGCCAGCCACCTATCTCTACATCGATAAGCAGATGCGCGATCACGGGCTGTTCCAGGCCATTTGCCGCGTCAACCGTCTGGACGGCGAAGACAAGGACTACGGCTACATCATCGATTACAAAGACCTCTTCAAGAGCCTCGAACGCTCAATCCACGATTACACTTCGGAAGCGCTGGATGGCTACGAAAAGGAAGACATAGATGGGCTGTTGAGCGACCGCGTGGTAAAAGCTCAGGAACAGCTCGAGGGAGCGCGCGAAGCCATCAAGGCGCTGTGCGAGCCGGTTACTCCGAAGGATACGCTGGGCTATATCCACTACTTTTGCGCCAGGGACACGACAGATAAGAACGCGCTCAAAGAGAACGAGCCGAAACGGGTGGCGCTCTATAAGCTCACCGCCTCGCTGGTGCGCGCCTACGCGAATATCGCTAACGAATTGCCGGAGGCAGGCTACACGGCGCAGGAAATCGAGCAAATTCAGCAAGAAGTGAAATATTACGAAAATGTGCGCCGCGAGATCAAATTAGCCAGTGGAGATGCTATTGACCTGAAGGCGTATGAGCCAGATATGCGCCATCTGATCGATACCTATATTCGCGCCGGGGAGAGCCACAAGGTTTCGGCCTTTGAGGATATGTCCCTGATCCAGTTGATTGTGGAACGAGGAGAGCAGGGGCTGAACTATTTGCCCCCCGGTCTCTCCGCTAACAAAGGAGCAATGGCCGAAACCATCGAAAATAACCTGCGCCGGCTGATTATCGAGGAAATGCCCATCAACCCCAACTACTATGAGAAGATGTCGGAACTGCTCGATACCCTGATACAGGAACGCCAGCAGCAGGCGCTGGAATACGCGCACTACCTGGAGAAAGTCGTTGACCTTACCCGGCAGGCGAAAAATCCAACCACTCTGGCCTATCCAAAATTGCTGAATACCCGTGGCAGGCGGGCCTTGTACGATAATCTTGGCAAGGATGAACTACTCGCTATGAAGGTGGATGAAGCAATCAAACGCACCCGTAAGGATGGCTGGCGCAACAATATCGTGAAGGAGCGTGAAGTGCGTCTCGCCATCGGGAAGGTGCTGCCAGATGAGGCGCAGGCCAATACAATTCTCGAGATCGTGAAGAAGCAAGATGAGTACTGAGAAACACCAGATCACCGTTAATGAGCTTGTCGTTGATGTGGTGCGCAAGGACATCAAGCACCTGCACCTGGCCGTCTATCCACCTGCTGGCCGCGTGCGCGTGGCCGCGCCCCTGCGCGTGAACGACGAAGCGGTGCGTCTCTTCACCATTGCGCGCCTTGGCTGGATCAAGCGCCAGCAGGCAAAGTTCGAAGCCCAGGAACGCCAGTCACCCCGCGAATACGTGAGCGGCGAAAGCCACTACTACCAGGGACACCGCTATTTACTCAACGTGATCTATCACGACGGCGCGCCGTCCATCATCATCCGCAACAACACCATTCTGGACCTCTTCGCCCGCCCCAACAGTAATACCGCCCAACGCGAGCGCGTCCTGACCACCTGGTACCGGCAGCGACTCAAGGAAGAGATCGCTCCCCTCATCGCAAAATGGGAAGCCATCACCGGCGTCCAGGTAGCCGCCTGGGGCGTCAAGCAGATGAAAACGAAATGGGGCACCTGCAATATCGAAGCGCGCCGCATCTGGCTCAATCTCGAACTCATCAAGAAACCCGCGCATTGTTTAGAGTTCATCATCGTCCACGAAATGATCCACCTGCTTGAGAGACATCACAACGAACGATTTGTGGCCCACATGAACCGCTTCATGCCCCTCTGGCAATACTACCGCCAGGAACTGAACCGCGAACCGCTGGGTCATGAAACCTGGGACTACTGAGTGGTGTGTTCAGTATTTCCCTTTCTAAAACTCAAATATTCGCTGTAGGAAGAAGCCCCTGAATGACCTGGCCTTTATATGTGTACTGTTCAAGATAAATCTGCTGAGTATCGAGATAATCCCCAACAGAAATTTCATAAAGATGACGTGCATCCCAGGCAACCAGACGCGCCGCAAGTGGATTGAACCAGGTGCGCATCCGAGAGACAAGATGAGCTAGAGCAACGCCATTGTCAGAAAGCCCTGTTTGTGGAATGATAAACAACAGGCGTACCTCAAAAGGCGGTTTCCCAACAATTTTAGCGAGACGCATTTCTTTCACAGTATCTAAAGCCTCGAGACCGGAATCACCATTCTTCTGCATTTGCGACAGATTCTCTAAAATAGGCTTGATGACTGCACCAACGACATCATCATGAAAAGCCGGTCTATCAAAATGGTGGGCTATCCAACGAGCGAACCTCTCTTGAGTAGCACTGTCAATAGCCCCTGGTTCCGGCGTAAAGTTCAAAAGCACCGGCTTTTCAATAAGTACCATAACTGTAGACTCAGTAACTAGCCCTCGCCCGCGATCTAAAAGAAAATAGTGGCTGCTATTGCTATCAGCATACTTCAGAATATTGCTATTTTCGGTGGTAAAGGCACGCATGGCAACAATGTTTGGCTCCTCATTCAGGCTGCGAACAATGTCACAGTCCTGGCTAGCTATTACCATGCGATCCTCCTTGCGAGTAATACCCGAAGCAATACCAATGTCGTGTAATGGCAGGTCTGTTGCAGCAGAAATATTCACCTGCTCGGCCTGACGCTTTGCAGTCCTGGCAATTTTACTCAGGGGATCGTCGCTTCGATAGATCACGCTCCAGGGTAGGGGAGGAAGCAATACCCCCTGACGCCAGCCAGAATTATATAAGTACTCTCCCAACTTATTATCAGCCATTGTTTACTCCCAAACAAAGCCCCATGCCACAAACGCTTCATCATTCTCGTCAACATCACCGGGTGATTCTTCATGACTTAATAGTGGTCGTGGACTAAGCCTATCAAGAGCGTGTCCAAGCTCAACAGATGACAAATGAGGCGCGCCCCAGTTAAGGCCTGTTGCGGGACGTACCCAACCAGACAGGCCACTGATATCACGCGCAGCCTTAGATACGCTATTTGTATCTTCATGATTTGGAAGAGCGCGCAATGCAAGGCCAATCACAACATCATACCTGCCAGTGGCGAGCAAATCAATGGGCCTGCCTGCTGAGCCTGATGCCTCCAAAAATTCTTTGAGATCTGGGCCACGTAAATCGCGAATAGTACGAAATGCATCGACCAATTCAGTAAGACGTTTAGCATGTTCTTCACTCACTCCTTTACCATCGAGCCATTTGTAGTAGGCATTTCGACTTACATGAGCTAAAGAAGCCAGCGTCTCAACAGGTAGACCGCTCATCTCTCGTAAAAGATGAGGTATCCTATCAAGTTCAATCGTATCGTTTGCCTGCCGTTCAATTTTCTGAGAAGTAGGAACTTCAAGACCAGAGGAGGTCGCATCAAAAAGAGGATAAGAACTAGCAAATCCACTGGTATAAGTGATTACAAAACCAATCTCACTATGTATCGGTTGTTGTTCAATCACAACAACAGGATATCTCGCAGCGGGTACCAGAAAGAAGGCTGCTATACTAGTTCCAGGAGAGAGATTGCGCAACGGTTCAACCCACTCACGTATAGGTAAAGTATAAGTACTCATGATTCTCCCTTCAGATACCGGTAAAGCTCTCCCTCTCCAATCGACCAACGAAAAACCCGGTAGAGGATCTCATTATACCTGCGCATTTGTTCAACAGGATGCTGCACATCAAATGTGACAGGTGTATCGTCGAAATAGTCGAGGTCAAGAAGATAGAACTGACCAGCTTTCGGGGGGTGGTTCTGCGTTGGCATGATCGTGGTACCTTGAAGAAAACCATGGCGAACAAGTAACGAGCCATCGGAGCGTTTGGTACGTACCTCTCCAATAGTCTGTTCAACATTCCCGCCAAGCACTCCTCGTGCGCCTAAACCTGGTAAGTCGGGATTGAGGAGCCGTGTCCATGCTTTATAATTGTCCCCATGGGGATGACGGAACTCATTAATATAACGCAAGCCGAAGCGTAACTGGTAGCGAGGATTGAAATGAGTATCCACGTGATTCAATATGCTGGCAAAGCGTGTCGAAAACTCAGTAACATTGCTATATTCTCGTGTTTCTAGTGAGATAAATTCACTAGAGAGTACAACTGACCAGCGTGAATCAATACTAGTAAAACGGAGCATATTAACCCCTGGAGCTTGACCTATCGCACCCTGTGGGCTTACAATAATACTCATTGCTTGCTCAGTAGTTACAAGAGGATATTCAGTTGCAAGTGCCTCTCTGATACCCATCATATGAGTATCATCCTGAAAACGCTGAACAGGTGGATATTTCAGTTGCGCAAGGCACAATTCCAAACAAGAATTATTAAAAATGACCTGATCATAAATGGGAGGTAACTCATCAATAGTAGCCATTGCATCCTCCTGGGTCGGTTTACATTTCGGTTTACACTCCTCTAACATAGTATAGTGGTTTACACAACGGTTGTCAATAGAGAAGCCTGGAGGGTCTGCATCCTTCCGGGTGAAACAGGTGGAGAAGCTGTAGGGACGCGATGAATCGCGTCCGTCTCGCCCCTGCTGTACCCTGTAGGGACGCGATGAATCGCGTCCG
>JADEYI010001733.1_pt1 | contig 14178 bp, 10 predicted proteins | sample 8542331 | NCBI WGS metagenome assembly JADEYI01 (sample SAMN16510988, study PRJNA670497) | mine drainage metagenome | isolation source: biofilm near Copperflume 1 | place: Germany: Marsberg coppermine Kilianstollen | collected 2018-02 | reverse complement strand
CATTCCACCACAACCGACCATCACTTACCAGACGGCCTGAAAGACACGCTTACGGTTCTTCTGGCGCGGAGTTTCAAAGTTTGAGATGAATCGTCAACGTCAAGAGCCTGTGCCGCATCTTTTCCGAGTGCCCCGTTACCTTTATGGAAGAGCAATTCACGACACCATTCATACTGTAAAAATGATATTTACTGCGAAATTGAAGTCGTCCGATATATTTTCCGCTGAGCTTCGATGGTGGGACCTCGCCGGCTGGCTCTATGGCTATCGACTTAGCTTTCGCAAACAATAGGTTCTGATTGCTTAATTTTACATATTATGTATTTTGTAGTAGGCGGCGTCTAAGATCCAGGATCCAGTCTGGGCTAAAAGAGGCCACTGCATATTTACAAAAATTGCCGATGCTCAGTCCAGCATGTATCAAGTGAGGGCGCGCATATTTTTGCCTTCTTGCTGCGATCATATCCGGGAGAGAAATCCGTCGGAGTTCCTGCTTATGCAACTTAACAAATTCGGCATCCAGGTTTGCCAGCACGCTAATTTTGTCAAGGTTGACGAGGCCGCCTTCGAGCATTCTTTCCGGCCTTCCACCTAGGTGGTTTGTATCCGGAGTGAATGAATAATACTGGGGGGTCGTCCGATAGCGATGGCCAGCAAGCAAAAAACGCAACCACAAGTTATAGTCGTCCACGCCGATCAGCAGGGGATCTTCATCGAACCCATGGAGTGACTCCAGAACTGTACGGCGAATCATCATGCCACTTGGATTGCCCCCATAATTATGTTCCAGCATCTCAAGAAATGTGATGTTCTCCGTGTTGGGTCCCTTTTCGCAGAAAATAGCATCCGTGTCGTCGGTAGCCAGACTCAATTGTTTTTCAGACTTTTCCGGATACCATGTATCGTCATGATCGAGAAATGCAATCCATTCGCCGCGAGCATGTTTGACGCCGGTATTGCGGGCCGCTGCCGGACCTCCGTTGGGACGATAAATGTATTCCACAGGAAACTTCCGGATAGCATCTTCAGTATTGTCGGAAGAACCATCATCGACTACCAGAATCTCAAGAGGCTGTACGGTCTGGCCGAGTACACTCTGGATCGCGTTGTGAATAAATTTCCCAGCGTTGTACGCGGTGATAATAGCTGTATAGGTTGGCATGAAACGCTCCGGTTCGTATATGGCAGCATCCAGGTTAATCTGGAATTTAGCAATACACGGATTCTTGCTACGTGATTATCCTGTTTGGGGTAAATTAGTCAGTACTAATTAGCCTCGAAATGTTTATGAAACATATTTAAAAGTGTCAGCTTCGTGAAGCAGGCTTCTCAGATTGTTCCGGGGTCAATAAGGACTGAGCATAGGCCGAATCCGGAGGCGGGATTTCCGAAACGCACAGCCTGATTTTTCCCGACCGCTCACGCGGAATCTCGCTGACCTGTTCAAGCGACCATTGCATCGGCGTATTCATCAGTCCGTTGATCGCGGTGCAAATGGATTCGATTTCCGGCTGTCGGAAGCTGTTCTCTTCTTTAACCGCATAACGCAGATGCAGGTGTCCTATGCTCTTCTGCACAAATTGCACCTGTGCAATGGCGCGGAAGGTATGGCCCATCTGGGCCATCTGAGTGCCAAGTGTGATGCCAGGAATAATTCCTCCGTCCGCGAGGACAATCCCTTCACACACCCGGCCAAGAATTTTGTGAGCTGATGGAAACCACCGCCCGCAGTCACAGGGCCCGTCCTTCAAAGTGACGCAGTCGCCCGTGTCATAGCGAATGAAAGGCTGGCCATAGTTCAATAGATCGGTGATGAGAAGCCTATAGGCTGGGCCGTCCGGAGTGTCTCCGATCGGGTCGAATTCCACATAGGAAGACCAGGGGTGGAAATGCAGCCGATCATGCCTGGAACACTCGGACGCGATCATCCCTACTTCACGGCTGCCGTAGTGCATCGTCACTTGCACGCCGAACACAGATTCAACCAGACGACGATTTTCGTCGTTCATCACCTCAGCTGTGGCAATGACTACCTGGGGCCGATGCTTCATTCCGTGTTTCAGCATGTAAGCTGCGAAGGCGGCGAGCACGGTGGAGTAGGCATACAGCACTTTGGGCCGATGCTTTTCGTAGCGTTCTCGAAATCGTTCGAGGATTTCCTCGTTGATAATTCCACTGGGCGCAGGAATCGACCGCATCAGAACTTGCTCATACAGTCGCCAGCGCCAGCTGGGGTGCATTGCCAGGTCTCGATGAGCACCCCAGAGCATCAATACAGAATCGCCTGCCTCATAGTCCGCCCATGAGTTGAGTTGTAACTGCAAAGCGGTCTTGTTTCGCAAGCTTTCAATATCGCGATAGAACTGGATTGGTGTGCTGGTTGTCCCGCTGCTGCCAGCTCGCCGCAAATCCTCAATCTTATAGTCGGTAGAAAACAGGGCATTCCCCGTATCGCGCAGATCATCGCGTTGCAGGACAGGCAAAGCAAGCGGTCTGTCAACGTGTGCGCCAGACGGATGAAAGCCGGCGGCATCGAAACGGTTGCGATAAAAAGGGACAGTATCGTAGGCATGTTGCAGAATCCGCATCAGGCGCCGCTGCTGCTCCTCGCGCTGCGCAGTTTCCGGCATCTGTTCGAAGCTCCGGATGGCGCGCAGACGCGCGGGTAGTCCGGAGTGCCGTTCGGGTTCGGCCAGCGGCAGTAGTACGTGGGTATGAAAAATGCTCATCGAACTCTTACTCCAGAAGCCCAGCAGAACAATGACAGCACCATCGTTCCCGGACCCATTCATCGTCCTAGGGAATTATCGGTTGTGCTGCGAATTTCTCTATTCTCAGGCGGACAGTGTCCGGTTTCTGAGCTTTCGACCCAGGCTGATATTTTTGGGCTGTTTCCGCACTGTCCGTACCTGTGGCACTGGCAGATAGGGTTGCTGGATCGGATTGGACCGATCGATAAAGGTGATGTTCGGAACGGCCATTCCATTGGCCTGTACTCCACCCTCCACAACCCTCCCGATAACCTGCCGAACCAGTGGAAACCATCGCCCGCAACTGCAACTCTGTTCCGTCAGCGTGACACAGTCGCCAGTGTCGTAAAGAATGAATGGCTGCGCATAGTTGAGGAGGTCGGTCACCAGCAAGCGATATATGGTCCCGTCCGGCGATTCTCCGATTGGATCGAACTCCACATGCGACCCCCAGGGATGAAAGTGCAGTCCCTCGTGTTCGGAGCATTCGGCAGCAACCATTCCTATGTCACGGCTGCCATAAAAATTAAACGGCGTGCTGCCAAAAACCGAACTGATTAGCTTGCGGTGTGAGGTGCTCAAAACTTCAGCTGTGGCGATGACAGTCTGCGGTCGATGGCGAGTAGCGCGCTCCTGCAGATACGCAGCAAAGATGGCCAGCACGGTGGCGCGACCGTAGATGACCTTCGGCCGTTGCTTTTCCAGGCGCCAGCGCCACCGCTCCAGCACGGGCTGCTCGATAATTCCAGGCGGAGGAGGAGTCTGCCGCATGAAAACTCCCTCATACATGCGCCATTTCCAATTGGATTCCCGCGACATACTGGAGCTTGCTCCCCAAAGCATCATCGCGGAATCTCCCGCATAAAATCCGGACCGTTCATCTAGCGTCAACTTCAGTGCAACCTTGTCCCGTACACCTTCCACGTCCCGATAAAAGCGAATGGGTGCGCGCGTAGTTCCGCTGCTGGCGGCGATGCGTCGTTTCTCCGGCGCGCAAGCAGTGGAGAGGAGAGAATTGGACACGGTGCGCAGGTGCTCGCGGGTCAGGGCCGGCAGTGGCAGTGGGCGATCGGTCCGGGCTTGCGACGGATCGAATCCGGCACGTTTGAACAGTTGGCGATAGTACGGGACGGTTTCTTGAGCGTGTTCCAGCAACCGCTGCAGACGGGCCTGCTGCTCCATGCGCTGCGCCTTTTCCGGCATCCGTTCGAAACGGCGAATGGCGCGCAGACGGCTGGGCAGCCCGGAGCAGCGATCCGGCTCGGAGAAGGGCATGACTATGTGTGTATGGAGCCAGCTCATAAAAATTTTCCTTTAATTCGCAATGCTGGTTGGAACCGGATCATCGTTACTCTTGACGAAGCGGTACTTACCGGAAGGCTCCGATGGAATAGAATCCGTCGTGACGATCGTCAGGCTGCACACATCTTCGAGATAAGGGTGCATTCGCCGGCGCAACTCCAACTCCGTAAGTTTGCTATAGCCCGAGCCTGCGACAACCATCAACGTGATGTGAGCTGCCTCGGACTGTATGAACTGAACCTGGCGTACGTCGCGCATGTCTGCGGCCAGCAATGCCAGCGAAGGACCTGCAATCATGCGCCCATTGGGCAGCCGTAGAAAGTCAGAGGTTCGTCCCTGAATGTTGCCAATCAGTGGCAGCGAGCGTCCGCACGGGCAGTGCATGTCGGAATCGAGGTTTGCCAAGTCACCGATCTCATAACGGATCAGCGGCATGGAACGGTTCAGCAGATCGGTGACCAGCACCCGGCCCATGCCCGGAGGAAGATTCGGGGCTGGATCCACTTCGACCAGTAGCGCGTCTGCATTGATGTGCAGGCCACTGTGGTACTCGCATTCGCTGGCAATCACGCTGACTTCGCGGCAGCCGTAGCGGTTGAAGACTTTGCCGCCAAATGTTTCCTCTAGCACCTGGCGCTTGCCGGGAAGCAGCATCTCCGCGCTGACGATCATGGATTCGAAGGAAATGTCCTCAATGTTGTTCTTGCGGCAGAACTCCGCGAACAACACTGCGGACTGTGCATAGGCGAGCATGTGGCGCGGGCGGTAACGCCGAAGCACCGTGACGTATTCCATCATGGATTCATCGCTGACAGCCGCAGTATGAAGCGTCAGGTTTCGATAGAGCAGCTTCTGACGCCATGTCGGGTTAGGATCGGGGTGGTCGCCGACATCGAACCGTGAACCCCACAAATGTGCATACCAATCTCCGGGCCGAAGTCCAGCCCAGGCATTGTGGCGTTCGGTACTGGCCATCCTGGAATCGAAGCGTACTCGATCGACGTAGAACCGCAGCGGGCTGCCAGTCGATCCGCCAGTCTGATTGCTGATCCTTTGGTCGGCTGCTATGTCGCTTGAAACCAGCAGATCCTGATGGTCTTGCATCGCGCGCTTGGTCAGCACCGGCAGCAGATGTAGATCGTCGTGTGTCTGGATGTCTAGCGGCGTCAGTCCTGCCTGGGTCATGCTGTGCCGATAAAAGGGCACATATCGGAATGCCGCGATCAGTTGCTGACGAAGACGCCGCATCTGCAATGCCCGCAGTTCATCTGGGTGTAGGTATTGATTGCGCTCGAACTCGCGCAGATAGCGCGCATAGCCCGGATGGGTGCGCTTCGCCCATAGTGGATAAACAGCTTTCCGAATCACGCTGGCGGTTACGTCGGAAAGAAAGCCGGGAGCATTTACATTGCTTTTTTGAATCATCCCGCCACCTGCTCCGTTGTCTGCTCCCGTTGATAGGCAGACTTGTAGGGTTGCTGGCCTTTGCCTTCGAGCAGGCTTCTATGCACCTCACGGACGGGCGCGAAGTTAAATTTTGCAAGCAGGTGCTGCAATTTTTCTTCCATGCTCGCCGTGCCCCACGTCTGGCGAACCTTCGACTGAAACGAAAGGGGAATATAGGGTTGATATGGATCGATTTCCCAGGGATGCAGGTAGAGCATGGCCGGCGTTCTCATTTCTTTTTCCCAGGCGGCGAGGCCGCGATGAATGTATTGGTAGGGCAGCAGGCGAAGATACGCGCCTCCACCGACGGAGAAATTGCGTCCAGCTACCTTCCAGGTGGCGATGGGAAACTCCATCAACCGGCCATGCGCAACCGTATACGCAGCGCGGGGGGCGGTCGGATTTCCGTATAGAGGATGGTCCACCGGGTGAACGCTGGAGTCATAGGCAAAGCCCAGCCGGGCAAGCGAATCGAATGCCCACTCGCAGCCGGGCGTAATCGAAAAACAGGGAGCGCGATAGCCGAGTACAGGCTCGTGAATGATCGCTTCGATCAGATTTTTCGCCAACTGCGTGGTCTCATGAAATTCCGCCGGCTTCATCCGGCATACAAGCCGATGATCCAGGCTATGACATCCGATTTCGTGGCCGCGCTGGTGGATCTCAGCAATCAGACGTGGATAACGCTTAGCGACCCAACCCAGCACGAAAAATGTTCCACGGGTACGGTTCGCGTCGAACAACTCCAGCAGACGATGGGTGCTCGCCTCAATCCGAGAAGGCTGCTGCTCCCATTGGGCGAATGAAATTCCCTGGGACGCGACTTCTGTGTGGAAATAATCCTCCAAATCTACGGTAAGAGCATGACAGGGGCGTGCCGTCGGCTCCGGCATCTGCGATTTAGGGCGTCCGTCGCGGACGATCACCGGGCGCCGCAGTTCCGGTGTCCGAGAAACAACGGAACTGCTTGCCGTTTCCTCCAATTCACGTTGACGCGACAGGGAGGCGATGACGACGCCATAGCCAATACAAAAAACTCCAAAGCTGAGTAAGCCAAGCGGTTCAATATTCAGTGCGTGACCAAAAACAAGGTTCAAAGTTCCTGCCGCTAGGGATACCACCACCAGTACAACGATGGATTTGCCTAACGAAGGTGACGCATTGTGACCCATAACTTCCTCTCGGACTGCGAGCAAGTGAACATGCTCGAACCCGTTGAATGCACGTTCGGGGCCAAACCTGATTCATCGAAAATCTGAGGTTCCGTAAGACTTCTCTCCCGCCGCGAGGGCAGGCAAGTACTTAGGGTTTGAAATTATGCGCAGGAATTTGCACGTGTGCTGCGGAACGTGGCCGTCAATTTACCCACAGAAACGTGGTGCATAGCCTGGTAAAAGAGGGAAGTAAAGGAGGGAATGCTTCTAGAGATGGCAACGCCCCATGCTGACAACGCATGGGGCGGAAGGAGAACCGGACTAGGCGACTTCGAGCTTGCGGGCCTGCTCTTCAAGAAGTCCAATGATCTGGAAGCTGCTCAAAGAGGCTTTGGGAACGAACAGGCAGCGGTTGTTGGTCAGCTCATCCACAGGGAACAAGCGGAAGGCATTTTGGGTAAGCAGATCGATTCCATTCGTGACGCGACCCTCCATCACCTCTCCGTCATCAAATGTCATCCGCACCCACAGGTGCGGATGAATAGTAAGAGAATCGAAGAAGCGCACATCCTGTTGGGTCGGGCTGCCTGCGAAGCTCCGCACGAAGAAGACCGCCTTGGCATCGGCCAGGTCGAAGGTGACGGGTGCCCCGCCGTCCTCCGGTTCGATGGTCATGCTGCGCGGCAGATCGCCGGGCACAGCGTCGGATCCAATCGCCGGATCTCCGGTGCGATAGTAACCACGAAGAACAGAAGAATTCTTCAGATTGACAACGACAGTATGTAACATTGCTCTCCTCTTTGGCTGCGAGCTAACGACTACCCCGTGTAGATTATGCGGATTGCGCTGGCGCCGACAGGTTATATTGACGGATCTTGTACAGCAGTGCCTTATAGCTGATGTTGAGCCGTGTCGCCGCTATCCGGCGGTTCCATTTGGTCTCTGCCAGAGTGTCTCGGATGGCCTGCATTTCTGCCTGGTCTTTCAGTCCTCGTACCATCGATTTCAAATCCGGGCTCGTGGTAGCCGTTACCGTGCTGGTCTGGGCTGGAGCGGGCACAAAATAGCCCGGAATTTTCGACTCGAGATCTACCAGTGCTGCCGGTTCATCTCTTATGACGAGGTAGCGCTTGACAAAGTTGCCCAACTCACGCAGATTGCCGGGCCAGTGATATGCAACGCAAGCAGCAATCATCTGAGGCGAGAAACTGACTGGCTCCAGGTCATGAGTGAGCGCCAACTGCTGGGACATCTGGGTCAGTACGTAAGGAATCTCCTCACGGCGTTCGCGCAGCGGGGGAATATGCAGGACGAAAGTGCTCAGGCGATAATAGAGGTCTTCGCGGAAGGTTTTCTCCGCCAGTGCCTTCTGGATGTCGATGTTTGTTGCCGCCAGGATACGGGCATTGGTGCGCTTCTCCCCACGCCCTCCCAACCGAGAAAAGGTTCCATCCTGAAGAACATGGAGCAGTTTGGCCTGTAGTTGCGGACTCATCTCGCCGATTTCATCCAGTAGCAAGGTGCCCTTGTCGCACATCTCGAACTTGCCGGGCTTTGATTTGGTTGCGCCGGTAAAAGCGCCCGCTTCATATCCGAACAGCTCGCTTTCAAGCAGGTCGAGGGGCAGAGCCGCGCAGTTGATTTTGAGCCACTCTTCATTGGAGCGACGGGAGAGCCGGTGAATCAGGCGCGCAACAACTTCCTTGCCGACGCCGCTTTCCCCGGTAATCAACACTGGAATGTCGGCATGGGCGATTGCTGCCGCCTGATCGTAGATCTTTTTCATGGCCGGGGTGGCAGCCAGAAAAAATGTCCCGTTGCCAAGATCCTCCCGAATGATGGCGCTGCTTGCCGTCTGGGCGCGGGTGCTCAATACGCGATCCTGTACACGGCGAACGATTGCATCCAGCTGATGCTTCAGAAAGGGCTTAGGCAATACATCGTAAACGCCTTCGCGTGCGGCAGCCAGAAATCCCATCTGATTGTGGGCTGGCAGCAAGAGCACCACGCTGAATTCAGGTCGGGAGTGGCGTAATTTCAACAGCACATTAGCGACGTCCACCCCAGGCAGGCTGGTGTCCATCAACAGCAGATCCGCGGTCGCTGCCGCCCGGCAAATTCCAGCAATATCGACCGTTTCCTGCGAGTCTACCGAGCAACCCATCGATTCAAGCAGATTTTGGATGTAGCCCCGCACCTGTATCTCGTCTTCGACAAGAATTACGCGCAGTTGATGATTCACAAGCACCGCCCCTATTGGATTCTGAATATTTTCACGCGATCGTTATGGAGCAAATCGCGCGACATAACAGCCTGGGCACGGCGCGACGGCAGTTAAAAATGCCGTCTTAACGGTAAGGATCAGACGTGAGAGCCCAGACAGCAAGTAATACATAACGGCTGGAAAACCAAAGTCTTACAAGGTCTTTCGTAAGTCGGGTTCTTCGGAGGAATGCAAATAATATTTCAATGACATAAAAGCACTATTGTTTACGCTGTCCTTGAAAGATCAGATGTGATGCGGTCCCAAAAGAGTTGCACCCGATGAAGTCATTCCCGACTATATTCCTGCATTTCTGCTGGTGAAGTCCGGCCCGAAGCTGCATTGCATGTCCGCACTGTGGGCCAGCTCGGAATATGCAATTTCATGCACATCCCGGCTACCAGTTGCTAGATATGATTCTGCCTGTTCAGAATGCGATTGACAACAGACTTTTAGTAACCTACAGAAGGGTACTGCTGTGAATAACTATTGTGCCCTTCGTCGCCTCCAGCGCAACCTTAAGTATAGAAGCCTGTCCAGTGTGAAAAGTTTTACCCACTGCGAATGAAAGTTCTCAACCTTCCCTGCCTTGCCCCATTGCCACCGTCGCCCCCCTCCCGATTGCCGGGTCTTCCTCAAGCAGTTCCGTCAACGATCGGCCGGTCCAGAATTCTTTTTTGATCGCTCATGACGCAGGATTGGCCTGCATTTCCGCTGCATATCTCTTGAATTCCGATGGCATGCCGTCAGAACATCCGCGTTTTGGCGCGGTACGTGCATTAGCCAGTGCGAGTCGGAGTATTATGCAACTGATATCGCCATCACTCTCGTCAATGCCGATACTGCTGGGGGACTCTCCAGCCATGGCCGCCGTCCGTCGTCAGGTGGAACAGGCTGCATCCGCGGGGATGCCAGTTCTGATAACAGGGGAGAGCGGCACCGGCAAAAATGTTGTCGCACAGAACCTGCACCAGCTCTCCGTCCGCCGCGATCGGGCCTTCGTACAGGTCAATTGCCCGTCGCTACCCCATACTCTGATAGAGAGCGAACTGTTTGGGTATGAGCAGGGCGCATTTACCGGCGCGAACCATGCCCGCAGTGGCAAAGTAGACCAGGCGCAGAACGGAACACTTTTTCTGGACGAAATCGGCGACCTGGATGTGACCGTGCAAGCCAAGCTGCTTCAGGTGCTTCAGGATTTTCGATTCAGCCGCTTGGGCGGGTCGGAGGAGCGCGAGGTCGATATCTGGCTGATCTGCGCCACGCATCGAAATCTCAATGCGGACATGGAATCCGGGCGTTTCCGTTCCGATCTTTACTACCGCATTAACGTGGTGTCCATTGAACTGCCACCGCTGCGGGACCACCGCTCCGACATTCCGATGCTGCTCGAACACTTCCTTCGCCACTACGAACTGAAGTTTGGCCGGCAGATCCAGCCCCTTTCCAAATCTGTCATGAAACTGCTGGAGGGGTACCACTGGCCGGGAAACGTCAGGGAACTCGAAAATCTGGTCAAACGCTACGTCGTCCTTGGCACCGAGCAGGCCATTGTGGAAGCGTTGAACGATCGTGAGTCCGGTGCGGAAGCCTCTCCGTTCACCCCCGATGCACATCTGCCGCTGCGTCTACAGACCCAGCGGGCGGTGCGTGTCCTGGAGCGGCAGATTATCCTGCGCGCGCTGAACGAGCATCGCTGGAACCGCAGAAAAACGGCCCAGTCGCTGGATATCAGCTACCGCGCGTTACTTTACAAAATCAAAGATGCGGGATTGCCCAGGCTTCGTCAGGCCGCCGTGGTCCCATTTCAGTCCGAGGAGAATTAAATGTTGAGCGGAAAAAATTTGTTCCGTCGATTGCGGCAAGTTGGGCTTTTCGCCGCCGCGGCGGGTATAGCCTGTGGATCCATTGGCTCCATCGTGGCGCAGACAAGCGCACGCACAGGGCAGTCTTACGACACTCCAGCCAGCGCGCCTGCTGCGCCTGCTGGAACCGCATTCAGCAGCCGATCTCCCAATACGCTGGTGCGGCCGGATACCAGGGTGACGCAGGCGGTTGGTTCTAGCTACAGGATCGGTGCCGATGATGTGCTTACCATCAACGTCTGGCATGAGCCGGAAGTTTCGCGCAACGTGCCGGTACGGCCGGATGGGAACATTTCCCTGCCATTGATCGGAGACGTGCGCGCCTCCGGCATGACGCCGACGCAGTTGCAAAATGAACTGGAGGCACGCTTCTCGAAGTACCTGACCGATCCGGCTGTCAGCGTGATTGTTGCTGAAATCCGCAGCCAGCGGATCAATGTGCTGGGTCAGGTAATGCGTCCCGGCACATATCCGCTGATCCCTCCGATGGGAGTTGTTGACGCAATTGCCACTGCCGGTGGACTGAGGGAATTTGCCAAGTCGAAAAAAATCTATGTGTTGCGTACTCTGCCCAATGGTCAAAGGCAGCGCATTAAATTCCAGTACAAAAATGTGCTGAACGGCAAGCGTGGTAGTGAAGATGTACTGCTGCAGTCCCGCGACACGGTGGTGGTTCCGTGAAATTTTTCCTGCACCTATCGCGGTGCTTACGAGTACGGCTGGTTGTCGCCGCACTGACCCTCATGCTGGCTGTGTTCTGTGTCGGCCATGCCACAGCCCAGGCCGTCCCCGCTGCCGGTGGGGTTCCGATGGGCGATGCGAATCCTGAGGACCAGCCATTGATCGGCCAGCAACTGGGCACCGACCTGACCCTGAATCAGGGTGTGGGCGCGACCGAGGCCGAAAACGAATCGTTCAACCGCTTCGGGCTGGGCCTGCAGGCGGAAGCCGGCGGGATCACAAATTTCTTTGGAACGCAGACAGACCAGGCGACGGCAGCATACACCACATTGACAGCAGATGCCGGTGTAAACCTGCGCACCAGCCGGACCCGGTATTACTTGTTGTATCAGCCGCAGTACAACATATATCCGCAATATTCCGGCCTGAATAACTATGCTCAGACGCTGTTTCAGAGTTTGGACCATGCGATTACGCAGCATGTTGGAATTGGTTGGGACCTGACCGGCGCCCGATATCTGAGCCTGGATCAATTTCTGCCCCAAAGCCTCGGTATTGGAGGTATCGGTGTCGTGGTTCCGACGCTTCAATCGCAGGTGTTGTCAAACAGCGTCGAATTTACGAATGCCGCAACAAATCTACGCCTTCGATATTTAATCAGCGCCCGAATGACCTTCACTGGAACACTGACTGGCGGGTACTTTCTGCTTGTTCCATCTGACAGAACTGCAACCACTACTACATTGACGGAGCGTACCCTCTTGAGCGGCGGCGATTTTCGGCTCGATTATCAGCTGAATTCGCACGACAGTATCGGCGTCGAGCTGACGCCTTTATATATCTATGGCTTGACACCCGAAGGTCACCTTACGGCCGAAACTCTTCAAGCGACGTATAAGCGCCAGCTCACGGCTACAACGTCCATTTCAGCAGCCGCCGGGCCGCTCTTCTTCCAAACCTCCATCCCTGGATTTGGGAGCACGCATGATGTTAGCTACTCGCTGAACGCCGGGTTAAATCGTCAAATCCGTCACTCACAGCTTTCGATATCGTATGCGCGTGCATTTATCGTGAGCTTTCTTAGCCCACCGGTGGTTGCCAATGAAGGTAGTCTGAACGCTCGCGTGCCGTTGCTTCATCGCGTTGTGCTGACCGCAGCGGCTTCATACACACACGAAACCAGCAGCAGTTCGTTCGGTACTGTCAGCGATCAATTTGGTGGGACTCTCTACGGCGGCACGGCGCAGATTGCCTATCTGATTGGAGCCAGAACGCAGTTGTATGGCGCCTACTCTCGAATCTCCGATGACCTGAGCTACGGGCAGTTGCAATCCTATACATTTTCTCAGAACAAATTTGGAGCAGGCATTCGCTTCAATCTTGGCAACGCAGTCACCAGTGGAGGTGCTCAGTAATGGAACGGAAACTCCCTTCTACTCCCAGCGAGATTATCGACGTCTTGAAGAGACGCAAATACTGGGTCCTTGTCCCTGCCGCAAGCGTGATTGCCGCAGCAGCCGCATTGACTCCCCTCATACCCCGTACTTACAAGTCGACAACGATGATTATGATGCAGCCCCAAAAGGTACAAAGCCTTTACGTGCGTGCAGGAGCGTCCGACGACGCTTCGTCGGAGGATTTTACAATTCGCATTCAAAAAATCGGACTCGAAGTGACCAGCGGCGATGGGTTCCTCGAAGTCGTCAAGAATCTGAATCTCTATCCCGAGTTGCGCAAGCAAGGCAAAGTCAATCAGGTCATTGCTGGAATGCGCAAAAATATTTCCGTGAATCCGGTTCCTGATATCGGTGTAGGCAGAGATGGCGGCGGAGCGTTCACCATCTCCTACATCGGAAATACTCCCCAGCAGGCCCGTGATGTCACTAAGGAACTGGCGAATCTGTTCATACAGCAAAACATCAATGAGGGGCACCAGCAGGCACAGGGAATCGACACTTTCCTCAGCGCGCAGCTTGCCCAGGCAGAGCAGCAGTTGGCGGCTCAACAGGAGAAAGTTCAGGCTTTCAAAAATGCTCATCTGGGCAGCCTGCCTGAGCAGGCGCAAGCCAATATCCAGCTGATCGGTCAGTACCAGTCTGACCTCCAAACCAATAGCGCCGCGATCGATCAGGACAATCAGCAGCGCATCTACCTGCAATCGGTCCTCAACATCAGTCCATCCGGGGATAAGAACAATTCCATCGCTCCCGTAGTGCCCTCGCCCCTACAAATGGAGCTGGCCCAGAAGCAGGCTGAACTCGATGCAGACCTGTTGAAATATACCCCACAGTTTCCGGATGTCATTCGCCTGAAACGAGATATTGCTGCGCTGGAAGTTCAGATCCGCAATGCCCCCAAATCTACGGCTTCCACGGTGGCAATGCAGTTTCCTCAGACAACCGGTCCTTCAGTAAACGATCAATTACGGAGCCAGCTGATTGCTCTGAACGCTGAAATCAAGTCGCGCGAAACGCATCAACGACAGGTGGAGGCACGACTGGCGCAACTGCAAGGATCCATCGGAACTGTGCCCGCGGTGCAGACCGAGTACGCAAGGCTCGACAGCGATTATCAGGAGATGCAGAAGAATTACAACACGCTGCTCGAGAAACAGCATGAGGCCGCGATGGGGGCTGCGTTGGCTCAGCGTGACCAGAGTGGACAACTTGTGATCGTTCAACCCGCCACTCTTCCCTCAAAACCGTATCGTCCTGACC